>Ga0180431_10001222_pt1 | contig 36120 bp, 20 predicted proteins | sample SS_ome_11_FD_132459 | JGI IMG/M metagenome (GOLD analysis project Ga0180431, IMG submission 132459) | Hypersaline lake sediment archaeal communities from the Salton Sea, California, USA - SS_1_MS_1 metaG | ecosystem: Environmental > Aquatic > Non-marine Saline and Alkaline > Hypersaline >... | reverse complement strand
CGGGGACAGCGTCGTGAAGGGCGGGCCGTCCCTGCCGACACTGGGACGCCCGGAAATCAACCCCGAGACCCGTACGGTGCATACGCCGTACACCGGCAAGGACAAGATCACGGAGGCCTGGCTGTACTTCACGAGGTCGCGCGGGGTATGGAAAGGCCGAAAATGGCAGTTCATCCAATGCACCATCGGCGAGAAGGCACTGGTCACCCGCAAACCTCTTCCCGCGGGAACAACGGCGTTTCTGGTCTACGTGTTTCGGGACGTCCGCGGGCGGCGCAGCAACCACGTCGGGTCTGAGCTGATTGTCATGGACACGCCCGCGCCGAAGAAGGCGGCGACACCACGGGCACCGTGACACGTTAACACTACAGGGAGGGCAAGGATGAAGACCGATTCTGCTCCCCGGGGCCGGGAACGAACATGAAGACACTGAAGAGGAACGCATCACTGCCACGGATCGTGTGTGTCACGCTGTCGTTGGGCCTGACGGACCTCTCTGCCGCCGGACCCGCCGCGAAGGACCTGAACGCGGCGATCGAGAGCGGTGATTTCGGGGCCCATTTCACGACGGTTTCCACGTGGTTGAACGCCAATGCGCCGGCGAGCATAACCGCCGCGGCTGTCAAGGCACGCCTGAAGGACCGCACTTTCGCCAACGCCTTGACGCAGCGGCAGTTCATCGCCAGGCATGGCGTTGCCGGTCTGGGCGCTTTCGCCAAGGCCGATCCGAAGAACCGGGCGTTCCTGTCCTGGCTTCTGCGACACACCGAGGCGATGGACCTGTATCTCATCGCCGCGGCGCCCTCGGGCGCCAAGAGAAGGGAAGCCAACACGTACAAACTGCCCACCAGGGCACTGGATACCTGGCGGCAGATTCTCAACGCCGATCCCGACTCGAAACGGGGCATCTACCTCAAGCTCGCAATCGCGACGAGCCTGTTCCCCTCGCCGGGCAAGAGCTACGGCACCGAGGTGGCTATCAGACCCCTGCCGCGCTACGAGCACTTCAAGACCGCCCACAAGAACAAGGCGTTGTTTCCCAGCTTCGATCACCTCGCGGTCTGGGACATGGGCAAGGTCGTCAGTTCGTGGGCGACGGACAGGGATCTGGGCTGGGTGCGCCGGATGGTGAACACCTGGCGGCCTGATCTGAGAGAGAGCCAGCGCGTCGTCCATATCGTCAGCGAGGTCTGGCGCAGGAACTCGCCCTACTACCCGTACAAGAACGGCTTCATCACCGTGATGGAGGGCGGCGGGAAGTGCGGCCCGCGGTCGTGGTTCGGCGAGATGACCTGCAAGGCGTTCGGCATGCCGGCAATGGCCATGAGGCAGCCCGGGCATTCCGCGATCGTGTACAAAACGCCCTATCCCCAGGTGGAGCCCCAGCCCGGCACGGTCTGGAAGGTCGTCTACGGTCGCGGATGGCACGTGACGCGCGGCGGGTACGAGCTTCTCGCGGAATCGGCGGCGCGGGACCGCGCGGCTGAGTTTGCGCTGACCGAACACCTGACCTGGCTGGCGTCAACGCTGACCGACAAGACGCGCGTTGACACCGTCCTGAAGATCGTTCACAGACTTCAGGCGGCACAGCCCAAACCTGGAAGAGGACCTAACCCGGCCGTGGGGGCGGACGGAAAACCCACGGCAATAGCCCAACCGCCCGCAGCGCCTCCAAAACCCAGAGGCGTGCCGGAAAAACCCTTCAAGCCCGTCCCCGGCGTGATCCACGTCGAGGCCGAATCGTTCGCCAGAATGTCCAACGTCAAGGTGTACAACTGCTTCACCGGCGGTAAACAGGTGAACTTCCAGAAGAACATCCCGAGCAGTTGGATAGACTATACCATCGCCGCGCCCAAGGCCGGTACGTACGGACTGACGATGCGGCATGCGGTGGCGAACCGTGAACAGGTCCTCCACGTCCACGTCGGGGACGGCAAGCCCATGACCGTCAGCGTCCCCAATACCTGGGGACTGTGGAAGACCAGCCCCCCGGTGGACGTGAAGCTGAACAAGGGACCTCAGACCCTGAGAATATCGACCCCTTACCAGAGAGGTATTGCGATAAGGTGGTTTGAGCTGAAGTCCACATGAATGCGAACGAGCAAGAGTGTCTGCAGGAATCAACACAGCCAGGGTGTCAGTCATCCTGGCAGACCAGCGGCTCCATCCGGATTTCGGCAAGCCGACAACCATTAACGAGTTCAGGATCAGAGAGGCTCCGTCCTCCGCGGTCCTCCGCTGCGCAATCGCGTGTTGGGACGCCAACGCAGGGCCACACGGGACACACAGCATGGATATGCGCCGTACAGTATTGTGTTTGCTCTGTTTGAATCTGTCTGTGGCCACGGGCACGGTGGCGGCCGAGACAGACACGCCGATTCCCCGGTTGGAGTACGGCAAGGGGCGGGAATTGGCCAAGCTGGCAGACCCGGCCATCAACGAAAGCAGCGGCCTGGCGGCGGGTCGGGCCAATCCGGGCGTGTTCTGGACGCACAACGATTCCGGCAGCCGCCCGCAGGTGTTCGCCTTCACGATGCAGGGCAAGGCCCTTGCGACGGTCACCGTAGCCGGGGCACGGGCACGGGACTGGGAAGACATCGCGTCGTTCACGTACAACGGGCGCGGCGTGCTGTTGGCCGGCGACGTGGGCGACAACAATGTCAATCGCCGTCTGTGCACCCTTTACGCGTTCCATGAGCCGCGGCTGACAGCGCAGAAGCACGCCGCCCAGGGCACGGTGAAGCTGGTGCAGGCGATCAACTTCACGTACGAGGACGGGCCGCACAACTGCGAGTCGGTGGCCGTGGATCCGACCGATCGAACGGTCTATCTCGTAAGCAAGGCAGGCGGCAGGCAGTGCAAGGTGTACTCGCTGGCCTGGCCGAAGCGTTCGGCAAAGGGCCCGCACGTGGCCCGACCCGTTGCGACGCTGGAGATTCCGACGACGACGGCGATGGACATTTCGCCCGACGGGCTGCGTGCCGTCGTGCTGACGTACGGGCCGGCCTTCGAGTACGCCAGGCGCCCTGCGGAGACGTGGGCGCAGGGCTTTGCCCGCCCGGGACGGCGCCTTGCGATGCCCCCCAGGGCACAGGGCGAGAGTATCTGCTACGGGGCGGACGGCAAGACGCTCTACCTGACCAGCGAGTGCAAGCGCAAGAACTCGGCCAATCCGTCTCCGCTGATCGAGATCCCGGTGATCAAGGACCTTCCCGCACCCGCTGGTACGGCGGTCAAAGCAAAGCCGCAGCCCCGGCCGCCTGCGCAGCCCGCTGCCAGGCCGGCCCCACTCACAACGCAGCAGAAGATCGATCGCCAGTGCACACAGTGCCTCATCATGGCCGACAACTATCTCCGCGCGGGCATGGCCGACATGGCGCGGCAGTACCTTCAGAAGATTCTCGACCGGTACCCGGACACGCCCTGGGCCGCCAAGGCGCGAGCCCGCCTCGGAAAGATCGCCCCCGGCTCATAGCCCCAACAAGGCCAAGGGCCGACGGACGCGACACCAAAGGCGCCTGCTTGTAATGTCCGCCGGAACGTCTAGAATGCGGGTGCAAAAGTTGAAGGACTCCACAACGGCATCCTGGCATGCAGAAGGGAACCATCAATGTCAAAGAGAACGGCAATGCATCGTCGGCAGTTTCTGCGGCGCAGCCTGACGGCGGCGGGCGCGGCAGTGGCCCTGCCGCACTTCGTGGCCTCGACCGTCCTGGGCAAAGGCGGCGTGGTGGCGCCGAGCGACCGGATCATCGTGGGCGCCATGGGCGTCGGCAACCGGGGCGGGTATGACCTCGGCTGCATTCTGCGCGAGCCGGACGTCCGCGTCGTGGCGGTCGCCGAAGTCCAGGCCTCGCGCCGCAAACGCGCCAAGGGCATGATCGACGGCCGATACGGCAACAAGGACTGCGTCACGTATCGCGATTTCCGCGAGCTGTTCGCGCGGAAGGACATCGACGCCCTGCTGATCGCCACGGGCCCGAACTGGCACGCGACGGCTGCGATCATGGCCGCCAAGGCCGGCAAGGACGTCTACTGCGAGAAGCCCTGCACCAAGAACATCGCCCAGAGCCTCGAACTGGCCGCAACGTACGAGCGCACCGGGCGGGTCTTCCAGGGCGGCATGCAGCGGCGGAACATATCGCACTTCGCCTTTGCCGTCGGACTCGCACACAGCGGTCGGCTGGGCAAGCTGACGGCCGTGCACGCCCATCCCGGCGGGATGAGAACGTCGACCAGCGGCTGGATGCCGGCCGAGAAGGAGCCGCCCAAGGAGCAGGTGGACTGGAACATGTATCTCGGCCCGGCGGCGTGGCGGCCGTACAACCGGCGGCTCATGAACGGATTCAATTTCGAGAAAGGCGGCGGGCTCGTCGGCGGGGGGATACTCGAATGGGGCAGCCACTGCGTCGACCAGTGCCAGTGGGCCAACCAGGCCGACCGGACCGCCCCGGTGGAGTACTGGCCGATCGAGAACGGCCAGGCTACCGCGCGGTACGCCAACGGGGTGAAGCTGGTGATCCGCGGCGGGGGCTGGGGCCGGCTGGGCTCGTGCCCGGCGCGGTTCGAGGGCACCAAGGGCTGGGTCGAGACGGGCGACAGCGGCAACGTCAACGTCAGTTCCCCGGAACTGCTCGTCGGGCGGGGCAAGAAGGTGGGCGGATATCCCGCGAATAACCACCTGCGCGACTTCTTCAACTGCGTCAAGACACGCGGGCTGCCCAGGGCGAACCACTTCGCCACCTGCTGGACCCACATCGCCTGCCACGCCGCAAACATCGCCATCTTTCTCAAACGCAAACTGAAGTACGACCTCAAGAAGAACGAGTTCATCGGCGACAGGGAAGCGAATCGGCTGCGGTCCGAGGCGCTCCGCGAGCCGTGGCGGCTGTAGGACGCGAACACAAGGAGAATACCCGTGACCACGTTGCGATCGATCACACCATACGTCATTCTGGCCGCCGCGGTGATTTCAGCGGTTGCGCCCGCACCCGCCGCCCGCGGAGACGAGAACGAAGCCAAACTCATCGCCGTGCTTACCTCCGAAGCGCCCCCGAAGGACAAGGCCATCACGTGCAAGCGGCTGGCGATCTTCGGCACGAAGGCGGCGGTCCCGGCCCTGGCGCCGCTCCTGGCGGACAAGGACCTGGCCTCGTGGGCCCGGATCGCCCTGGAGGCGATTCCCGGCCCGGAGGCCGACGCGGCGCTGCGCAAAGCCGCCGGCCGGCTCAAGGGACTCCTGCTGGTCGGCACGATCAACTCGATAAGCGTCCGGCGCGACGCGAAGGCGGTCGACCTGCTCATCGCGAGGCTCAAAGACACCGACGCGGAGGTCGCCTCGGCGGCGGCCGAGGCGCTCGGCCGCATCGGCTCAAACCAGGCCACCAGCGCGCTGGAGCAGTTTCTACCCGACGCGCCACCTCCCGTGCGGTCGGCCGTCGCGTACGGGTGCATCCTGTGCGCCGAACGGCTTCACGCCCAGGGCAAGGCCGCCGAGGCCGTCAGGCTCTACGACGCCGTCCGAAAAGAGGACCTGCCCAAGCAGAGGCACATCGAGGCCATCCGCGGCGCGATTCTCGCGAGAGGATCGGCCGGGCTGGCCCTGCTGGTCGAGCAGCTCCACTCGCCGGACAAGGCGCTGTTCGGCATCGGCCTGCGTACGGCCCGCGAGCTGCCGGGCGGGGACGTCACCGACGCGCTGGTGGGCGAGTTGGGCAAGCTCAAGCCGGCCCGGCGGGCCTTTTTGATTCTTGCTCTGGCCGACCGGGGCGACCCGAAGGCCCTGCCCGCCGTCCTCGCGGCAGTCAAGAGCGGGCCGCCCAACGTGCGGACCATGGCGATGGGCACGCTGGAAGGCATCGGCAACGCGTCCTGCGTGCCGGTGCTGTTGGCCGCCGCGCTGGAGGCCGACGCGGCCGTCGCCCAGAAGGCCAAGGCCACGCTGGCCAGGCTGCCCCGGGGCGAGGTCGACGCCGACATCGCAGCCAGGCTGGCGCAAGCGCCGCCCACAACCCGCGTGCTGCTGATCTCCCTGGCCCAGCTTCGCCGGATCGAGTCGGCCCTGCCGGCCCTGGTGCAGCACACCACCGACCGCGACGCCGGCTGCCGCGCCGCGGCCGTGGCCGCCATCGGCACGATCGGCGGCAGAAAGCACGTCGCCGACTTGGTGAGGACCCTCCTGAAGGCGTCGGACGCCAGGGACCGCGAGGGCATCGCCAAGGCGCTCCGTACGCTCACAGCCCGCGTGGGATCCGCGTGCGCGGGCGACCTGGTGCCCCTGGCAAAGAGCGGGGAAAAGAGCGTTCGCGTGATCGCGCTGGGCGTGCTGGCCTGCGCCGGCGGGGGCGACGCGCTGGCCGCCGTCAAGGCCGCTCTCGCCGACAAGGACGAGGCCGTCCAGGACGAGGCGGTACGCACGCTGTCGACCTGGCCGAACAACTGGCCCGAGGACGCCGCCGCCGCCGCGCCGCTGCTGGCACTGGCCAAGACCGGCAAGAAGATGCCGCACCGCATCCTCGCGTTCCGCGGGTACCTGCAATACGTCCAGGGCACCAAGGCGCTCAACGAGGACCGCAAGCTGGCCAGGATCGAGGACGTCCTGCCGCTGGCCAAGCGGCGCCAGGAGAAATACCTGGTGATTTCGGCGCTGGGCGAGGTCCGCACCGGCGGCGCGCTGAAGACGCTGGCGACGATGGCGGCCGACCCGGAAGTCGCCGAGGAGGCGTGCTCGGCCATCGTCAATCTCCTGCGCGACAGGAGGAGAGGCGTGAAGAACGCCTCCAAGCAGCAGCGTCGCGCGGCCCTTGAGACGGCGGTCGCGAAAGCCAAGTCCGCCCGGACGAAGAAGGCCGCCCAGCAATTGCTCAAGGCAATTCGGTAGAGCCGCGATCGCGGGCTTGGGCTGCATGGGTAGTCCCGGCGACAGCCGCCGGGCAACGTAGAGTCCCTTCCTGGAGGAACGGGTCCGAGAAAAAGGTCGTCCGATGAACGGATACACCCTTGCGATCGTGATTCTCCAGGCGGGGGTGATCCTGGGCGTGAGCTGTGCCCCTGCGCTGGCCGCCGGGGAAACCTCGGTTCGGCAAACCCTCTCGCTGGACGGGACGTGGGAGATCCTGTTCGATCCGGACAACAAGGGACGAGACGGCCGCTGGCATCGCGACAAGACCTTCTCGTCGCTCGAGGGTCGGCGGAAGATCACGGTGCCCGGCTGCTGGGAGGAAATCGAGAAGGACTACGAGGGGGTGGCCTTCTACCGCCGCACGTTTGCCGTCCCGGCCGCGTGGGAGGGCAAGGTCGTCCGCCTGCACTTCGATGCCGTGAACTTCCAGGCCGAGGTCTGGCTGAACGACCAGGCCGTGGGCATGCACGAAGGGGGCTTCACGCCGTTCGCGTTTCGCGTGGAGAAGATCATCCGCCCCGGGCGGGCCAACACGCTCACCCTGCGCGTCGCCGGGCCCATCCTGCTGAAGAACAAGCGCATCGAGGGCGTCGGGCCGCTGGAGACCCCGCAGTGGCGCGGGGCGATCACGGGAGGGATATGGCAGTCGGCCAAGCTGATCGCAACCGGCGACGTGTACGTTCGCGACGCGTTCATCCAGCCGAAGATCGCCGATGACACCGTGACGTTCGACGTTGAACTCGTGCATCGCGGCCGGACGAGCAGGCGGGTTGAGGCGGAGATCACGATCGGCCCGGCGAGCAAGCCCGGAAAGGTGGTCGCGAAGAACTGCGAGACGTTTGAACTCAAACCGGGCGTCACGACCCGGCGCTGCACGCTGGGCGTCCCCAAGGCCGTCCACTGGTCGCCGGACAATCCGCACCTGTATCGTGCCGAACTCAGCGTAAACTACGATGGCGCGGCCTCCGATCGCTTCACCGCCCGTTTCGGGATGCGCGAGTTCACCATTCGCGACAAGACGTTCTGCCTCAACGGCAAGCCGATGTACCTCAAGGCCACCTTCTTCGAGGGGCTCTACCCGGTCAAACTCGCCTATCCGGACAGCCGCGAGATGGCCGCTCGCGAGATCAGGCTCGCCAAGGAGGCGGGCTTCAACATGATCCGCCCGTGGCGCAAGCCGCCGCCGCCGATGTGGCTGGACCTGGCCGACGAGATGGGCGTGCTGACGGTGGGGTCGCTGGCGATCGAGTGCATGGACTTCCCCGTGGAGACGGCGCGCCTGCCCGGGTGGGTCGAAAACGAGGTCCGCCAGAGCATCCTCCGCGACCGCAGCCGAACCTGCGTCGTCCAGTGGGAACTGTTCAACGAACTGAAGCGCCCCGTGCTCAAGCAGATGCTCCACCCGATGGCGATGCTCGCCCGCCGGCTCGACCCGACGCGACTGATCCTCGACGAGTCCGGCGGGTGGGCCCGGGGCGCCAACATCTACCTGCCCCACTCGGCCGAACCGATCAGGTTCAACGACATCCACAACTACCCGGGCCAGAAGATCAGCGAGGAGGTCTACGACAAGCTCCTGTACTCCGGCAGGAAGACGCACGCCCAGATGCGCGCGATGGGGCTCAGGGGAGGATTGCCCGGCCGGAACGTGGTTCCGGGGCTGATGACGTTCTTTTCAGAACTGGGGTACGGGTCGCTGCCCGACCTGGCGGACAACAACGCGCGGTTCGCGAAGGTCGGCAACCCGATCGTCCCGCCGACGGTCTACCACCGCCGCCTGGCCGAGCAGCACACCAGGGCGCTGAAGGCCACCGGGTTCGATCGCGTCTATCCCGACCTGAAGCGGTTCTGCCTCGATCAGCAGCGGCTCCACGGCGCCGCGAACAAGCGGATGATCGAGGCCGTCCGCTGCAACCCCGCCGTCAAGGGCTACTGCATCCACGCGCTGACCGCCGGGGACTGGATCATCGGCGCCGGGCTGCTCGACCTGTTCCGCAACCCCAAGACGTACGCCTACGAGGGCACCAAGGCCGCCAACCAGCCGAGAATCCTCTCCATCCGCGTCCGCCCGCGAAACGTCTACGCCGCGCGAGGCACGAGGATCGAGATCACCGGCGTCAACGAACTGAGCGCTCTCGACGGGCAGGTGAAGGTCACGGTCTGCGGCGCCGACGGGGTCGTCGCCTGGTCCGGGGCGACGAAGGTCAAACTGGCCGCCGGGATTTCCAGGCTCCTCAACGAGAAGCTGGACACCAAGGCGATGAAGGGAACGTACACCGTCCGCGCGCGGCTCACCGCAGCCGACGGGTCGCTGATCGCCACGAATACGCACACGTTCGACGTGTTCACGGCCGAGCAACTGGCCGCACCGAAGAACCGCATCGCCGTGCTCGATTCGAGCAATGGGCTCAAGTGGTTCCTGAAGACCTCCGGCGTGGCATTTGAGGACTTCAGCGCCCGGACGGACCCTGCCCTTCCGGTGTTCGTGTCGCGGCTCCACGCGAAGACACCGGCCCAGAAGAAGCTCTTCGCCCACCTCGCCGAGTCCATCAAGGCCGGGCGAACCGCCGTTTACGTCTACGTCGGCTGGCCGCGGGCCCCGTGGGGCCGCACGGGCGAAGCCTCCCCCCTGCTGCCCGTCAACGCGCGCACCAAGCGCGCGTTCGGCCATTGGATCTGCATCCCGCGCCTGGTCAAGAAGCATCCGATCTTCGACGGGCTGCCGGCCGACGGCATGATGGGCCCGGTCTACCAGAACGTCTGGGCCCAGAACACCCTGCTGGACGTCGGGGGCGAGTTGGTCGCCGGATCGATCGGCTTCGACTGGTTCCCGGACTTCGACCGGAAGCGGCGGCATTACTACGGCCCGGGCGACGTCTGGTGGGGCGCCGACGTGGCCGTCGTCCCGCACGGCAAGGGACGGTGCATCCTCTCGCAGCTCCACCTGATCGGAAACCTGGGCAAGGACCCCGTGGCCGATCGACTCCTGTTCAACCTGATCCGCTATGCGACAGCGAAGTAGGGAAAAGGGAAGGCAACGGGGACTGGCGCCGCCACAGGTTGAAGCGAAGCGAAGATCCGCCTTCGGAGGACCGAGGGCCGAGCACGTGCCCCGAAGGGACACCCCGTTGGGGTGCCTGTCCCCGGTTGCGCCTCTCTGTGTCCTCCTGGTTCTCCCCGGTGCTTGCAGATGCCGGGATGGGCGATAGAATCGTCGGAAAGGCCGACCCACATGAGAAGACCCGGTCACATGAGGAGCATCATGCATTACGTCACTCCGCTCGTCGTGGCCCTGGCGGCCGTGTCGGCCGCGGGAGCGTCACCCAAGAAGCCGCCGGACCTCAAGCAACTGAGCGATCGGCAGTTGGCCGCCCGATTCGGTGCCGAGCTGCCGAACGCTCGCTTGGCCGCGGCCAAGGAGCTGGCCTCGCGCGGCGAGCGGGTGCTTCCGGCCGTGGCCAAGGCGCTGGCCAGCGACGACTGGCGTGTGCGGCGCGCCGCGACGGACGTCGCCATGGGGATGGGCAAGGCCGCCGCCGGCGCGGCGCCCGCCCTGGCCAGGCTGCTGACGCAGGACAAGAACGCCTGGGTGCGTGACGGCGCGGCCGAAGCGCTCGGCAGGACGGGGGTGTCCACCAAGCCGGTGGTTGCGGCCCTGGTCAAGGGATGCGTGGATCCGGATGAATGGGTGCGTTACATGGCGGCCCAGTCGCTCACCCGCGTCACGAAGGACCCGGACATCCTCGTCCCCGCGGCGATCGAGATGCTTCGGCAGCCTGGGCGATTCCCCCGCGGCCGCGGCGTGCCCGTCGGCATTCTCCGCAAGCACGGCAAGGGCCGCGAGGGCGTCATTCCCGTGCTGCTGGACGTGATCGACCATCCCTCCGAGGGGATGTTCAGCCCCACCGGCGGGGCCGTCGATGCGCTGCTCGCCTGCGGGGCCGAGCCGAAGGGGATTCGCGAGGCCCTGGAACGGCTGGCCCGCAGCACGTGGTGGGCCCACCGCACCACCGCGGTCCGTCTGCTGGGCAAGCTCGGGCAGGACGCCAAACCGTCGATCCCCCTCCTGAAGCAGATGGCCCAAAAGGACCCGCACAGGAAGGTCCGGGCCGCGGCACAGTCGGCACTGAACAGGCTGGAAGAGGCCAAGGCGAAAAAGTGACCCGTTCCTCCGAAGCGTCACCCGCCGTCACGTCACAGTCATCAGAACGAGGGAGTCACTCCTGCTTGCGGTTCACCCGGGCCGCACGGACCTTGCGGACCCAGCAGCAGCCACAACTGCAGCGGCCCCGCGACGGGTCGGAGCCGCACGTGCCGGCTATGTCGTGGCGCGACATGGGCGCGATCGACTCCCGCACCAGCTTGAGCATCTCCTGGTATCCCGGGTCGCTCGTGCTTGCCCAGCCGTTGGTGGTGATCTGGGCCCACCCGCCGGCCTTGACGGCCAGCGGGGCCTTGAGGATGCGGCTCTCTGTCGGAATGGCGACGTTGACCAGGGCCTCGAAGGGCTGTTCGGCGATCTTGGGCCCGAACAGCTCAGCGATGCGCTTGCGGAGTTTCCGCAAGCCGTCGTGGCTGCTGCGCCGGTGCTCGGGGCGGTTGTGCGAGTAGTCGCCGTAGTACTGCCCGTTGAGGTCCAGCCAGTCGACGATGCGCTGGAAGCTCTCGCGGTCGAGGGTCACGCGCGGCTTGCCCTGCTTGTCCTTGTGGCCGTCGAGCAGGTGCTTTGCCAGCCGCCCGGCGTGGGCGAAGTAGTCCTTCGGCTTGCTGGGGACCCTTTCACGGTTGCGGTGGGCCAGGGCCACCAGCCCGCCGCGCCCGGTCAGCGAATGGTAAGACGCGCAGAACGAACCGGTCCGCGTGCCCAGGAGGTTCATTCCCTTCTCGGTCTTGCCCAGCCCGTGGCAGCCGATGCAGTAGCGGTCCAGCACGGGCTGAACGGTGCGTGCGTAGCTGAACCCGCCCTCGTAGCGGGGCCCGGCGGGAGGCGCTATCTTGCGGAGCGGCCCCTTCAGGGGACGCCGGCCGTACAGCGGCGCCTCGTGGCGGGCCTCGTGGCAGCCGACACACCCGGCCAACTCACTCGGCTGCACGTAGACCAGGCTGCGCATGGTCATGACCGCCATGCCGTGGGCGTCCAGGATCTGGAACTGCATCGCCGTCCTGGCCGGGACCTCGAAGAAGACCGACCCGTTCGGGGCGACCGGGACCGTGCCGAGGATGCGCTTGAGGATTTCGTTGCTGACGCGGCTGAGTGTGGGCTTGCTGCGGGTGGGCTGGGAGATGATCTGCGATATCCGTATCGCCTTGATCGTGCCGCGCTCGATAGGCTGCGTGCTGCGGTAGACGTCCTGGACGTAGAACATCCCGGTGGTGGCGTCCCTGGGCCCGATCACGGTCGAGGGCAGGTCCACGGGCCTGGGCACCGGCTTGAGCGGCGTGGGCGCGAAGCACGATTCCTTCGGGTCCTCGTAGATCAGCTCACGCCCCCCGAGCGTGTCGATCAGGTAAATCCCGTACCGGCCGCCTCGCCCCCCTCCGGCGGCGGCGACGAGGAACAGGTCCTCGCTGAGCGGCAGCGGGGTCGCGGCGCGCCCTCTCAACGGCTCGGCGGGTCTCGGCAGCATCGTGGTGTCCCGGGGCGGGCGGCGCTCCGGGAAGCCGATCTCAGGCGTGATCGCCGTAAGGGGCGCACCGCCGTCCTGCCCCTTGTGAGGGTCTATCACGATGATGGACCCCACCGTGCACCCGTGGTGGTCGGTCGCCGTGGCGACCACCTTGTGCGAGTTCGGGATCGCGCGGGTCTCGGCTATCATGCACGGGCCCACCGAGTTGTTCCCGTAGAAATGCCCCGTGCTCGTCCCGTCGGGATGCATCACCCACACGCTCTGGAAATTCGTGTCGTGACGGTTGATGTAGTCCCACCGCGTGTAGACGATGCGCCCGTCGTGCAGGACGGCCGGGTCCCACTCGTTGGCCTCGTTGAACGACAGCTGCGTGATGTTGGACCCGTCGGCGTCGGCGCGGTAGAGGATGTACGACGGGACGTATCGGCTGCCGTGGCACCGCCCGAACTGCTGGCTGCGCGTCGAGATGAAGGCGAACCCCCCGTCCGGCAGGTAGCACGGGTCCCAGTCCTCGATGAGCACCGTCTGCCGGCCGCGCCAGCCGGCGAAAGCGTCACGCTTGGTTCCGGTCAGTTGGCGGACCTTGCCGGTGGCGACGTCGGCCTCGTGGATGAAGAAGCTGCGCGCCTTGCCGTCCTTTCTCGTCTCCAGGTCGCAGAACGCGAACAGCACTCTCTTGGCGTCGAACGACAGGTCCGGATGGTGCGTCATGCCCTTGGGCAGTTGCCCCTCGGCAATCAGCGGGCGGGCGCGGGGCTTGTCCTTCCAGGACTCGAGAATCGTCAGGCCCGAACCCGTGCGTGCGTGGCGGCCGAAATACTGGTCGCACATGTGCCCCGGCGGGCGCCCGGTGCGCCGGTTGATCAGCAGCCGATCGAAGTCCAGGACAGGGTGCGAGAGGATGATCCGCCGCCGCAGATCGCGTGCCGCGGCGTGCATCGCGTCGTCGTCGAGCTTTCGGGAGGCCTTCGCCTCGGCCAGCCGCTTCTCCAACGCCACAAGCTCAGCCGACAGCTTCCCGCGCGGAGCGCTGCGCTCCACGAACTCGAGCGTCTTGCGGGCAAAGGCCAGCGTTTTTTCGGCCCGGCCGCCCAGCGCGCCGCCGGCAAGGCCGCACACCACACACATCACAACCGCCAACCGCCTGGTGGCACTCATTGTCATCCTCCGACTCTCGTGAATCGGCATGCCCTGTATAACCCTCCTTGTCCGCGACCGTTGCGGACCTTCCGCGATGATTGCGCCCCTCGCGGGGCCTCAGACAAGGCTCTCACCCACGGGATTCTCCGAGCGTCGTGCCCGTGACCTTCAGGAAACCCTTTGTCTGTGCGGTTGAACGGTGTTCTATTGTATGCCGGGGCAAAACCTGAACCAGGAAACCCGGCATCGAAGGAGTATTCCGCATGATTCGCCGCGTGTTGCTCAGGACGGCGGCTCCGCTGGTGATGCTGTCGTGTCTCGGCGGTTCGGTCGATCGCGCAGTCGCCCAGGCCGTGGTCTGGTCGCCTCATGCGACGTACCGCGGGCGCCAGGTGACGCTCGGCCCGACCGGCGCTCGCGGTTGGGTGCGCGACAACGCGATCTACGTTGTCGAAGCGGCCGGCGGCTCTCCCGCGGCCGGCCTGCTTGAGCCCTGCGATAAGATCCTGGGCGCCAACGGCCGTCGCTGCGCACCGGACGCCGATCCGCGCAAGCTGCTCGGCCGGGCCATTGCCGAAAGCGAAACGCCCAAGCGACACGGCCGACTCACGCTGCACATCGAGCGCGACGGCAAGCGGATGGACATCGATATCACGCTGCGGGTCATGGGGGCATACGGGGCCAACTGGCCGTACGATTGCGCCAAGTCGGGGCGCATCCTGCACGAGGCCTGCGTCTTCCTTGCCGAAAGGCAGTACCCGGACGGCCACTTCCCGGCCGAGTTCGGCATGTCCACGGGTTGGGCGGGGCTGCTGTGGCTGGCTTCGGGCGAGGCGCGGTTCCTGGACAACGCCCGCCGGGCGGCCTACTGGCTCACCGAACAGTCGTATCCGGAGATGGGCTTGAACAGTTGGCCCGCAAGCTATGCCGGGCTCTTCCTTGCGGAGTACTACCTGGCCACGGGCGACCGCACCGTGCTGCCGAAGCTCAAGGGCCTGTGTGATTTTCTGGCGGCCGGGCAGATGTCCTGCGGCTCGTGGGGGCACAATGCCCCCTGGGGCGGGTACGGGGCGGTGAACCAGGTGGGCCTGGTCTGCTTCCTGGCGATGATCCTCGCCGAGGATTGCGGCGTGGCGGTCGACCCCAAGGCGATGAAGCGCAGCACCAACTTCTTCCTCAAGTACAAGGGGGTGGGCTGGATCCCGTACGGCGATCATCGGCCCTGGCGCGGCAAGAGCGGCAATGGGCGGAACGCGCTGGCGGCGGTGGCGTTTGCCCTGCTGGGCGGTCATCCCGACGCGGTGAAGTACTTCAGCCGAACCGTCGCCGGCAGCTACGCCGACCGCGAGGACGGCCACACCGGCTCGTACTTCTCGTTCTTCTGGGGGCCGCTGGCCGCCGTACACGCACCGGCCGAGAGGTTCCGCACGTTCCTCGACGAGCAGAGGTGGTATTACGACCTGGCGCGCACGCACCAGGGCGGCCTGGTCAACCAGCCCAACCAGGAGAACCTCGGCGGCCGCACGCCCGGCACCTACACCTGGCAAGGCCCCGACTACACGACAGGCGGGATGGCGCTGTTCTACGCGCTGCCGCTGAAGAAGCTGCAGATCCTCGGCGCCGAGACCAGCCCCTTCGACGCCTCGGCCGGCGACGATATCAAGCAACTGGTCACGCTCTATCACGAGCGTCAATGTAACGCGCTGAAGAAAGGGGCGGCCAGGCTGGCCGGCAAGCCGGGCCTGGCCGGTGTTAAGACGTCGCAGGTCAAGGCCCTGCTGGGCGCCGCGGAAGGGCAGCGCCAGAGCGTCCAACGGACGCTGCACATGATCCGTATCTGCCTGGGCGACAACGACGCCTACCGGGCCTCGGAACTGCTTGAGGGCCTGGCCCGCCGCCTCGGCGAAGGTGCCGACGCACTGAAGGAGGCGAAAAGCCGCCTGGCGGACAAGGCCGAACTCGTCGAACAGGGCCGCAAGTACTACCGGATGTGGGACGACCTGGAGTACCAGACGACCGAATACTGGCTGCCCTACGGCAAGCAGGCCATGCGTGAGTTCGGCACGAAGGGCCCGATCAGTCCCAAGCCGTGGAAGACGATCGTCGCCACTGCCGAGGGAAAAACGCCGTGGCGCCTTCTGACCGTGCAAGCCGGAAAGCCCGCCGGCCCACCCGCCGCCTGGCCCCGGGCTGACTTCAACGACGCCGCGTGGGAGCAGGGCAAGGCGCCGCTGCGGCTCGGGCCCGACCGCAAGGCCGAAGACAAGTCGTGCAGCCTCTATCTGCGTCACGTCTTCAAGCCCGATCGCGTCGATTACCAGGCGCTGGCGCTGACCTACTTGGGCGACAGGCGCCAGTCGGCGACGGTGTATCTCAACGGCGTGCCGGTCGCCAGGCTGTTCGACGGCCCGCGTCGCGGCTACGCCCGCATCCCGCTGCGTCCCCAGGCGGCCGCCGCACTGCGCCCCGGCAGGAACTGCCTGGCCGTGCGCTGCGACAACAGGGAAGGCCGATCCGTCAGGATCGACATCGGCTTGCAGGGCGCCTTGCCCTGATCTGCGTTCATCGACGACGACCGCCATGATTTTCCGCAGGAGAAACTGACATGAGAGTGTCCATCGCCCTTGCCTTGCTTTGTCTCCAGGCCTGCACGGGCTGTGCGACGGCCCCGGCGTCGGCCAAGCTGCCGATCAAGATCTATCTTCTCGCCGGACAGTCCAACATGGTGGGACCGGCCAACGCTACATACATCCAGGAGAACCATCCGGAGTTGATGACCCCGCGCCACGACGTGTACTGCGCCTATGCCGGAAAGATCACCGGGCCGCTGAAGCCCGGCTACGGCGGGCGGGAGTCCAAGTACGGGCCGGAGTTGCTGATGGGCAAGGTGCTCGGCGATGCGATCGCCAATCCCATCCTGCTGGTCAAGTCGTGCACGGGCGGGACCACGCTGCACAAGACCTGGCGGCCGCCGAGCACCGTCAAGCAATCGGGAGGCCGGATCGGACCGCTCTACACGCGCATGATGCGGCGCTTTCACAACGTGCTGGCCAACCTCGACATGCACGTGCCGGACGCGGCCGAGCGCGGCTACGAGATCGCCGGGTTCGTCTGGTTCCAGGGGGAGAACGACTCCCTGGCCCGGGACGAAAGCCGCGTCGGCTTCTGGACGTACTACCAGAAGAACCTGACGCATCTCATCGCCGATGTCCGCAGCGACCTGGGCGTGGGCAAACTGCCCGTCCTGATCATCCAGATCAACGACGGCACGTGGGACCGCAAGGACAGGACCGGGAAGATCGTCGGCGGCCCCGACGTGCGTGCGGCCCAGCAGAGGGTGGCCGACGCCGATCCGCTGGCCACGTGGATCAAGACCTGCGACCTGCACCGGGGCTACCACTACGATGACGCCAGCCACGTCACAATCGGGCGGCGCGCCGGGGCCGCGCTGCTGCCGTTCGCTCGCAAGACCGTCCCGCAAGAGGCCGCCGAGATCGCCGCCGGGCGACGGCGCTTCGACGCCCGGCAGCCCAAGTGCGGCCATCCCGACACGCGCCCGCTGGCCAAGGGGTTGATCGGCTACTGGAAGTTCGATGAGGGCAAGGGCGCCCGCACCGCCGACAGCACCGCGTCGGGCAACGCCGGCGTCGTCAAGGGCGAGGCGAAGTGGATTGACGGGCTGTTCGGCAAGGCGCTGGTCCTGACCGGCAAGCAGCGCATCGAGATGCCCACCTTCAAAGAGCCGCGGGGCCCCGGCGGGAACATCGAAAACCTCAGCGTCTCGTTCTGGCTGCGCGCCAACCGCTACGGCGACGGGCGCGTGGGGCGCGGCACGGGCGAGAAGTACGCCAAACGCAACGATCGCAACTGGCAGTACAGCGAATACGCCAACCGCACCGGCTGGGACATCACCACGCACGATAACGACTTCTGCGGGTTCGCCACCGCGTCGTTCACCAACGGACCCAAGGCCGTCTTGAGCGACCGCCCCGTCCACCTGGTCGGCGACGGCGTGGAATGGCATCACGTGGTGATGAGCTACGACGGGGCAACCAAGAGCCTGAACATCTACGTCGACGGCACGCCGACCGATCCGAAGAGAGCAAGGTCATCGACGCGGCTGATCGAACAGGCCAACCACATCATCCCCGCGCCCAAGGACGTCCCGCTGACGCTCGGCGGGTTGATCGAGCGGGCCGGTCAGTTCCAGGCGTTCGACGAACTGGCGATCTGGAGCCGGGCGCTGACGCGCGATGACGCCAGGACACTCTACAACAACGGCCACGGCGTGGAGATCAAGTCCCCCCGTTGACGGTGGCGGCGCAGCGAAAGCACGCGCGCCGCATTCCCCGCGTCCGCGGGACCTTTTTCTCTGAATCTCAGGCTTATCCGCCGACGCCACAACGTTATAGTGGCGCACAGGCGCGGCCGAAAGGCCGCCGGGAATCCCACGGACCGTGACCGCCGTGTCATCGAGAATGAGCGTGCCTTCACGATCGGCGAAACACGAGGAGTTCATTGCCCTGTTCGTTCGGCACGAACCGGCGATCCACTCGTTCCTGACGTCGATGCTGGCCGGTCTCGACGACGCGGAAGTCGTCATGCAGGAAACGAGCATGGTCTTGTGGAAGAAGTTCGAGCAGTTCGACAGGGGAACGAGTTTCCGCAACTGGGCGTTCCAGATCGCCCGGTTCGAGGCGATGAACTTCCGACGCAAGAGGCAGCGGGACAGGCATTTCTTCAGCGATGAGCTTGTCCAACTCCTGGCCGACGACGCGGCGGAGCAGGCGGCCCAACTGGAAGAAGAGCGCCGCGTCCTTGCACACTGCGTGGCGAAGCTCGAGGCGAACGACCGCGGCGTGCTGTCCGGATGCTATCGCGAGGACTCGACGATCAAGGCCTACGCCCAGCGCGTCGGGCGAACGGCGAACGCCGTGCGGAAGCACCTCGCGAGGATTCGCACGGCCTTGTCGGCGTGTGTCCGACGAACCCTGGGACTCGACGGGATATGACGATGGACGAACAGGGATCCCCAAATGCCGAGCCGCTCGTCGAGCTGATCGAGCAGGTGTTGACCGGAGCGGCATCTGAGAGGCAGAGACGGGAACTGGGCGCCCGCCTGCTGGCCAGTGCCGAGGATCGCAGGGCCTGGCTCCATCGTGTGAACCTGCATTCGGCGTTGAAGCGGCAGTTCGCCTACGGCGTTGAGGGCCAGGGGGCGCCGCAGTTCGAGGTGGCGAGCATGGCAGCGGGGAGGATCGGGGCGCGGCCCGGCCCAAGGGCGCGGCCGGCCAGATGGGCGTGGGCAGTCCTGGCCGCGGCGGCCGCCGCCGTCCTGGTTATCGCGAGCGTTCACTTTGCACGCCCGGATGCCGAACCGGCTATCGTGACCGTTACGGAGATGAACGGCGCCATGCAATGGACCGGTGACGGGGGACGGGTGGTTCGCGATCTCCGTGCCGGAAGCTCACTGGGCGGGGGCACGCTGGAGTCGCTGGCCGCCGACTCGTGGGCCGTGCTGGCCTTCCGCGACGGGTCGACGGTCACCGTGTCGGGCCGGTCGACGCTGACGATCTCGGAGGACACGCAGAAGCAGGTGCACTTGCGCGAGGGGAGCGTCTCGGCCCGCGTCGCCCCGCAGCCGCCCGGCCGGGCCATGCTGATCCATACGCCCACAGCCAGGCTGGAAGTGCTCGGCACGCAGCTCAATGTGGATGCGGGAGCAGGCTCGACGACGCTTCGCGTGAACGAGGGCCATGTCCTCGTGACGCGGCTGTCGGACGGCAGCATGGCGGACGTTCCGGCGGACCACCAGGTCGTCGTCTCGGCGAGCCGGGGTGCCAAACTCAACGTGAGGCCCCGACCGAAGGCCGTCCGGGCCTGGCAAAGCCGTCTGCCCGCCGACGTGATCTACGGGCGGTGGATTCCGGGCGACGGGCACAGCGGCGGCTCGCTGCACGCCGCGGCCGTGCTCCTGAATCCCGAGACCAAGCCGAGCACGCTTCACTGGGTGGCGGTCTCGGCCAGTCGCGGCTCGGCTGGGCCGGTGGTACTGGCCTCCGGCGGGACGTTCCGCATTCGCGGCCGGATCGAGGCCTCGGGAGATCTCTACTTCGGTATCACGACGAAGCACGTCAAGGGAGGCTTCGCGGGGAAGTACGTTGCGGCGAGGCAGCTCGACGTGTCAGGCGGGACGGGCCGAGACCTGGACATCGAGTTGCCCGTGGAGGAGTTCAGGCCGCAGGAGAAGGAGTTCCCCGATTCCCCGGTCGGCCTGGAGCTTGTCGACTGGTGGTGCTTCACCGACAGCCGGGACGCGGGGCTGCGCGTCGCGGGCGTCGAACTGCTGCCCCCGCACGCCGAGAGCGGTGCCACGCGCCCGGCGTCGAAACCCCCGCGAGTGCCCCTCATGGATATCTGGGCGGCGGCGGCGCAGGGGAACGTCCAGGCGGTCAGGCGTCATCTCGCCGCCGGGGCCAGGATCGACGGGGCCTTTGTCGCCCCGGGCATCCCCGCCTCGGGCGCCACGCCGCTGCATCTGGCGGTCCTGTGCAACCAGGGCGACACGGCCCGGTTCCTCATCCAGCAGGGAGCGAACCTCAACGTCCGTGCCAAGGACAAGCACGGGGGAACGCCGCTGCACTGGGCGGCGGCACTGGGCCGAATCGAGATGGCCGTGCGGCTGATGGAGGCCGGCGCCGACATCAACGCCCCCGATAGCAACGGCTTCACGCCCCTGGATGCGACCCGGTACGATCCGGAGTCCCGCAAGGATGCCAAGCGCAAGATCGCTGAACTCCTCCGCGCCAGGGGCGCAAGGAGAAGACCACCGCAACGGGAAGGCCCCGGGACGTGACGGTTTTGCCGAACGTGCCAGACTGTGGCTCCACGACAGACAGGAGATTCACGATGAAGACATTCACCACATGGACCGTCGCTGTCGCGATTCTGGCCGCTTGCGCCCCCGTGCAGGCCGAACCGAAGGCCAAGAAGCCCGAGCAGCCCAACCCCGCCGCCGAACTGCTCACGGCCGCGAAGGACGGCAACGTCAAGGCCATCAAGCGGCTGCTGTCATCCGGCGTGACGGTGGACGCCAAGAACCAGCACCAGGTCACGGCGCTGTTCGTGGCGGCCCTGTTCGGCCGGACCGACGCGGCGAAGTTCCTGATCGACAGGGGCGCCGAGATCGAGGCGGCCAAGGGGGGCGACGGCTCGACCGCACTGCACGCGGCGTCCTTCCTCTGCTACACCGACCTGGTGCAACTGCTGCTGAGCAAGGGCGCGGAGATCAACGCGACGAATGACCGGTCCGAGACGCCGCTGGACACCGTGGCCGCACCGTGGAGCGACGACCTGGGCAAGCTGTACACCGGCATCGGCAAGGCCCTCGGGGTCGAGGTGGACCTGAAACGCCTCCAGGCCGCGCGCCCCAGGATCGCCGCGGTCCTTCGCGCCCGCGGCGGCAAGACGGGCAAGAAGCCGGCCGGAAGCATCGAGGAGGTCGTCTCCCGCGGCATTCGCTGCTCGTACTACAAGAACGGCCGGATCTACGTCAACGTCCTCGGCACGCCGGAGGGCAAGCCTCTCACCGAACCGCCGGTCAAGAGTTGGGAGGACTTCAAGCCGTCCTGGTCGAAGACCGGGGACATGCTCGTGTTCTTCCGCCGGGTGAAGAATGACCGCAGTGTGGTCAAGTGGAAGACCAAGATCTGCGTGATCCACGTCGACGGGACGGGCTTCCACGAGTTGTCCGACGGGACGCATACGGACTTCAACCAGACCTGGACGCGGGACGGGACGAACACGCCCATCTGGAACCGGCGGACGCCGAAGGGGCACTTCGTCGTCATGAAAAGCAAGGTCCACAATCGCCCCGGCCAGGAAGTGCCCATCACGAATCCGGCCTATCACAACTGGGCGTACACGTGCCTCAAGGACGGCCGCATCCTCGTGCAGTGTATGCACCCCAGGCAAGGGTGGGGCTACTTCCTGATGACGCCGAATCCCAAGGGCCAGCCGCGCTACCAGCGCCTGGACTGTGCGGGCCTGGAGCGGAAGGGGTTACTCGACCGCATCAGTGTCTCGCCCGGCGAGGACAAGATCTGCTTCGAGCACCAGATCGGGCACAAGCACACTCCGCCCGGGCGGGCGCTCTACGTGGGCGGCTTCGATGCCGGCAAGCCCGCCATCATCAACCCGAAGCCCTTTGCCAACGCCGAGCGCAAGAAGCGGTGGTTCGCCTACCCTCGCTGGACCAGGGGCGAAAAGGCGATCGTCTACCACGCCAGCCCGTCGCTCTACCTGTACACTCTCGCGGACGCGTCTACGGTGCGCGTGTCGACCGATTCCCGGGCCGACTACCGATACCCGCACGGCGAGCGGATGCCGAAGTAGCGCGCATCACGGATAGCTGATGACCGATCATCTGTAACCGACCGGACCGGGAGCAGACCCATGCGAGAAACCGACCAATTCCACCGCCGCGAGTTCTTCAAGCGTACCGCCGCTGTCGCCGTCGCGGGCCTCGGCGCCGGCGCCGCGTCGGCGGCCGTGCCGAAGGACAAGACGATCGCCCTCGCCGAGGCCCTTCCCGCCCGCACGTTCGGCAAGACCGGCGTCACGCTCCCCGTGCTCGGGTATGGCGGGGCCGCGCTGCCGAAGAAGTGGGGCAACCCCCTCTCGCTCGAGGACCGCGTCAAGCTCGTACGCTACGCCTACGACAGCGGACTGCGGTATTTCGACACCTCCATCAGCTACACCTACAGTGAAAGCCAGACGATCATCGGGAAAGCCTTGAAGGGCGTCCGTGACAACGTCTTCATCACCACCAAGGTGGACTTCTGGAATCTGGCCAGGCGGGACGGGCGCATCACGAAGGTGACCAAGGGCGAGGCCACCCGGCAGATCAAGATGAACCTGAAGGAACTGCAGTCGGATTACATCGACGCGGTCCTGATCCACGGCACGCCGGGCGTGGAGCAGATGACCGTCGCCCAGAGCATGGAAGTCCAGGGCGAACTGGCCAAGGCGCGCGATCAGGGCCTGGTCCGCTTCGTGGGCTTCTCGGCGCACGGCTACTTCGACAAGGCGCTGGCCCTGATCTCCTCGGGCGGGTTCGACCTGTGCATGCTGGCGTACGGGTATCTGCCCCGGGGGCACAACCAGCGGTTCTCGGACAAGTCGATCGCCCTTCGCGCCAAGTGCCTGGCCAAGGCGCACGAGTTGAAGATGGGCATCGTGGCGATGAAAGTCGTCGGCGCGGGGATCATGGGTGCATGGTCCGGCCACATCGTGCCTGAGTTCGACAAGAAGCGTCTCGCGCTGCTGCCCGGCGCGGCGATTCGCTGGGCGCTGCAGGACAAGCGAATCCACATGCTCTGCATCGGCATGCGCCTGAAGTCCGAAATTGACGCCAACATGAAGACCCTCGCCGGCGACGTCACGTACGCCCCCGCCGATCGCGCCCTTCTCAATGCGTTCGGCCCGCAGGCCCTCAAGAGCAGCGCGATGAAGAAGATGCGGGTCGAGTAGCGGCAGACCGGGCGCCCCCGGGCCGCAAGGGGCCCGGGCAGACCGTCACGGCGATGCCGCAAGCCTTTGTGTCTGTGTGCACTTACGGGTCCGCAGGTGCTGCGTTTGCCCGCATCACGCCCCGTTCCATGTCGGCTATTCGCCTCGTGCGCGGGACGGCATTGATGTAGACTAAGCGGAATCGCCTGCGGCATAAGGATGTCCATACCCTGCGCAGTGTCGGCCTTGACCGGAGATACGGATGATACGCAAGACGCGTGTGTTCATGACCGTCCTGACGGTGTCCCTGCCCCTGGTATCAGGATGCCTCCCCTCCTGGTACGTCAAATGGGCCGACCGCGACGCGTACGGCGCCCTTTCCGAAGGGCAGGTCGCCGCCCTGGGCAAGAGCACCACGTTCGACATCACGTACAGTCCGGTCGACTGCGAGGGCTACCTCGAGAGGGCCAAGGACGAAGCCGAGAGGGACGTCGACGTCCTGACCCTCGAGGGCGCTTTGAAGGTCGCCTTCAGGAACAGCAGGGCCTTTCAGACACGGAAAGAGACCCTCTACAGTTCGGCGCTGTCGCTGGCGAACCTGTCCAGGGGGTGGCGGAGCGTCCTTCCGGGCGGCGAGGTCAACGCCACCGGTGAAACCCTGCGCACCAGCGGAGGCGGCCCCGAAGGCGGCACCGACAGCACGAACAGGTACATCAACGCCGACGGGAACTACTCGCTGACCAGGCGCCTGGTCGGGGGCGGGCTCCTGGCGCTCGGGGCCTCGATGAACTTCGCGAGCGATTTCCTGGGGAACACCGGGACGCGGGTCGGCTCGCTCGTCGAAGGCAGCGTCACCCAGCCACTGCTCCGAGGCGCGTGGAGGGGGCTGGCGTTCGAGGAACAGCACCGCCGCGAGAGGGACTTCCTCATCGACGTCTACGAGTTCGACCGCTTCAGGCAGACGTTTGCCGTCGGCATCATGGAGGACTACTACGGGGTTCTCACGCTGAAGGACCAGCTCGAGAACAGCAAGACGAACGTGGACCGGCTGAGGACGGCCTACCTCGTGACCCAGGCCATGGTCCAGGGCGGCCAGGTAACCCGGGCCCAGGAAGACCAGGCCCAGCAGGACCTGCTGAACGCACAGATCGCCCTGGAGCGGGCCATCCTGGCGTACTCCAACGCGCTGGACCGCTTCAAGATCACGCTGGGGCTGCCCATCTCAAAGGAGCTGACACTCGACTATCCGGGCGCCCTGAGACGGCTTAACAGCGACGGCCCCCAGCGGCTGCCGCTGGCCGAACGGGCGGCGACCAGCACCTCCTTCATAACGGACACGGCCTTGCTGAGGGCCAGGGCCGCCGCGCGGGACGCCGACAAGGACGTCGACATCGCGGCAGACAGTTTCAATCCCCAGGTCGACGTCGAACTGAAGGTCTCCGCGCCCGGAACGGAACGCGCCCAGCCCGGGCGCATTCAGACGCACCACCACACCCGAAGCGCCAGGGCCACGTTCAACTACAATCTCGACCAGACCGACAATCGTGACGCCTACCGCAACGCGATGATCGCGCGGAACCGGTCGAAGAGGACCCTCGCCGAGGCCGAGGACACCTCCACGCTGAACGTGAGGAACTCGTTCCGCTCGCTGAAGCAGTCGGGCCGCAGCTTCGCCCTGCAGGCCAGGAGCGTGGAGATCGCCAAGCGGCGGACGGCGCTGGTCGCCATCCAGCGAAGGCAGGGCCAGGCCACAACGCGCGACGTCCTCGAGGCCGAGGCCGCCCTCAACGCCTCGCTCAACGGGCTGACGACCTCGCTGGTCGACTACACTATCACCAGGCTCCAGTTCCTCGCGAGCCTGGGCATGCTCAGCGTGGATCCGGGCGGAACGCTCACCGAGCGGAAGAGGCCCTTTGGATATGACAGGCTTCAGAAGCGGTATCCCTACCTGGAGTCGACCAGGCACGAGAAGAAGCGTCCCGCGGGCCAAGAGGCCCCCAGAGACAATCAGGACTGAGAACAGGACGATGAACAACAGACTGCTTCCAGGTGTGGCCGTGTGTCTGCTGCTGGGCGGATGCTGGCCTTTCGGGGATGACCAGGACGGCTCGGCCCGTCGGACCGCCGAGGCGATACGGGAGAAACTCGTCATCACCTCCACCGAGGCCGGTACCGTCGAGGCCGAGGAGAAGGTCGTCATCGCCAATGAGCTGAAATGGTCGGTGATCATCAAGAAGGTCGTTGAAGAGGGGACGGTGGTCAAGGAGGGGCAGCTGATCATCGAGTTCGAGTGCAAGAACCTCGAAGACGCCATCGACGCGAAGGAACTGGCCCTCAACAACGCCGAACTGGCGCTCGAGCAGGCCAACAAGCAGTTGGTCCTGCTTGAAAAGCAGCAGGCGATCAACCTGGAACAGGCCAAGAACGCCGTACAGGACGCCGAGGAGAACCACAAGCTCTACGAGGAACAGTCACAAACGACGCTCGCCAAGAAGACCGATGCCCTGAAACGGGCCCAAGAGGCCCTGGTGAGATTCAACTCCAAGGGCGGCCAGAAGGAGAACGATCTGCGAGACGCCGAGATCGCCATAGAGATGGCCACGAAGCAGGTCGAGATCGCCGAGAAGAAGCTGGATTTCAAGAAGAAGGTGAATGCCAACCCGGAACTGAACAAACCCTACAGCGAGAGCGAGATTGAATCTGATGAGCTTGCGCTCCAGAACCTCCGGAACACGCTGGAGAAGGCGATTGCCGCCAGAAAGCTGCTGAAGACGTACACGATCCCCCAACTGGTTCGGCAGCTTGAAGAAGACATAAAGCAGGCCGCCGAGGAGCTGAAGATCCTGGAAACGCACACCATCGTCCAGAACACGCGCAAGAACCTGACGGCGATCAAGGAGGCCAAGCTGAAACTGGAGCAGGCGGGGCTCGCCCAGGAAGCCGAATTGCGCATGAAAAAGCAGGAGATCCGAAGCAAGCAGAAGGGGCTTGATGAACACAAGGAGCAGATGCAGGAACTCAAGGACGACCAGGGCAAGCTCAGGGTGACCGCGGAGCGCGCCGGATTGGTGCTCTACGACTCCGGCTGGAGACGCGAGGGCCAGAGAATCGAGGTCAAGGAGGGCGAGGAGGTCTACCCCAGGGGAAAGCTGATGATCATCCCCGACATGACCACGCTCCGTGTCCGCACGATGATCTTCGAGGCGCTCAGGGAGTATGTGACCGTGGAGGACGGCGGCGATGAGGGCAAGGCGGCTGTCGCCAGGATCGAGGCACACGTCGGCCAGGCCGTCAAGAAGCTCATGATGGAGGCCATGACGAACAGATGGCCGACGGAGAAGACCCAGGCCGCATACCTCAAGATCAAGACGGATGAGATCATCCCCACGATCAAACGGGCCGTCACTGACGGCAAGGTCACGAAGAAGGACGCCAGGGCCTTCTATCGCCGCCTGGAGGAGAGCGAAGCCCGGACGGCCAAGGCAACCGGCGGCGAGCCCACCCCGGTCACGATCGACTGGGACTCTCTGCCCGACGCGCCGGGGCGGAAGGACGCCGGAAGCAGGCCCGCTGACGTGGAAGGCACGCGGGGCGTCGTCGTCCTCGATTCATTTGCCAGGAAGACACAGATCCCCGGGCGGGTGGTGGAGTCCTCCCCGCTGCCGAAAGGCATCGGCCCGCACTGGCTCCGGACCGGAACCAAGGCTTACGACCTCTGGGTCCGCGTCGACTGGGAAGCCCACGGACTGATACCCGGGAAGAACCTCAGGCCCGGCATGGGCGGGAAGGTGACGCTGATACTGGACGAGATCGAGGACGCGCTGACGATTCCCGTGCTGTCCGTGTACAACAAGAAGGACAAGTATTACTGCATGAAGATCGAAGGCGGCTCCCCGGTGGAGACCCGGATCGAGATCGGAAAGATGAACGAGAGCCGCGTGCAGGTCCTTTCCGGTCTCAACGAGGGCGACAAGGTGCTGCTGGTCGCCGACGCGGATGAAGAAACGCGACGCGGCGAGGCCAAGGAGGAAGGCCAACCCGCTCCCGGTAACGGCCAGGCGGAGGCGGACAGATAGATGGAACCGGTCATTCGCCTCGAATCGGTCACCAAGACCTACCACGTGGGCGTCGGGGTAACCGCCCTGGCCGGCGTCGACCTGGTCGTCCCGGAGGGGCAGTACGTCGCCATCATGGGCGCCAGCGGCTCGGGCAAGAGCACCCTGTTGAACCTCCTGGGGTGCCTGGACCGTCCCAGCCTGGGCAAGTACTATCTCGGCGGGGACGATGTCTCGACGTTCTCGGACAATCGCCTGTCGGAGATTCGGAACACCAAGCTGGGCTTCGTCTTCCAGTCGTTCAATCTCATCTCCTGGATGACCGTCACGCAGAACATCGAAATGCCCCTGTTCTACGGGGGCGTTCGTCGAAGTCAGCGTCACCGGAAGAGCGCCGAACTGGGGCGTATGGTCGGCCTGGGAAACCGCCTGGACCATCGCCCCCACCAGTTGTCCGGCGGGCAGATGCAGCGGGTCGCCATCGCCAGGGCACTGGTCAACGACCCGATGGTTCTCCTGGCCGACGAGCCGACGGGAAACCTCGACACCAACACCGGGGAGGAGATCATGGAGGTTTTCGCCGAGTTGAACCGGCGCGGCAGGACCATCCTCACGGTCACGCACGAGTCCCACATCGCCGCCCACGCCGACCGCGTGATAACGCTCCGGGACGGCCGCATCGAATCCGACGTCGCCGCCCCCCAGGGGGGTGAACCTCGTGGGTAAACTGCTCGACGTCATCTTTCTGGCCATCCACAGCCTCTCGGTGCACCTGGTCCGTTCCGGGCTGACCATGCTCGGGATTGTTTTCGGGGTCTGCAGTGTCAGCGTGATGCTTGCCATTCAAGCCGGGGCGAGCAAGGAGGCGCAGGAGGAACTGAGCGTCCTGGGCAGCACCAACGTGATCGTCAACTCCATTGAGCCTGCCCAGGATATCAGCCGGGGCCGAGGAAGAGGAAGGATCACACTCAAGAAGTTCGGCACAACATATCGGGACATCACGTGCATCGTCGACAACGTCCCCGGCGTGGTGGATTACGCCACGGTCCATGACGTGAAGCTGCGGTACTACTGCCCCGAGGACCGCAATCGCTACGCACTGGTCATGGGCGTGACGCCGAACTACGCGGACCTGCTCAATCTTCGCATTTCGCAGGGCCGGTTCATCACCACGGTGGACATGCTCCACAAGAAGCCCTACTGCGTGATTACGCAGACGCTGGCCAGGAAGGCCTTCAAATGCATAAGCCCCATTGGCAAGACGATCCGGCTGAAGGGACAACCCTTCAACATTGTCGGCGTGATCGATTACATACCGTCCAAGCTCGGAATCAGCGAGGAAGACATCCCCATATTCATACCCAAGACCACGAAAGAGGGTAAGTTCGGACAGATCAACGTCAACTGGTTCCAGGGCAATATGACGTCGGAAGACGTTCAGGTCAGCCAGTTGATATTGCGGATGAAGGACGAATCGGCGGTTATGGGGGCGGCGGCGGTCATCAGGGCCATCATGGAGAAGAATCACGACAAGCTCGAGTATGCCATCCTGGTTCCCTTGAAGCTCATTCAGGCCAAGGCCGCCCAGCAGCGGATCTGGGACATGGTCTTCTTCGCGATCGCCTCGATCTCGCTGATTGTGGGCGGGATCGGCATCATGAATATCATGCTGGCCAGTGTCACCGAGCGCACGAAGGAGATCGGCGTCCGCCGCGCCCTCGGCGCAAAGAAGCGCGATATCGTCGTGCAGTTCCTCTTCGAGGCGGTCACCATAACGACAGTGGGCGGGCTGATCGGCGTCGTCATAGGGTACTTCGTGCCTCCCCTGTTGAAGGACGTTGTGGACGTCACGCCCATCGTCTCGGTCCCCATGCTGATCGGGCCCTTCTTCATGGCCGTTGCCGTGGGCATCGTCAGCGGGCTCTATCCCGCCAAGCGGGCGGCCGGCCTTGACCCGATCGAGGCGCTCCGACACGAATGACCCGTCGGCCGATGGCCCGTCGGGGCCCCTGGACTCCCTTGGCGTCCCCGGCCCGTGACGTCTCGAACGTCCCGATCAGGCGTGATACACGTGACGAGGTAGCCAGTGGCCGGTAGCCAGTTCATAACGTCGTTGTCCTCGGTCGTTCAGTCGTTTCGCTCCGAACGACGGAGGACGAGGACGACGACGAGAACGAGCAGGAGACCGGGCGGGCACCTCTCGTATGTGCTCGCGACGAGCAACCAGCTACTGACTACCGGCTACCGGCTGCCTCTTACCTACTCACAGGGGATGCACCCGACCGGAGAATCCTATTCCCAGGCAGTCGGGTTGGCGTCCTTCGGGATGCCTCCCGGCTGTCTTTTTTTTCGGGGGTGCTTGCCCTGGAGGCGTCGTCCGGGGATGATGAGTTAACCGTTCCGGGACAGTCGGTCGCTGCGCGCACCGGGCGAACGGTACGTGGTACAGCCGGCTGTCGCCGGGACAGGCAGCCCGGGCGCCGGCGCGATGAGCCCGGACCGAGGGCCACGAGGCGCAAACTCTCCGGAACCCTCACCGCTGCCGGGTAGTTACATCAAGAGAGCTATGACGGCACGGCATGGCGTCTCCCGTCTGTTGGCCGTACGGCCGTCGGATCGAAGCTGATTCGAGCAGTTACGCGCCGGGCGGTCAGGCGGTCAGGCGTTGTCAGAGCAAGCACGTATTCACGTTGACCCGTACTTGGAGAACCGCAGTGAGCGACCAAAGAAAGCAAAACAAAGGAGTCTCACGAAGGACGTTCGTGGCCGGAGCGGCCGCGGGTATCGCCGCACCGCTGATCGTGCCGCGCAGCGTATTGGGCGGTAAAGGTAAGGCGGCGCCCAGCGACGAGTTCGGGGGGGCGTTGATCGGCTGCGGGGGCCGGGGCCGGGGGACGTTCGGGTGCCTCGGGAAGGGCGTGCGCCTGCTGGCCCAGTGCGACGTGAAGTTCAAGAACCGCGCCGACAACAAGACCTACTACACGGACTTTCGCCGGGTCCTGGAACGCAAGGACATCCACGTGGTCGCCATCGCGACGCCTCCGGGATGGCACGCGCTGATCTCGATCGCGGCCATGGAATCAGGCAAGGACGTCATCTCCGAGAAGCCGATGTGCCGGTTCATCTCCGAGGGCCGGGCCGTCGCCGACGCGGAGAAGCGGTACGGGCAGATCTTCCAGGTCGAGCGCAAGGGCGGATACAACCCGAACAAGGTCCGCAAGCTCTTCGAGAGCGGGCTGCTGAAGAACTGCAACGCGCTCTACGTCATGCGAAAGAAGTTCAAGGTCAAGCAATGGAGCGGCAAGGCGGTCTACCCGGTCGACCCGATCCCGGCCAATCTCGACTGGGACATGTATTGCGGCCCGGCCCCGCTGAGGCCGTACAACAGGCACCGTATCGGCGGCACGCACCGGGGGTACTGGGACTACGAGGGCGGCGGGCTGGCCGACATGGCCCACCACTACCTGCACGCCATCGCCTACCAGCTCGGGCGGGATATCAGGCCCCCGGTCAAGGTCACCCCCCACGCCCCGCCGGCGCATCCGGAAGCGACCGGCCTGTGGGGCTGGGCCGAGCTGGAATACGCCGACGGCTTCACCCTCGTGCTCGAGAGCGGCGAGTGGGGCAAGCCGTACGAAGGCCCCCGCGAGAGGAACTGCCGGGAGAGCCAACTGATGGCGATGCTCGGCGAGGCCGACCGCAAGAAGCTCGACGAGCTGCCCGACCCCAAGCGCATGCCCTTCTTCCCCGAGGCCATCCGCACCCGCCAGCCGACCGCCAGCCACGCCGAACGCTCGCACCACGTGGCCATGATCTACCACCTGGCCAACGCGTCCTTCCGCTGCGGGCGCGTGCTGCATTTCGATCCGGCCACCGAGCAGATCGTCGGCGACGAAGAGGCCAACCGCCTGGTCAACCAGCCGATGCGGGCGCCGTGGCGGCTGTAGCTCTTCCGGCGAGAACAATGGCACCCGAAGCGAATCACACCACCGGACAGCGAAGGAACTGAAACGATGGCAGTCACCGAAGAACTCAAGAAGCTCGTCGAGCAGATGCCCGAGACGGACAAGCGGGGCATGTACACCCAGAACATGGACGCCGAGAAGATCAACACGACGGCCGCCGATATCGCCAAGGGCGGCAAGGAGAGCCTGCTGGGCCTGATCGAGATGCTCGCCAAGCCCGGAAGCGTCGAGAACGCCAAGCCGCATTTCGCCCTGCACTGCGTGGTCAACCACGCCCTGATCGTCAAGGACGAAAAGCTGCGGAAGGCCTTCTGCGAGGCCATGGCCTCGCAACTGGAGAACGACAAGCTGCTGGTGTACAATCGTAACTACCTCTGCCAGGAGCTGCAGTGGGCCGGTCGCGACGAGGCCTGCGGCGCGCTGGGCAAGGCGCTGCTGAACGAGGATCTCACGGAAGCCGCGGCCATGGCGTTGGCGGCGATCGGGCAGGAGCGCGCCGCGGCGCCGCTCCGCGCCGCCGCGGCCAAAGCCAAAGGCAAGTGCCGGCTGAGCGTGATCGACGCGTTGGCCGCCTTGGCCGATCCGAAGGCCGCCGACATCTTCACCCAGGCCCTCAAGGACACCGACTCCGAGGTCCGCATCGCCGCCGCCGTCGGCCTGGCCAAGCTGGCCCTGCCGGATTCGGCCGGACCCCTGCTCAAGCTGGCCGGCTCGGCCAAGGGCTGGGAACGCACGCAGACCACCAAAGCCTGCCTCGTGCACGCCGAGGCGCTCGCCGCGGCCGGAAAGAAGCCCCAGGCCAAACAGGTCTACCAGAGCCTGCAGAAAACGCACGCGGGCAAGGATGAGCGGCACGTTCAGGAAGCCGTCCGGCGAGGCCTGGCCGCCATCGCGTAGCATCGCCTCTGCCCGCGGCCGGGCGTCCGGCCCCGGCCGGAAAGATGAGAGTCACGATGAAGAACCTCGCGATGATCGCGACGGCGGTCGCGGTATGCTCGGCCGCCTGCGGAGCCCGGGCGGAGAGTTGGGTGACCGAGTCGCCCCGGCAGATCCCGGTAGCCTACACGGTTGACGTGGTGGTGGTGGGAGGCTCCACGGGGGCCGTCAGCGCCGCGGTCGCCGCCGCCAAGGCCGGCGCCAAGGTCTTCCTCGCCACGCCCAGGCCCTACCTGGGCGACGACATGACCGCCACGCTGCGCCTGTGGCTCGGGGAGGGCCGGGGGCCCAACTCGCCGCTGGCCAGGAGGATCTTCGCGGCCCCAGGGCAGACCGCCAGGACGCCGGCGGCCTACCCCAACGCGATTCGGCTGACCTACCGGGCGGACCTGCGTTCGGCGGCCAAGCACAAGGACGCCCCTCGGGGGAAGCTGACCGACGGGCTCTGGGGTTCGGCCGGGGACCAGTCCGTCCAGTACGACGGCGACGTCACCGTCACGGCGGACCTGGGCAAGGTCCAGCCGGTGGACAAGGCCGTCGTCATGATCTACCACCGCAAGGACTTCCTGGTCGATTGCGTGGTGGTGTCCGCTTCGATCGACGGCAAGCAGTGGCAGCCGGTCGGGTCGGCCAAGAATGACGCGCCGCCGCAGGCGTACGACTTTGGCGAGTCGGCCCTGCCCCTGGCCGTGACGGTGGGCAAGGCCGTGCGGTATCTCAAGCTCCAGGTCAAGCGGCGCCCGGGCGCCGCGCGGGTCCTTCTGGGCGAGATCCTGGCGCTGAAGCCCGCCGAGCCCAAGACCGCGCCGAAGCCCGAACCCAAGCCCAAGCCGGCCTACACCACCCGCGCCACGCCGTTCCACGTCAAGAAGACGCTCGACGAGGCCCTCATCGCCGCCGGCGTGCGGTTCCTCTACGGCTGCTACGCCACCGACGTGCTGCGCGACGCCGACGGCAAGCCCTGCGGGATCGTGATGGCCAACCGCGCCGGGCGCCAGGCCGTCGTGGCCGGGACCATCGTCGACGCCACCGACCGGGGCGTCGTCGCCCGCATGGCCGGGGCCGCATTCCGGCCGTATCCGGCCGGCAAGCAGACCTTTCGGCGCGTGGTGATCGGCGGGAAGGTCCGCAGCGGATCGAACGTCACCTCGCGCAAGGTCGGCCCGCCGTGGACCACGCGCGCGGGGGGCCGCCGCGGCGGCCTGCTCGCCAAAGGGTGGGACGTCATCGAGTACACCCTGACCCTCCCCATGAAGGATGACAGTTTTGCCTCGTGGGCGCGGGCCGACCAGGTCGCGCGAGACCTCACCTACCACGCCGACCAGCAGTTCACCTCCGACGGGCTGTTCCAGGTGCCGCCCGACGCGATGCGCGGCCGCAAGAGGGGCACAGGTGAATGGCCCGGCGCGGCGAAGCTGGACCTGGCCGCCTTTCGCCCGGCCGGCGTCGAACGCGTCTTCGTGCTGAGCGGGTGCGCCGACATGCCGCGAGACCACGCCGCCAGGCTCCTGGAGCCGCTGGAACTCATGGCCATGGGCGAGCGGATCGGGCGGGCGGCGGCCGAGACGGCCAAGGCCGCCGGCCAACCCAAGGCCCCTCACGTGCCGGGCAGGAAAGGCCCCCGGACCGTTGCCGGAGACGTGCGAGAGATCCTCGTCGGCGTCCGCCCCATCCAGGCGCTGCCGACCGTCCCGCAGGCGGCGGGCGCCTTGCCCGTGCTGGGGCGGTATGACGTGGTGGTGATCGGCGGGGGCACGGGCGGCGCCCCGGCGGGCATCGCCGCCGCCCGGCGAGGGGCCAGGACGCTGGTGGTGGAATACCAGTACGGCCTCGGGGGCGTCGGCACGCTGGGGGCCATCTCCACCTACTACCACGGCTATCGCGGCGGGTTCACGGCCCAGGTTCCCGGCAGCAGGTGGGCCATCGAGGCCAGGATGGAATGGTGGCGCGCCGAACTGCGGAAAGCCGGGGCCGACATCTGGTTCGGCACGCTGGGCTGCGGGGCTCTCGTGCGCGACCTGCCTGCCGGACAGGCAGGCGGCAAGGTGATCGGGGCGGTGGTGGCCACGCCCCACGGGCGCGGGGTCGTGCTGGCCGACGTGGTGATCGACGGCACGGGCAACGCGGACATCGCGGCCGCCGGCGGCGCGGCGTGCGTCTACACGGACGCCAGCACGGTGGCCGTCCAGGGCACGGGCCTGCCGCCCCGGGCGCTCGGGAGAAGCTACACCAACACCGACTTCACCATCGTCGACGAGACCGACATGCTCGACATCTGGCACGTGTACGTCTACGCCAAGCACAAGTACGCCGCCCGCAGGCCCTTCGACATGGGCAAATTGATCGACACGCGCGAGCGGCGGCGCATCCTGGGCGAGTTCACCATGTCCGTGCTGGACCAGGTCAACCGCCGAACCTACGGCGATACCGTCGCCCAGGCCGCCACCAACTACGACACCCACGGGTACACGATCCACCCGTTCTTCGAGCTGACCCACCCCGGCCGCGGCGTGAACTTCCGCGTCCACGTGCCCTACCGCTGCCTGCTGCCGAAGGGCCTGGACGGGCTGCTCGTGATCGGGCTGGGCATCAGCGTCCATCGCGACGCCGTGCCGCTGATCAGGATGCAGCCTGACGTGCAGAACCTCGGTTACGCCGCGGGCTGCGCGGCGGCCCTGGCCGCCGCGAGCGACAAGCCCACCCGCAAGATCGACCTCCGCGCGTTGCAGAAGCATCTCGTCGAGACCAAGTGCCTGCCCGAGACCGTGCTGACCGACAGCGATTCGTATCCCATGTCGGACGGGCTGATCGCCCAGGCCGTCGAGTCCGCCGCCGACGGATACAAGGGCGCGGGGGTGATCCTGGCCCATCCCGACAGGGCGCTGCCGCTGGTCAGGTCGGCCTACGCCGCCGCCAAGATGAAGGAACACAGGCTCACCTACGCCCACATCCTGGCGGTACTGGGCGATTCGGCGGGTGTCGGGACGCTCCTGGAGGCGGTCAACGCCGCCGAGGTCTTCGACGCCGGCTGGCGGTACAAGGGGATGGGGCAGTTCGGCGGGAACATGAGCCGACTCGACAAGCTCATCGTGGCCCTGGGGCGCACCGGCGACCGGCGCGCCACGCCCGCGATCCTGAGAAAGCTCGGGCTGCTGTCGGCCAAGGACGCCTTCTCGCACTTCCGTGCGACGGCGATGGCGCTGGAAAAGCTGAAGGACCCCGCCGGCGCCGAGGCGCTGGCGGCGCTGCTCGCCAAGCCGGGCATCGCCGGGCATGCCAGGGCGAACATCGCCCGCGCCATCGAGCGCGGGGGCAGGAACACCAACTCCAATGACACCACCGAGCGCTCGAAGGCCTTGCGCGAACTGCTGCTGGCGCGGGCGCTGTTCCTCTGCGGCGACAAGGACGGCGTCGGGAAGACGATCCTCCTGGAGTACACGCGCGACCTCCGGGGCCACCTGGCCCGCCACGCCCGGGCCGTGCTCAACACCGACCGATAGCGGCATATCGTGCCCGGAGCCGCCGAGGGGCCGAACCGGACGTCGCCTTGGCCTATCCCCACGTCACCGCCGTGACCGACGAGGCCCTCTACGTCAACGACAAGGGCAACTGCCGCATCGTCCGGGCGAAACTGGACTATCACACCCAGGCAACGGCGCCGGTGCCGTGAAACGCCATGCCGTTCGTGCCGGAGCCTGGCGAGTGATGGGAGCTGATACGCGACGCAGAGCCCTGTCGGGCGGCTACTTGCGCGGCCCGTAGTGAGGGACCTTGCTGCCATACTCGTAGCAGCCCAGGTCCGGGGCCTTGCCGGCGTAGCCGTCGTTGAAGCCGGGCAGCACGACGCCGCGATCGATGGCGTCGGAGTTCCGGGCCAGGCGTGCGTCGATGCGGGCAGCCTGGTACGTCTTCTTCGGGTCGGCCGGGGGCGCCAGGCCGCCGGCGAAACAGGTCTCCGTGTCGATCGCGACGGCGCCGCGGTTCTT
>Ga0180431_10001221_pt1 | contig 36121 bp, 33 predicted proteins | sample SS_ome_11_FD_132459 | JGI IMG/M metagenome (GOLD analysis project Ga0180431, IMG submission 132459) | Hypersaline lake sediment archaeal communities from the Salton Sea, California, USA - SS_1_MS_1 metaG | ecosystem: Environmental > Aquatic > Non-marine Saline and Alkaline > Hypersaline >... | reverse complement strand
TAGCCGCTTCTCTCGACAGTTCAAAGTCGAGCCTTGACAGGTGTGTATAACCGGAGACTACTGCGCTTTTTATCCTCATGACACCATTATAAGTGTCACCAATCTATCTGAACTAGCTCATCCCCTGTATGAATCCAACATGTTTCTGAATTTTCCCACGCCCCGTTTTCTTGCTAATCGACGCTGACGCTGTGTTATAATGGGCAAATCATGACGAGTGGAAGGTCGCAACAATGCGCATTGCGATAATCGGGCTCGGTCTGATAGGTGGCTCGATGGGGCTGGCGCTGAGCAGAGCGGGTGAAGAGGTCGTGGGATTCGCGAGGCACCCGCACGTCGCTTTGAAGGCGGTGGAGGTCGGTGCCGTATGCCGCACCACGGATAGCGCCACGGCGGCTGCTAGGGGCGCAGATGTGGTCGTCATCGCCACGCCGGTGATGGCGGTTAGGGAGATTTTTCCAGAGATTGCGGGGGCAGTGCAGCGCAGCGCCATCGTAACCGATGTGGCCAGCACCAAGGCCATGGTCATGGGCTGGGCACGGGAGCACCTGCTGCGCAGTACGGCTTTCATCGGCGGCCACCCCATGGCCGGCAGGGAGGCGTCCGGCATCGAGACTGCCGACGGCGACCTGTTCCAGGGTTGCGTCTACTGCCTGGTGCCGGGCAAGGGCGCCGCCAGAGAATCGATAACTACTATGGAGTCGCTGGTGCAGCGCATAGGGGCGCAGCCTCTCATCATCGATGCCGATGAACACGACAGGCTGGTTGCTGGCATCAGCCACCTGCCGCTGATCGCCTCCGCGGCGCTGGTGGGGGCTACCACCGCGGATCCCTCCTGGCAGCGGATGGCCCGTCTGGCGTCATCGGGTTACCGCGACGTTTCGCGGTTGGCCTCCGGCGATCCCCGCATGGGCCGCGATATCTGCATGACCAACAAGGAAAATATCGCCCAGTGGATCGACGATTACATAAACGAATTAAAGAAATGGAGACGGCTGGTGGCCCGGTCTGACGATGATCTGGAGCGGGCGCTGGAAGCTGCCAGGAAAGCCAGGGAGGGCTGGCTGCGCAAATAGGCGGTAGCATGGAGCGGACAGTAAATGGATGCCCCACATTGCGGGGTGAGATCACGCCGCCGGGCGACAAGTCCATATCTCACCGTGCGCTGATATTGAACAGCATCGCTGATGGTCGGGCGAAGGTCGAGAACCTGAGCGCGGGCGATGACGTAAAAGCCACCATCGCTTGCCTGAAGTCACTGGGCGTGGATATCGAGGAGAGCGGTGGACTGGTCACGATCGCCGGAGTTGGTCGGGGCGGCTTCCGGGAGCCGGCGGACGTGCTGTATGCCGCCAACAGCGGCACCACCACCAGGCTGCTCGCCGGGCTGCTGGCGGGCCAGCCGTTCATGTCGGTGATTACCGGCGATGAGTCGCTGCGCTCGCGGCCGATGGCGAGGCTGTCACAGCCGCTGCGCATGATGGGGGCGGAGGTGTGGGGCCGGGGCAACGGCTCGCTGGCGCCGCTGGCGATAAAGGGCGGCAGCTTGAAGGGGATCGAATACCAGATGCCGGTGGCCAGTGCCCAGGTCAAGTCGGCGATCCTCATCGCGGGGCTGTTCGCCCAGGGGTCGACGTCGGTGATCGAGCCGGCGCTGTCAAGAGATCACACGGAGCGCATGATGCGCGCCATGGGCATAAAGCTCGTGAGGAAGGGGCTGCGGGTCGATATGGTTCCGTCGGACCTTCGCTCGCCGCTGGACATACGGGTTCCCGGCGACATCAGCGCCGCGGCGTTCTGGATGGTAGCCGGGGCGATACACCCGGATGCGAAGATAAAGATACTGAATACCGGCGCCAATCCAACGCGCAGCGGCATCGTCGAGGTGCTGCAGCAGATGGGCGCAAGGGTGAGCGTCGACTGGCCGCGCGACGTGTGCGGGGAGCCGGTGGCGGACATATCGGTCGAATCGAGCGACCTCAAGGGCATACGCATAGGCGGCGATATCATACCCCGGATCATAGATGAGCTGCCTCTGGTGGCGCTGGCGGGGGCCTGCGCCCGCGGCGCCACCGTGATCACGGGGGCGCATGAGCTCCGGGCCAAGGAATCCGACCGCATAACCACGACGGTGCGTGAGCTGTCTCGAATGGGGGTGGATATCGAGGAGCTGCCGGATGGCATGGCCATCCGCGGCGGGCGCAGGCTGGCGGGCGCGCGGTGCTCCAGCCACGGCGACCATCGCCTGGCGATGACGCTGGGGATCGCCGCGCTGGTGGCTCAGGGCGAGACGCTCGTCGAGGGCGCCGAGGCGGTGGAGGTGTCCTACCCCGGGTTCTGGCCGGACCTTCAAAAGCTGTGTGAGTCGTGAGGTTGAATGGAGTAACATGGATATTGAGCTGGTGCACATCGGTTTCGGCAACTACATCATGGTCAGGCGGGTCGTGGGCATGCTGCCGCCGAACTCGGCGCCGACGAAGCGCATGATACACGACAGCCGTATTGCGGGGAAGGTGGTCGATATGACCAGCGGCCGTCGCACCAAGGCGGTGCTGGTGATGGACAGCGGGCATGTTATCCTGGCGGCCATAGCCCCGGAAACGATCGCGGGTAGGATCGCCGCCGATAGAGGGGTGCAGGTCTGAGCCGTCAGCGTTCGCACAGTCGGCCGCTGCTGCTGGTGCTCTCCGGACCGTCGGGTGTGGGCAAGGACTCGGTGCTGGAGCGGCTAAGCCAGACCATGGACTCGGCGCATTTCGTGGTGACGGCGACCACGCGGTCCCCGCGCAGCCAGGAGAGCGACGGCGTCGATTACCATTTCGTCACGTCGGAGCGCTTCAGCCGTATGGTCGAAAATAGTGAGCTGCTGGAATGGGCCGAAGTTTACGGCAATCGCTACGGGGTGCCCCGGTGCCAGGTGGAAGAGGCGCTCGAAAGCGGCCGAGACGTCGTGGTCAGGGTCGATATCCAGGGGGCGATGACCATCAAGCGGGCGATGCCTCAGGCGGTATCGATTTTCCTGGTAGCTCCGTCGATGGAGGAGCTGGAGCGGCGGCTGCGCACCCGTGGCACGGAGTCTGCCGGCGATATCGAGCGGCGCATAAATACGGCCCGTGATGAGATGAAGGCGCAGGATAGCTTCGATTACGTCGTGGTGAACGACACGGTCAATGATGCAGCAGACAGGATAATGGCAATCGTGAAGGCGGAGAAGGGCAGGGCGGATAATTAGCTCGACACCGGTCGCCGTCAACACCGGCCCGTACCGCTGCGCTCGCGCTGTCTATTCATCTATGTCGCAGCGTCGTCTTCTAAATACCCACACGGTCTACAGGGCTTTGTAGATGTCCCGCATGAGCAGGGCGTCCTGCTCCAGGTTGGGGCTCTCGCAGATAATACGCCCTTTGACGTCGAGGTCCTTGATCGCTTTCAGCAGGTCCACGTAGCGCAGGTCGGAATCCTTCAGGTTCAGGTGGCTGACCTCCCCTTTAAATGTGTATTCGATCCCTGAGACGTGTACGTGGAGGTTTTCCAGCGCGTGCCACCCCAGCCTGGTAGCGATGCGGTTGAGTATATAGATGAACTCGCCGTAGCTGTTGGACTCGCCGGTCCTGGCATGCAGGTGAGCGAAATCGATGCACGGGGCGAGCCCATCGACATCGACGCACAGGTTCAGCGTCTCCTCCAGGCTGCCGAACTGGCTGGCTTTGCCGGTGGTCTCTGACCGAAGCAGTATATTGACTCCTTCATCCCTGATGTTGTTTACGGTTTCCTTCAGCACCTTTGTAACCCTGGCGTAGACCTCGTCCGGCGCATCGTTGAGATAGTATGCGGGATGGAATATGACCGATTCGGCGCGCATGAGCGAGGCGATGCGGGCTGCCTGCATCAGGCGGCGCTGGCTGTCCGCCACCTTCTTCGGCTCGTGGGCGTTGAGGTTGATGAAGTAGGGCGCATGCGCCGTGAGCTTTACGTTGAGCCTTTCCGCCAGCTTGCCGACCTCTATCGCCATCTTTTCGGTTATGTTGACGCCGTGGACCAGCTCTACCTCCATGCATCCCAGGCCAAGCTCGGCCACGCGCTCGATGCCCGCTGGCGTGCTCTGCGGGCTGGAGCTTTTCGGCACACCGCCGGTCCCAAAAAGCAAGTAATCACCCCGGTTCATGCTGCTCTGCCTGTGGATGTGGTATACACGAATTTTAGTAGGCGTCGTGGCGCATGTCAAGAAGTTTCGGACAGGGTGTTGCCGTCGCAAGATGACTATAATTATTATGGTTTTGTCGCATGTAGTGTCTCTACTCGCTTGACACGGGCATGAGGCTGGCTATATGCTCCATAGTGACAGTTGCCTGACATGTCTAACTCTCAAATACCACCGTCCACCGGGGAGATCTCCCCGGACTCCGCTTTGTTGCGCCGCATAACCACCTTCACCTCGCTGAGGACTCCCCACTACCGCTGGTTCTGGCTGGGGATGCTGGCGAACTTCCTGGGGGTACACCTGCAGCTGGTAGCACGCAACTGGCTGGTGTGGGACATGACCGGCTCGGCGTTGAGCTTGGGCATAGTCATAGCCGCATGGGGTCTGCCCATCCTGCTGCTGTCGTTCTACGGCGGAACCATCGCCGACCGCGTCAGGAAACGCAACCTGCTCATCTGGACACAGGTGGCCAATGCCTGCATTGCCCTGATAATCGCCGTTCTGATCACCGGCGGCTGGATACAGCTGTGGCACCTGATTTTCGCTGCGGTGGTGGAGGGCGTCATCTTCGCGTTCCACGTGCCGGCGCGCCTGGCGATAATACCGGAGCTGGTAACCCGACGCGAGGTCATGAACGCCATCGCTCTGAACTCCGCCAGCATGAACCTGTCGCGGTTCATGGGGTTCGCCGTCGGCGGCCTGCTGCTGGGCGTCATCGGCATCGCCGGCGTGTACTACATAGTGGTGCTAGCCTTCTTCCTGTCGGCCGGGCTGCTGTTCATGCTGCCGCGCCTGGACAGGATACGCCGACAGGTGACCACGTCGATACGAACAGACCTGATGGACGGTCTGCGTTACATCAACGGCAACGTGGTGGTGCGCTCGCTGCTACTGATGGCTTTCGTGTGCATCGGCTTCGGGCTGCCGCACTTAAACATCATGCCGGTGTTCGCCGATGTCGTTCATGACGTGGGCGAGTCGGGCTTCGGCTTCATGCTGGGGGCATCCGGTCTGGGGTCGGTGGTCGGCTCGCTGGCAGTGGCGTCGCTGGGAGACTTCAAGCGTAAGGGCATGCTGATGCTATCCTTCGCCTTCCTGTTCGGGGCCATGGTGGCGATGTTCGCCTTCTCCGGCAGCTACTACATGGCGCTGGGCATGCTGGTGCTGGTGGGCGGATTCGGCGCGGGTTATCTGGCGACGAACAGCACGCTGGTGCAGAGCCTGGTGCCTCACGATATGCTGGGCAGGGTGATGAGCATTTATGTTACCACCTTCTCCCTGATGCCGCTGGCAACGCTGCCGCTGGGGGCCATAACCGATGCCGTGGGGGCGCCGCTGACCATAGGCTCCGGTGGCATCATACTGGCGCTGTTCGCGCTGGGGATGACGGCGCTCGTGCCGCGTCTCAAACGCCTGGAGTAGCGTCCGCCTGAGGCGGGCTATTCCTCCTCTTCCATATCGATGTCGCTATCGTCGACGACGGGATACGGCAGGGACACGTCCGGCTTCCCGCCCCTCTTCCGGCGCGACGCAGGCAGCCTGTCGATTGTCTCTTTCAGGCTCACCAGCTTTTTACCAGAATCGCCAGCAATATCCACGGCGATGCCGGAAATTCCGGTCTCCCACAGCTCCCGCAGCTCATCGTCGGACATGTCCGCGGAGGCGCGGGCTATCAGGGGCTTGCCCACCATGTTCGACATATGCTGGCATACCAGCAGCCGTTTCACCGACAGCGCGGGTTCCCCGCCGACCAGGACAGCGTCCACCGGCAGCTGTGATGCTGACCGCGCCAGCCCGTCGGCGATCCCCGGCGTCAGCTCCACCATGCGCCCCATTCCTTCGTCGCTCAGCAGCGATACGGGTGCGTCGTCGGCGTTGAACACGATGAAGTCGCAGCCTTTGCTTTTAAGCTTGTCGATATTGCCGCCGTCCGCGCCGATATAGACGCCCCACGGCAGGTCGCCGGCCTCTGACGCTAGCTTGGCGGCGGCTGCGCTGTTGAACAGGATGGCGCTGGCGTGCTCCCGGGCTTCCTTCACGGCTCCGCCGTCGCTGCCCGCGACCGCGATGAGCAGCAGGGGGGAACTCTTGGTCCTGCCGCTGGCCGCCCTGAACCCGATGGGCTGGGCGCCGCCTTTTGCTATCTGGTTCAGCCTGTCGATCAGTTTGCTCACAATCCCTCCTGTGCGCCGACGCTGGTGATCTATGAAAAAATGTGGAGCCAGCGGTCGGAATTGAACCGACGACCGGCGGTTTACGAAACCGCTGCTCTACCGCTGAGCTACGCTGGCGCAGAAATAATTGTATTGGGTGGATAGTAAGGTGTCAATGAGGGGGTTATTGGGGGGGTATCGGGGTCGATAAGTCACTGTTCGAAATACTACTAAACAGATAGGGCAATAGCCACGATTATGGTTATGCCAAGAATAATAGCCAGACCGATGAGTATTTTTTGTACTATCGCTTTTCTCTGCAATCTACGATATTCCTGTATCCTATCATGTACCTCAGCTTTGCTCGCTTCCTGATGTGTAGATTCTGGCCTTTCCGCAGGCCTTTCATTCCTGGCGTAGGTTTTTGGATCTTGTTTATTGGTGATTTCCGCTGAAGTATACACACGTCTACATCTGGTATTATTACATCTGAATAATTGCGATACTGCATCATAGTACAGAGTGTTGCCACAACTTGGACAGAGTTCCCTGCTCTTGGTGCTCTCACTATCACCTTTGTGCGGTTTTACAATCGCGAACTTTTTACCGCAGCTTGTCAGAGAACATTTCCAAAAACTTCCCTCAATATGGTAATGCAATAGGGCGCCATCCTTTGGACAACGCAGTGTATCTTCGCCACATCGCCAGCAAACAGTCTTCTTGGGATTAGGATTCAAAGCCAAGCACTTGGGATTACGGCACTTGGTCATAGTCCCTTTTTCTTGAACATTTAACATCCTGTCTATCATTCTCCACCACCACCTCTCAGTAAGCAGAAGCTTTCTTCTTTCATCAGCATCTAACTCGTCAAAACATATGCAGTTGGATTGCAGTATCCCGAAGGGGCATAGAAAGGGCTGGGTATAGAACTTTTTACACCATGAGCACTGAGTATCTTGGAATGCATCAATTCTTATCCTAGCTATTGGGGATAGCTGTGATATCTCAATCTTTTCAATGAATTTGATTACTCTGGAGAACTCAAACATGCAGCGGCACCTGCTGCATATCCATTTCTTTCCTTTGGATTGTATAACATTATGAGTCCAGCACTCAGGACATTCTGCTGGGCTGTCATCATATCTTTTGCGCTCTTCTATGTCAGAAAGTACTTCATATGCTGTGTTGATCTTTGTCATCTTTGTGTGCGCTTCTGGGGTCGGATTAAGATCAGGATGATAAATCTTGGCTAATTTGCGGTATGCTTGCGCAATCTCTTCCTGTGTCGCTTCTTTTTTAACCTCAAGCACTTCGTAGTACTTATAGGGTCTTTTGTAGCCGTCGCTTGATTTTGCCATTTGTAGCCTCAATATGAGAATGTGCTTGATTTATCTGAGAGAACGATTTAACTACATACTATATATAGTCTCCTAGTGCCAGAGCAGCTTTTTGAGGGTGATGATGATGGCTCCGCCTATGAGAAGCACTCCTATGATGAAGAATATGATGATCGCCAGCCCGATCCACAGCGGGGAGGTGACCCATACCCAGCTCCAGTCAACAACGCCCACCATCTTGAGGATGACGAAGATGATGAATATAAAAGATAACGCGCTGAACATGGCATCACCTCGCTTTAAATGAAATTGTACAGCGCAACCACAACTATCACCACCACCCACACAGCGCCCAGCGCCAGCGCGGGCAGCAGCCGGCTGGAGGGGCGCACATTGGCGTGGGATTCGTTCCATGCCTCGTGGTGCTTGCCCTGCCACTGCCACAACAGCCACGCTGCAATAGGATTCACCAGCAGGCTTATGGGCACAAGGGCTATAGCCGGGCCGGACAGAAGTGCGGGCAGCGCCAGCCAGAAGGCAAAGGCTAGGCACATCACGGCGATGGTGGGGAGTATGAGGAGGGGCCTGCCCAGCTTCTTCCAGTTGAGGCCGGCGACGATGCCGGCGGCGGCGAAGCCGCCGAGGAAGGACATCAGCAGCAGGGCGCCCCAGCCCCAAGGAGCCCTGGGTCCCGTCGCGGGGACGGCAGCCGGCCTGCGCTCCCTGCGCAGTTTCGCTGCGACCTGTGCAAGCGCAGATGCCGGCTCAGGGCTGGCTTCGTCTGCGGGCTCGATTTTCTTACTGACAGGGGGTGGAGGCTCAGGCCTGGCCTGTTTCGGCGGCTCGGGCTCTTTCGCGACCTCCGCCGGGGGTTCGGGTTTGGCTTCTATCACAGATTCGATTATTTTATCGTCAGGTACAGGTGGCGCGGGCGCAGGTGCCTCCACCTGCCTCTGCTCTTTCTCGACATCAGCCGTCGGTTCAGGCTTTTTAGCGTCAGGGGGTGGAGGCTCAGGCCTGGCCTGTTTCGGCGGCTCGGGCGCTTTCTCGGCCTTCGCCGGGGGTTCGGCCTTAGCCTTTTTTGCAGGTGCGGGCCCGGCATCCCGCGGGGGTCGAGCACCCGTTCCGCCGGGCTCGAAGCAGGCGAAGGAATCGGCGAAATCCAGGTCCTTGCCCGCAGGGTTGTTGCGGCACCCGTCGGTGCGGAACAGCTTGCAGTCGGAACACTTCATATGGTTAATATTCCTGTCGAGTTACGTTAAGACAGGATACATTCACTGTCGGGGGTTTGTCAAACTGTAGAGATAACGTATATAATGGTTGAACCGATCGACTGTGAGGGTTGTTGAGATGAAAAATCCGTTAGCTTCTTTGAGACGCAGCGCATCCTCGAAATACTGGGTCATGCTGGGTGCCGGCCTGGTGCTGCTGGTTGCGGGTGTGGTGTCGGGGAGGGCTTACGATACTCTGAAGCTCGATCTGTTCAGCTCGTTCCTGTTCGCTGTGGGGATAGTGCTGACGGCGGTGGCGCTGAGCAAGAGCGAGGTTAAACCCGCTGATGCAGTCGATGTCGGCAGCCAGCCGGAAGAATCGGTCAGACCGGCGGAGAGGGCTGACAAAGCGGCGAAGAAAAGGGCGGGGGGTTCGGTTACGTGGGATATCTAGCTGACGGCGGTCGCCCTCACATCACCATGCGATGGTGAACCTGCGCACGGTGTCGTCATAGGACGGCTCCTTGAAACCGTTCTCCTGCGAGTAACGCATACCTTCCTCTAGCGTAACGACCTTGTCGAACTGAGGCTCGATGAAGATCATGCCCCGGTCCACCGTATCGAACGCCACTATCGAGTGGCCGAATGAATCGATATATTCGATATATACGTAGGCGCAGCGCAGGCCTTCGGCTTCGGCATTGTTATTGAATTCGGTGGCGAAGTCGGAGCAGGTGTACGCCGCCTCATGATATTCACGCTTGTTGGTCTGGTCCCGCTCCATGAAATCGAGGGCCTCGTCGTAGGTCGGGTTCCTCAGGTTGTATCCGGAGCCTGCCCCGTCGATGGCGCCGTGGATGTAGCCCTGTGAATAGCCCTGGTCCCTGCCGTAGGTGTATCCGGAATAGACGCCGATGAAGACGAGTATGCCTATGGCGAGTATTGCTACGATTCCAGTCAGTATGCGCATCATCGGCCCGTCCTCCTGCCGTTGCGTTATCGCTTAATCCAGTTTACCCTTGAACAGCGCAATGTTCAAGCGGCGGGTTGAATGCCAGATAGGTAAAGAGTATCATATGCTTATATAAGCGCGGGGGTGTGCGATTTGAATTTGACGGTCGATATAGCGCCGCAAAACAAGCGTAAGCTCAGGCTGAAAAATCCGCTGGTAGCGGCATCCGGCACCGTGGGTTACGGCACCGAGTACGCCGAGATGGTGGACATCGAGCGCTTCGGCGCCATAGTGTCGAAGGGCACGACGCTTGAGCCGCGCGACGGCAACCCGCAGCCGCGCCTGTGCGAGACGGCGTCCGGCCTGTTGAACTCGGTGGGGCTGCAGAACATCGGCATCGACGCCCTCATAGAGAAGGAGGCGCCGGTATGGGCGAAATGGCAGGTGCCGGTGCTGGTGAACATCGCCGGGGACAGCGTCGAGGAGTACGCCGAGCTGGCGCGCCGGCTCGACGGCGTCGATGGCGTGAGCGGTATCGAGGTCAACATCAGCTGTCCCAATGTCGCGCGAGGCGGCATGGAGTTCGGCACGGATGCGGGCGATGCCGGCAGGGTGACGCAGGCGGTGAAGCAGAACACATCGCTGCCGGTCATCGTCAAGCTGACGCCCAACGTGACCGATATCGCCGGCATCGCCCGCGCGGCGGAGGGGGCCGGCGCGGACGCGATATCGCTGATCAATACGCTACGCGGCATGGCGATCGACGTTGGCTCGAAGAGACCGTTCCTCGGCGGGGCGACCGGCGGGCTGTCAGGGCCGGCCATAAAGCCGGTGGCGCTGTACATGGTTTATACGGTGGCGCGGTCGGTTTCGGTACCGATCATCGGAGGCGGCGGAATCATCAGCGCGCATGACGCCCTCGAGTTCATCATGGCGGGGGCCAGCGCCTTCTGGGTGAGCACCGGCGTGCTGGTGGACCCCTGCAGCCCGCTCGATATCCTCGACGGGGTAGTGGATTATATGAAGCGTGAGGGCATCGAGGACATCGCCAGCCTGGTGGGCGTGGCGCAGGCAGCTTGACAATAAGGGGGCGCTGTGATAACTTTTGCGAATAACCTTACATATTGTTACGATTTAATATCGGGAGGCATGATTTGAGGAGCGACATCGCCAAGAAGGGATCGACACGTGCGCCGCACCGTGCACTGTTGCGCGCTGTGGGCGTCGGCGATCGAGACTTCGCTCAGCCGTTCGTCGGTGTGGTGAACAGCTTCAGCGAGGTTATACCCGGACACGTTCACCTGGACGTGATAGCCCGCGCGGTCAAGGACGGCGTGAGAAGCGCCGGCGGCACGCCTTTCGAGGTGAACACCATCGGAGTGTGCGACGGCATCGCCATGGGGCATGCTGGCATGAAGTACAGCCTGCCCAGCCGCGAGCTCATCGCCGATTCGGTGGAGGTCGTGGTTCAGGCGCATGCCTTCGACGCCCTGGTGTTCATCCCCAACTGCGACAAGATAATCCCCGGCATGCTGATGGCGGCAGCCCGGCTCAACATCCCCTCGATATTCGTCAGCGGGGGCCCCATGCTGGCCGGCCGTCTGGGCGGCAATAAGCTGGATGTGAACAGCGTGTTCATGGCTGTGGGCAGGGTGGCTACAGGCGACATGAGCGAGGCGGAGCTGGACGAGATGGAGCGGGCGGCCTGCCCCGGCTGCGGGAGCTGCGCCGGCATGTTCACCGCCAACACCATGAACTGCCTGACAGAGGCGCTGGGGATGGCGCTTCCGGGCAATGGGACCATACCTGCCGTCGACGCCCGGCGCAGCGTGCTGGCACGCGAGGCGGGGAGACAGATAATGGATCTTCTCAAGGATAACGTCTGTCCCCGGGATATCATAACGCACGGAGCCATGCGGAACGCCTTCATGGTGGATATGGCGCTCGGAGGGAGCACCAACTCCGTGCTGCACCTCATGGCCATCGCGCGTGAGGCCGGCATCGATTTCTCGCTGGAGGAGATAAACGATATCAGCAGCAGGACTCCGCACCTGTCCAGGCTCAGCCCGGCGGGGGAGAACCGTATCGAGGATCTGGACCGCGCCGGAGGCATTGGCGCGGTGATGAAGGAGATCGAGGGGTTGCTGGACATGAGCGTCAGGAGGGCTTCCGGCAAGTCGCTGAAAAGTGAGCTGTCGCATGCCCGCGTGCGCGACCGCGAGGTCATCCGTCCGTTCAAAAAGCCGCACAGCCCCACCGGCGGCCTGACCATACTGTTCGGCAACCTGGCGCCGGAGGGAGCGGTGGTGAAGAGCGCTGCCGTGTCTCCGGACATGCTGGTTCACCGCGGAGAGGCCAGGGTTTTCGATTCCGAGGAAGAGGGCACCGATGCCATACTCGCCGGCAAGATAAAACCGGGACAGGTGGTGGTCATACGCTACGAGGGGCCGAAGGGGGGCCCGGGGATGCGGGAGATGCTGGGGCCGACGTCGATACTGAGCGGCATGGGCATGGGCGACAGCGTGGCGCTGATCACCGACGGGCGTTTCTCGGGCGCTACCAAGGGGGCAGCTATCGGGCACATATCTCCGGAGGCAGCCGCAAGGGGTCCCATCGCCGTCTTGAAGGATGGCGATATCATCAAGATAGACATACCCAATCATCGGGTAGATGTGGATTTGAGCGACGCTGAGCTTAAGAAGCGGATATCGCGGTTGCCTGAGTTCAAGCCGAAGGTAAGGTCGGGTTATCTGCTGAGGTATGCTGAGAAGGTAACCTCGGCGGGCAGCGGCGCGGTTTTTCAAGATCAGGGGGCAAAATGAAGCTAAGCGGTGCAAAAATAATTTGTGAGAGCCTGATAAAAGAGGGGACGGATGTCATGTTCGGGATACCCGGCGGGGTGCTGCTGCCGTTCTATGACACGCTGCCCGAATATCCTCAGATACACCACATACTTTGTCGCCATGAGCAGGGTGCGGCCCACGCTGCGGAAGGGTTCGCGCGGGCGACGGGCAGGGTTGGCGTTTGCATGGCCACATCCGGACCGGGAGCCACCAACCTGGTCACCGGCATCGCCTCGGCATATCTGGATTCGACGCCCATGGTCGCAATCACGGGGCAGGTGGCACGGCCCTTTATCGGGAAGGACGCCTTCCAGGAGATCGATATCACCGGGATCACATTGCCCATAACCAAGCACAACTATCAGGTGATGGCCGCTGCTGACCTGGCCGCAACGGTTAAGGAAGCGTTCCATATCGCCAGCACCGGCAGGCATGGGCCGGTGCTCATCGATGTGCCCAGCGATGTGCTGATCGAGGAAGCGGAATTCCGCTATCCGGATAAGGTCAGCCTTCAGGGATACAAGCCTACGGTGCGCGGTCATCCGGCACAGATAAAGAAGGCCGCCAAGGTTATCAGCGAGGCGCAGCGCCCGCTGATCATCGCCGGCAGGGGTGTGCTCATATCGAACGGCACCTCCGAGCTCAAGGAACTGGCGGAGAAATGCCAGATACCGGTGGTCAATACGCTGCTGGGGCTTGGCAGCTTCCCGGGGACGCACCCGCTGTGCCTTGGCATGCTGGGGATGCATGGCGATGCCCACTGCAATTACGCGGTCAACGCCGCCGACCTGCTCATCGCCATCGGCATGAGGTTCGATGACAGGGCTACCGCCAAGGTATCGGGGTTCGCCCCCACGGCTTGTGTGATACATATCGATATCGATCCCGCCGAGATCGGCAAGAATGTCAAGGTGGACGTGCCCATCGTGGGTGAGGTCAGGAACGTGCTCAAGGCGCTGAATGCGGAGGTGGAGCAGAAGACGCACGGCGACTGGCTGAGGCAGATAGATGCCTGGCAGCGTGAATGCCCGCCGCAGAAGATACGCCGTACTACCAGCCTGCTGCCGCAATATGTGATTCGACAGATATATGATGTCACCAGGGGCGAGTCGATAGTCGTCACAGGCGTGGGGCAGAACCAGATGTGGGCTGCGCTGTACTATAAATATGATCGCCCGAATACCTTCATATCGTCGGGCGGACTGGGGCCGATGGGTTTCGAGCTGCCGGCTGCCATGGGTGCCAAGGTGGGTTGCCCGGATGAGACCGTGTGGTGCATCGCCGGCGACGGCGGGTTCCAGATGACGATCCAGGAGCTGGCCACCATCGTGCAGGAGAAGCTGGCGGTGAAGATCGCCGTCCTGAATAACGGTTACCTCGGCATGGTGCGCCAGTGGCAGCAACTGTTCTTCGGCCGCCGCTATGTGGCTACGCCGCTGAGCGGCCCGGACTTTGTGAAGGTGGCGGAGGCCTACGGCATCGCCGGTGAACGTGTGACGGATAAGGCGCTGGCGACCGCTGCCATCGAGAATGCCATGGCGCACGACGGGCCATATCTCATCGACTTCCAGGTGGAGCCTGAAGAGAACGTATTGCCGATGGTGAGCAAGGGCGCCACGCTGTGCGATATGATACTGGATAAGCCTAAAGAGGAGGCTGTAGCGAGATAATGGCGAAACATACAATAGTCACCCTGGTTGAAGATAAGCCCGGCGTGCTCAACCGCGTCTCGAGCCTGTTCCGCAGGCGGGGGTTCAACATCGAGAGCATCGCCGTGGGGCATGCTGAGATACCGGGCGTCTCGCGCATGACGATAGTGGTCGATGGCTCTGCTGTCTCGGTGGAGCAGGTGCGGAAGCAGCTGGACAAGCTCGTCAACGTGATCCGGATTACCGATATCACCGACAGCAGCCTGGTGGCCCGGGAGCTGGCCCTGATCAAGGTCAGGTCGACGCCGGGAACGAGGGGCGAGATAATCGAGATAGTCGACATATATCGTGCGAAGATCGTGGATGTTTCCATGGACTCGATCGTCGTCGAGGTCACCGGCGACGAGGACAAGATCGAGTCGCTGATGCGGTTGCTCAAGGGATACGGCATCCGGGAGGTGGCGCGCACCGGCAGGATCGCCATGCAGCGGGGCATAGCAGCCCCATCGGTGTCGGAGCAGAAGGCTCATACCCGGCCGGCCCGCGCCAAAAAAGCGGCGGAACCTGAGGCATAATAGTCGATACATATATAAGGAGAGATGTAATGGCAAAGATATACTACGACAAGGACGCCAAGTTGAACCTCATAAAGGACAAGGTTATCGGCATCATAGGCTTCGGCAGCCAGGGGCATGCCCATGCCCAGAACCTCAGGGACAGCGGCTGCCAGGTGATGGTGGGAGAGCTGAAGGGCAGCGATCCGTGGAAAGCGGCTGCAAGGGCCGGGTTCAAGGTGGCCTCCGCCAATGTCGTATCGAAGGCGGCTGACATTATCGTAATGCTGGTCCCAGACAACCTGCAGCGCACGATCTATTACAACGATATCGAGTCGAATCTGGTTAACGGCAACATGCTGATGTTCGCCCACGGTTTCAATATCCACTACAATCAGATCGTGCCATCGCCCAAAGTAGACGTCGCCATGATCGCCCCCAAGTGCCCGGGGCACATGCTGCGCCAGCTGTATACCGAGGGCTCCTGCCCTCCAGCGCTGGTGGCTGTCCATCAGGATGCCACCGGCAAGGCCAGGCAGATAGCGCTGGCGTACGCCAAGGGGCTGGGATGCACGCGGGCAGGGGTGCTGGAGACCACCTTTATCGAGGAGACCGAGACCGACCTTTTCGGCGAACAGACGGTGCTGTGCGGCGGCGTTACTTCGCTGATCAAGGCCGGCTTCGAGACGCTGGTGGATGCCGGGTACCAGCCGGAGATCGCCTACTTCGAGGTGTGCCATGAGCTGAAGCTGATCGTCGACCTGATCTATCGCGGAGGCTTCTCGTTCATGCGATATTCGGTGAGCGATACCGCCGAGTACGGGGATTACACCCGGGGGCCGCGGGTCATCGATGATTACGTCAGGGAGGAGATGGAGCAGATACTGGCTGAGATACAGGACGGCACCTTCGCCCGAGAGTGGATACTGGAGAACCAGGCAGGACGCCCGGTGTACAATGCCGCCAGGAGGATGGAAGCGGAACACGAGATCGAAGAGGTGGGTGCCAGGCTGCGGTCCATGATGTCGTGGCTCAAGGAGAAGAAGTAATTCGGCATTTGAAATGTCGTCGTTCATGATACTGTCGCATTGCATACAGATAGAACATCGGTGGTGAATGTAAAATGGCTGCCAGGGTAAAGAAGAGCGATATGGAGAGGGTGATCATATTCGACACCACGCTGCGCGATGGTGAGCAGGCGCCGGGAGCCACGCTCAACCTCGAAGAGAAGCTGGAGATCGCACGGCAGCTGGAGCACCTGGGCATCGATGTCATCGAGGCAGGCTTCCCCATCGCATCGCGCGGCGATTTCGATGCGGTGAGCATGGTCGCCAGGGAGCTGAAGCAGTCGATAGTCTGCGCGCTGGCGCACGCCAATCCGGATGCCGTGGACTACGCCTGGGAATCTATAAAGGATGCGAAGCGCGCCCGCATTCACGTGTTCCTTTCCAGTTCGGAGATACACCTCACCCATCAACTGAGAAAAGGTCAGGGTGAGGTATTGCAGCTGGCATGCGATATGGTGCGCCGGGCAAAGAAGTGTGTGGAAGACGTGGAGTTCTCGCCGATGGATGCGACCCGCACCGATCCTGAATTCATCTATCGCATAACTCAGGCGGTTATCGATGCAGGGGCGACCACAGTGAACATACCGGATACGGTGGGTTACACCACGCCGGGCGAGTTCGCCGGTCTCATCAGGGGCATATTCGAGAATGTGACCAATGTACATAAGGCGGTCATCAGTGTCCATTGCCATGATGACCTGGGACTGGCTGTGGCCAACAGCCTGGCAGCGCTGAAGGAAGGCGCCCGGCAGGTGGAGTGCACCATAAACGGCATAGGCGAGCGGGCGGGCAACGCCTCCATGGAAGAGATCGTGATGGCGGTGCGCACCCGGCGGGACGTGTTCAGGCTGACGACCAACATAAACATATCGCAGATATATAAGACCAGCCGCCTGGTCAGCGAGCTAACGGGTTTCTCCATCCCGCCCAACAAGGCGATAGTGGGCTCAAATGCCTTCCGCCACGAGTCGGGGATACACCAAGATGGAGTACTCAAGGAGCGGAGCACATATGAGATAATGGATGCGCGAGATATTGGCTGGCCGTCCAGCGCGCTGGTGCTGGGTAAGCACAGCGGGCGGCACGCCCTGAGCAAGAAGCTGGAGGGGTTGGGCTACAGCCTGAGCGATGAAGAGCTGGAGCGTGCGTTCCACGCATTCAAGGATCTGGCCGACAAGAAGAAGCAGGTTACCAACCGTGACCTTGAATCGCTGGTGGCGCAGGAGAAGCGCACCGTCTCCGAGGCGTATCGTCTGGAGCAGGTGCAGGTGTCGTGCGGCGATCACAGCGTGCCCACGGCAACGGTGAAGCTTGCGGCGCCGGACGGGAAGGTGCTGGCGGATGCCGCCCTGGGCACGGGCCCGGTGGATGCCGTATATAAAGCCATCAACCGCCTGGTGGGGATGCCCAACAAGCTCACCGAGTTCAGTGTCACCTCGGTAACCGAGGGCATTGACGCAATCGGTGAAGTGACCATTCGTATCGAGAGCGAGGGCCACACCTATACCGGGCGCGGCGCGGACACCGATGTCATAGTCGCCTCGGCCAAGGCTTATCTCAACGCGCTGAACCGGCTGATAGCGGCCAAGAGCATGGAGTGAAGGCATACATGGAAGACGAAACATATAAAAAACGCGTGGACGGGATCGTAACAACCATTAAGATACTGGTCATCCTGGCTTTCCTCAGCCTGACCTGCAGCCTGGCTGCGCTGGCGATATCACTCGCCGTATTAATCACTAGAGATTAGCGATTTTTACGATGTCGAACGTTCGAAAGAATCCCATGCTGGTCTATATTTACCTCCATCGTGGCGGGTGCTCAGGTTCCAGTCGATCGATCAGCTATGTGCTGAAGGACCTTCGACTAATGGCTGGCAGTGCATCCAGATGGGCATTTTACAGATCTGCGTTGGGTTCGCAACAGCAGGTGTACTAGGGGGCAGTATATGGCGCCAGAGTGGTTACCAGCTGAGGTAGTTATGATACTGCGGGTCGTTCTGGCTGCAGTGCTGGGAGCGGTCGTTGGCTGGGAGCGGTTTCACGCCGGCAAGATGGCCGGTATCCGCACCCACATGCTGGTCAGCGTTGGGGCTGCCCTGTTCACCGTGACATCCATGTGGGCCTTCGGTGATAAGGCCGATGCCGCCCGTTTGGCTGCAGGGGTGGTCGCCGGGATCGGCTTCATCGGTGGTGGCATGATCATCCGCACTTCAGGCGGGGCACTGGAAGGACTGACCACGGCGGCAGGGATATGGGCGGTATCCGCTATCGGCCTGGCCGCAGGAGCGGGCATGTACATTGTGGCGCCGGTGGTCGCTTTGATTGTGTTCATAATATTACTCATACCCAAGAAAATGGCAGGGCAGTGATGGGTTCTACCATGGCCCAGAAGATCCTTGCGGCACACAGCGGCAGGGATAGTGTGAGTCCTGGCGAGTTGCTTAACGTCAGGGTCGATCTGGTCATGGCCAACGATATCACCTCACCTATAGCCATCAGGGAGTTCTGGCGCATCGGTGTCTCGAAGGTGTTCGACCCGAACAAAGTGGTGCTGGTGGCGGACCACTTCGTCCCCAACAAAGATATCCCGTCGGCGGAGCAGGCCAAGGTGATGCGGGAATTTGCTCGCGAACAGGGCGTGGTCTACTTCGAGGTTGGACGCGGCGGCATCGAGCACGTTTTGCTGCCTGAGCAGGGCCTGGTGCTGCCCGGCGACGTGGTGGTCGGCGCCGATTCGCATACCTGCACGTACGGCGCGCTGGGGGCCTTCGCCACCGGCATGGGCTCTACCGATGTCGCCTGCGCCATGGCCACGGGTGAGGTGTGGATGAAGGTGCCGCAGACGGTCCGCTTCTTGTACCACGGCAGGCTGCGAAAATGGGTCGGCGGCAAGGATCTCATCCTGCACACCATCGGCGATATCGGCGTTGACGGTGCGCGCTATGCGGCGATGGAGTTCTGCGGCGAGGCGATAGATTCGCTGTCGATGGACGGCCGCTTCACCATGGCCAATATGGCCATCGAGGCCGGCGGTAAGGCGGGCTTATTCCGTGTGGATAAGAAGACGCGGGCATACCTTCACAAGAAGGCCGAACGTTCCTATACAGTATACGAGCCCGATGAGGATGCCCAGTACGAGAGATCGATCGAATACGACGCGTCGCAAATCGAGCCGCAGGTGGCCTTTCCGCACCTGCCATCGAATGTCAGGCCGATCAGCCAGGCGGGCGAGGTGCGCATCGATCAGTCCGTCATCGGGAGCTGCACCAACGGGCGTATAGAGGACATGGAGGTTGCCGCCGAGATACTGAAGTGGAAGCAGGTGCATCCCGACGTGCGCCTGATAATAATACCCGGCTCGCAGGCTGTATATCGTGAGGCCGTGCACCGCGGGTACATGGATATATTCGTACGCGCCGGCGCAGCGGTGAGCACGCCTACGTGCGGCCCGTGTCTGGGCGGGCACATGGGCATACTGGCGGCCGGCGAGCGGGCCATATCCACCACCAATCGAAATTTCGTAGGGCGGATGGGCGCTGCCAGCTCCGAGGTGTACCTGTCGGGGCCGGCGGTGGCTGCCGCCAGCGCCATAGCGGGGAGGATCGCCGGCCCGGATGAGGTGATGCAATGAAGCGCGACCTGGCGACACGGGTAGCGGTACTGCTTGTCGGCATATTGATCATAGCCGGTATCGTGATGATATCGAAGGTGTTCTTCAGAGGGATGCTGGTGGGTGTGGCGTTGACGTTCTTTGTGATGATTGCCCTGTACTGGATTAGTCGGAACTTGCGCAGGCGTAAATAGTTTGCGGGCAGCGGAGGTGTAAATATGGGTTTCATGGATTGGCTGTTCGGTAAGAAAAAGAAAAAAAGAAGGCGGGCGGTTCAGGGGAAGCGTCGACCGATGGCAGCCCAGAAGAGGATGGTAAGCGAAAGGAAGGTTGCTGCGGCGAAGACAGCGCATCCCGCGGCGAAGGGATCGCAGACATCATCCCGGCCGCAGCCTATCGCCATAAGGCCGCAGGCGTCTGTCCCGTCCATCGATTACTTCGAGTCGCCGCGCCCCACCGGCGATGTCGCATGCATGCACGGGGAGTGCACCTGCCGGGGAGCGGCCATCGCTCACGGAACGGGTTACTTATACATCAGCGAAGATTTAGTCGAATACCGCCGCGATGCCCGCAGCATCGAAGCCGCGGAGACCAAGGCCAGCCGTGAGGTGGAGGGCACTGCGGGTGCTGCGCCGTCGACGCCCGGCGGCATTTCGGCTGCGCTTATCTGCGAGAGCGCCGCAATTTCCATGAAGTTGGACCTGCACGTGGCGGCTGCGGATGCCAGGCACTGGTGGGAGACGGGCATGGCCCCGCTGCGGGCGACGCCGGTGATAACGGTCGTTGAGGAGGAAGTCACGGTCGTGGAGTTGCCGGCTGCCCCTGTCGTCGAAAAGCTGGAGGAGGCGGTATCTGCCGAGCCGGTCGTCGAGGAACCGAAGTCGAAAGCCAGCAAGCCACGGACAAAGAAGTCGACGACGGCGGATACCAAAAAGAAGTCGACGACAGGCACGAGAAAGAAGTCGACGACGGGTACGAGGAAGAAGAAGGAGAAGGTAGAAGAGGTCAGCGAGGATGAAACTTCAGGGCAAGGCGCATAAGTACGGAGCCAACGTCGACACCGACGCCATCATACCGGCGCGTTACCTTAACGTATCGGACTCGCAGGAGCTGGCGGCGCATTGTATGGAGGACATCGATGCCGAGTTCCTCGGTCGCCTGCAGCCCGGCGATATGATCGTCGCTACCACCAACTTCGGCTGCGGCTCGTCGCGGGAGCATGCGCCTATCGCCATCAAGGCAGCGGGTGTATCCTGCGTCATCGCCCAGAGCTTCGCCCGCATCTTCTTCCGCAATGCTATCAACATCGGCCTGCCGCTACTCGAGTGCGCGCAGGCGGATGAGATCGAGGCCGGCGACGAGCTGGTGGTGACGCTGGAGGCAGGGGAGATCTGGAATATTACCAAAAATAAACTATACAAAGCTGAGCCCTACCCCGATTTCATGCTGGGGATAATGTCGGCGGGCGGGCTCATCGAATATACCCGTAAAAAGATATCAGATGAGAGGAATTGAATGAAGTTCGAAATCGCGCTTTTACCCGGCGACGGCATCGGACCTGAGGTCGCCGCGGAAGGGGTCAAGGTGCTGAAGGCCGTGTGCCGCAAGTACGGACACGAATTCGTGTTCCACGAGGATCACATAGGCGGCATCGCCATCGATAATTACGGTGAAGCCCTGGCGAAGAAGACGCTGGCCATGTGCCGCAGGTGCCATGCGGTGCTGCTGGGCGCTGTTGGCGGGCCCAAGTGGGATAATTCCGAATCCGACGTGCGTCCTGAGGACGGGCTTCTGGGATTGCGCAAGGGGCTTAAGCTGTTTGCCAATCTGCGGCCGGTGAAGGTGTTCCCCATGCTTGAGGATCACACAAACCTTAAACCGGAGGTCGTCCGCGGCGTCGACCTCATCGTCGTGCGGGAGCTTACGGGCGGACTGTACTTTGGCAGGCCCAAGAAGCGCTGGAAGACGGAGAAGGGGCGCAGGGCCGTAGACTCCATGGTCTACACAGAGCAGGAAATAGAACGCATACTGCGCGTCGGTTTCGAGATAGCGCGTGGCCGCCGCAGGAAGCTGGCCTCCGTCGATAAACAGAATGTCCTTATGACCTCCCGATTGTGGCGCGAGATTGCCATCGAGATGTCCAGGGAGTATCCCGATGTGGAGCTGGAGCATCATCTGGTGGATGCCTGCACCATGCGCCTGATACAGAGGCCGTCGCAGTACGACGTGCTGGTTACCGAGAACACCTTTGGCGATATCATCACCGACGAGGCTTCGATGCTGGCCGGGTCGATGGGCATGCTGCCCTCGGCGAGCCTGTCCGGCATCTCAGCGGATGGCGGTCGTGTGCCTGGCATGTATGAGCCGATTCACGGCAGCGCGCCCGGCCGGGCGAACCAGAACATCGCCAACCCAATCGCCCAGATACTGAGCGTCGCCATGATGCTGAGGTACTCGCTGGGATTGCCTCAGGGTGCCGACGACGTCGAGAGGGCGGTGTCCGCGGTACTGGAACAGGGCTATCGCACCTACGATATCATGGCGGCTGGCAAGACCAAGGTTGGAACGAAGGAGATGGGGGATCGGATAGCGGGCGAGGTGGCGAAATAGCAGATGGCTTCGTCGAAGGTTCAACTTTACGATACAACGCTTCGCGATGGGGCACAGCGCGAGGGCATATCCTTCACCGTGGAGGATAAGCTCCTCATCGCAGGGAAGCTGGACAAGCTGGGCATACATTTCATCGAGGGTGGCTGGCCGGGGTCCAATCCTAAGGACAGAGAGTTCTTCAAAAGGGCGCGGAAGCTCAAGCTGGCGAAGGCTGTGATCGTCGCTTTCGGCAGCACCAGGCGGCCTGAGGCGAAGGCGGATAAGGATACCAACCTGCGAGACCTCCTCGATGCTGGTACTGAGGTGGTGGCAGTCGTGGGCAAAAGCTGGGATATGCAGGTGACTCAGGTGCTGGAGACCACGCTGGAGGAAAACCTGCGCATGGTGGCTGACTCGGTCGGCTATCTCGTATCCAGCGGTAAACGGGTGTTCTTCGATGCGGAGCATTTCTTCGACGGCTACAAGTCCAATGCTTCTTATGCGCTGGATGTATTGAAAGCAGCCGCTGATGCCGGCGCCGAATGCGTTATCCTGTGCGATACAAACGGTGGAGCCATGCCCGGCGAGGTGGCGTCTGCGTGTAAGGCGTCGAGGAAAGCGGTCCGTACGCCGCTGGGCATACATGCCCACAACGACGCCGAGCTGGCGGTGGCCAACAGCCTTACCGCTGTCGAGGTCGGCATCACGCAGGTCCAGGGAACGATCAACGGCTACGGCGAGCGCTGCGGTAATGCCAACCTGTGCTCCATCATACCGGCACTCAAGCTCAGGATGGGCATCGATTGCGTGAGCGATAAGCAGCTTGCCAGGCTGACCGAGGCTGCCCATTACGTGAGTGAGATCGCCAATCTGGCCCTGGATACACATCTGCCTTATGTGGGGGCCAGCGCCTTCGTCCACAAGGGCGGCCAGCACGTGGCAGCGATGATGAAGTGGGATAAGAGTTATCAGCATATCGATCCTGATGCCGTAGGCAACAGCTGGCGCACTATAGTGTCGGAACTGTCGGGGAAAGCTAATATCATCCATAAAGCTCAGGAGCGCGGGCTGACATTCGCCCCGGAGGGTGAGGAGGCGCGAGCCATACTGGAGCGGGTCAAGGAGATGGAGAGCCGAGGTTTCCAGTTCGAGGCGGCCGAGGCATCATTCGAGCTGCTCATCCGACGTTCGCAGAAGGGTTATCGTGCCCCGTTCGAGCTCGTGGATTTCATGGTGGTTATCGAGAAGCGACGGCGCCAATCTACTGTTGAGTCGGAGGAGCTTCTGTCCGAGGTTACAGTGAAGGTGCAGGTCGGGGACGAAGTGATTCATACGGCTGCCGAGGGCAACGGCCCGGTCAACGCGCTGGATGCCGCCATGCGCAAGGCGCTCATGTTCTTCTACCCGGAAATAGAAGTTGTACGTCTGGTGGACTATAAGGTCCGTGTCATCGAGGGGTTTGGTGGCACGGATGCCCGCGTGCGTGTGCTCATTGAGTCCAGCGATGGAGAGCAGGAATGGCGCACGGTGGGCAGCTCCACCAACATCATCGAGGCCAGCTGGCTGGCGCTGGCGGATAGCCTGGAGTACTGGCTGTTGAAGAAGGGCGTTACCCGCGCCTAGCTTTTTCCGCTGAAGCGATGCTCTCAACTTCAAGATTGAAGACCTGTCGAGTCGATACTCCCTTTGTATAGATATATCTGTCTTCCTGTGCCCGTTGCGTGAGATGGTTAAGCGAGGTGCGATTCGGAAACAGCATATGGAGATTACACGCTGTAGTTGTCATCGGTTTTCCACCTGGCCGGGTTGTTGATGATGTAGGTGCGGATCCTAGTCATCTCTTCTTCGTTGCGGATTATGTGTTCGTAGTAGTTGCGTTGCCAGCGAAACGCATCTGATACCTGGTCGTGGATCATCCTGCTAGTCCTCGCTTTGAGGTAGCGAACGATTTTACCCAGGATCAACGCATCGTTTTTCATCATGATCCAGTCCGCTGCTACTTGGTCTGGTGATGGGAGCCGATCTGCGTTACTCTTGGATCCAGGGAGGCTAGTCGTAAGGGGTAGGGGTCTACTCGTAGTGGGGAGTCTACTCGTAAGGGTTTGATTAATCAAACCCTTACTACTACTACTACTACTACTACTACTACCCTCGCCCTCACCGCTACCCATACGTCCACTATCACTCTTATCCCCCGTACCGCCGTCACCGGTGATGGTGATGATGCCGTGGATGTGGTTGGGCATGATGACGAACGCATCCAGCCCGATGTTGGGGAACTGACGCTGTATAGTATCTAAGGTATCCCTGACAATCTTTCCAGCCGGGGATAACATCATCTCCGAGCCTGTGACTTTACCAAGGGAGCACTCACGGTTGCGGGTGCACAGAGTGATGAAATACGCGCCCGGCCGGGCATAGTCGTATCCCTTCAGCCGTATCGATCGACGGTGGTGTCGATCCGGGTCGTACTTCACTTTCGTTTGCCTATAGGTATGATATACAGAGGTTTTATATCGTCGGGCAGTCGCAATACCTTGATAACAGAGTCGTCATCGAAAGCTCCCACCATCACCGTATCCAGTCCCAGCGCCACTGCTTGCAGGGCGATGTTCTCCGCAGCGTGCCCGGTATCCATGTGGACGTACCTGACTCCGCGCTCACCGTAGAGATCTGTGGTGCGTTCGTATACGGCGCAGATGACGATATCCAGCGGCACCTGCGCGATGAAGTCCTGGTGGAAGGATGACATGTCGGTTAGCTCATGTCGATGGTCTTCTTCCAGGTGCAGGTGCAAGGAATGGCTGGATACATCGTAGCGATAGACACCGGATTTGAGCCCTTCCACACTTCCGGCGAGTACGAACAGCTCCAGCGGATAGGTTGCGCCTGCGCTGGGTGCCGCCCGGAGACTGTCGCCGTGGGTGATCCCCTGAGCAGCCCACAGGAGCTGTGACAGTTGCTCCAGCGATATAGGTTCGTCCCTGTAGTCCCTCACCGAGCTTCTCCGCGAGATCGCCTCTTCCACGGATATTTTACCTTTCGTTTCAGGTGCTGGGAGTATGATCTCTGTATCACCGACCATTACGGTCACCCCTTTGTAAGTTTATCGCCAGCCTCGGCGATTACGATGCGGTAGACCTCCTGTAGAGGCAGTCCACGCTTCCGGGCGATGCGGCGGCAGTTTTCATATTCTGGAGATATGCCTATTAAACATCCTTCGAGTCGCTTCAACTTAATCGCGACCTGTCCCAGGCTGGAATCGAACTGCACTATCTCCCTCGCGGCATAGTGGCGACCCACCGTTTGTACCCGCAGGCCCAGCGTAGAAGTCTCCTGTAGTATCGTCTCGACTATAGCCCCCTGCGATTCGGGGTGGGACAGGACGCTCAGCATGACGGCAGGGCGGTTCTTCTTCATGTGGATGGGGGTGAACCACACGTCCAGAGCGCCGCTCTCGAACAGGCGTTCCATGGCGTAGCCGCACAACTCCGGGCTCATGTCGTCGATGTTGGTCTCCAGCAGCAGGAGGTCGTTGTGTTCCGGAATCGACTCGCCGATCCACAGCGGCAGGACGTTGGGGATGCCCTCCATCTCCCGCGAGCCGATGCCGTAGCCAATGGTATGTAATATCATCGCAGGGCACTCAAAGGATGCCAGCGTGGTGACGATGGCGGCGCCCGTCGGTGTGACCAGTTCCGCATTGCGGCAGGGCGTTGGACGGATAGGCGCGCCGGCGCTTGCGATGAGCTCCAGCGTCGCCGGCGCCGGAACGGGGATGGTGCCATGTGCGCATTCGGCAACGCCGCTCCCCGAAGGCAGGGGCGATGAATACAGGGTCTCGATATCCAGCAGTTCGAGTCCGATGACCGTCCCCACCACATCGACGATAGCATCGACGGCACCCACCTCGTGGAATCGAACCCTGTCGACCGGGACGCGGTGGACCTTTGCCTCCGCCTCGGCGAGGCGATTGAAGACGGCGGCGCTACGCTCTTTCGCTTTGTGCGATAAGTCGCTTTTATCGATGATGCCGATAATCTCGCTCAGGCTGCGATGCGCGCGTTGCCTGTCGATAACGATCGTCACCCTGGTACCGCTGATGACACCCCGTTTCGCCGATGTCGCCCTGATCTTGTATCCCTTCAGGTTCAGCTTGCGTAGCTCCCGCCTCAGCCGTTCGACCGGCAGGCCGCAGCCGACCAGCGCCCCCAGCAGCATGTCGCCGCTGACCCCGGAGACGCAGTCGAGGTACGCTATCTTCAGGATACCCTCCGAACATCGACCGGCCCGGCTGTATTGCCTGACCGTGTGTCGATGGTGACATGTGTATAGCCGAGTGCGTTGAGCCTCGAGATCGCCGGCGTTTTTATTCCATTGTCAGCTAACAGCAAGGCGTCTGAAGCGCTGGCCTCGATGCGGGCTGTATCGCCGTGGTGTCGCACCCTGAAGTCCAGCAGCCCCAGGTCCCGCATGGACTCTTCCGCTTTAGCGACGAGGTCGAGCAGCTCGCGGGTGATCGCTGTCCCATGGGGGATGCGGGTTGCCATGCAGGGGGACGATGGCTTGTCCCAGTTGGGAAGTCCCAGGTCGCGGGAGAGGTTGCGGATCTCGGCTTTGGTAAGGCCGGCCTCCGCCATCGGGCTGAGTACGCCGTATTCAGCCAGAGCCCTCATGCCGGGGCGGTGGTCGTATCGGTCATCGCGGTTCGTGCCCTCGATGACGCATGACAGACCGTTATCCCGGGCGATACGCTTCCACGCCTGGCACAGGTCCCGCTTGCAGTGATAGCAGCGCTGGTGGCCGTTGGCCACAAAATCGGGATTAGCCAGCGGGTCGTATTCTACGATCGTGTGGCTTAGCCCCAGCTTTCTGGCTGTTTCCTGTGCCCCTTCAACCTCGCTGGCGGGTGTCGCCGGCGACGATATGGTGACCGCCAGCGCCCGGTCGCCGAGCACGCTGTGAGCAAGGTATGCCAGCAGGGTGCTGTCGACGCCTCCGGAGCAGGCAACCAGGGCTGAGTCCAGCCCCGCGATGCGTGATTTAAGTTGCTCCAGCTTTGTCTCCACCTCTGGGTAACGCCATCCTTATCGCTTCCCGTATTGACGTGGCCCCCAGCAGTTCCATGCCGGTGCCGGTGTTAATCGATTTAGATTTGGGCAACAGGCAGCGCTTGAAACCCAGGTTCTCCGCCTCGCTGAGCCTCCTGTCGAGTTGCGGCACAGCCCTTAGCTCGCCGGACAGCCCCAGCTCGCCGATGGCGACGAGGCCGGGGTCGATGGCAACGTTGCGCAGGCTGGAGGCGATGGCAAGGGCGACGGCGACGTCGGCGGCCGGCTCGTTCACCCTGATGCCGCCGATGACGTTGACCAGTATGTCCTGATTTCCCAGTGCCAGCCCCGCCCGCTTGGTGAGGACGGCGGTGATCATCAGCAGGCGGTTGAAGTCGATCCCGTTGGCTATGCGCCGTGGCGGCCCGAAGGAGGACTGGCTGGCGAGCGCCTGCACTTCAACCAGCAATGGCCTGGTACCCTCCAGCGTGGGCACGACGGCGGAGCCGATGGCCTCAGCGGAACGCTGGGACAGAAAGACCTGCGAGGGGTTGGCTACCTCTATCAGTCCGCTGTTCTGCATTTCGAACATGCCCACCTCGTTGGTGGAACCGAAGCGGTTCTTGACCCCGCGCAGCAGACGGTATGAGCTGAACTGCTCGCCCTCAAGGTACAGGACGACATCGACCATGTGCTCCAGGACGCGGGGTCCGGCTATGGTGCCATCTTTGGTGACGTGGCCGGAGATGAAAACGGGCGTGCCTGACTTTTTAGCCCATTGCGTCAATTGCAGGGTGCATTCGCGTATCTGCCCTATGCTGCCGGGTGCCCCCTCTGATTCTTCTGAATACACCGTCTGTATGGAATCGACGATAACCAGATGTGGCGGGTCGACTTCCAGCAGTCCCAGGATGCTGTTGATATTTGTCTCCGATAGTAGAAAAAGGCCTCCGGCGGTTATGCCCAGGCGCTTCGCCCTCAGCCGGATCTGGGAGGGGGATTCCTCCCCGGAGATGTAGAAGGCTCGCCTGTTTTCGCCGGCGAACACGGCGGCAACCTGTAGCAGCAGCGTGGATTTGCCTATGCCGGGGTCGCCGCCTATGAGCACCACTGAGCCGGGCACGATGCCGCCTCCCAAAACCCGGTTGAACTCGTTTATACCTACGGCAGCGCGCGGGGCATCCTCTTCTATATCCGGGCGAAGCTGTTGCAGGCTGACGGCAGCGATAGCCTGTTTCCTGCGCGACTCTGTCGCTCTTGCCGTTTCATCGAAGGTGTTCCAGCCGTCGCAATCGGGGCAATGCCCCAGCCACTTGATGCTTTCCTTGCCGCACTGGTGGCACACGTACAGCTTTTGCTCTCGTTTTACAGCCATGTCGCAGTTTCCTATTATACACCAGCCCTCTGACCTGCGATAGGATTAAAACAAATCAGCCCTGGGGCACCTGGCCCGCGGGCTGATGTATGACATTGTCAATGCCCATCTACGATGTGGGCTGTTTCACTACATCCAGCGTATGCAGGATGATCTTATTCTCCTCGCGATCCACCAGCACGGTGTCCCCCGGACCGAACTCCCCGCGCAGCAATCCCTCGGATAACGTGTCCTCCACCATGTCCTGTATCACGCGTCGCAGCGGGCGGGCGCCGAACACTGGGTCATAACCCTTCTCGCTGAGAAGCTCCCTGGCGGCATCGGTGACCTCCATCTTTATCTGCTTCTCAGCCAGCTCCTTCCACACCTCTCGCAGCATCAGGTCCACTATCAGTTTGATATGGTCCTTGCTCAGGGCGTGGAACACCACAATCCCATCGATGCGGTTGAGGAACTCCGGCCGGAAGAAGCGCTTGACCTCCTCCATCACCTTATCCTTCATCCGTTCGTAGACTTGCTCCTGTGTCTTGGACTCGTCGGTCTTGGTGGCGAAGCCGAGTTGAGAGTCTCGCTTGATCAGCTCCGCGCCGATGTTGCTGGTCATGGCGATGATCGTGTTGCGGAAGTCGACGCGGCGGCCCTTCGCATCGGTCAGATGGCCGTCATCGAATATCTGCAGCAGGATGTTGAACACATCCGGGTGTGCCTTCTCGATCTCATCCAGCAGTATGACCGAGTAGCTCTTGCGCCTGACCGCCTCCGTGAGCTGGCCGCCCTCATCGAAGCCGATGTAGCCGGGCGGAGCGCCCACCAGTCGGGCGACGGTGTGCTTCTCCATGAACTCGGACATGTCCAGCCGTATCAGGGCGTCCTGGCTGCCGAACATGAATTCCGCCAGCACCCTGACCAGCTCGGTCTTACCGACACCGGTTGGCCCGAGGAAGATGAAGCTGCCGATGGGTCGGCGCGGGTCCTTGATGCCGGCCCGGGCGCGCCTCACCGCACGGGATATTATCTTGATGGCTTCATCCTGCCCGATGATGCGCTGGTGCAGCACCTCTTCCATCTGCAGCAGGCGCGACGTCTCGTCGCTGGCCAGCCGGGTTATGGGTATGCCGGTCCACATGCAGACTACGTGGGCTATATCCTCTTCGGTTACTACCGGCGTTTCCTGCTCTTCCTTCACATCGCGCTGGATATCTTCCACCTGATCACCAAGCTCGACTTCGCGGGTGCGCAGCTCGGCGGCACGTTCGTAATCCTGCGAGGCGATGGCCTCCTCTTTGGCCTTGCGGGCTGTATCCAGATCCTGCATGGCGGCCTTGAGGTTGGACGGTGCCATGAAGTTCCTGATGCGCACCCGCGACGCTGCCTCATCGATAAGGTCTATAGCCTTGTCCGGCATGTGCCTGTCGGGTATATACCTGGCTGCCAGTGACGCCGCAGCGTTGACGGCGTCGTCGCTGATGGTGAGCTTGTGGTGTTCCTCATAGCGGCCTCTTATGCCGTGCAGTATATCTATCGTCTCCTCGATGGACGGCTCCTCCACCATGACGGGCTGGAACCGGCGCTCGAGCGCAGCGTCCTTCTCCAGGTGCTTGCGGTAGTCGTCAGCGGTGGTGGCCCCGATGCACTGCAGCTCGCCGCGTGCCAGCGGCGGCTTGAGTATGCTGGACGCGTCCACCGCGCCCTCGGCGGCGCCGGCACCGACGATCGTGTGTATCTCGTCTATGAACAGCGTGCAGTTGCCGGAGGTCTTTATCTCCTCGATGACCTTCTTCAGCCGTTCCTCGAATTCGCCGCGGTACTTGGTTCCGGCGACAGCGCGCCGATATCCAGTGTCAGCAGTCGCCTGTCCTTGAGCGTCTCCGGGACGTCGCCGCCGGATATGCGATGCGCCAGCCCCTCGACGATGGCGGTCTTGCCCACGCCGGGCTCGCCGATAAGGCACGGGTTGTTCTTGGTGCGCCGGCTCAGAATCTGGGTGACCCTCTCTATCTCCTTGCTGCGGCCGATGACCGGATCCAGCTTGCCGGCGCGCGCAGCAGCCGTCAGGTCTACGCTGAGCTGGTCCAGCGTTGGCGTGCGTGATGTTGGCCGTACGCTGCTGTGCGCCTGCGACGAGGTCTGGTTGAGTATGCGTATGGTTTCAGTGCGCACCTTATCCAGCCCTATGCCCAGGCTTTCCAGAACGCCGGCGGCCATACCTTCGCCCTCGCGGAGCAGGCCCAGCAGGAGGTGCTCCGTGCCGATATAGTTGTGTCCCAGCCTTCGAGCTTCGTCGACGGCCAGCTCTATCACCCGCTTGGCCCGAGGGGTGAGTCCTATTTCGCCGCTGACGCTCTTCTCGCCGCGCCCGATGATGTATTCGACGGCGCTGCGAACTTTCTCCAGTTCAACGCCGAGGTTGGCGAGGACCTTGGCGGCAACCCCCTCGCCCTCGCGTACCAGGCCGAGCAGTATGTGCTCCGTCCCGATGTAGTTGTGATTGAACCGCTGCGCCTCTTCCTGGGACAGCGTGAGCACCCTGCGCGCCCTTTCGGTAAACTTTTCAAATCGACTCGGCATCTAACGCTCCACCATAAACTATATTTAAGGTATGCTAGATAATTTTATCATATTTTGGATAAAAACGCAAAGACATATATTTCGCTTGCTATCGGGCATTGTCCACTGCGCCTCTACCCTAACTCTATATAAGCATATCTCGGCAAATTATTCAAGCATGTCGGCGGATATGTTTTGCATATCGTATTATGCGGGGGCCTTGGACACCGTCCTGCAGAACACCTCCACCAGTTCCGGGTCGAACTGGGTGCCGGCGCACCGGCGTAACTCCTCGATCGCTTCTTCGCGGGTCACTACTTCGCGGTACAGACGCTTCGTGGTCATCGTATCGTAGGCATCGGCTATGCTGATGATCCTTGCTTCCAGAGGTATCTCCTCGCCCTTGAGTCCGTCCGGGTAACCGCTACCATCGTACCATTCATGGTGGTGACGTATCATAGGTATGAGTACGGAAAGCTCTTTAACATATCCGACTATCCTGGCGCCTTCCACTGGATGCTTCTTGATAATTTCGTACTCATCTCTGTCGAGCCTGCCGGGCTTGGTAAGGATGGCATCCGGAACGCCGAGCTTTCCTATGTCGTGCAGCAGGGCAGCGGCATACACATTTGCCAGCTTTCTGGCGGTTATGCCCGCCTCTCTGGCGACTGCCTCAGTGATGGTGGCCACCCTGCTGGAGTGTCCATAGGTGTACGGGTCTCTGGCATCTACGGTGGCTGCCAGCGCATACACCTGGTCCCTTGTCGCCATGCTCAGCACCTCAGCCGACAGGGTATCCAGGTGGGATACCGTAATGGTTTGATTGGCGCTTGTCCTCTTGGCGTGGTAAAGGGCAGCGTCCGCCAGGAATATCAGCCCGTCACTGGTCTCCGAGTTGTCGGGGAACTGGGCTATGCCGGCACTGAATCCAATCGGCCTTTCCTGGGAAAATTGTTTGGAAATGGGGGTCTTGAGCCATTTCCCTCTCACCCGGTCCAGCACTGCAGCAGCCCTGTCGGACTCTGTGCCCGGAAAGATTACGGCAAATTCATCCCCGCCGTAGCGAAAAACCGTATCGCTTTTGCGCAGTGACGATTTCAGTATCTGGGCGATGGATCGCAGCACGGCATCGCCGCTGGTATGGCCGAACTGGTCGTTATACTCCTTGAACCCGTCGAGGTCCAGCATGGCTATGGAGAAGCATTTGCCGTAGCGCCTCATGCGGTGCATCTCGGTCTCAAGCTCATCGTAGAAGTGGCGGCGGTTGTACACGCCGGTGAGCTCATCGGTAACCGATAGCTCCCTTGTCCTTTGCATCAGTTCTGCATTCTCGATGCCGACTGCTATCTCGCTGGATGTTGCGCTGAGGAGACTCCTGTCGTCGTAGTCGAAATCACGCCGACTGTCAGTGGATACTGCGATTATGCCGCGCACTTCCCCCTTTATCACGATGGGGTTATCGATAAACCTTCTCTTTAGGCCTTTCGATGATTCTATTTTAGTGTAGCCTGAGAGTGCCTCCCATTGATCTTCACTCGTCAGTTTGTGCAGCACACTCTGGAATTCAGAATCGGTCAATTTGATGGTTGAGAATTGCTCCTGGTATTCCCGGGACATCCCTACATGTGCTTCAAGCACAAGCTCCTGTCTTTCCATATCCAACAGGTAGATGTAACCCCGCTCTGTGCCCATGACATCGCATACCTTTCTGATAGCGCTGTTCAGCATCTCGGATAAGTCCAATGACTGGCTCACTGCCTGTGCCACAGCATACAGCGCCCCCGTACGCTCGGCGTTACGCTTGATTTCTTCCTGTACGCGCTTGCGATCAGTGATGTCTCTGGTGATTACCGCCATGCCTATGGGCTCTCCGTTGGCATCGCGCAGCACGGTAACCTTGCCCTCGCCCTCGGCGGTGCTACCATCCCTTCTCAGTATCTTATATTCCAGGGAAGCGCTGCGTCCTTCCCCCAGCGCCTGCATTATGGCTTCTATGGCGCCGGCACGGGATTCACTGGTGATGAGGTCGAGGCCTTTAAGCCCGATCATCTGCTCTTTGCTGTCGTAACCATGCAGGCGGGCCGTTGCCTCGTTGACTTCAATGATGGTTCCTGTGAGGTCGGTAATGACGATGCCATCGTCGATGGAGGCGAACGCAATCTGCAATTTTCGCTCCATTTCCTGAAATGCCTTCTGCGTCTGCTTCTCCACAGTGACGTCCCTGAATGAGACCAGTCCCGCCGGCTTTCCCTGATAGTCGATCACCGCCCCGACGGCGCTTATCCATTTCTCCTCGCCGTCCTTCGTCAGCGTGCGGAACTCGTTTGCCTGCCGCAGATCCTTCAGGAACATATCCTCTATCATGATACGGCGAACCTGTTCCCTGTCGCTTGCTGGAACGAAGTCGAGCGGGTCCAGGCCTATCGTCTGTTCCGGCGAATCGAACCTATAGATCTGCGCGGCGCGCCTGTTGCACAGCGCTATCTTCATCGTTTCAGCATCGATAACGAAGACCCCGTCGATGCTGCCTTCGAACAGGTCCCTGTATCTCTCCTCGCTCTCGCGCAGTATCACATCTGCCAGCTTGGAGTCGGTGATGTCAGCGGCATAAACCTGGATACCGATGGCCTCATCGCCCGTCTTTAGCAGGGAGCTTCTGACTCTGATCCATCGCCGCTCACCATCCCTCCTGATTATCTCAAGGTCAAAGGGTTCGACCTTACCCCCACTCATAATTTTTTTGAACTGTTGCGCTAATTCGGGCTTGTCCCTCGCATCCAACGTCATAAGCTCGTCAAGGCGCTTCCCGATTATTTGAGCCCTGTCGTATCCTGTCAATTCCTCAGTGCTCTGGTTGCAATCGATAACCTTTCCTGTTAGGTCGATAACCGAAACGGAGATCGGCGCCTCATCGAATAGACTTCGATATCTCTCCTCGCTCACTGCTAATGCTTGCTCCGCTCGCTTGCGCTCGGTGATGTCGCGGGCTATGCCCAGCTCGCCGATGACCTGACCGCCTGCCAAGATCGGGCTGCTGGTGAATTCACCGAATATGTAATCCCCCGACTTGGACTGAATCCGCATCTCGTAGGGCGGCGGATGTTCGCCACGGAGGGAGATTTCGAATGACTGCATGGCCCCGAGCAGGTCATCGGGGTGAACGATTCCAGCGAAGGACTTACCTATCCATTCGTCACGAGACCAGCCGGTGACCTTATCAAAGGCCGGGTTCAACGAGGATATGGTGCCATCCGTCGCCAGTGTGTAGATCACGTCCGGCGCCATTTCGATGAGTCCCCGGTATCTTTCCTCGCTCTCACGCAGGGCGTCCCTCGCGCGCTTGCGCTCGATTGCCCCTCCCAGACGATCTGAGACAGCGTTAATCAAATCCCACTCCTCCTTCAGGAAAGGCCCTTCATCGCCTGCCGACATCTCTTCCGTGTAGTACACCTCTACAGTGCCGACAGGCTCACCTCGAACGCGGATATCGCTGGACAGCTTCCACGGGGTTTCCCTGAAGTTACCCGTCCTGTACTCGGTCCCCTCGGAGAAGATACGGGCGCATACGCTGTCCGGGTGCTGAAATGCAGACACGATAGCTTCAAGGATGTCATTGAACAGCTGTTCGGGTGTATCGTACTTGTGCGCCAGGACGGTGGATATCCCGTAGAGGCAATTCAGCTCTCTTACACGCTCATCGAGATCATGTATGAGATGTTCCCTCTCCATCTCCGCCAGTTTTCGTTCGGTTATATCCTGCACCGTCCCGAATAACTTAACAACGCGCCCGCTCTCGTCTCTGATCGGATGCATCGAGGCCGAGAATGAAGCTATTCTCCCACCCGGCAACTTCGCCTGCAGGTCGTACTCCAATTCTTCCCCGGTTTCCATCGCCCGCCGCACGTATTCCCGCAGTATCGCCGCCTGCTCTTCGGAATAGTAGGTCGCCTCTTCCTCCGGCGTGGGTGGACCGAGTGACGGGTCTCGCTCGTATAGTTTATACACTTCGTCAGACCATTCGATCGTCCCGCGATCAACATCGAATTCCCAGTTGCCGATTCGCCCCAGCGCCTGTGCCTCCTTCAGCCTTCGCTCGCTCTCGCGCAGCGCCTCATCAGCCAGTTTGCGTTCGGTGATATCACGTATAATCGTGATAATCCCCACTGGCTTCCCTGAGGCATCGCGCAATAGAGCGGGGCGTAATTCACAATCGAACAGTTCACCATCCGCCTTTTTGAATTTATATTCGATCCCCTGTTCACTCGTGCCTTCTTTGATCATTTCCAGCGAATCTTTGACCAATCTCTCCCGGTCTACATACGACACGAGCTCAAACGCATCTTTGTCCAGCAATTCGTCCTTGCTGTGCCGCGTTATACTGCACAGCGCATCGTTCATGCTGATGATCTCTCCTTCCATATCAGTTACGATCACGCCATCCACCATAGATGCGAATATCAGGCGCAGTTTCTCCTCATTCTCGCGGATTGCCTCCTCCGCCAGTTTGCGCTCGGTGATGCTCGATATGATCCTCGAGATTGCGAGGAGAAGGTCAACATCTTCAGTGGGCCAGTCGCGATGCTGGCGGCACTCGTCAAACCCGATGAAGCCATGATAATGTCCACCGACAAAAAGTGGGACCACCAGGATTGAACGGACTCCCTGGGGCCGCAGGATCTCCTTTGCCCCTTCATCCGGGATGTCCTCTATGTCTCGGAAACAGATATTCTGTCCCTTCCGGAGTGTTTCCACCCACCATGGAGCGTTGCTGACTGGTATCCCCTGCAGGCCCTGTTTTTGAGGGAGGATGCCTTCGGCGCACCACTCCTGAGTGTTGACCATGGTATCTGTCTCAGGGTGATGCTCAAAGAGGTAAGCGCGGCTTACTGCCATTGTCTGTCCCATGGCGGCGATGCATGTGTCCTGGAACTGCTGCAGGTCCTCCGCGTCTACCGCCAGCGAGGAGATGCGGGAAAGCAG
>Ga0180431_10001219_pt1 | contig 36170 bp, 30 predicted proteins | sample SS_ome_11_FD_132459 | JGI IMG/M metagenome (GOLD analysis project Ga0180431, IMG submission 132459) | Hypersaline lake sediment archaeal communities from the Salton Sea, California, USA - SS_1_MS_1 metaG | ecosystem: Environmental > Aquatic > Non-marine Saline and Alkaline > Hypersaline >... | reverse complement strand
GCGAAGACGACTCCCCGAATCATTCGTAGTCCTCGCCGAGCTGGCGACGGGCCTGGTTCTTGCGTTCCATTCGTTCCAGCAGCTTTTCGTTCAGGGTCTGGGCGGCATTGAGACCCGAAATCTTCATGAGGTGATTCAGTGCGATCGTCTCGGCCAGCACGGTGATGTTCTTGCCGGGCACGATCGGCAGGACGACCTGCGGTATCTTGACACCGATGATATCGGTCGTCCATTCCTCCAGCCCCAGCCGATCGACCTCCTCGACATCGTTCCAGTGTTTCAGGATCACCTCGACCTCGACCCGCTTGCGCAGGCGGATGCACTGGATACCGAAGATCCCCTGGACATCGATGATCCCGATGCCCCGGATCTCCATGTGGTGGGTGAGCAGCTCGTTCCCCGAACCGGTGATCACCCCCCGGGCGGTCCTGGTCAGGGTCACCACGTCGTCGGCGACCAGGCGGTGGCCCCTTTCGACCAGATCGAGTGCAATCTCGCTCTTGCCGATACCGCTCTTGCCGGTAAAGAGCAGCCCCACCCCGTACACATCCACCAGGGTGCCGTGCATGACGGTCGTGGGCGCAAACCAGTCGTCGAGGTACTCACTCAACAGGTGGGTCACCACGGTCGACGACTGTCCGCTGGACAGAATCGGAATCTGGCGATCGTCTGCGATCTGGACGCTGAAGGGGGCCGGGCCGCAGCCGGAGGCACAGATGAGAACGGGAATATCGAAGGAAAGGTATTTCTCCATCGCCGTCCGCATATCCTCATCGGGCAGACTCTGGAGGTAACCGACCTCGGTATTGCTCAGAATCTGCACCCGGTCGTAAGGAAAGAGATCGTAGAAGCCGGTCAGGGCCAGTCCGGGGCGGTGGACGTCGTTGGAAGTGATAATCCGGTAGGCGCCGGCTCGTCCCGCCTGCCATTCGAGTCCGAGGATTTCCTGATTGTCGTCGAAGAGTCTCTGTACGGTCAGTTCCCTGGTCGTCATCTTCCCCTCACTGACGGTGCGGTCGGCGTCCTCCGGCAGAGTACATCTGCTGGACTCCGCGGCGGTCCTTCTCGCGGCCGATCTTGGCCTTGTACTTCTTCAGCTGCCGTCCCGCCCGGGCCGCCGCTTCGTCGATGGCGGAAAAAAGCAGGGCATCGGAACCCTCCGCCGTGAGCGTCTCACCCGGCACGCCGACGATGAACTCCGCCGACCAGCTGTCTTTTTCCTTCGAGAGTACCGCCCGGGCATCGATGATCCGCTCGAAATACTTCTCCAGATCGTTCATGGCATCGGTGGCATGATCTTTGACTTTATCGGACAGTTCGAAATGGCGGGCAGTGACATTGGTTTTCATCGGCCTGCGGCTCCTTGTCCCCGGATGTCGGGAGTACGGGTGGTCACTCAGTACTGCTTCCGGTAACGAGCGGGCAGGATCCCCATGGCATCGCGGTACTTGGCGACCGTGCGACGGGCGATCTCATACCCTTCCTGCTGCAGGATCTCAACAATCTTCTGATCACTGAGGGGTTTGCGGCCGTCCTCCTCCTTTACCAGACGTTCGATACGCTCTTTGATCGCTTTATTTGACGCGTCTTTGCCCTCCTTGTTTTCGATGCGACCGCCAAAGAAATACTTCAGTTCGAAGACTCCCTGCGGGGTCTGCACATACTTGCCGTTGGTCACCCGGCTGACCGTCGAGACATGCATACCGATGGCGTCGGCGACCTCCTGCAGAGTCATCGGTTTCAGATGCAGGATTCCCCGCTCCAGAAAATCGTATTGAGCCCGGACGATATACTCCATGACCTTGACCATGGTCGAGCGGCGCTGGGCGATGGCGCGGATGAGCCAGCGGGCGCCGTTGAGTTTATCGAGCACGTACTGGCGCGTGTCTTCGCCCGCTTCGGAATCGCGCGCGAGAATCTGTTTGTAGAGGGAACTGATTTTCAGGCGGGGCAGACTGCGGTCGTTGAAGAGAACCAGGTAGCTGCCGTCGACCTTCTCGACCAGCAGATCGGGGATGATTGTTTTGGCGGCGGCGCCGAAGCGACCGGCAGCGGGCCGGGGATTGAGCTGTGCGAGTTCGGCCACCGCTCCCTGCACATCGGATTCGAGCAGGTCGAGGGCGCGGGCGATGACCGAGTACCGGTGGTGCTGCAGGTCGTCGAGATGCTCTTCGACCAGAGCCATGAGGATGGTGTTTTCCTCGCCCAGCTCGCGAAGCTGGATGGCCAGGCATTCACCCAGATCGCGGGCGCCCACGCCCGAGGGATCGAAACCCTGCACCACCGTCAGGATCTTTTCCACCAGTCCGGATTCGGCTTCGATCGAATCGGCGATTTCCTCGATCGGTGTCGCCAGATAGCCGTCCTCGCTGATATTTCCGATGATCTCCTCGGCCACCTTCCGCTCCCGCCCCTCGAGTTCGGTGAGATTGAGCTGGCCGAGCAGATATTCCTGCAGACTCGTTTCGGCGGGCTGCGGCAGTTCCTCGAACTCGCGGCTCGTATCGGCCCGCAGACCCCGTCCGCCGACATCGCTGGCATCGGCGATGACCTGCCGCCAGTCCTGCTCGTCGAAATGATCGTCGGTGGCGTTACGCTGTTCCTCGAGAGCCTGTTGGGTGGATACTTCGGCGGTAGGCACCTCTTCGAGCAGGGGGTTGGTCTCCAGTTCGGCTTTGAGATAGCGTTCCAGCTCAAGGGTGGGAAGCTGCAAGAGTTTGAGCGACTGGATGAGCTGAGGTGACAGCTTCTGCTCCAGCCTTGTCTCCTGGACGAGCCTCATGACATCAATCTACCGCCCCCCCTCAACCCGTTCAAGACGTTCCGCCGGCCGCAGTCACACTCCGCGCCAGAACTCTTGAAAACCGCCTTTTCAGGACAGGGTGAAACGCTGACCGAGGTAGACTTTCCGGGCAATCGGATCGTCGACGAGGTCCTCAGCCACCCCCGAAACGAGGATTTCACCCTCGTTCATGATATACGCCCGGTCGGTGATATGCAGGGTTTCACGGACATTGTGATCGGTGATGAGCACGCCCAGTCCGCGTTTGAGTTTCAGGTCGCTCAGGATTTCCTGAATCTCTTCCACCGCGATCGGATCGACCCCGGTGAAGGGTTCGTCGAGCAGAATGAAGTCGGGTTCGGTCACCAACGCCCGGGCGATCTCGACTCGACGCCGTTCGCCTCCCGAAAGGGTAAAAGCCTTCTGTTTCCGCAGGTGGTCGAGACGAAGATCTTCGAGCAGGTCGTCACAGCGCTTCCGGCGTTCGGTCCTGTCTGACGTGAAGGTTTCGAGGATGGCGAGCAGATTCTGCTCGACGGTCAGTTTGCGGAACACGCTCGCTTCCTGGGCCAGGTATCCCACCCCCAGCCGAGCCCGTTTGTACATCGGCAGGGAGGTCACATCGGCCTCTTCGAGCCAGATCCGGCCCGAGCGCGGCCGGATCAGGCCGACCATCATGTAGAACGTGGTGGTTTTCCCCGCTCCGTTGGGTCCGAGCAGCCCGACGATCTCGCGCTGGGTGACATCGAGCGAGACCTCGTTCACGACCCGGCGCCGGTTGTAGATCTTCACCAGCTTCTCGGCCCGCAGCTGCTTGCGTGACTCAGGATCCACTTCTCGCTCCCTTCAGAGGGCCTAGCACACCATTCCGCAATGACGCTCGCATTCGAGGGCCGGTGTATTCAGCCGGGCGGCGGCCTGGTCTGCGGACGTCCCGCCGCCACTTCGACCGAATCGGGGTGAACCGCCATGGGGACCGCGCCGGCTCGAACCTCATCCATGCTGTACCAGGTCAGGTCGCCGTTATCGGCGTAGGCGGTCTTGAACTCCCCATCCTCGACTGTCAGGGTGATGACCGCAGCCATCGCCCGGACCATATCAGACCCTTCCGGGTCCATGCTCTCGTAGAAACGCGTGACGGCATTGCCGGTGGCCGTGATGCTGGCAGGCTCACCGCCCGCGAACAGGACCTCGAGTTCCCTGCCGCCCATGGCGTTCTGGCGCTCGGGAAGATCGTCCCGCCAGTAGTAGATGGCGGCCCGCTGCGCGGTCAGGTCGTCGAGAAGCTCGTCGACCAGGGTGATCGTGATCTCGCGACCGCGCAGGTGCATGTGCTCGGGCTGAGCCGGAATCCTGGTCGAGTCGGGTCCCATCATCATCGTTCCCGGACCGGGAATGGTTCGGGTCAGGACCTCGCCGGGACCGTGCAGCAGAATGGCGGTCAGGACATCCCCTTCGACCTCGAGGTCGAGCGAGTCTGCACTCATGCGGGTCCAGACCGAATCGGCGCTCCCTTCCTCACGGGCCGAACGGCGGATGAGCCAGGGATCGGGTCCGAGCAGACGGGCCAGTCCGACTTCCTCGTCCCAGCGCAGGAGCCCCCCGCCGCCGTCGATACCCTCCTTGTGCAGCTGGACCGAATCGCGGACGGTCAGGATCCGGGCGTCTTCTTCGCTGCGCAGCCAGCGCCCCCGGATGAGCATCTCGCCCCGCTCGACCGCTGCGCCTCCGGCCAGCTCGGCCCACGACGCCTCGCTGCGGAACCTGAGCCGGGCATTTTCTTCGCCGCGTACGGTGGTATCGTACCCGGCCGTATCGGCCGCCGGCTGGAAGAGATACGGCCGGCCGACGGCCACCCCCTCGCCGGTTTCGCGATCGAAGGTCAGCCGGTCCGCTTCGACCACCGTCCCGTCCTCGCGGTTGTGGGCATGGACACTGCCGGTGGCGATGAGAACCCGCGTCCGGGCCCGGTAGAGGGCCTCATCCGAACGCACCCGCCAGGTGTCGTCCCAGCCGCGGACCCGACCCCAGAGACGGACTTCCTCCTGCCGGTTGCTGTAACTCGCCCGGTCGGCCAGAACCCACTGATCGCCATGCCTGAATAGAACGCTGTCGGCCAGGTCGGTGATTCGGATCGTTCCTTCCGGGGTGTGCTGGGTGCGGATGGAAACCTGTCCGGCGTGGATCATTTCGAGCGGTTGCGGTTCCTGCCCGCCTCGGCCGCCCGGACCGGGTGCGGCAGCCGTTCCGACGGCAAGGACCGGGAGCAGAAGGCAGGCGGCTCGCCGACGGATTGTGATCCCGCGGTTCACAACCGGCTCCGTGAAGTATCGGGCGGGATTGTCCGCAGGGAGTCGGGTACCGTTTCGGAAAGGGTATCGGAAGCAGTTGCCGCGAGGGTGTCGGGTGAGTCCGCTCGAGTCGAATCCGCCTCGGCCTCGAGCCACTCTCCTCCCTGCCTGGACCAGCCGCTGGCATTCAGGAACCGATACGATTCCAGCCGGGTATCGGCCTCCAGGCCGGTGCCCTGGATGAACTCTCCGGACTGCATCATCTCGAACGGACCGAAGGTGTAGATCAGATCGCGGGCTTCATTCCACCAGAGTGTATCGGCTCGCACCGTCCGCCCCTGCGAGGCGGTGAGGACGACGTCGCCCCAGGTCTTGATCCGCCGGCGTCCGGCCCGATCCTGGTCGTAGATTTCGCCGCTTTCGGCAACCAGATGACTGCTCTGCACTCCTTCGGCGTCGAAGAAATCCGCCTCGAGGGTGTCCATGTGGGTGTAGTTCTTCTCGGGCAGCTGGAACAGCGCCATGTACCGCGCTTCGATCACCGCCTGTTTGCGCCCCTGTTCGAAGAGGCTGATGACGGCGTCCCACTGTTCGGAATCGGGCCGCGGGCCCCGGCGGGAATCTGCTGCAGCCGAGCCGGAGGTCTCGGACTCCCGGGCGCAGCCGCTTGTTGAGGCGATGATCCCGAGTACAGCCAGGACCGGGAGAATTGAGCCCGCCCGGCGAATCCGATTCACACCGGAGCGTGGGGCGCAGCTGAAGGCGGCCGCCAGTCCGGAGGCGGCCGGGTCCGCCAGCGCTGATGGAACCAGGCCCATTGATCGGGATACCTGAGGATCAGTTCTTCCAGACATACCGTTGCCCGCCGGGTATTCTCCCAGTCATCCCATGATGCCTCACCTGTGGCGACGGTCGCCACAGGTTCGCACAGAACCAGCCGGTAACGCCGGGGAGTGGCCCAGATCAGCGCCCCGGGCAGGAGTGCGGCCCCCGTCAGGCGGGCCAGTGCCGCCGGCCCGGTCGGGGTCCAGGCCGCCCTGCCGAAGAAGTCGACGAAGGTGCCGTGAACCCTGGCCGTGTCCTGATCGATCAGCAGGATCACGATCTCGCCGGCCCTCAGGACCGCCTCGATTTTCCGGAAGGCACCTCCCCGGCTGATCCAGTTCGCTCCCTGAGCCGTCCTCACGGCAGTATAGAGCCGCTCGAGACGTTCATCGTAGGGCTGTCGACCCACAAAGTGAACGGGAAAGCCCCGGGCGGCAAGCCAGCCGGTCAGCAGTTCCCAGTTCCCCATGTGGGGAGTGAGCAGGATGACTCCCCGGCCCTGTTCTCTGATACCCGCGAGCCCGGCCAGGGTTTCGGGTTCGGTCAAAACCAGGGTGTCGAGCGCGTCGGCGTCGAGCCGCCTGACCCGGGCCAGATCGGCCAGACCCGCGGCGAGATTGATATAACTGCGGCGCCCGATCCGTCTGTGCTCGGCCGGGTCGGATTCATCACCGAAGGCCAGGGCGAGATGGTCGAGGGTTCGGCGCCGGCCGGAGGTATCGACGATCCAGGCGAGCCGCCCGAGGGTACGGGTCAGCCCCAGAGCCGGAAAGCGGGGCAGACGCCCGAGGAAACGGTACAGGAGATGGATCCCGGCCACAGCCAGGGCACGTCTGAGTCGACGGCGACTCAGTGGCATCGCGAAGTCGCCCCTTCCGGCTCGATCAGACCACTTTGGCCCGCAAAAGGTCGTGGAGGTGCACGATCCCCTGCGGGACACCCCGTTCATCCACGATGATGAGCTGGGTGATCTGGAACGCCTCCATACGGTTCACGGCACCGGCCGCCAGATCCTCGGCCTCGATCGTCTTCGGTCCCGGGGTCATCAAGTCGGCGGCAATCACCGCTCCCAGGTCGAAACCCCGCTCCAGGGAACGCCGCAGGTCCCCGTCGGTGATCATTCCCTGCAGCCGTCCGTCGGTGTCCACCACGCAGGTGCATCCCAGCCGTTTGCTGGTCATCTCGAGCAGCACTTCATCGGCCCCGGTTCCGAGTTCGACGGTGGGGAGTTCTTCGCCGGTGTGCATCAGATCTCCAACCGTGAGCAGGGAACGCCCGATCGAACCCCGGGGGTGGAGCAGGCGGTAATCGCTGGGGCCGAATCCGCGCAGGGAGAGCAGCGCCACGGCCAGAGCATCACCCAGCACCAGGGTGGCGGTGGTCGAGGTGGTCGGAACCAGGTCCATGGTGCAGGCTTCTTCGGTATCCCCGATATCGAGCACGATATCGGCCGTAGCGCCGAGGGTGGAATCACGCCGGGCGGTCATGGCAATGATGGCCAATTCCATCTCTTTGAGGACCGGGATGATGGTCTCGAGCTCTTCGGTCTCGCCGCTCTTCGAGATGGCCAGGATGATATCGCCCCGCCCGACCATTCCCAGATCGCCGTGAAGTCCTTCGACCGGATGCAGATAGGCCGCCGGCGTACCGGTGCTCGTCAGAGTGGCCGCCACCTTGCGGCCGATGAGACCCGATTTTCCGATCCCGGTCACGATGACCTTGCCGGGACAGTCATGGATCATCTTGACGGCGGCGCAGAAATCGGTCCCGATCCGATCGGCCAGGGCGCCGACGCCTCGGGCCTCCAGTTCGACAACCCGGCGCCCCCACTCCGCGATCTGATCGTCATCAACGTCTGTCCGGCCGGGATCGGATCCCGGAGCCGGATCGGTGGTGCCGCCCGCCTCGTCGATCATGGGGTCGGAACCCCTCCTTTCGCGGCGATGATCATTTCCAGAAACTCCCGGACCGCCCCCTCGCCTCCCCGGGCGGTCGTAACGATGTCGGCTGCAGCACGGACCTCGTCGCGGGCGTTGGCCACCGCACACGATACCCCGACCTGCTGCATGAGGCCCAGATCGTTCAGATCGTCACCGACATAGGCCATCTGTCGCGGATGAAGACCGCTCTCGGCGACAATGTCGTCGAAAGCCGCCTGCTTCACCGTCTGGCCCTGGTAGACCCGCTCGATCTGCAGGCGGTTGGCCCGGATGAGCAGAGCCTTGCTGGTCCGGCCGGTGATGATCGCGTAGGTCAGCCCGGCCCGGTAACCACGGAAGATACCGTACCCGTCCTGGACGCTGAAGCGCAGCATCTCCCGATCCTCGTCGTCGAGCCAGATCGATCCATCGGTCAGCACTCCGTCGGCATCGAAAATGACCAGTTCGATCGCCTTGAGCCGATCGTGCATGCCGGCCACGTCAGAACTCCTCCCCGGGTGTGGGCAGCGCCCGGGCCTCATCGCCAGCGGTGCTGCGGCGGGCGGCATCGATCGCCAGAACCTGGGTCAGGATGGCCCGCAGTTGATCGGGTGTGACCTGGGAGTCGGGATCGCAGAGTGCCGTCGGGGGATCGGGATGCACTTCGGCGAAGAATCCGGCCACCCCTGCACCGGCGGCGGCCCGGGCCAGCAGAGCGGCGTAGCGGCGCTCCCCCCCCGACCGCTCCCCCGCCCCCCCCGGGAGCTGGGTGGAGTGAGCCAGGTCGAAGATCACCGGAGTGCCGTGGCGGGCCATCTCCTGCAGGCCCCGCATGTCGACCACCAGATTGTTGTACCCGAAAGAGGTGCCCCGTTCGGTCACCAGAACGTTCTGATTGCCGGCCGAGGTGATTTTAGCGACCAGCGCGTGCATGCCGGCCGGGGCCATGAACTGCCCCTTCTTGATATTCACCGCCCGGCCGCTGCGGGCCGCGGCCAGGGCCAGCGGGGTCTGGCGGCAGAGAAAGGCCGGGATCTGCAGCAGGTCGGCGACGGCGGCCGCGGGAGCGATCTCGCCGGTCTCGTGCACGTCGGTTGTGACCGGGATACCGAAACGTTCAGCCGCTTCGGCCAGCACCGCCAGCCCGGCCTCGAGACCGGGACCGGCATACGAGGTGCCGCTCGACCGGTTGGCCTTGGCATAGGAGGACTTGAGAATGAACGGCACCCCGCATTCGGCGGCCAGAGCCACGAGTGCCTCGCAGGTCTCCATGACCAGCTCGCGCGACTCGATCACATCGGGCCCGGCAATCAGCACCGGGGGATGTTCTGCCCCGATCGGTATCGATCCGACTTTCACCTCCGCCACGATTGCCTACCCTTTCTTTTTCTTTCGTGAGAAGGCCAGCGCCGCCCGGACGAAATCGCGGAAGAGGGGGTGGGCGCGCTGAGCCCGGCTCTTGAACTCAGGATGAAACTGGACTCCGACGAACCATGGGTGATCGGGAAGTTCGATCATCTCGACCAGTTTCCCGTCCGGGCTCAGACCGGCAAAGATCATCCCGTGTTCGGCCAGGATCTCGCGATAGGCGTTGTTCATCTCGTAGCGATGGCGATGGCGCTCGCTGATCAGCGAAGTACCGTAGGCCTCCCTGGCCCGACTGCCCTTCTCGAGCTGGCAGGGATAAGCCCCCAGACGCATCGTCCCGCCCATATCCGAGATTTCTTCCTGATCGGCCATGAGACTGATGACCGGGTGCGGAGTCTGCAGATCGAATTCCATCGAGTTGGCCTCGGTCAGACCGCAGACATTGCGGGCGAACTCGATCGTGGCGGTCTGCAATCCCAGACAGATACCGAAAAAGGGAATCGCGTTCTCTCGGGCATGACGGGTCGCTTCGATCTTGCCCGGGATGCCACGCACCCCGAACCCGCCGGGAACGAGCAGGCCGTGAACCCCCGCGAACTGATCGGCCACGCTGTTGCCTGCGATCTGCTCGGTATCGAGATAGCGGGTCACGACCCGGGCGTTGTTGGCCACTCCGGCGTGGATGAAGGCTTCGTCGATCGACTTGTAGGAGTCCTGCAGATCGGTGTACTTGCCGGCAACCGCGATCACCACCTCGTGCTTCGGCTCCCTGATGCGCGACACGATTTCTTCCCAGCCTTCGAGCTCGGGTTCGCCGGTCTGCAGCTCGAGCTTCTCGCAGACCAGCTCGTCGAGACCCTGAGCGTGGAAAATCAGGGGGATCTCGTAGATGCTTTCCACATCGCGGGCTTCGATCACCGCCTCCTGCTCGACATTGCAGAAGAGACTTATTTTGGCTTTCAGGGCCCGGTCGAGAGGATAGGCCGTGCGGCAGAGCAGGATGTCGGGCTGAATACCGATTTCGCGCAGTTTGTTCACGCTGTGCTGAGTCGGTTTGGTCTTGAGCTCGCCGGCGCTGGGGATGTACGGCACCAGGGTGAGGTGTATGAAGATCGCGTTGCGGCGACCGACCTCGTGCCGGAACTGCCTGATGGCTTCGAGAAAAGGCAGACCTTCGATGTCGCCGACGGTACCGCCGATCTCGGCGATGACGATACTGTAAGCCGATTCCCCCGTTCCCAGTACCTTAATGCGATCCTTGATTTCGTTGGTCACATGAGGAATGACTTGAACTGTTCCCCCCAGGTAGTCGCCCCGCCGTTCTTTCTGGATGATAGTCTCGTAGATCTGCCCCGTCGTGGTATTGTTCCGGCTCGACATATTCAGGTCCAGAAAGCGCTCGTAGTGCCCCAGATCGAGATCGGCCTCGGCTCCGTCATCGGTCACGAAGACCTCGCCGTGCTGGAAGGGACTCATGGTCCCGGGATCCACATTCAAATAGGGATCGAGTTTGATGGCGGTCACATCGAGACCGCGGGCTTTGAGCAGAACCCCGAGCGAGGCCGCGGCGACCCCCTTGCCCAGTGAAGAGACGACACCGCCGGTGACGAAGATGTACCTGCTCTGCGGAGCCGAATCGCTCATGCCGGTCCACTCCTTTCTCTGATCGGTCTCACAACGCTTCCTTCTCACCGTCGACGGGTACCGGGCCGCCATCCGCCCGGGTTGCGCCTGCGGTCAGGATGGCTCTGACCCGCTCCAGGTCGGCGGGAGTGTCGACCCCGATGAGAGAGTCGGCGATTTCGATCACCCCGATGGCAAACCCGTGCTCCAGCGCGCGCAATTGTTCGAGAGCCTCGGTCCGCTCCAGCGGGGTGGGGGCGAGCTCGGCGAAGCGAAGCAGAAAATCCCGCCGGTAGGCGTAGAGACCGATATGGCGCAGGTAGCCTGGCTCGGGCGTCGCCCCCCCGCTCCGGCAGGGTATCGGCGCCCGGCTGAAGTACAGGGCCCGGCCGGCGGTGTCGACGACGACCTTGACGGCGTCCGGATCGTCCGCCTCGGCAGCCGGACAGGCGTGGGCCAGAGTCGCCATCTGCAGCCCTGAGTCGGCCGTGAGCGCCTCGATGAGGGCATCGATCATCTCACCGCGCACGAGGGGCTCGTCACCCTGGATATTGACGACCAGATCGCACGCCGTGAGGGCGGCGACTTCGGCCACCCGGTCGGTGCCCGACTCATGCCCGGGATCCGTCATCAGCACCCGCCTGCCGTACGCCCGGACCGTTTCGGCGATCCGCTCGTCATCGGTGGCGATGATGAGTTCGTCCAGATTCCGGGCGGTCCCGGCCCCCCGGGCCACCCACTCGATCATCGGTATGCCGGCGATCGGGAGCAGGACCTTGGCGGGCAGACGCGTGCTCGCATAGCGGGCCGGAATGACACCCAGGGTTTTCAGAATCCGCTCTCCTCTTTCGCGGGCGGCAGCACCCGTGGCACGACGAAGAAGTCACCATCGGTCGCCGGGGCTCCGGCCAGCGCCTCTTCGGAACTCAATCCCTGCTCGACGAGATCGGGACGCAAGGCATTCACTCCGGCTGCATCGGGAGCGGCGTGCGCTCCGGTCCCGGGCTCGAACGGGGGGAGTTCGTCCACCCAGACGACGATCTGTTCGAGTTGCCGTTCCAGGGCGGTGATGTCTTCGGGAGCGATCTCGAGCCCGGCCAGAGCGGCCATGGTACGGACCGTTTCGGGATCGATCGGCATCAGAGCACCTTCAGCCGGGCGTACCTGGCCATCAGCCGGCGGGTGCCGGCGTCGTGAAAAGCGACGATCAGACGCAGCTGCTCCCCTGTCCCCGACACTTCCAGGATCCGGCCGCGCCCCAGGATCGAATGCTCGACCTCCTGCCCCGGAACCAGCTCGGTGGGTGCATCCTGGTTCTCATTCTCGTAATCAGGGATCTCGGCCATGGCGGCATCCGTTCTCCGCTCTCCCCGCTGCCGGCTGCCGGCCCGGGCCACGGGATCCAGCCGCAACTGATCGATGGTCTGGACCAGTTCGGAGGGCAACTCCCCCAGGAACCGTGACGGGAGGCGGTCGAGAACGCTTCCCCAGCGCCTCCGGCGCCGGGCCCTGGCCAGGTAGAGTTCTTCCCGGGCCCGGGTCATTCCAACGTAGCACAACCGGCGTTCTTCCTCCAGAGCCTCGGCGTCGGTGTCTTCACGCAAGATCGGGCAGAGTTCCTCTTCCAGACCGGTCATGAACACGATCGGGAACTCCAGCCCCTTGGCGGCATGCAGGGTCATCAGGGTGACGGCCGGCTCGGCTTCTTCCCATTCATCGATGTCGGTCAGCAGGCTCACCTCGGCCAGGAAGTCGGCCAGGCTGGCTTCGGCCCCGGCCCGTTCGCCGTACTCGTCGAGGGCCGAGAGAAGCTCACCGAGATTCTCCCGGCGAGCCTCGGCTTCGATCGTTCCCTCGGCGGCGAGCATGTCGAGATAGCCGCTTTCCTCCAAAAGCCCGCGGGCCAGTTCGGCCGGGGCTGTATCCTCCAGACGGGCCGTGAAGCGCTTGAGAATATCGACGAAGGCGGTCAGCCCGGGTCCCCCCCGCCCGATCACAGCGGCTGCGGCGGCCAGACCGTCGAGCGGATCGCCGGCCCATTCGGCCAGGTGACGCAGGATCCGGCCCAGGCTCACCTCTCCGATTCCGCGCCGGGGGGCCGCCAGCGCCCGGGCCAGGCTCACCGTATCCCGCGGGTTCACCAGGAGCCGGAGCCAGGCCAGAGTATCCTTGATCTCAGCCCGCTCGTAGAACCGCACTCCGCCCACGATGGTATATCCGAGACCGGCCTCGCGCAGGGCATGTTCGAACTGACGCGATTGGCCGTTGGTGCGGTAGAGGATCACGATTTCGTACAGGTTGCGCCGTTCCTGGCGCACCTTGGCGGCGATGATGCGCGTCACGCCTCGGGCTTCCTCTTCGTCATTGATGAAAACCAGCTCGCGGACCGGCTCGCCGGTGCCGAGCTCGCTCCACAACCGGCGGCGATGCTGGCCGCTGTTCTGTTTGATCAAACCCGAAGCCACGCCGAGAATGGTCGTGGTGGAGCGGTAGTTCTGATCGAGCACGACCACCCTGGCATCGGGGTAGTCACGTTCGAAATCGCGGATGTTCCTGATATCGGCCCCCCGCCAGCTGTAGATGCTCTGATCGGGATCGCCGACCACGCACACCCCGCGGTGGACCGCAGCGAGAGACTTGATCAGCAGGTACTGGGGCCGGTTGGTGTCCTGGTATTCGTCGACGAGCACGTACCGATACCGTTCGGCGTAACGCCGGGCGATTGCAGGTTCTTCCTCGAAGAGACGGACGGCATTGAGAAGCAGATCGTCGAAGTCCATGGCGTTGCGGTCACGCAAGGCCTGCTCGTAAGCGGCGTAGACCCGTCCGACGCCTTCATCGATCCAGTTCCCGGTGGTCCATCTCTGGGCCCCGGCTCCGGCCATCTCGTTTTTCGCCTGTCCGATACGCGCCCGCACCATACCGACGCTGAAGCTGCGTTCGGGAAGACCCAGTTCCGAGATGAGCCGCTTGAGCAGGGTGCGGCTGTCGCTTTCGTCGTAGATCGAATAGCCCGGCGAGTATCCGAGCGTATCGCCGTGGCGGCGTAGCAGGCGGGCACAGAAAGAATGGAATGTACCGGCGGTGACCGCTTCACCGGCTTCACCGGCCAGGTCGCGCACCCGTCCGACCATCTCCCCGGCGGCCTTGTTGGTGAAGGTCACGGCCAGGATCTGCCAGGGCTCGATATCGGTCTCGGTAATCAGCCAGGCGATTTTGGCGGTCAGAACCCGGGTTTTCCCGCTGCCGGCTCCGGCGACGACGAGAAGGGGGGAATCAAGCCAGGTGACGGCTTCGCGCTGGTTTGGATTGAGTTCGATCCCCATCGTTCTCCCCGGAAAGAAAAACCGGGCGACGGTTCACAGCCGTTCGCCCGGGGTTTCAATGTGCAGTTGCGGAGGGGAGAACGCTACGGAAAACCCCACTCCTCTACGGTGCCGGAAGACCGCCCGGCTCGGATCCGGCCGACGTGAACACCGAACGCCCGATCAACTGAACGCTGTCGCCGGCATCGATCTGGGCATCGGCGACATACAGGATCATGGCGGTGGCGGTCTGGTCGCCGACCGCGATCACCACTGCCCGGGCCAGCACCTGCTCGTAGAATCGCAGCCGCCCCCGCTCTTCCTGGGGCCGCGTCACGGCGTAGAGATCGCCGATCTGGAGCCCTTCTTCGTTCCCCCCGTCGATGAAGAGCATGTCATACGGATGCTGGTTGCCGACCGGTTTGGCCCGGGCCACGATGAAGCCCGTCCGACCTCCCTGAACAGGAATGAATTCCTTCCACGGCCGGGTGTCGACCCCGGGAGCGGGGATGACCCTGTCTCTGCGACCCACGGCATCGAAAACCGCCACCAGGACACCCTGGCTGGTGCGGTTCTCGGTGTCGACGATCTCGATCACGCCCTTGACCTTGATGTGCCGCCCCAGGCGTTGACCCCATTCAGGGTGGCGCACCACATCCCCCTGGTCGACCACGATGAAAAGGTCGCCCGGCTCGGCCCGGTCCTCACCGATATCGATGAAAACCTGAGCGTAGAGCGACATATTCATCTCAGCTCCCTCGCCGTCGATGATCTGTCCCTCAGGCCACTTGCGGGGATCGCCGATATAACCTGCCGCCAGCACGGCGCTCGATGACGCCAGCGGGAAGTAGTTGCGTTCCGAAGCCCGGAAACCGCTCACCCGCGCCTGCGGCACCATCTGCCCGGGCTCGGCTTCTGCCACTTCGGTGGTCTCGGGTTCGGTACTGGCCGGCTCCGGCTCCGGCGCCGCAGGCTCGGGTTCGGATTCAGGGACCGGTATCTGTTCGGCCTGCTCCTGCAGAACCTGCAGCCCCGTTTCCCGGTCGGGCCAGACCTCTTCGAAGCTGAGAATGATCGGGGGCCCGCCGCCGACGGGGAACCAGATCTTCTGTCCCGGATAGATCCAGTGGGGGTCGGCGATGCCCTCCCGGTTGGCCCGGTGGATCTCGGGCCAGAGCCAGGGGTCGTTCAGATACCGGCCGCAGAGATCCCAGAGGGTATCGCCCGGGACGACGGTATGAAGCGAACCGCGGGTAGTATCAGTTCCGGCGGCCGAAGTCCCCTGCGCAACGACCGTGACCGGTAGAGCCGCGAGCGGCAGAATCAGGAACAGCGCCAATACCGCCGTTCTGACCCGCGGGACACGATTGGACACCGATTTCACCTCATCCACCTCCTCAGGAGGACAGGGGGACGCCCCCGAATACGGCCGGGGAGACCCACAGAGGTACGTTGAGGGCCAGATATGTATCATACTCCTTTTCGGCCCCGGATTGCAACGGGTCTGCTCAGTGGCCGCTTCCGCCGCCGGTGAGGTCCGCGATGGCCACCGAGGGAAAATCACGTAATACGGTCGTGAATTCGGCCCGCACCCGTTCCAGTGCCGCCTCATCGCGCCCCTCGAACCGCAGCACGATGACCGGCTGAGTGTTGGAGGCCCGCACCAGCCCCCAGCCGTCTTCAAAGATCACCCGGGCGCCGTCGATATCCACCACCTCGACGTCATCGCGGGCCAGGAAGCGGTCCCGCACCTGTTCCACGACGCCGAATTTGTCCTCGTCGGCACAGCTGACTCTGATTTCGGGGGTCGAGGCGTAGGCCGGTATCTCGGCCACCATCTCGTCCAGGGGGCGGTTGGACCGGTCGAGAATACCCAGCAGGCGGGCGGCGGCATAAATGGCGTCATCGAAACCGTACCAGCCTTCGGCGAAGAACATATGACCGCTCATTTCGCCCGCCACTGGAACCCCGGAACGCTTCATTTCGGCTTTGATGAGCGAGTGGCCGGTCTTCCACATGTGGGGCACCCCACCGCTGGCCCGGATATACTCCACCAGTCCCTGACTGCACTTGACATCGAAGAGAATTTTCTGTTCCCCCAGCCGCTCGAGCACGTCGGCGGCATAGATCGCCAGGAGCTGATCTCCGAAGAGCAACCTGCCGTGACGATCCACAACCCCGATCCGGTCACCGTCACCGTCGAAACCGATGCCGAGTTCGGCCTCCCCCGCGGTCACAGCGGCCTGCAGGTCGGCCATGAATGCGGGGACGGTCGGATCGGCCAGATGGTTGGGGAAGGTACCGTCCGGCTCGCAGTACAGGGCCTCGACCCGGCATCCCAGTTCGGTCAGGAGTTCGCGGGCCGTCGGGCCGGCGATGCCGTTGCCGGCATCGATCACGATCTGCGGCGGCCGCGTGAGCGAGATCCGCCCTGTCACCGCGGCCCGGTAGGCCTCGAGAATGTCGACCGGGACGAGCGAACCTTCACCGCTCTCGAAAGCGCGCTCATCGATCGCCTCGCGCAGGCCCTGGATCATGAGGCCGTAGACCGAAGCCCGGCGCAGAGTCATCTTGAAGCCGTTGTACTCGGCCGGGTTGTGCGAACCGGTCACTTGAATCCCGCCGTCGGTCTCGAGATGCACTTCGGCGAAGTAGAGCACCGGCGTGGGAACAGCTCCCAGATCGAGCACCTCGAGCCCGCTTGCCACCAGGCCCTCTCCCACCGCCCGGTGCAGGCGGGGACCGCTCAAGCGGGCGTCGCGGCCCAGAACCACACGGGTGCCCTTGTCGCGCCGCACCAGCGTGCCGTATGCCCGTCCGATCTCAAAGCCGGTTTCGTCGGTCAGATCGGTGTCGGCGACGCCGCGAATGTCGTATTCCCTGAAAATGTGCGGATTCATCATCTCCCCCATCAGTCCGGAGTGTTCCGATCCGGCGCCCGGGGAACCGGGCCGAAACCGTGCCGGCCCGGATCGCCGGCGGGTCTCACAGGCACTTGAGGATCACGAGGGTCAGATCGTCGCTCTGGGAACGATCGCCGGTGAAGCTGAGCACCTCGCGATAGATCTCGTCGCGGATTTCGCGGGCCGCCAGGTAGGAACGGTCGCGCAGGATGCTTCTGAGCCGCTCCTCGCCGAACTCTTCGTCCCGTTGGTTCAGAGCCTCGGTCACCCCGTCGGTGTAGATCGTGAGGACATCGCCCGGTTCGATCTTCACCCGCCCTTCTTCGTAGGCGGCATTTTCGATGACCCCCACCAGCAGGCCCCCCTTCTCGAGGACGAGCTGTTCCCCCGAAGTCCGGGTCAGAATTGGGAAGTTATGCCCGGCATTGACGTATGTCAGCAACTGCCCGGGAAGGTCATACTCGGCCAGAAAGAGGGTGATGAATTTTTCAGGGCTGGTGGAGCGGTAGATGACGGTGTTCACCTTGCCGGCCGCGACGGCCAGTTCCGGCTGGGTCTCATAGACCGCACGCAGGGTGGCCTGCAGGCTGGCCATGAGCAGGGCCGCCGGGGTGCCCTTGCCGGAGACATCCCCGACCACCATCAGTACTTTTTCGATCTCTTCTTCTTCGTCGGGGGGAGTAACGAGGAAATCGAAGTAATCCCCCCCGATCTCGCGGCTGGGCAGGTTAATGGCTGAAATCTCGAAGCTGGGTCCGCGGGGAAAGCGGTCGGGCAGCAGGGTCTGCTGGATTTCCCGGGCAACCGCCAGCTCTTCCCTGATCCGTTCCTGCTCGAGCCGCTCTTCATGCAGCCAGGCGTTCTCGACCGCCACTGCAACCTGGCTGGCCAGGACCGCCAGCAGGGTCAGTTCCTCGGAGTTGAAGCCGGTATCGGCGAGCTTGCGCCCCAGGGTGATCACACCCACCAGTTCCTGACGCTGTCGCAGGGGGATGAGCAGATGGGGAGTGAGTCCCTGGAGGACCACTTCGGTCGTGCCGCTTTCCTCGAGCTCTTCCTGCACCAGCTCGAACCGTACCGGGCCGGTTGTGCGGGCCAGGATCTCGGCCACCGGATCACCTTTCCGGAAGATGGCCCGGCCCGGCCCCGTGGGAGCCCGACGCCGCAGGTCGAGCAGGGCGTCCTCGGGACGCTCGGCGATGGCGAGATCGTCCTCCTCGAGAGCCTTCGGAGGTTTGAGGGCCCATTCTTTCTGCTTCAGGGGCGGCGGTCCACGCCGGATGAAGCGGTACGCACCGGTCTTGCGCTCGAGCAGGATGATCGCCGCTTCGTCCACCAGAAAAGCCCGCTCCAGCGTCTGGTATGTCGCCCGCATCAGCGAATCCATGTCGAGGATGCCGATGATGTTCGTCACACTTTGCTGCAGCACGTTGCGGTAGTCTGTCTCGTCGCGGATGAAGAAGCGGTCTACCAGCAACTCGATCCGGCCCTGCAGCGGCTGGAAGGCGAGCACCGCGATGACCAGAAAGATGATCATGACGAAGCTGTTCGACTCATCGGCCGTACCGGCCAGGGAGAGATAGAGGTCGGAGAACCACTTGAAGAGCAGGAAGAAGAATCCGACCACCACCCCGGTGGCGGCCGAATAAATCAGACCGCGCTTGGCCAGAACCTGCACGTCGAGGAACTGATGTCTGATGATCACCCAGGCGATCGCTCCGCATCCCACGACCAGGGCCACGCTGAGCATGATCGCCGAGATCCACTCCGGCATCCGCAGGAAGGGCAGGAAAACGGGCAGAATCTGCACCACGATATAGATCCCGACGCTGACGCCGATACCGAGCTGCAGGATCGAAACCTGGATCTGCAGCTTGCGGTTCTCCAGGCTCCGGCGTGTCCGTCGCAGAATGAGCAGGGCGATCGCGACATACAGAACGTTGACCGCCGACCAGAGCTCGATGTGGGCGCTGTAGATGACCTGGAAGAGGTTGCTCAGCAGAACCCCCGCGAAACGCAGTACCGCAATGAAAGGCCCGAGCAGGCCCCGGCCCCCACCGAGGTCGCGTAGCTCCAGAATGTCGGGATACACCAGAACCAGAATGACCAGCAGCAGGTGCAGCACGTACGGCAGGTAGAGCACGATCCAGAGTCGCGGGTGGCGGCGGATGACGTCGTTCTCGCGCGGGAAGATGAGACTGAAGAGAACCAGGGTCGGGAAGAATAATTCCCAGATGACCGTGAACTCGCGCAGGTTGTGCAGGCTGATGACAGTCTCGGCCGCGGCGGCTGCGTCGGTGGCGGCCCCGGCTGTATCGGGTGTCACCAGCGAGGCCCCGAGCGCACCCAGAAGAGATCCGAGCCCCCCGAAAATAAGCATGGCCGCCGTAGTGCGGTTCAGACGGCGCCCGGGCCCCTCCCGTACGATCACCACTCCGAGCAGGATCAGGAGAAGACCGCTCGCCAGGAATATCCCGACCTGCAGCCCGTGCAGTGACATGGTTACCTCTTCGTGAGCACCATCTCCACCCGGGTGCCCTGCGACGAAGGCCGGACTTTCACCTCATCCATCAAAGATTCGAGGATGAGCAGCCCCCGTCCGTTTGGTTTGGTGATATTCTCCGGTGCCAGAGGATCGGCAACAGCCTGGAGATCGAAACCGTTCCCCTGATCGGTCACCACAATCCGGATGGATGAATCGGAACAGTCGAATCTGATGGTAACGAACTTGTCGGGCTCGAGTTTGTTCCCGTGCAGAACGGCGTTATTGACGGCCTCGGTGACGGCAATACAGAGATCGGCACGGATTCCCTGGCCCAGGTTGCACTGCCGGGCGATCTTTTCGGTCAGCCGCTCGGCTTTGACGACGGCATTGAGGCGGCTCCGATACCGCTTGGTGATGACTTTCTTCATTCGTAGCTGGCGATAGCGTCTTCGATGGTCGCATAGATATCGAAAACCCGATCCAGTTTGGTGATTCGCAGAACCTCCTCGATCTTCTCGGTCACAGTCGACAGGCGCAGGTCCCCGCCGCTCTTGCGCAGAGCCGAGAGCCCTCCGATCAGGATTCCCAGACCGGATGAGTTCATCCAGTCAACATCCCGTAGATCGACGACAACACTCCGGGTGCCGTTTTCGATCAGCTCGTGAAGTTTCTCGTGCAGGGTGGTCGCATCGGGCCCACCCATGATCTTGCCCTGCAGGTGCAGAACGGCAATATCACCACTGGTGGCGTGCTTGATCTGCATGTCAGCGTAACTCCTCCAGACTCAGAGATCGAGACTGCCGAGCGCATCCCCGATTCGCTCCACAGCCGTTTTCAGATCATCCATCGAGGCTGCGTACGACAGGCGCGTGTAGCCCTCGGCGCCGAACGCCGCTCCCGGGACAAGTGCAACCTTAGCCTCATCCAGCAGCCATGTACAGAAGCCGGTGCTTCCCTCCAGATCGGACCGGGCTGCCAGAACCTCGGAAATATCGAACATCAGATAGAACGCTCCCTGCGGCGGCATCTTCACATGCAGCCCCGGGATCCGTTCAATCTCGGGCAGCAGATAGTCACGGCGTTCGCGGAACGCCGCGCACATTTCCTCGGCTTCTTCACTGCCGCCCTGCAGGGCGACCAGGGCCGCAGCCTGGGAAAGCAGGCTGGGGTGATGGGAGGACTGGCTCTGGAAGCCGGCCACTTTCTTGATCCACTCCCCGGGTCCGGCCAGATATCCGATCCGCCAGCCAGGCATGGCAAAGGTCTTCGACAGACTGCCGATCAGGGCCGTCGAGGCTCGACCTGCATCAGAAACAGCCGCCGGCGAGAGATAGGGTTCATCGGTATATACGATGGCGTCGTACACTTCATCCGAGATGATGGCCACTTCGGCCTCGGTGCAGATCCGGGTCAGTTCCCTGACCTCATCGGGAGGGTAGTATGCCCCCGAGGGATTAGAGGGATTATTGAAGATGAGCAGGCGGGTTTTCGGGCTGATGGCCGCCCGCAGTTCGTCGAGGTCGACCTTGAAGCCGTTTTCGCCGCGGCACTGGAGGATGACGGGAATCCCGCCGACCAGCTCGGTCTGGGCTGGATAGGTCACCCAGTAGGGTGCCAGGATGATCACCTCATCTCCCTCATCGACCAGTCCGACCATGGCATTGTAGAGGGCCTGTTTTCCGCCGTTGGAAAAGATGATCTCGGAGGGTTCGTATTCCAGGTTCTTGGTCCGCTTCAGGAAACTCGCCGTTGCTTCACGCAGCTCGATATTCCCCGGGTTCACTCCGTACCGGGATGAACCTTCGAGAGCAGCTTTGGCGGCGGCTTCGCGGATATGTTGCGAAGGCGAAAAATCGGGTTCACCCGCCGCCAGCGCGATGACATCGTGCCCGGCGCGTTTGAGTTCTGCGGCTCGGGCCGAGATGGCCAGGGTTTCGGAAGGCTTCAGAGTCGAAAGTCGCTGGGAGACATGCATTGTAGAGGACCTTCTCGTACGGGGCCTGTCACCCGATCCCGGCGGCGAACTTGGCCGCCAGGGCTTCGGCGACGACCGGTGGCACGTGCGGGGTGACGTTGCCGCCCAGGCGGGCGACCTCACGCACGATCGAGGAATTGACATAGGTGAATCGCTCCGAGGGCATAAAGAAGACTGTCTCCACCTCCGGATAGAGCGATTTGTTCATCAACGCCATCTGATACTCGTATTCGAAATCCTTCACCGCCCGCAGCCCTCTGATGATGGCGGTTGCGCTGCACGTGCGGGCGAATTCGGCCAGAAGTCCAGCGTAGGCTTCAACCGAAACCTGCGGCATGTCTCCGATCGTTTCAGTGACCAGCCGCAGTCGCTCTTCGACGTCGAAGAGAGGTTCCTTGGTGACGTTGTGGGCGATGAGGATGATGATATTATCGAAGATTCCCGAGGCCCGACGGATGATGTCGAGGTGACCGTTTGTGATCGGATCGAAGGTGCCGGGATAGATCGCCAGTCGGGACACTTCTACGCCTCCTCGACCGCCTCGGGCGCCGTCCAGATGCTCAACACGGTATCGCCGAAGGCTTTCTCTCGAACGAGGGTCAATCCGCCGGGGGCGAGCTCTTCGGCTCCCCGGTGTTCAACAACCAAGGTACCTCCCGGGGCAACAACCTCCAAGATACTCTCGGCCAGGAGCCGGGCCAACCGAACGTAGCGGTAGGGCGGGTCACAGAAACAGAGGGTGAACGTCCGTCCCTCCTCTTTCAGACGGGTCAGGGCTCTTTCGGCGTCCACCTGCCAGACCTCTGTTTGCTCCCCATACCCCGTCCGGACGACATTCTGCTCCAGGGCGACGAGCGCCGGCCGGGCTGTTTCGACGAAGAGGGTGTGCGCCGCGCCCCGACTCATCGCTTCGAGACCGACTGCACCCGTGCCGGCGAAAAGATCGAGAACGGTATCGCCCTCGGGAGACCCGAGAACATCGAAGATCCACTGCCGGACCCGGGCGGTGGCCGGCCGCACCGTATGACCGGGGGGAGAGACGAGGTTCATACCCCGACACTGTCCACCGGTAATCCGGAGCATCTCCGCTGTCCTTGCTTTCAGTGCGTGAAACCAGCCAGGGCGCCGCCGGCCGGCAGGGCGAACGAGCCCAGATTGCTGCGCAGCAGGGGAGTGTCGGCCAGGTCGGGATCGATCGTGAAGAAATCCTGCAGGGCGAGGATTTCAGCCCGGGCCGCAGTCCGGGTCATGAGTGCTCCGAGCAGCCGTTCCGGATCCTCGACCGAACCGGTGAGAACGATCCGGTCCACCGCTTCGGGAGCGAGCGCGCACCGGCCGGCGAGTCTTTCGATCCAGAGCATGATCTCGGCCGCAACCTCGTGCGCGTCGTCGGGATTCCAGGCCCGCTGCCAGGTCCCCGGACGCGCTCCCTGCATAACGGTCGCCCCGGCCGTTCCATCGGGACCGTAGAGGGCGCATTCGAGGCCCTCTGCCTCAAAGTGAATGATCGCTACCGTTTCGGTATCGTTCGCACCTGACCGCCGGGCTCCGAGCCGCAGAAGTGCCCAGCCGTCGCAATCCCATCCGGCGACGGTGAACCCGGCGTCCTCAACCACCCGGGTATATCCCGCCTGGACTTCGCGCCAGACAGCCCAGGCATCGACCTGCAGCCTGTCTTCATACACGCCCCGCTCGCAGTGCCGGCATTCGAGATCGTCCTCACCGGCTCCGGTCCGCCGGATCAGCTCGGTTCGAACCCGGGCTGTCAGCGCCTCGGTTCCGGCCAGGTCGGCGGGAAGTTGCAGGATGGTGCGCTGCACACTCCGGCCGTCGAGAACGACCGTGCAGTCGCCCCCGGTTACCCCCGCACGCGCGATGGCCCGCTCCAGACTCCGCGCCAGATCCTCGCTGCCGGTCGAACGGATCTGCCCGCGGCGTTTGGCTGTGAAGGGAAGCAGACCGGCCCCCGCCCCGGTGAGGCGGAGGCCGCTGTCGGTACTCTCGAGATGTACGAAACGGAAGGTGCGGTCGGCTATCTTCAGACCCAGCACACCGGAAGCCATCCGCTACCGGTTACGGCCTTCGAGCCAGTCGGCTGTCCCGTCTTCAATGCGCCCGAGTCCGTTGCGGTCTTTCACCGTAATCGAAACGCCGTCGTTCTTGACGATGAGCATATACGAGGAGGAATCGACCGGTGAAACGTACATGCGCGTGATGCGGGGACGGGGGCCCACGATCTTCCACTCGTCGGTCGGCGCGATCGAATCACCCCTGGCGTAGACGGTGCCGATCTCGAGGGTGTCGACCCTCATACTGCGGACATTGTTGACGTAACTCAGCAGGCTCTCGGGATCGGAGGTGTAGTACTGGCGACCTTCGAAGAAGAACCTCTCGGCCAGGTACAGGTCGATCAGATGCTGTCGGGTCAGCTGGATCCTCGCCAGCTCCTCAGCTCGCTGGCGCTGCGGAATGATGATCGTCGCCACCAGTGCGGCAAGGAAAACGAGGACCATCAATTTCCAGAAGACCGAACCCCTTTCGTCGACGAATTGCTTCACTCTACAACCTCCTGAAAGCCCATCGGCACATGACGGGCACGACCCGTGAGGGGGCCGGAACCGGTGAAACCGCGCGGTATCATAGTGAGCGCCCCCCTGAGCGTCAACGGCATTCACCGCCCTGTGGCGGCTCGTGAGAACGGGCCGGAACGACCTCATCAGCCGGCCTGCCGACCAGGACCCGGGAACGGAACAGTTCGAGCGTGACCGGGCCGATTCCCGGCACCTCGAGCAGGTCGTCGAGGCTCCACGTACCGCTCTGTCGGGCACGCCATTCCATGATCCGGCGCGCCAGAACGGGTCCGATCCCGGGCAGGCTCTCCAGCTGACCGGCATCCGCCGTGAGCAGATCCACCGGCTCATTGGCAGTGGTTCCGACAATATCATAGACGTCCGGAGCAGCGGTATCGTTCAGGGGGGGTGCTCCACTGGAATCGGGCGCGAGGCCGCCGCGTTCGATGGTGACGGGGGGCGGCGGCGGTTGCAGCTCGGGTACGCTGTTCCAGATCAGTCCGAGAGCCGCTCCGGCCACCACCAGCCAGGCCAGCCTCCGTTCGGCAGGGTTGAGTCCCTGCACCATGGTTCTGTCCCTCCGGGGGGCGGGTATGCGGAAGGCACCGGGGGCCGGGCGCCCGGTCAGCGGTAGAGCACGGCCACCAGGACGGTTCCCACCGCCTCGAGGTTGCCGGCGTCCACCTTGTCATAGGTATCCTCGCGGGTGTGCCAATAGGGGTAATCGCCCGACACGTCCATGGTGATATCGATGGTGGGGATGCCGGCGTCCCGGTTGAGGATCCAGTGATCGTCGTAGAGAGTGAAACTCGTCCCGCTGCGGGTGAACTCGTCGATCCCGAGCTCGTCGGCCTTGCTCCAGACCATATCCACGATGTCGGGGGCGTACTGCAGGCTGAATTGCTCGGGGCGGTAGCGCGCCCCGGCATAGCCCACCAGATCGACCAGGATCGCGAACCACGGTTCGTATCCAATCTGTTGGGCCACCCGGGCGAAGGCCCGGCTGCCCTGAAACCAGTACTCGAAATCGTAGGTGCCGGGAAGCCCGGTGTCTTCGGCGTCGAAGAGCACGATGTCGACCCCGTAGCGCGGTTCGTTCTCGGCCAGAATGCGGGCCATCTGCAGCATGATAGCCGTGCCGGCGGCACCGTCCACCGCACCGTCGATAGGCTCATCGACCGGCGGGTTCTCCGCATTGGCCACCGGGCGGGAGTCGAAGTGGGCGCAGAGCATGATCCGCTGGCGCTTCTCGGGCCAGAAGCCGGCGAAGAGGTTGACCCCTTCAAAGGTCTCTTCCGCGTATGGATTGTAGCCGTCGAAGGGCTGGCGCTGCACGACCGCCGCCAGCGGAGTGAGAAACTCCTCCATCCAGTCCAGAGTCTGTTGCGAAGCCTCGCTGCCCGGCACACGCGGACCGAAGTCGGTCTGGGTTTTGACCAGAGCCAGAGCCGCTCGGCCGTCGAACTCGGGCCTGGCGCCGGCGGCGGCTCCCGAGCCGCAACCGGTCGCCGCGACCATGGCGACGGCTCCCAGCAGGAGCAGCACGCCCGCCCCCGCTGTGAGCGTCCTCGAACCGACATGTCCCGGGGGGACTCTGTCACAATCGCCGGTGCGTCTTGTCATCATCACCACTACCTGAATGTGATGTTCACCCAGATGGCCACTTCGCGCACTTTGCGCGTCCGGTCCATCAGGCGGTCCTGGATGTCCTCGAACCGCATCTCGAGACCTCCCTCGATGATCCGGCTGAAAGTATACCCTACCCGCGGGCGCAGCGACCATGTCGCCGTGGAGACGGTCGGCACGTAGTCGCGCCAGATCAGGCGCTGCCCCTTGCTGGCTGCGATGTCCAGGACACCGACTTCCGTCAGATCTTCACGCCGCGAGATTCCCAGACGCAATTCGGCTTCGCTGGGGATGCGCAGCGGTTTGCGGAAAAAGGGCAGCTTGATTCCCTCGGGAGCCGAAAAGCGATAGGAGATATCCACCGAGAAGTCGGCGTTCCGGGTTCGGGTCCGGCTCAGGGCGGTCCCGAACTGCTTGCGCAGCGAGACGGTGCGGTTACGCCCCACCGTCAACCCGATCCCGTTCAGAAAGACGAGCTGCACCGAATAGAACGGTTGGTGCATGCGCGTACTGCTGGTCGAGTACTTCTCCCGCAGTCCCCGCTCGCCGTCACCGGCATCGGTCAGACGGTCGACCCGGTCACGCATGCGCCGAAAGCTGGTCGTGATGAAAAAGGTCGAGGTCAGGTCGGGAAAAACCCAGAGTCCCTGCAGCCCCTGGAACCGCAGGGTGTAGTTGGGCCACGTCCGGCTCGTCTGAAAGGTGGAACGCGACTCGCTGAGCTGATCGATCCACCGCCACTGCGGATTGACATCGAAAAAGGTCTGCAACGGCAGGCTGATCCCGGTCCGCACGTCGATCCGGCGGTTGGAGAGCACGGTCGACTGCTGGGTGGCCACCACGGCCGAACGCGCCACATCCGGATCGCTGCGCAGACCCAGCTGATAGATGAGTGAAGGACGCGAGAGCAGGTTGTACTGCTGGCCGGTCCTTTCGGAGCTGAGGTTGATGATGACCGGGGTGATCCGCCCGGCCAGCTTGCGCAGATCGTTGATCAGGCGTTTCAGTCCGGTGGCATCGGGCAGGTCACGGGGCGAGCCCAGGACCTGAACGGGCAGCAGGGTGAAACCGGCGGTGGCCTCGGCGACCGTATCGGCATTGCGGCCGATCTTGATCAGCTCACCGGTGTTGGGATCAAGGCGGGTGGTGAAACGCGGATCGTTGTTCTCGCGGTAATCGGCAGCGTAGGTATACCGCTGGGTCAGCCAGGGAATGAACTCGGGATCCCAGGTCAGGTTGAAAAGCTGCCGCCGCCGGACTTCCCGTCCCAGGTTGAACTCGGCGGGTTTCCAGTCCATCGGCAGGTCGCGGTTCATCGTCAGCGTATAGGTGCCGCGCAACGGCGGAGCCGGGTGCAGGCCCAGGTTCCAGGTTTCGACTGCGGTCCAGGCGTTGCGCAGCCGGAGAGTGCCGGTTCGGTCGGCGACTTTTTCACCCAGTTTGACCATGTCGAGGCCGTAGGAGAGCTGGGTGGGAACAGCATTGAAATTGAAATTCCGGATAAAGCGCGGCAGCAGGATGAGGTAGCGGAAAGGGTAGAAGGCTCGTTCGGGCACCTGGTCGCGGGTCGACCAGAGGTTCCAGCCGAAGGTGCCCTGGACCTGGTAGGAATCGTTGACGGGATTGAGAGGACTGCGTCCCGAGCGCCGGCTTCCCGTGAGGGCGATCGTGGACCGATCGAGGGTCCAGCGCAGCACCCCGCTTTCGCTCGGCAGCGTCTTGCGCAACGAGAGACGCAGGCTTTGATCGCTCTGTTCGGTCCGGTAGAGTTCGCGCTCTCCTTCGGGCAGGATCCGGTCGGATCCGGGCTGGTATTTGGGCAGACTCAGGTTCGTGCGCGAGGTCAGAACCAGAGGCAACTGCAGTCCCCACTGCTCGGGCAGAAAGCGGTCCAGCCCGAGGTTGAACTGCAGGTTGCTGCTGGTGGTCGTGCTCAGGGTACCGCGTTTTTCTCGCAGACCATGGAAATCGGCCGTGCGCCGGCTCATCCGGTAATCGAAGATCCCCACATCGGCCAACTGGCTGCGCACGGCCAGGCGGGCCGCCGTGCCCTGATCGCGGCGCACGTCGATGACCCGTAGTTCGTCGGCCCAGATCTCGCCGTCGATCGGCAGCGTCTCGTGAAGGTTGGCCACCCCGATCGCCATGCGCCGGATATTGGTGAGCGAGGGGCGCCCCCGCACCCGGTAGTGCCCGGCGCTGGTATCGGGCACCCCACCCCGGGTGCCCCAACGAGCCAGCAGCGCTTCCTTGAGCGAGGTGATCTCGGCGAAGTCGACCTCGACGTGATTGCGTTCGTCCCAGCCCGGATAGACCCGGGTGCGATACTCGTAGAAGTTGTTCTCGTCGGCGCCGAAACGCAGAAAGGTTTCAATCACGCTGGTATCGGGATCGGCGATCCAGCTCCCGGCCGGCCGGCCGTGCAGGAACATGCGCAGGCTCTGATACAGAGTCAGATCCTCGGCCTTGGTCAGAGCATGGAAGATCTCTCCCTCCACTCCCGGCGGCAGTTGCGTGAACTCGACCGCCAGCGACTGCTCCTTGCCGAGCAGGTTGGTGATCCGGTCGCGTATGGCTCCGACCCCCGGGGGGGGACTGTACTCGCCGATATTGTCGAAGGTGTTGCGCACGCTGGCCCGGACCGTCTCGGGTGGCAGGGTTGTGCCGTCGACCTCGATCGGCCGTTCCTTCCAGTTGTTGCCCACGATCTCGATGGTGGCGATCGAGACATCGAAGGCGGTGGTGTCGGGCGGCGCGGTGAGCCAGACCCGCACGCTCTGGACCAGGGAAAGGTCGGGTGTGCCCGTACTGGCGGCGATATCCGTCAGCGGTATCCGGTAGAGACGCCACGAATCGGGCTCGCTCCAGTTGCCGCGGTCGACATCCCCCCCGGCGACGTAGATGCTGTCGGCCGACTCCGGACCCAGGTCCACGACATACGATACATAGTTGTTGGTCCGGTCGAGATAGCCGTTGCGGTTGATGTCTTCGCTATCGGGCTTGCCGAGACGGTCGGGGTCGAGCTGGGAGCCCTCGGTCCCGTTGACCCGGGTATAGGTGTCGGGATTGGTATAGCGCCAGTTATCGTGGCTGGGGTCGTCGGGAGTGCGGAAACCGTACCACCTCTGGTCGGCATACAGCTCGGAGAAGCGGGCCTGTTTCCCTTCCAGGTCCGGGTACAGAGAGGGATCGTCCCCGGCGTGGATGAGGTAGTAGTTGAGCTCCTCCTCATCGCTCAGACCGTCCAGCCCGATGTCCTCGCCTTCATCCATCACGCCGTTGCGCACGCCGTTGCGGAGTACATCCTCGCTGTTGAGCTGCCCGTTGCTGTCGGTGTCTTCGCTGATGGTTCCCATGTCGACGTGCAGTTCGCCCCGATCGCCCCGAACCCAGAGTTCGAGATAAGAGAACTGGGTCAGATCGGAAGCCCCCGCGGCCACGGCCTGCTGCACGCCGTTCCAGCGGCGATTCAGCGACGTGGTGTTCCAGTCATACGCCCCCGCCGGCCAGGGCTGAGGCTGGTTGGGAATCATGAACAGGGTCAGCACGTTGACCCGATCGCTGCGCAGGTCGGTTTCCTTGCCCGGCCAGATATCGCGGCTGGCCACCCGCCGGTAGGGATTGAACCAGAGCAGGCGGGCTCTCTCCTCGGCGGAGCGTTCCGACGGGACCGCCGCCGGCGACCATCGCCCGCGGCCGATGCCGTACCCGGTACTGTTCTTGACCCCCTCGAAATCATCCACCAGGGCATCGTTCCGGGTGTTCGGGTTGGGTGAAGAGCGGGCGTACTCGGCCTCGATGTTCAGCGTCGAGGGGGCCTCGGTCTCGATCCCGGGCAGAGCGTCCACGGCCCGGGTCAGCCAGCGCGGTTCGAAGGCGAGCACGGCGGCGGCATCCCACACCAGGGTCCGGTTGGGTTCCCGTCCGAGCCGGATGCGCTGATCCATGGTCCGCTCCCCGCGGCTCAGGACGATCCCCGAGATCGTACCGTACGGTCCCAGGCTGTATTCGGCCCGCGCCCCGAGCAGGGTCTTCTGCTCGAGCTGGATCAGGGGGCTGTACTCGTAGTCGACCTTGACGTCGGCGGTGGGATCCTGGATGTCCTCGGTCAGGAAGGTGAGTTCGCCGGTGAGGTAGTTGATCCGATAATCGGTACCCCGCTGCAGGCGCCGGCCATTGAGGGTGACCGACTCGCTCCCCTCAAGGATGTTGGTGGCGGGCAGGGTGTAGGTGACCGAGCGGGTGGCGATCTCGACCAGGAGATAATAGCGCGACTCCCGGGTGAGTTTGGCCCGGTCGATCGTGTCATACATCTCTACCGTCCGGTCTTCCACGTTGGCGGGGTCAGCCGGATCGCTGGCCAGTTCGGCCTTCATGAAAGGTTCGAGAGCGGGGAAGATCAATTCCCCCCGGGCCAGGTTGACGTAGTTCTCGTTCAGATCGATGTTCCCGTCCGGAGGCGTACCCGGCACCTCCCCCCACTCGTCGAGCCCGAAAATTTCGAGGTAGTCGGTTCCCTCCAGGGTATACTCGTCTTCCCCCGAAGGGGTGTCATAGAAGATCCTGAGCTTGAAACCCCCGGCAGGGATGTTCCGGGCACCCAGGTAATAGACATTGCGGAACTCGTAGTCCCAGGTGGAGTCGGTGGGACGGGGATCCTGCGGTTTGATGAGCTTCATGACCAGCGTGGCATCGTCCTCGGTCGGACGCTGGCCGAAGGTCTGTCCCTGCTGGGTTTCATACACCACCCCGAGAACCTCTTTCGGCCCCAGACTCCGGTTCAGAGCGATGAATCCCCCCGCCCGGTTGATGTAGTACTCCCCCGGATCGAGCTCGTGGAACGATCCCAGGTGAGCATCGCGGGAGTCGGTCGAGGCGGGATTGTCCGGATCGAAATAGGCCACCGAATTCTCGAGGGCCGATTTCTCGGCATCGTTGTCGTACTGCTGGTCGTCCACGAAGACGTGGATCGACACGATCGAATCGGGTGAAGCGTATATCCGGTCTTCGAAGCGGTCGCGGTAGACGTAATCGAGGAAGTAATACGTTCCGAGCAGGGGCTCGATCTCGGGCCGGCGCACTTCGGTCTGCCGCGCTCCGGCCTGGAAGGTGGCCTTCTCGCCCGAGCCCTTCTCCTGGCTGGCCAGCGCCGTGAAGGTCAGCGGTCCCAGCCGGGCCACTCCCTTGACCCCGAAGAGCCCGCTCGCCCCCTGACTGCTGAAGCCCACGAATTGCGAACCGGTCAGGTTGAAGGTGGTGTTCCCCGCCACCAGCTCCTGCAGGATCTCGTCATCATACCCGCGGTAGGCGATATTGATCGAGTTCTCGAGGTCGGTCAGGGCCCGGGTATCCTGCTCGACCGAGACCTCGACCTTGTCCCCGACATTGCCGATGATCGCGAAGCGGGACTCCTGCTCCATGTTCAGATCGGGAAAGCGGCTCTGGTAAGCGGTCGCGGTCGAAACCGCCCCTTCGGTCCACTCGCTCTTGCCGCTGAAACGGATGTTCCGGTTCCCGGTGACCCGCAATCCCGCCCCTCCCTCACCGACCACCCTCTCGAGACCGCGGGGGACGGTGATCGGGATCTCGAACTCGAGCAGGCTGCGGCGCTCCTCCTCTTCATCCCGCGCGGCCTGGAACCGCGCCCGCAGCAGCCGCCGGGCCTGATCGCGCCGGACCGCCTGCAGATACTCCTGGAAACCCAGCACGGTCGGGCGCCTGATCTCGATTTCCCCCACCAGAGTCTGGAAACGGATGGTGCTGTGGCCGGGCTCGACCTGGACCTGCTGGCGCATGCCCGGCAGGGCCCCCGATTCGAAGACCCCGCGATCCCGCAGACCGCGCATACCAGCGCCGCCGGGAACCCGGGGGCGGGTCAGGTTGTCATATACACCAACCAGGAGGTATTCGCGAACCCCGAGCCGCGGGCGCACCTGGCCGGGATCCTGAAAGGCCCGGACCTCACCCAGGGGGTGGGAACCGAGGCAGAACAGGATCGCGACAGCGGCACCGGTGCGGACGGGAACGGAAGCCACCCGGGATCTCCCTGCGCTCAGGCCCGGATCGGGAGCGCCGATCCTGGCTCACCAACGATGTAACGCGCGCAAGAGTCCGGGGTTCACCTCCTGGCGGGAGAAGAAAACTCCCCGTGAGAGTCTGTTCAGTGTACGGTTATACTCTGAGCGGTAACAAGCGGAAAGAACGGTCCTGCGCGGCCGGGGAAATGACAGGCAGTCACCACCGGCCCGAATCGGGAAGCGAGCAGGCAGCAATGCGGATACTGGCCCGCTATATCATCCGGGAGCATGTCGGTCCCTTTGTTCTTTCCCTGGTGATTCTGACTCTGCTCTTCCTGATGAACGAGCTCCTCGATATCCTCGATTATGTGATCGGCAAGGGGCTCAAAGTAACCATCGTCCTCGAACTCCTGTTCTACAACCTGGCCTGGATGCTGGCCCTGACCGTACCGATGGCCGTGCTCGTCTCGGTCATGGTCGCTTTCGGACGCCTCTCGACCGATTCGGAGATCACCGCCCTGCGCGCCAGCGGCATCAGTCTGCTGAAGCTCATCATTCCGATCATGATCCTGGCCGTGGCGATCTTCATCAGTCAGATCTACTTCAACGACCGGATCCTGCCCGAATTCAACTACCGCACCAAATCGCTGACCTCCGATATCCGCATGACCCGCCCCACCGTCGTTCTGGAACCGGGGATTTTCACCGAAACGGTCAGCGGCTACACCCTCTACCTCGGCGGGGTCGAACCGGAATCGAACCGGGTCGAGGATGTCACCATCATCCAGTATGTCAACTTTCCCGCTCCCGGCCCCCCCCGCATCATCCGGGCTGAATGGGGCGAAATCACTTTCGATGCGGACGATGAGACCCTCAACCTCGACCTGCGCCGGGGAACAGTGACCGAAGTGCGCCAGGGGCAAACCCGGGTGCAGGACTACCGCCGGCTCAAGACCTTCATCGCCCTGGAGGGTACCACCCTGCAGCGCAGCGACACCGGCGTGCGGGGCGATCGCGAAATGAGTGTGGCCGCCTTGCGCGCGCGCGCCGCCGAACGCGATTCCAGTTCGATCCGCTCGGCCCGGCAGCTGGCCGAGCTGCCCGAACCCTACCTGGCCCGGGTTCTGCGGGGCGAAGCGGTCGACCTGCCCGGGGCCGGGCATGCGACCGACACACCCCAGCGGGTCCTGCTGACCCACCGCTCGCTGGCCAACAACCTGCGTTCGGCCGACCGCAGCCGGCTCCTGTCCCGACAGCGGAGCAACGGCGACATGGTCGAAGTCCACAAGAAGTTTTCGATCCCCTTCGCCTGCCTCGTATTCGTGCTCATCGGCGTGCCTCTGGCCCTGATGACCCGCAGCGGAGCCATCACCGGTTTCGGGTACGCCCTGGCCTTTTATCTGCTCTACTGGGTATTTCTGATCGTCGGCGAGGAACTCGGCAACCGCGGCATGGTCCGGCCGTGGATCTCGATGTGGGCGCCCAACCTGATCGTGGGGGCCGCCGGGGTTCTGCTCATGATCCGGGTCGTCCACGAACAGACCATCTTCAGATGGGAGTCCGTGGCCCGCCGGATTCCGGGCCCTCCCGGACGCTGGCTGGTCCGCAAACTGCAGGGGCCATGAAGATCCTCGATCGGCATATCGCCCGCACCTTTCTGCTCGTCCTCGCGGGTTCCATGGTGGCTTTCGTGGCCATCTTCATCATCATGAACCTGACCGAGCAGATGGACCGCTTCATCGACGAGAACGTGCCGGTGCGGGCGGTTCTGCTCTACTACCTGTATTTCACTCCCTTCATTCTCGTCCTGACCCTGCCGATCGGCATGCTCCTGGCCAGCCTGTCCACCATCGGGGGGCTGGTCCGCTCCAACGAGCTGACCGCCATCAAGGCCTCGGGGGTGAGTATCTATCGCCCCATCGGGACTTTTACGGTGCTGGCGATCTTCGTGACCGCCTTCAGCTTTCTGGTCAGCGAACTGATCGTGCCCCGGGCCAACGAACGCATGGAGATGGTCTGGAACCGATATGTAACGAAACAGGGCGCCATCTCCCGGACCGAGACCGTGAACCGGACCCTCGATCTGGGTTCGGGAACCCTGCTCTTCCTACGCAACTGGGATTCGGCGGCCGCCGCCGGTCAGCATGCCACCCTGTCCTCGAGCGAAGGCATCAGAATCGAACGGGTGATCCAGGCGGAACGGATACGACATACCGAGGCCGGCCAGTGGCGCCTGGACAATGCCACCATCAGGGAGTGGGTCGACGGTGCCGAAACCTATATCCACCATGACCGCTGGATCGCCGACCTGCCCGGACTCGATCCCGACGAACTTTCCGCCCGGCACCGCGACCCCGAAGAGATGGGTTTCAGCGACCTGCTCGAGTTCGTCCGCCGCGGCCGGGAACGGGGCCGCTACATCACCCGGGCCCTGGTCGATCTGCACATGAAGGTCGCCCTGCCCTTTGCCAACCTGATCATCGTGCTCTTCGGCTCGGCCCTGGCCGCCACCCGCCGCCGGACCGGCCTGGCGGTCGGTTTCACGACCAGCATCATCATCTGCTTCACCTACTACGTGGTCATGCGCACCGGACAGGCCTTCGGCTACAACGGCGACCTGCAGCCGATGCTGGCGGCCTGGGCGGGGAATCTGATTTTCGGGGTTTTGAGCCTGTACTTCCTCTTCCGCGCCCGCTTTTAACCGAACGGTCTTTCCCCGGCATCTCGGCCGATCTTGAAGATGACATCAATCCATGGGAAGACTGGTGATCTCAAACAGTCTGGATGTCCGATCAACTGACCGGGTATGCGATGCCCTCTACAGCTGGTAAAACCTGGAAAACCGTCGGTATCCTCTCACCTGTTTCATCGTCAGTGACCAATGTCACATAATTCCCATTGCAGAACCGACCGCTTGCATTCGGTAAATAGCACGTCCCCAGCCACTCTCCGTTGGGATGAATCACATAGCAGGTTCTCCCCAGTCCTTGATCCAGAGCATGAAAATCCAACTGGCGGATGAGCCAGATATATCCGTACTCATCCAGTATGACATCATGCCAGAAGGCCATCTTCTCGGCGAACAGCAACTCTCGGTCAATATTCCTGACTGGCTCTGGAGTCGGCACGTGTGCTAACCGATCTCGTACATATTCCTGAGTCCTGATGCGATCAGCCTGGGTCACAGGTTCTGAGGGCAGATCAAGCTGAATCCGTCTGGTGAGGTTCCCCGACAGGTCATATTGGGTAACAACAGGTGAAGCTCCTGTTGTCATGACGATTCCATGCTCTCGAGAGAACGCTGCACTGGGGAAAGGCGCAAAATAGAGATGCTGTGGACTTCTATCTCTCCTACCGAAAGCCATGATACGTACTGACTCAGATTCAATTGAGCTGATCTCGGTCTGGGAGGAATCCAGTACTGTGACAATCGCACGGAGATAGTTATAGTCGTCTTCATTTCGCGCATCGATACGGCCACGTATATATCGGATAGCGACAATCCTGTTGAGCTCCGAACACAGGAATGCCATCTCCCCTACACCTGCTCGCAATGCGATTACACCAATAAGTTCACCACTGGTACGATATCGAGTAATGCGATTCAGATTGGGATCAAAGAGATGTATTTCTCCATCCCGGAGCGCTGAAAACCTGAGATTCTGGGATTCCCCCGGTCCGCTCCCATAACCGCCGAATGAATTGATATACCTCCCCGCAGAATCGAACACCACTATCTGCTCATCTCCTGCATCACTAACATACACAAAGCCATCTTTGTCCTGAATGATGCCCGTCGGGTACATCAGCAACGAACCGGGTACAGCAGGATCTGACGTGATCGAGAGTACCTCTTCGAACTGGAAAATCGGAATGGTGAAACGTGGCTGAATCGGTTCGCTCTTGGATGATTCTCTTGCCGCTGTCTCGGGAGTCGTTTGGCGTTGGGGCCTCACTTTCTGATAAATGAAGATCGCAAGGATCACGCAGGCGATTGCGATTGAGAAATTGTTCAGAAACTTTGATCGAAACATTCGACAACAATCCTGATGCACCCGGGTCAATAAGTTCGAAAACAATACGACCTCGGATTATATGGCCGTTTTCTGCATCCTAGCTCTTGATTGATCGCTCAACAAGCGACTGCAGTCCTTTGCAGCCGCGGAACCCGTCGTCCTTTCCGACCTCGTGGAAAAGAGCTGGCTTCCGTTTTTCTCTGAAAAAAGACTTGACCACCCCGATTCGGTGTCTTAGTGTATGGGTTAACTAATACACTAAGTCCCGATGAAGACCCCGCTGACCTGTGATGGCGGGACTCACGAGGCACCGCCCATGCCGATCGTCTTCACCATAGATCCCGCCGACGCCCGGCCGATCTATGTCCAGATCATGGATGAAGTTCGCCGCGGGCTGGCGGTCGGGACACTTGCGCCCGACGAGCCACTCCCCTCTGTACGCCAGCTCGCGGCCGAACTGCGCAT
>Ga0180431_10001213_pt1 | contig 36258 bp, 16 predicted proteins | sample SS_ome_11_FD_132459 | JGI IMG/M metagenome (GOLD analysis project Ga0180431, IMG submission 132459) | Hypersaline lake sediment archaeal communities from the Salton Sea, California, USA - SS_1_MS_1 metaG | ecosystem: Environmental > Aquatic > Non-marine Saline and Alkaline > Hypersaline >... | reverse complement strand
CCGGCATAGCGCTCGCCGCCGTACTCCCGCAGGATTCGCTCCAACTCATCCACCGCGTAGCCATTGACCACGTCGGCGGCGGTCAGGTCCTGATCCAGGTCCTGGCGCATATCCAGACTGCCGTCGCGTTGGAAGGAGAAGCCACGCCCCGCATCCAGGAGCTGATCGGAGCTGAGTCCCAGATCCATGAGGATGCGGTCGGCATACTCAAGCCCCAGCCGCATCATCATTCCCCTTAGGCCACCAAAGTCCGACTTGACCAGGTGGATCTCAACCCTGTCAAAGCTCACCGCTTCGATTCGCATCCGGGCCCGCTCCAGCGCCTCCGCGTCGCGGTCACACCCGACCGCCACCCCTCCAGGTGTGAGCCGACGGGCGATCTCGATGAAATGCCCGGCTGCTCCCAGCGTGAGGTCACAGAACACCGCCCCCGGATACGGGGCAAGTTTCTCTACAACAGGCTGTAAAAGAACCGCGGTGTGACGGCTTTGGGCCACGCCCCCCACCGTCACTCCTCTTCCGGCGCACCGTCATCGGCGGGGCCGGCCGGCGGCATCGCTGCCGCCGGCGTCTGGCCGGTCACCACGTGGACCATCCGCTCGGGACCGCCCTCTTTGCGCCAGAGTGTCTCCTTGTCGTCGTGTTGTTTGGCTTGCCACAGCTCCAGCATGTCGCCGCTGCCGGCCCAGACCACTTCGCTGACCAGCGTGAGCTCCTCACGCATCTTGGCCGGCACCGTCATTCGCCCTTGCGCATCCAGCGAAACCTCGAACGCGTTCGAGTAGAAGTGCCGCTTGAAGCGCTGGACCTCGATATCGAACAGCCTTCCCACCTGCTCGGGCCGATCGATCGCGGTCCGCTGCCGGATGCCCTCCGACACGATGCGGAACTGCGCGGGGCTCATCACGGCCAGGTAACCGTCCATCTTCACCGCAATAACCGTGTCCTCGAAGTGCTGACGGAAGCCGCCCAGCCCGACGCGACCCTTGGCGTCAATGTTGGTACGGTACTCCCCGATCAGCTCCGTCAGTTGCGGCTCGACGACCATTCCTGCGTCACTCCTCACTTGGGAGTGACATCCTCCCTTGTGGAATTAGATGGAAATTCATGAATCAATGAACTAAGATGAAGTCTATCAGAGCATTTCTGATCTGTAAAGCCCTGATATTAGGGAAGTATCCGTCTAATGTATAGTATTACCGAAATATCCCCGCACATCTGACCGGAGCTGGCCAGGCCGCGCCCATACAGGCCACCCGGCGCGCCGGCGAGATGAAGCGGAGATGGCTCCAGGCCTGGGCGCAACGGTGGTTGAGTACAGTGGCGATGCGTAAGCGGCTCAGGTCCGCGGAAGACACCATCGACTTGCCGAACGGCCGAGACTTGTGCAATCCAATGCGGTGTGAGTTTCGCGCTGACTGCTCGGGTCAAAGCCAACACGCTATGCACTTGACAAGGCAAACGTCAACAGCTATACTATACAAGCGTTAGGTCTCATCTAACGCGGGGCACTTTGGTTGACAGGATCATCCCGCATCGGCTTTACGTGCGTGTAGATGATAGCGCAGTTGGGCACAAGATATCCACTCGGTTTATCCCCAAGGGGGCTTGTCTCATGGCTCCGGTTATGGTATCTTAGTCTCCGCGAGGCCGTGAGGGAGAGCAGCCGAGACCCGGAGGGTTGAGGAGTCACTAAGTCCCAGACCGCGCAGGAGGGTTGTCCGGGGTTCAGGCACCTGAGAATCCCTGAACACCAACGAAGGGAGCAGCGCCCCTTTTGCACCCGAAAGCGGGAGCCGGCAGAAGGAGCAGCGACCTTCAAACAGCGGACTGGGCGGGCAATCGGGCCACGGTAGCCTTCCAGCCACGTGAGGGCTGTAGGAGCAAGGTGGGACTGCGGGAGGCGCCGACCAGTGAGGGCTGGTCGCGGAAAGGCGACTTGCGGGCTGGATAATATTGCTGGTGTGGCCTGAGCCAAAAGAGGAGCTATACGGATGAGAATAGAGCGTTTCTTCACCGCCGCCGGACAGTCCCCCTTTGATCAGGTCGAATGGACCAGGCGCGACAGCATCATCACCAATCCCGACGGCAGCATCGTCTTCGAGATGCGCGATGCGGAGGTCCCGGCCGGCTGGAGCCAGCTGGCGACCGACATCGTCGTCAGCAAGTATTTCCGCCGGGCGGAGGTGCCGCAGGTGGACGCCGACGGTTCGCCGCTGCTCGACGACCAGGGGCATCCCGTCACCGGTCCGGAGCGGAGCGCGCGCCAGGTGGTCCACCGCGTGGCCGGCTGCTGGCGGTACTGGGGGGAGGAACTGGGCTACTTCGATACCGAGGAGTGCGCCCAGGCATTCTACGATGAACTCAGCCACATGCTGATCAACCAAATGGCGGCGCCCAACAGCCCGCAGCTGTTCAACACAGGCCTGCACTGGGCCTACGGACTGACCGGCCCCAGCCAGGGGCACTACTTCGTCGATCCCTGGTCCGGCAAACTCACCAAGTCGCGCGACGCCTACAGCCATTCCCAGCCGCACGCCTGCTTCATCCAGAGCGTCCAGGACGACCTGGTGAACGAGGGCGGCATCATGGACCTCTGGACGCGCGAGGCGCGGCTGTTCAAGTACGGCTCCGGCACCGGTACGAACTTCTCCAGGCTGCGCGGCGAGGGCGAGCCGCTCAGCGGCGGCGGGGTCAGCAGCGGGCTGATGAGCTTCCTGAGGATCGGCGATCGCGCCGCTTCAGCGATCAGATCGGGCGGCACCACGCGGCGGGCCGCCAAGATGGTCTGTCTGGACGTCGATCATCCCGACATCGAGGCGTTCGTGCAGTGGAAGGTCGGGGAGGAGGAGAAGGTCGCGGCGATGGTGGCCGGCGGCGAGGGCAAGTACGACACGCGGTTCGACGGCGAGGCCTACAGCACCGTCAGCGGACAGAACAGCAACAACTCCGTGCGCGTGCCCAACGAGTTCCTGCGGGCGGTCGAGAACGACGAGGAGTGGGAACTCAAGTGGCGCACCGACGGCCGCGTCTGCAAGGTGCTCAAGGCCCGCGACCTCTGGGAGCACATTTGCTCGGCGGCTTGGCGCTGCGCCGATCCCGGCGTGCAGTTCGACGACACCATCAACGAGTGGCACACCTGCCCGGCCAGCGGCCGGATCGTCGCCAGCAACCCGTGCAGCGAGTACATGTTCCTCGACGACACCGCCTGCAACCTGGCCAGCCTCAATCTGGGCAAGTTCCTCAACGAGGAGACGGGCGAGTTCGATCTGGCGGCTTACCGCCACGCGATCCGGCTGTGGACGATCGTGCTGGAGATCAGCGTGGTGATGGCGCAGTTCCCCAGCCGGGAGATCGCGCAGAATTCCTACGACTTCCGCACGCTGGGGCTGGGCCTGGCCAACCTGGGTTCCTGCCTGATGATCCTGGGCGTGCCCTACGACTCCGATGAAGGCCGCGCCATCGGCGCCGCGTTGGCGGCGATCCTGACCGGCGAAGCCTATGCCACCAGCGCGGAGATGGCCGGCCAGCTGGGAACCTTCGCCAAGTATGAGGAGAACCGCGAGCAGATGCTGCGGGTGATCCGCAACCACCGCCGCGCCGCGCACGACGCGCCGGCGGCTGAGTACGAGGGGCTGGGACTGACGCCCCAGGGCATCAGCGCCGAGCACTGCCCGGACTACCTGGCCCAGGCCGCGCGCCAGGCCTGGGATCGCGCGCTTAAGCTCGGCGAGGCCCACGGCTACCGCAACGCCCAGGCCAGCGTGGTCGCCCCCACCGGCACCATCGGCCTGCTGATGGACTGCGACACGACCGGTATCGAGCCGGATTTCGCGCTGGTCAAGTTCAAGAAGCTGGCCGGCGGCGGCTACTTCAAGATCATCAATCAGAGTCTGCCGCGTGCGCTGCGGCTGCTGGGCTACAGCGAGCAGCAGGTTGCGGACATCATCACCTACGTACTGGGCTCATCCAGCTTCGATGGAGCGCCGGCCGTCAACCGCGAGACGCTGCGAACCAGGGGACTGACTGATGCGGAGATCGACCGCGTCGAGTCCACGCTGCCCGGTGTATTCGAACTGGGGCATGCCTTCAGCGTGTTCGTCCTCGGCGAGGACTGCTTCCGGCGCCTGGGCTTCAAGGAAGCGGACTGGCAGCAGCCCGGCTTCAACCTGCTGCGGGCGCTGGGATTCAAGGCCGGCGAGATCAGCGCCGCGGGCGACTACCTGTGCGGCATGATGACGGTGGAAGGCTCGCCGCATCTGAAGGCCGAGCATCTGCCCGTCTTCGATTGCGCCAACCGCTGCGGCAAGCACGGCCATCGCTTCATCCATCACAGCGGCCACATCAGAATGATGGCCGCCGTCCAGCCGTTCATCAGCGGAGCGATCAGCAAGACGATCAACATGCCCCACGAGGTGGAAGTCGCCGACATCGGCGACGCCTACCTGATGTCGTGGCGCCTCGGACTCAAGGCCAACGCGCTCTATCGCGACGGCTGCAAGCTCTCCCAGCCGCTCAGTTCGCGCGCGAGCGAGAAGGAGGAGGCCAGCGAGGAGGACAAGGCCGACGGGCGGCGCCAGCGCCCCGAGCCGGTCAGCCCCCAGCAGGCCCGTACGCTGCAGATCCACGCGCCGATCCGGCGCCCGCTGCCGCGCAAGCGCCACGGCTTCAACCTGGAGGGCCGCGTCGGCGGCCACAAGGTATATCTGCGGACCGGCGAGTACGCCGACGGCACGCTCGGCGAGATCTTCGTCGACATGCACAAGGAGGGCGCCGCCTTCCGCAGCCTGATGAACTGCTTCGCGATCGCGATCAGCAAGGGGCTGCAGTACGGCGTGCCGCTCGAGGAGTTCGTCGACACCTTCGTCTATACGCGCTTCGAGCCCAGCGGGCCCGTCGAGCATCCCAACATCAAGATGGCCCAGAGCGTGATCGACTACCTCTTCCGCGTGCTGGGCATGGAGTACCTGGGCCGCATGGACTTCGTGCAGGTCAAGCCGGCGGACGAGGAGCTGGAGGTCAACCAGCGCGAGCAGGAGCAGGCCGGCGCGCCGCGCCGGGAGCCCCGGCCCGCCAAGCCCGTGTCGGGCAAGAGCCACGCGGAGGTGAGCAACGGTAACGGTAACGGCAACGGAGACGGCCAGGCCGACGGCAAGAGCGCCGTGCGGCCGGTCGGCGTGCCGGCCAGCGGGCCGGACGACTACCTCGGTGACGGCGAGGATGACAATGGGGGCTCTGCACCGGCAACCGCGACCACCGGCCACGCGCTCGATGACCAGCTGGCCTCGCTGATGGGTGAAGCGCCGTTCTGCGACGTCTGCGGCCACATCACCGTGCGCAACGGCAGCTGTTTCAAGTGCCTCAACTGCGGCCACAGCCAGGGCTGCAGCTAGGGCGCATCCCCCGGAATACAGCAGTGCGTCGCCCCGGCCCGAGGACAGGCTGTCTGCCCGCCCAGGCCGGGGCGAATGCCTGACGGCAATCACGCCGCGTAAACACCCGATGACCGATCAGTAGTCCGCAACGATTGTGTAATAGTTGGCACCGGAGGCGTATATCCTCAGGTAGTATGTGCCGGCGCCCGGCAGGAGGTAGTCAACTCGCTGTTGGCCGATATCGACCGTCCAGCTGTAGTCGAGCGTCGTCGAACCGTCCGTGTGATACAGGGTCAGGTATGGGTCGCCTCGCCACTTCTCGTAGAGGACAGTCGAGCTGATCATCGTCGGTCCACCGACGGTCACGGAGTACCAGTCCATGTTGTCGCTGTCGCTGTCCATGTTGCCCGCTACTACCGCGCCGGACGCCAGTGGCGTGGCCGTACCGGTATCGTTGTTCGGCTCGTTCGCGTCGGTGTAGTTCCATGAAAACTCGAAGTTCTGCACCACGTCGCTCGACGTGATGTCCAGCGTCCATGGGCTCGCCGGGGATGACGCCCAGTTGGCACCGTAGATGTAGATCTGATACGAACCAGGCGCGAAGGGCCCCAACTCGTAGTTGGACTCGGGTGACCAACTCCCGGACTGCCAGACCTCCCCGATCGCCGGGCAGTAGACGTAAGCGTTGGGCACGGGCGCCATCACAGTGTCCAGCACCGTTCCGCTGAGCATGTAGCCCTCCGTTTCATCCGCCGAGACGTGATAGCTGCCGTCACCGTCGTACGAGGCGATTTCCAGGATGTGCTCAACCGTACCGACGGTTGGCAGCAGGGCATCGAAATCGCCGTGCCACTCCCGCCAGACGATCAGCGTTTCGGTGGAGCGCTCGATCAGATTGAGCGTGAAATACCTGTCGTTGTCGGGCGAACTGATCTGAACATGCAGGGGATCCGTGCTGGCCGGAGTGAAGATGTACTTGTCAACGTAATCCGAGTCGCCGCTGAGCGTGGCGTCGAAGTCCATCGGGTAGTCCACGTACTTGCCGTACAGATTGTTGGATTCCCAGGCATCATCACACTCGTCCCAGTTGCAGCGGAACCAGTAAGTCTGATCCTCGCCGCTCACGGTCAGATGCTGCGTGTAGCGGTCGCAGGTCACTCCATAGCGGAACAACTCCACGAACAGTTCCTCGCCGTCCATGAGTTCAATACCCATCTCAGTCAGTCCACTGTGTGCCGTCACAAACGACTGCAGCCAATCCTGACCAGGATTGAACACGTCGATCCGTGCTCCCTCGAGGCCATAGCTGTTGCTCTCGCCCACCCACAGCGCGCCCACCTCCACGGTGTAGCCCGTGTACTCCTCAATCGTCAGCGCATATGGGAACGTGCGATGGCTCCAGCATGACATCTCCAGAAAGTAGTAGTCTCCGTCGGTGTCGTTCTCGCCCTCCAGGCGCAGCTCCAGGCCTGTGTCCGTCTTGAACGAGTAGCCGATGTACGTCTCCGTAGAGCTGTGGAGGTACATGCTGATCGGCGGCAGCCCCGTGTTTTCCGTGTAGTCGAAGTCGCAATTGACAATGATCCGCTGTCCGGCAGCGGGCTTGAACTTGTACCAGTCCTGGTTGTCACCAGCACCGATCTTCATCGGATCATGGCTGGTGAGCGGAAGCGCGAACTCGTTTGCCGTAAGATCCGTATCGTTGGGTTCGTATGTGTCAATGGCGAACAACCCGGTGCCGGAGAAGTCGACGTTGGGGTCATCGCCCAGGCTGAGGTCAACGACCGCGTTGACGGGGGTGTAGGTGTAGGCATCCTCGCCGTCCGGATCAGGTGTAACGGTCGTGCTGACAGGCTGCACGAACTTGACGCTGTAGTTCCCCACTGTCGAGGTGTACAGATCCGTCAGATCGCTGCCCGCCTGGAGCCTGACCTTGACGTAGCCAAGTCCGCCGCCATTCGTGACATCACCGCCAATGGAATTCAGGTTGCCGTTGCCCAGCTGAACCTGGTACTCGCCGCCGCCGCCGGAGCAGCTTGCGTGCATATAGATGGTGCGTGGTGCCGCAACCGCAAATCCCACGTAGACGGTCCCGTTGTACACCCAGGTGGAGTTCTCGATCAGGTAGCCGTGCTCGTTGTAGACCTCGACGTACGGGAACATGATGGTGGGATCGCCCAGCATCCTGAAGTAGTACTGACCGGGCACCGTGAACTCGAAGCGATAGAAATCATCAGGATCATCCGACGCTGATATGAAGTCGATGACCGGGGTGGCGAGGTCCATTACGGGCGCCTCCCACCAGGTGTCATTGGGCTCGTGACTCTCAATCGGATCGAAGTGGCTGAGGTTCTTCTCGCCGATGACCTGCACGCCGGTCAGCGGTCCGCCCGAGACGGTGATCACTTCCGGGTTGTTGTAGAACACGAGGCCCGGCTTCGTGGCCATCAGGTGCCAGGAGCCGTCCGGCACCGCCGGCAGCGTGAAGGTCCCGTCCGCCGCGGTCATAATGCCGCCGCCCCCCGGCCCGATCGAAGTAGTGATCAGGCAGTTCGGGATGCCGGCGCCGCTGCGGTCGACCACCTGCCCGCTGACCGGATAGCGGTTCGCGTAGGTCAGCCGCACGAAGTCGATGTTGTACATGTCCTCGTCGAAGGCGAAGATCGCCACGTAGGTGTGGCCGTTCTCGCTGGCGTAGTCACCCTCGCCTCCCGCGGGCACAATCTCCCCGGCGTCCTGGTTGCGCGGGCCCAGATGCTCCCAGGTGCCCGCGCTGTAGTTGGAGATCGCCACATAGACCAGCGCGCCCGGCTCGCGCAGGCTGGTCACGAAGCCTACGTGGGCTATCTCGTCGGCGGGCGAGCCGGCGAACTCATAGATCGCCCAGCCCAGCTCTCCCGCGCCCGGATGGAACTCCGCCTGGGCTCCGGCCAGCGTGACCGTTGGCGCCGAGTGGTCGAAGGCCTGGTCGCCCGTGTGACCGGCTGTGACCTCCGAGCTCATCTTGTGCGGGTTGAAGTCGCCGCCCGGCGGCAGAGCGGGCAGCGCCGCCGCCAGGTCGCCGATCACCGCCGTCAGGTCCGGCAGCTCGGTCGTGGGGACGCTGCCGCTCCGGCCGCCGCAGGCGCTCAGCAGCAGGGCGACGATCACTGTCACACCAAGGATGTAGACCGCGTTTGCACGCATCCGAAACCCCCTTTGGTTCGGCTTGTTCGTCGAGTTACCTGACAAGTTTACCCGATTGTGCCGACTCAGAATCGGCCCAACGTCGGATCAGTAATCGGCGGTCAGCGTGTACTCATTGGCTCCACCCCAGGCGCAGATGTAGTACGTGCCCAGCACTGGCAGGTAGTAATCAATGCGCTGGAATCCGGCGCCGAAACTGTTCGAGTTCTCCAGTTGGGTGGTCCCGTCGGTGTCGTACAGGGCAAGATTCACATTGCCGGCCCAGTCTTCCATTGTGATGTTGAGGCTGATGAGCCCCGGCCCGGCGGTGAACATCCGCCAGTCCTGAGTATCCGTATCGTTGTTCAGGTTCATCGTCTGCGCTACGCCGGATGCAACGGGTATGGCCATGGTCCAGTCGTCATCCGGTTCACCTACATCCGTCACGTTGACGTTGAGCGTGAAATCCTGGCTGATGTCGGAGTTGCTGAACGTCACCTCCCAGGGGCTGGCCGGTGCGGCCTCGTAGTTGGCCGCGTACACGTAGATGTCATACGTGCCCGGCGCGAACGGTCCCAGCTCGTAATCCTCTTCGGCTGACCAGCCTGATTCCCAGACCCGGCCGTAGGCGGGATCATAGACATAGGCGTCCTCCACCGGGTTACTCGTTGAGTCGAGGACCTTCCCCGACAGCATGTAGCCCGGTGACTCATTGAGGACGATGTGGTAACTCCCCTCGCCTCCGTTGCAGGCGATCTCAAGCCGGTGCATGATGGTCCCGCTGGTGTTCAGCAGGAACTCGGCGTTGCCCTGCCAGCTGTACGCGCCCAGGTACACCTCGGGGTTGTGTTCCAGCAGCAGCGCCTGGAATTCCATGTCGTCCGGGGCTGACTCGATGACGACATGCAGCGGGTCCGCGCTGAGCGGAGTGAAGACGTACTTGTCAATCGGGTCTGTCATGGCGCTGATCGTGGCACTCGAACTCAGCGGATACGCCACCAGTTTGCCGTAGCTGTCATTGGGTTCCCAGTGGTCGCCTGCGCCATCCTCCACGGCGCGGAACCAGACCAGCTCGTCGGCACCCTCCACCGTGATCGTGTCGGTGTAGCGGTCACAGGTCAGGCCGTAGCGGAAGAACTCCGCATGAAGCGTCTCTCCATCCTTGAACTTGAACGGGATCTCGGTTCTGCCGGTGTTCGCCGTGTAGTACGTCCGCATCCAGTCGTACTCGAAGTTGTGGACGTCCACGCGGGCGTTCATGATGCCGAAGCTGCCCCACAGGCCGCCGATGTCGACCTGGTAACCGTCGTACTCCTCGACGCTCAGGTTGATCCCGTGACGGCGGTTATCCGTGGTCCAGACGTGAATGTAGTATTCGTTGCCGTCACAGGGGCCGAACCTCACTTCACTGCCTGGATTCGTCGAGAATGACCAGTAGGCTTCGGTGCTGTCGTGGTTCTCGACATTCATGTAGACCGTCCGCAGGTCATACTCATTGATCCCGTAGTTGTAATGCAGGCAGACGACCACCCACTTGCCGGCCGTCGGTGTTACCTTATACCAGTCATCCGCATCCGTGTCACCGATGTTGGCCGGCAGCGTGGTCTCGAAAGGCAGCGCGGCGATTTCATACGCGGTCGCGTCGGTGTCATTGGGCTCGTACTCATCCGCAAGGAACGAGGCAAATCCGCTGAAGTCAACTCCCGTCGCATCGCCGGCCGTGATGTCAATGCTGAAGTGGTTCATCAGGTAGGTATAGGGATCCTCGCCCAACGGGTCGGCTGACACCGTATAGACGGCCGGCAGCCGGTACAGGCTTTCGTAATCCCCGCTCCAGTCATGGGCGTAGACGTAGGTCAGTTCCCCGGGGGCATCCATCCCGACGCAGGCGAACTCGAGCTCGCCTCCCGCCGTCACCGAGCCTGAGATCCCGTACAGTGGGCCGCTGCCCGTACTGAGGGTGTACTGCCCGCCCCCGCCTTGGCAGCTGACCTCCACCACGATCCAGCGGCTATCGGCGATCGTGAACGGCATGTACAGCACCCCGCTGCGGATCCACTCCGACTGGTCGATGAAGTTGCCGTCCAGGTCGCGCATCGCGATGTTGGGGAACAGCAGCGAATGGTCGCCCTCGTAGCGCAGGTAATAGACACCCGGCGTGTTGAAGGCGAACGCATAGCAGTCCACGGGATCATCAGAGGCGGAGAGCCACTCCTCGATGATGTCCGTCTCATTGTGTTCAGGTGCCTGCCACCAGACGTCGTTCGGCTCTTCGTCCTCAAGCGGATCCAGGTGGCTGAGGTTGCGTTCGCCGAGGAACTCGACCCCGCCGACATCCGCGCCCGACACGGCGACGGTGGTCGGATTGTCGAAGAACACCCAGCCGGCCTTGGTCGCCATCAGATGCCAGCTGCCATCCGGCACCGCGGGCAGCGTGAAGCTGCCAGTGGCGTCCGTGACTACGGGCGGAATCCCCAGTGATGACGAAATCAGAACGTCACCGATTCCGATCCCGGCACGGTTCAGCACCTGGCCGCTGACCGGGTAGCGGTTGCCGTAGGTCACCCGCACGAAGTCGAGGTCGAAATCTCCGTCGTCAAAGGCGAACACCGCTACATAGCTGTAACCGGTCGGCGAAGCATAGTCCCCCTCCCCTCCGGTCGGCACGAGCTGCGCGGTGTCCTGATTCCGCCTCCCGAAGAACTCCCAGGCACCCTCGGCGTAGTTCGAGATCGCCACGTAGACCGAATGATTGAAGTCGCGGTTGCTGACCACGTACTCGACGCTGGCCAGCTCGTCGCTCGGTGAGCCCACGAACTCGAAGACGGCGAAACCCATCTCGCCGGGCCCGACGTCAAACAGCGCCTGTGCGCCGGCCAGCGTAACCGAGGCCGGCGAGAAATCAACCGCCTGGTCACCGGTACGCGTGGCGGTCACCGCCGAGGTGATCCTGGCGGGATGGAATCTGCCACCCGGCGGCAGCGCCGGCAGGCTGGCCAGATCTGTGACAGCGGCCGGCAGATCCGGCAGCGCGGTCACCGGCGCCGATTGATCGCCTCCACCGCAGGCCGCCAGCAGGACCAGGAGCGTGCTGAGGCAGACAACGCGAGCAGCATCGTTACTCATCCGAAACCCCCTATGGTTCGGTTCGTGTGTCGGTTTACCTGACAAGTTTACCCGCTGTGAGAAATTGGCGCAGGCCGACGGCCGATCAGAAGTTGGCGCTGACGGTGTACTCATTGCCGCCGCCGTACAGCCTGATGTAGTAGCTGGTCGCCGCCGGCAGCACATAGTCGATCCGCTGGCAGGAACCGCCGGCCAGACAGGAGCCGGCCAGCTTGGTCGTGCCATCGTGATCGTAGAGCTCCATCAGCACTGCGGCCGCCCAGTGCTGGAATTCAACGCTCAGGCTTACCAGGCCCGGGCCGCCGGTGAACCGGTACCAGTCGCTGGAGTCGAACGGACCTCCCACGTTGGCCTCCAGCGGCGAGCCGCTGCTGATGGTGAACGCCTCGCCGGGCGAGTCATTGGGCTCGTAGGAGTCGCTGCTGTCCTCGGTGAGCACAAAGTCCTGGACGAGATCGGCGTCGGTGAACACCGCAGTGAAAGGACTGTGCGGTTCCACGTAGTAGTTTGTGGAGTACACATAGATCTCGTAGCTGCCGGGCGGGAACGGTCCCAGTTCGTACTCGCCGGTCCAGACGTGCATGTCGTCCTCGATGTCCGGACTGTAGATGTAGGTGTGCCAGACCACGTCGCTCGAGTCATCCAGGATTGTGCCGCTGATCGAGTAGCCTTCCGTTTCATCAACCTCGATGTGATAGGCATCACCTTCAGTACCGCCGCTGATCGTGAGCACCTGGGCCACCGGGCCGGCCGACTTCAGCAGGAAGTCGGCATCGCCGTACCAGTAGTAGGCGTCCTGCTGCGTCATGGTGTCCGCGTCCTCCAGCGTGGCGCTGAAGTACGTGCCTTCCTCGGGCGTGTCAAACACCACGTGCATCGGATCGGCAGTCGCCGGCGTGAGGATGTACTTGTCGAGCGGATCGGTGAGGCTGCTGATGGTAGCGTCCGTGCTCAGCGGGAAGTCCACCGCAATGCCGGCGTCGTCGTTCGGCTCCCATTTGTCCGCCGACTCCGCCACGATCGTGCTGAACCAGACCGTCTGGTCCGCACCGTCGATCGTGACCGTCTCCGTGTAGCGGTCGCAGGTCAGCCCGTAGCGGAAGTACTCGGCATAGAGTGTCTCGCCATCCATGAAGTTGAACGGGATGTCCGTGCACCCGTCCGCCAGCGTCACGAACCCCTGTGTCCAGCCGTACTCGAAGTCGTAGAGGTCAACGCGGGCGTTCATGATTCCGTCCTCATTCCACCGACCACCGATGTCCAGGCGATAGCCGTCGTACTCCTGAATCGTCAGTTCGTAGGGGAACTCCTGGCCCGCGCTGCTGGTGACCACCACGTAGTACAGCTCGCCGTCGCAGGGGCCGTAGCTGCGAGCTTCCCAGCCGTGGTCCGTCCGGTAGCCGTTCATGTAGACGGACTTCGTGCTGTCATAGAGCGCCAGTCTGATCGGCTCGTAGTCCTCGATTACGCCGTGGTCCGCGCTCAGCCGCACGATCATGCTCTTGCCGGCCGTAGGCGTCACGTAGTAGTAGTCCGTGTTGTCCGCGGCGCCGATCAGCATGAAGTCGTGCGCGGTCAGCGGCAGCGGCAGTTCGGCGGCTTCGGTATCGCTGTCGTTCGGCTCGTAGTCGTCCGCCACCATGCCGTGCGTCCCGAAGAAATCAACGCCGGCGGCGTCCCCCAGGCTGAGGTCCAGCGCCTGGTACAGCGGGGTGTAGCTGTAGGGGTCCACGTCGTGGGGATCGGGGGTTATTTCCGTGGCAACGGGCATCAGGTAATCGCTCCCGTATTCGCCGCTGTACTTGGTGCTGTACAGGTAGCTCGTTTCGTCTCCGGCCTCGACCTTGACTTCCACGTAGTCGAGGCTATCCGCGGCGCTGGTGATCTCACCCCACAGTGAGCTGAGGGGGCCGGACCCGAGATCCAGCGTGTACTGGCCGCCGCCGCCGCCGCAGATGATCCTGACCGTCACTGCCCTCGCTTCGGCGATCGTGAAGCCGACATACACGACGCCCCGGTACATCCAGTCGGACTGGGCGAAAGACGATCCCTCCGCGCTCTGGATGTAGACATCGGGAAACAGGATGGTGTCGCTGCCTGCGAACCTTGCGTAGTACTCGCCGGGCGTGTCCAGGGTGAAGCGGTAGGTATCAGACCGGTCGTCGCTGGCGGAGATGTACGCGGTGATCGTCTGCGACGGATCGCATTCACTGGCCTGCCAGGCCGTCATATTGGGCTCCAGCACGTCGACTGGTTCGTAATGGCTTTGGTTATGCTCGCCCACGATCAACACACCGGAAAACTCCCCGCCGGACACCGTCACGACCGTCGGGTTGTCGAAGAACACCCAGCCCGTACGTGTCGCCATCAGATGCCAGCCGCCGTCAGGCAGCCCGTCCAGCGAGAACGTGCCGTCCGCCCCGGTGACCGTGCTCTGGCCGCCCAGCGTGGTCGTGATCGTCACATCCGGCACGCCAGCGCCGTCGGGGTCAACCACCTGGCCGCTGACCGGGTAGCGGTTGGCATAGGTGACATTGACGCGGTCGAGGTCGAAGCTGCCACCGTCAAACGCCAGCACGGCAATGTGGCAGTAGCCCGTCGGCGAGCTGTACACTCCAGCCCCCCCCGCAGGGACGTGTTGCCCGTGGTCCTGATTGCGCGCACCGAAGTACTCCCACGCGTTCTCCTCGTAGTTGGAAATCGCGACGTAGACCAGGTGGCCGGGTTCGCGCTCCACGGCCCAGTAGTCAATCGCGGTGATCTCATCCGCCGGCGAGCCGGCGAACTCGTAGATCGCCCAGGCCAGCTCACCCGCCGCGGGCGCCAGCTGGGCCCGCACGCCGTCAAACGAGACATTGCCTGAGTGGTCAGACGCCTCGTTGCCGTCAAGCTCCACGCTGACCGCCGCAACGATCCTGCCCGGATGGAAGCGGCCACCCTCGGGCAGACCGGGCAGCCCCGCCGGCACGTCGACGACAGCGACCGGCAGCTGCAGGCTGTCTGCCGGCGGACTTCCACCGCCGCCGGCGCACGCCGCCAGCAGTATCGATGCAGCGACAACAGCAAAGCGGCAAGTAAGCTTAACCATCCGAAACCCCTCGACGGGCATTGGTGCCCTCGTTGTGTGCACCTAGTTTACCGGATTGCCGCTCCGCGAGGTGGATGGGCGGCGAATAGCACACACCGCACGCCGATGATATAGTCTAGACATCGAGGTTCGGGGGTGCACCATGATTGCTCTGCTGAGAGTACTGCTTGCCGCAACGGCTGTCGCCGTAATCGCTGCTTCCTGCAGTGGTTCCGCTTCCATGACTGCCACGACCGGGGATGATCCGCCCGCCGTGCTGGGTCAGTCCGTAGCGATGCCCGACGGCGTGGAGCCCGACCTAATGGCGACGCTGGCCGCTGAGCTGGAGCGCCAGCTGATCGCCCAGGGCGGAAAGGGCATCGCCGACGTCATCGGCGTCTACGTCGATCCGCTGGACGTGACCGCGGTCGCCGACGACGCGCGGCTGGAGTGGGTCTACAACAACAAGGGCGACTACAATCTCGACGGCTTCGTGACGGTCAGCGACCTGACACCGATCGGCATTCACTTCGACAAGGACAGCAGCTCACCCGACTGGGCGGCGGCCTCCTGCGCGGACGGCACTAACGATGGCTACATCACCGTCGGCGACATCACACCGATCGGCCAGAACTTCGACTCCGGCGTCACCAATTACGTGGTCGAGGCCGATGTCATGGGAGATGACACCTGGGTGCCGGTCGCCAACATTCCGCGCGCAAACGGCGGACCAGGACCGGATACCGACTGGTTGCACTACTCGGAACTGATCACCAACGGCGCCTACGCCCAGTACTTCCGCGTCTACGCCGGCCCGGAAGCCAGCCCGCTGGTGCCGATAGAGATTGACCCCACTGCTTTCTGGGTCAATCTGACCGCCGCGCCGACCAGTGGCGTCGAGCCCGTGCACGTCGATTTCGATGTCCACATCGACAACGGCGCCCCGCCCTACGCCATCCACATGGAATTCGGCGATGGCGATGTCTACGACGACACCGCTCCGTCGATCGGGCACTATGAGGTCGAGCACACCTACGTGGCCGGTGAATGGACGGCCAGCGTGGCGGTGACGGACAACGACGCCGAGGAGAAGACGGATGAGATTGACATCTCGGTCGAAGCCTGGGGCGGCGGCAATCCGCTGATGAACCCCGGCTTCTGGGTGACCTACGAGATGGAAGAAGGTGCAAACTACGGCGCCCACAGCGCCATCGCGCTGGTGGACGGCCGTCCGATGATGATCTACACCCGCGACGACGCCGACAACATCGAGTTCGCGATGGCCAATGTCGCCAAGCCGGAGAGCCTGAGTGACTGGACGCAGTACACCCTCGACAGCGGGGAGCACCGCGGCGGTACGCTGGACATCGCCGAGGTCCAGGGCGTGCCCTGCGTGGTCTACGAGAACACGCTGGATCAGGACATCTGGTTCGGCGCCGCCCATCACGCGAATCCGGCCCACGACCTCGACTGGTGGATTCACGAACCGGACATCATGGGTTTCAGGGAGCCCCAACTTGCGGCGCTCGATGACGGAGCAGAGGAAGATCCCATCCTGGTGTACCGCACCGCGGGCGCGGTCCGCTTCGCACGCTCGCTGGTGGACGGCGGACTGCCGACGACCGGCGGCACCGAGCCGCCCTCGGGCGAGTGGCACGTGGTCGATATCGCCAGCGGCAACCAGTACGAGTATCCGCGCGTCGCTGTCTTCGGCGGCTTCCCGGCAATCGCCTTCCAGGAGAAGAGCGGGGGCTTCAACAGCCTTGAGTACGGATACACCGAGACGCTGACGCCCGATCTGCCCGAGGACTGGACGATCTACACCGTCGACGACGAGGAGAAGAACTCCGGCCTCGGCATCGTGCTCACTGCGGTAGATGGCTTGCCGGCGATCGGCTACCGTGACATTCTCTACGCCGGTCCCGACTATCTGAAGTACGCCTGGGCGGACACCGCCATTCCGGGACCGGGCGACTGGACGAGTGTGATCGTCCGACAGGAGGAGGAAGTCCATGTCGGCATGAACCTCAGCATGGTCGGCTACGACAAGCTGCCGATCCTCTGCTACATCAACACCAGCACCCAGCCCAGTCCCGGGCTGGAGATCTCGTATCCCAACGTCGATCCGCCAGTCAATGAGGCCTTCGACCACGCGCTAATCGCTCCGGCCGAGGGATTCTTCATCAATGAGCAGACCAACATGATCCTGCTGGGCGACGGCACGCCGGTGATCCTGTACCGCACCAGCGAGGGTCTGAAGTTCGCCTACTTCGAGGACATCCAACTCTAAGGGCAGCGGATGCAGCGGCCGTCTCGGGCAATCCCGGGGCGGCCGCTTTCGCTAGAATAGGGGCGGCTGCGCCATCGCGCGGCCCGGAGGGAGGCTATGCGTTACTGGTCCGCCGCGTCAATCGTCCGTCGAGTTTCGCTGCTAGGCCGCATCTTGCTGGCTGCCGCGCTGAGCCTGGCGCTCGCCCTGCCCGCCTGGGCGGGGTCAGCGCCCAGCATCGATGCCGAGATCATCCCGGAGGGCTGGTGGGTGATCGGGCCGTTTCCCAGCGGGGTGCGCGAGGCAGGCACCGATGCGCTGACTTACTTCGACGATGATGCCGTGCTGGAGAATCCGCTGCTGCAGTCCAGCTTCCCCTCGTGGCTGGTGCCGGGCGGCATGGCGCGCTGGCACTACTACGAGAGCGACGAAAAAGGCGCGGTCAGCCTCGATTTCCCCGAGGTGACCGAGGAGTCGCTGGAACTGATCGTCGACGAGTTCGGCTTCGCCGGCGCGATGATGAAAAGCTACGCCTATGCCACCATCGAGATCGAGGATGGTCCGCGGCGCGCGCTCATTGACCTGCAGAACGCGGGCGGCTTCAGGCTCAATGGCGTGCCCTGGCCCGCCGACTCCTACGGCCACCGGCTGGGGCCGACGCCGGTAATGCTGGCGGAAGGACGCAACGAGTTCAAGATCAGCCTCGGTCGCCGCCAGAACTTCACCTTCAGGATCATGCCCGTCGAGCGAGACGTCCTGCCGCTGGAGCGAGACGCCACCCTGCCCGACCTCGTGCGCGGCGGGCGCCCGGAGCTGCGGATGGCACTGCCGCTGGTCAACTGCACCGAGGACTGGCTCACGCTTGAGTCGATCCGCATTGATGGCGCCGCGGCCTATGCCGGCCGCTACGAATGCGACGTGCGGATCGCGCCGCTGTCGCTCTACAACTGCCCGATCGTGCTGCCCGAGGCCTGTCAGCCGTTCCCCGCCGACTGGGCGGAGGAGGAGTACGCGCTCAGCGGCGAAGTCGTCTACGACGGAGGCTCGAGCCCCTTTGAGCTGACTCTGCGGGTGCGCGATCCGGAGCAGACGCGCAAGCTGACCTTCCGCTCCCAGATCGACGACTCGGTGCAGTACTACGGCCTGCTGCCGCCGAGCGATTTCGATCCGACGGCGACTTACGGCCTGATCCTGAGCCTGCACGGCGCGGGGGTCCAGGCCAGCGGCCAGGTCGGCTCCTACCAGCCCAAGGACTGGGCCTTCGTCGTGGCGCCCACCAACCGGCGGCGCTACGGCTTCGACTGGCAGGACTGGGGCCGCCTCGACCTGCTGGAGGTCAAGGCCGACGTGGAGCGCCGCTACAGCATCGATCCCAACCGGGTGCACATCACGGGCCACTCGATGGGCGGGCACGGCACCTGGTACAACGCCTTCACCCACCCCGACCTCTGGGCCAGCGCCGCACCGTCCGCCGGCTGGACCACGTTCGACCTGTACGTGCCGATGTTCCTGAGGCAGAACGTGATCATCGGCGACCCCCGGGCTCAGCTGATCTGGAACCTGGCCTTCCGCGAGGACAACACCCTGCTGCTGGCGGACAACGCGCTCAACCTGCCCGTATACGCATTGGAGGGCGGCGCCGACGACAACGTGCCACCCCAGCAGCCGCGGATGCTGGTCGACCAGCTGCTCCGGCGGGGCTACGACGTGGTGTACGAGGAAGTGCCGGGCATGGGCCACTGGTGGAGCCGGCCCGAGACGCCGTTCACCGACTGCGTGGACAACGAGCGCCACAACCAGTTCTGGCGCCGGCACGTGCGCAACCCCTGGCCGCGGGAGGTGGTCTTCCGCACCCACAACTACTCGCTGAGCGACGGCGCCTACTGGGTGCGGGTGCTGGCGCCGGAGCGAGCCTACGCCGATACCATCGTGCGGGCGCGCATCACGGACGACGGCCGCATCGAGGTCAGCACGGTCAACGTCGCCGCGCTGCAGCTGGATCTGTCGCCGGAGCTGCTGCTGCCCGGCCTGCACCGGCTCCTGATCGACGGCCAGCAGCTCGCGGTCGACAACTCGACCTGGGAGACCGTCGAGCTGGTCCGCCAGGACGGTGCATGGGCCCGGGGCTACCCCGCGACGCCGCAGCTGGCCAAGACACCCCAGACCTACGGCCCCTGGCGCCAGGCGATGATGCGGCCCTTCGAGATCGTCTACGGCAGCAGTGGCAGCGCGGAGCAGACCGCCTTCAGCCTGCAGCTGGCACGGCTGTACAGCTATCACTGGTGGTACCGCGGCAACGGCACGGCGCGCATCGTCGCCGACACCGAGTGCGATCCCGCCAGCGGGCGCAACCTGATCCTGCTCGGTGGCCCGGACTCAAACGCCATCACCGCTCAGCTGATCGACCGGATGCCGATCCGGCCGGTGGAGGGCGGCGTGGTCGCCGGGGACCGGCTGATCGCCGGGGAGGACCTCAGCTACAAGTACGTCTACCCGAATCCTGAGACCGACTGGCGGACGCTGGTGCTGATTGAAGGCGGCACGAGTCTGGAGGCAATGCAGCGCCTCTCATCCGTGATGGCGGTCTACTCCGGGGCGGGCTTCCCGGAGTGGCTGGTCTGGGACGACAGCTTCAGGCTGGCGGGCCTGGGCAGCGCCCTCGCCTCGGGCTTCTTCGGGATGGACTGGCAGCTCGATCCGGCTCTGACGTTCTGGAACGAGCCCCTGCTCGCTGCGGAAAATGCTAAGTACCGCTAAATTCTGCTTCGCCCGGCGATCGCCACCCCGCCTTATCGCAGCTGTATTATTGTGAATCAGATAATCTTAGCCATATATGCTCAGATATAGTGGCAATCCACTGTTCATCGGGGTATACTTGTATGGCGATCCGCAGCCGGGGTGCTGCTGATCCGATCATTGCAGGAAGTACGGACGAGGATGATCAAGTTCGAGAGGTTCACAAACAAGGCGCGCGAGTCGCTGGAGAAAGCCCAGGAGGCGCTGCGCCAGCTCCATCAGTCACAGCTGGACACCGAGCATCTGCTCTATGGCATCGCGTTCGTCGAGGGCAGCCTGCTGCCGGGCATCCTGGCGCAGAGCGAGCAGGACGGCGACGCGGCGCTCAAGGAGATCAGGCAGCTCGTTGAGCGCGGTCAGCAGCTGGACGATTCGTCCGGCGGCGGCACGGGGCAGATCTACCTGACGCCAGACGCTCACGAAGTACTCCGCCAGGCCGAGGACGAGATGGAGCAGATGGGCGACAAGTTCATCGGCACGGAGCACATCCTGCTGGCGCTGATCGGGCTCCGGCGCGGGCGGGCGTCGGCGCTGCTGGCTCGTCTGGGCCTCACGCGCGAGAGCATCTACGCCGCGCTTAAGGAACTACGCGGCACGCAGTCCCTGGACTCCGAGAGCGGCGAGGAGCAGTACCAGGCGCTGGAGCGCTTCGCTATCGACCTGACCGAGCGGGCGCGCCAGGGCAGGATCGACCCGATCATCGGCCGCGACGAGGAGATCGAGCGCGCCGTGCAGATTCTCAGCCGCCGCAGCAAGAACAACCCGGTGCTGGTCGGCGAGCCGGGCGTCGGCAAAACCGCCATCGCCGAGGGTCTGGCGCTCAAGATCGCCGAGGGCACGGTGCCGGAGGTGATCCGTGACAAGCGGGTGCTGACGCTCGACATCGGCGCGCTGATCGCGGGCAGCAAGTTCCGCGGCGAGTTCGAGGAGCGCCTCAAGGCCGTGCTGGACGAGGTCAAGGCGGCGCGGCGAGGCGTGATTCTGTTCATCGACGAACTGCACACCGTGGTGGGCGCCGGCGCCGCCGAGGGCGCGATGGATGCCTCCAACCTGCTCAAGCCGGCGCTGGCCCGCGGCGAGCTGCAGTGCATCGGAGCCACCACGCTCAAGGAATACCGCAAGCATATCGAGAAGGACGCAGCACTGGAGCGGCGCTTCCAGCCGATCATCATCGACGAGCCGACTGCCGAGGAGGCCAAGGCGATCCTGGCCGGCCTGCGCCCCCGCTACGAGGAGCACCACGGCATCAGGATCACGGATGAGGCGCTCGACGCCGCCGTTGATCTCTCCGTGCGCTACATCAGCGGCCGCTTCCTGCCGGACAAGGCGATCGACGTGATCGACGAGGCCGCCAGCCGCGTGCGCATCGAGAACATGGGACAGGTCGGCGAGCTCAGGCGCCTGGAAGGTGAACTGACGCGCGCCGGCCAGGATGAGCAGGAGAGCCACACCGCCGGCGACTTCGAGCGCGCCGCGCAGTGCAAGCAGCAGGCCGCGCAGCTCCTAAAGCAGATCGAGGCCGAGAAGGAGCGCATCGGCGCCGAAGAAGGTGAAGCGGCGGTGCGCGCCGCGGACGTGGCGGCGATTGTCAGCCGCTGGAGCGGCGTGCCCGTCGAGAAACTGGGCGTCGAGGAGGCGCAGCGGTTCCTGGAACTGGAGCAGGTGCTGCACGAGCAGCTGATCGGCCAGGACCCGGCCGTCAGCGCGGTGTCCGAGACGATCCGCCGCAACAAGGCCGGCCTCTCGGAGCCCGGCCGCCCGATCGGCAGCTTCATGTTCTGCGGGCCGACCGGCGTGGGCAAGACCGAGATGGTCAAGGTGCTGGCGGACTTCCTGTTCCAGAGCCGCGACGCGGTGGTGCGCATCGACATGGGCGAGTACACCGAGAAGTTCAGCGTCACGCGGCTGATTGGCAGCCCGCCGGGCTATGTCGGCTACGAGGAGGGCGGCCAGCTGACGGAGGCGGTGCGGCGCAAGCCCTACAGCATCGTGCTGCTCGATGAACTGGAGAAGGCCCATCCCGACGTGCTCAGCGTGCTGCTGCAGATGCTGGACGACGGGCGGCTGACCGACTCCAAGGGCGTCACCGTCGACTTCAGCAACACGATCGTGGTGATGACCAGCAACGTCGCCGCCCACGAGATCGCCGCGGCAACGACGGGCAAAACCGAGACCGAGATCGAGGCGGCCTGGCCGGAGGTCACCACGCTGGTGATGCAGCGGCTCAAGGAGCAGTTCCGGCCGGAGTTCCTCAACCGGATCGACGACATCGTGGTCTTCCACACCCTGACCCACGACCAGGTCCGCGAGATCGCCAGGCTTCAGATGCGGGCACCCGCGCAGCGCCTCGCCGACCAGGGCATCACGCTCAAGGTCACCGACGCCGCCTACGATCTGCTGGCCGACCTCGGTTACGATGCCTCCTTCGGGGCGCGGCCGATGCGCCGCGCGATCATGAGCACCGTGATCAACCCGATCGCGGGCAAGGTGATCGCCGGCGACTACGGCCCGGGCACCGCGGTTACTGTGGATGCCGATGCCGCCGGCCGGCTGGTGATCGATAGCGGCTGAGCGGCCTGCGCGCCGACTAGCCAGGCAGCGTCAGCTGCACCATGGTGCTGTCCGTCTCGGGCACCATGATCCGGCCCAGCTGTGGCTCCCCGATCCCCTGCCGGCGCGCGGCCTCGGTCAGCCACCGCTCGCACTCGGACCAGGTATAGCTGTTGCCGCCCGGCGTGTTGACCAGCATGTTGATCGCGAAGATCGCCGCGCGAGCCGGCCTGGTTCGCGACTCGTCCAGGAAGAAGTCGCGGACCACCACCCGGCCACCGGGCGCGGTCCAACCGATCGCCCGCTCGAACACGACAGCGATCTGAGCCGGGCTCATCGAGTGGATCAGGCTGCTCATGAACACCAGGTCGAAGCCCCCTCCCCCGCTGGCCGCCATTACTGGCTCGGAGTCGACGGTGCGCACCTCGCCCGGCACGAAACTAACCCGGTCCGCGAAGTCGGTTTGCAGCAGATTGGCGCGCGCGATCTCGCAGACCCGGGGCAGATCGAGGATCACGGCGCGCAACTCAGGCTTCGCCCGGCAGAACTCCGCGGCGAATGTGCCCGGTCCGCCACCGAGATCCAGCACGGTGCGGACCTTGCCCAGGTCGAGCGCGGCGACTATCGCCGGGGCATGCATCCGCGCCCCCACGGCCATCGCCCCGATGAAGCTCCGGACCTGCTCGTCGGGCCGTTCGTCGTCCTCGTAGGGTTCCACCGCCGGCTCGCCGCTGCGCACCACGTCGGTCAGCCGGCTCCAGCTGCGCCACAGAGTTGCGCGGTGCAGCAGCGACGGCACGATGCACTGCTCCCCCGGTAACAGCCCTGCCCGCAGCTCCGGAGCAACCGCATAGTCCCCGTCCTGCTTGATCAGCACTTCCATCGCCGTCAGTGCATCCAGCAGCCGCTCGGTAGCGCGCAGATCGGTGGCACACGCCTCGGCAACGGCCGTCGCGGATGCTCCGTCCCCCACGGCACTGAAAATGTCCAGCTCCGCCGCGGTCAGCAGAATGCGACAAGGCCAGAAGTCCGCCTGGGCTTTCAGCTCAGCCACGTTCATGGCTGATATGCTATCGCACTCTCGGGCTGGGCAGGCTATTGCCCGGGTGTCTTTGGTAGGCTTAGTCATTCAGACTGTGTGGGGTGCGCAATGGAGTATCGCAATCTCGGTTCATCCGGCCTCAAGGTGTCGGCGCTGTCCTTCGGTGCCTGGGTCACATTCGGCGACCAGATCGGGGAGGACACGGCGCTGGAGTGCATGACCAGGGCCTATGACGCCGGCGTCAACTTCTTCGACAACGCCGAGGTCTACGCCGCCGGCCAGGCCGAGACCATCATGGGCGCCGCGCTCAAGCGCGCCGGCTGGAAGCGCTCCGACCTGGTGATCTCCACCAAAATCTTCTGGGGGGGCCAGGGGCCCAACGACAAGGGGCTGTCGCGCAAGCACGTCATCGAGGGCACGCACGCCGCGCTGAAGCGATTGCAGCTGGACTATGTCGACTTGGTCTTCTGCCATCGTCCGGACTACGAGACGCCGATCGAGGAGACGGTGCGGGCGATGAGCTACCTGATCGACCGTGGGCTGGCCTTCTACTGGGGCACCAGCGAGTGGAGCGCCGAGCAGATCCGCCAGGCATATGAGGTGGCCTACCGGCTGAACCTGGTCCCACCCACGATGGAGCAGCCGCAGTATCACATGTTCCACCGCGAGCGCGTCGAGGTCGAGTACGCCCCGCTGTATCGTGACTTCCAGCTGGGCACCACCATCTGGAGCCCGCTGGCCAGCGGCCTGCTGACGGGCAAGTACAACGACGGCATCCCGGAGGGCAGCCGCGGCTCGCTGGAGAAGTACCAGTGGCTGCGCAGCCGCTTCGAGAGCGAGGAGGCCACCGCGCAGATCGCCAAGGTGCGCGAGCTGACGCCGATCGCCGAGGAGCTTGGCTGCACCATGGCCCAGCTGGCGATCGCCTGGTGCGTGAAGAACCCCAACGTCAGCACCGTGATTACCGGCGCATCCAGACCCGAGCAGGTGACAGAGAACATGAAAGCCATGGCCGTGGCCGCGCAGCTGACGGGCGACGTGATGGAGCGCATCGAGGACATACTCGGCAACAAGCCTGAGCCGCCCCAGCGCTGGCGCTAGGCTCCAGGACCAACCCGCTACGCGCACGCGTCAGAGCGCCGGCGTGCTGCGGCACATGATCTGGTCCGTGAGGAAGTTCTTGTAGACGATGTGCCAGCGGCCGTCCATGCCAACGATCAGCTCGGGCATCGTCATGTGTTCCAGCTCGGGCAATGGTAGCCGCTCCCAGTCCCCGAAGTTGCTCCACTCGAACCAGGTGTCCTCGCCGCCCATGTTGGAGATCAGCGTAACCGCCGTCTTGCCCCAGCCCATGATCGTGCTGACCGTGCGCTTTGCATCGATGGCCGCGAATTCTGATTGCATCGGCAATTCGGTGAGCTCCGCCTCCCCAAATAGCGCGAACGGGATATCGTAGCGAATCGGCAGGATGGCGCTGCCGTGACTCGCGTAGGCGACCTGCCCGTTCAAGCCGTACTGGGGCATGGCATAGGCGGCAGCGGTCAGCGTCCGGCCCCACGACTCCTGCGCCACGTTGAGTGCCAGCGGGTAGACCAGCAGGGGATTCAGCAGTGGGTCCATCACGCCGCTGGCGAATCCGAACAAGCCCAGGTTGCCCTCATCGGGAGAAGCCCCACCGGCCAGCGCGAAGCACTGCTCCACGCCGAAGAACCCAGGTGGCATGATCGCTCCGGTCCAGATCGGGGGATCGATGATCAAATCGCCGAAGCTGCCGTAACCATCCACCTCGTTGCCGAAGGTGCCGACGTGGGCGTGGGGCGGAGCATCGGAATCCACAGCCCAGAGCATATTCACGCTGGTTGGATCGTGCATGAAGAACGGACGGTTGTTCGCCGCGACATTGGCGATATCCAGGACGTTGGCGAAGCCGCCGCCATCCCAGACCATCAGCCGGGCACTGCCGCCGCTGACGAACGAGCAGTAGACATCCCCGGCCAGATTGGTAGTCATGTCCATAGACATCACGCCCGGAGGCATCGCTCCGGTTTCAGTCCAGACCTGGCCATCGGCACTGGTGCAGTGCCGGACCGCCCCGCCGGTCCAGCTGTGGTAGACCACGTGCAGCCCGTCCTGACCGCCGGTACCGTGCATCTCGAAGCCCTGTCCTTCCGACGCCATCAGGTGCCAGTCATGGACCGTGTCAGTACCGTCGTCGTGCAACGCGGCAACGTAGATGTCCGCAGCAGTGTTCTTGTCTGCCACGAGCACATCAGAACCGCCCGGAATCGCAGCCAGGGCCACATTCGCGCCAGCATCCGCCAAGCTCACCGTGTTGCGCGGTGCCCAACCACCGGAGTTGTCATAGAGCTTGACGTCGCCACCCCACAACTTGAAGTAGGCATACGCCGCGTCGTCGCCATAGACGAAGTCGAAGGCGGTGCCGTTGTTATCCGTATCGTCGATGGACACGGGCACGCTCCAGACCGCACCGTCATACTCCGTGAACACGTTGTAAGCGGTGGCGCCATCGTCGCGGTGATAGACGACGGCCGGCTCGCCGCTCACTGGATTGATCTCGGCATCCACGCGGCCGCCGCCGCTGGCGCCGCCAAGAGTACCGGAAACGCCCGTCGGCCCGGTCACCGGATCCCACTGCAACCAGCGCACGCTGTCATTGAACCCATCCCAGACCCGATAGACGACATCTACCACACCCTGGGAATGGTTGTAGACCGCGTCCAGCGAGATCAGCCCGTCCGCCAGATCCTCTTCCACCAGACGCGCCCCCGAGGGATAGGCCAGCGAGTCCACCATCAGGTCCTGATCCGCGGCGATCATATCGACGTAGAAGAGCCAGACGTCGCTGGATCCGTCAGTGGCCGCGACGACCTGCGACATGCCGTTCTCCTGGACGATGGAGTGCCAGCGCGCCTGGTTGCCGTCGAATTCCGCCAGCATGAACTGGGCGGAGGCGCAGACCGGAGCGTAGAGCTTGCCGCCGGCCGCCACGGGCTCACCGATCCACTTGACCCCGTGCAGCGTGGTCGCCGGATCCGAGTAGGCCGGCAACCGGTAGAGGTCGGCACCGGTTCCGTCCGGGGTCAGATGCCAGATGACCAGGGCGGGAATCGTCGGATCGAAGCCGAACAGCACCAGCCGCTCCGTGGACGGATGGCGCGCGGCCTGCATGTAGAGCAGCCGGCACTCCCAGCCGCACAGCTCGGGCTCGCGCACCACCACTGAGTCCTCCGCCCAAGTCGGATAGACCACCAGTCTGTGGTGGCTGTTTCCCGTGCGGACACCCGCCGTGACCTCCGCCGCGATGTGATAGCAGCCCGGCTGCAGCACGACGTCGAACACCGGGTCGGGCTGCGTGACGTCATATGGCGCGTAAACCAGGGCGATCGAATACGTGTCGAGGGGATCGCCCTCGGGATCGTAACTCCCGGACAGGTCGAACTGCACGTTGACAGGTCCGAACAGCGGGCCGCGAGGGATATCGAGCACGGCGACCGGCGAGCACTGCGTACCGGACTCCGGCCCGTCGATGCGCGAGATCCACACGCTCAGATTCCCGCTGGCATCGATCGCCGCAGCCCGATATCGATAGGTGGTGTCGACTGCCGCGGTGTCGTCCTGGAAGTGGTTGACCATCACGGGCTCCGGCGTAAGCCTGCCGAAATCCCCCTCCAGCAACGGGGCACGCTCGAGCACGTAGCCGGCGAAGTCGGGCGCGGCGTAGTCCGGCGAATGCGTCCAGGTCAGCACGAAAGCGTTCTCGCCGCCGCTGGCGCTGAGGGCCGGCGGCGGAGCCGGTCCAAGCGATCCGCCGTGAACACCCAGCTCCACTCCCTCGACCGACATGCCGCCGCCGTTCGGGATGACGATCGCGAAGTAGTGCCGATTCAGTGGCGATGTGTAGGCCGTCGGTGAGGTGTGCTCATCCAGCTCGGGTATCTCGACGGTGGCGGAGCCGACGAACGACGAACTGAAGCGCCAGGTCCCCGCAGCGAAATCACTGAAGCCGACCAGATACTCGCCGCTGACATCGCTGAGCGTCAGCCGCACGGATGTGGGGAAGCAGTCGCCGTCGAAGCCGAGGATGCCGTACAGCGCGAAGGCGGGCTGCCCCTCGGCCGCCAGCGTGATCTCGTCAGGCGGCGAAGGCTGCTCGCCCCGCAGCGCGACTGTGTCCTCCGGGTTGATCTCATACCAGCCGGGTCCCTGGATGCTCACCTGGTGGGGTGGCGCCAGTTCCGTCAGCGCCGGCAGACCCATCTGCTGAGTGTCCGGGCCGGCGTCCGGACCGGCCCCGGGCACCTGCACACCGGAACCGCCACACGAAGCCAGGCCAAGCGCAAGCGAGAACGCCAAGACTGCGAACGCTGTTGTCCGCATATGCTCCTCCCAAACACGGCGTCATCCTGGCCGGATGCGCCGCGATACCCTTTGCCTTGATTATATCCCCGCCGCGCCTCGCTCGCAGCGGCCTCATCTCAGGACCGCCCGTGTTAGAATGCGGCAGCCGAGGTCTGACGTCGCGGCCCGGAAGGAAAATCGACCACGGAGTGCATTGACGCTGGGATGGACTTCCCGATCTTCCACCTGGACTACTTCAGCAACCCGCTGCTGATCGCCGTGATCGCCGTGATTCACGTCATCATCAATCACTCGATGGCGGTCGGCGCGATGCCGCTGATCGTGCTGCTCGAATGGCTGGGCCTGCGCGATGCCGATGCAGACAAGGATGAGCTGGCCCGCCGGCTGCTGTTCGTCTGCTTCATCATCACGACCACTCTGGGCGCCCTGACCGGCGTGGGCATCTGGCTGGCGGCCAGCCTGGTCAATCCCTACGCGATCGGCAGCCTGTTGCGCGTCTTCTTCTGGGCCTGGTTCGTCGAATGGCTGGTGTTCATCACCGAGGTGATCCTGATCATCGTCTACTACCTCACCTGGCGCAGCTGGCAGGGCCCGCGCAAGCTGGCGCACCTCAGGCTCGGCGGTGCGCTGGCGCTGTTCAGCTGGCTGACGATGGCGATCATCTCCGGCATCCTGGGCTTTATGATGCAGTCCGGCACCTGGCTCAGCAACGAGAGCTTCTGGGCGGCGTTCTTCAACCCGCTGTACCTGCCGCAGCTCGGCTTCCGCACCACCCTGGCGCCGCTGCTGGCCGGGATGTTCATGCTGTTCCTGTTGCCATTCCTCACCGCCGGCGGCTCGGCGCTGCGGACGTGGGCCGTGCGCGTAATCTCGGTCTGGTCGGTGTTCTGGCTGGCCTGGACCGCCCTGACGGCCCCGACCTATTGGCTGGCCGTGCCCCGCGTGATGCAGCTCAACGCGCCGGCGGCGGTCGCCTCCCAGCAATACGTCAACTGGTACAGCACGCTGCAGTGGCTGATGCTTGCGGCGGTGCTGAGTATCCTGGTGATCGCCATCTGGGGCATCAGCCGGCCGCGCCGGTTCCCGGCTTGGCTGGCGGTGGTACCGTTCCTGCTGGCGATCGCCCTGACGGGCTACTTCGAGCGGGTCCGCGAGTTCATCCGCAAGCCCTGGGTAATCGAGGAGTACCTCTACAGCAACGGCCTGCGCGCCGCCGACTATCCGCTGTATCAGCAGGAAGGGCTGCTGCGCCACGCCAGCTTCACCACCGTCCGGGAGATCACGCCGGACAACCGTCTGGAGGCCGGCCGCGAAGTCTTCCGCGTCGCCTGCACGCGCTGCCACACCACCAGCGGCGTCAACGGGCTTAAGGGCCGGCTGGCGATGCTGTTCGGCGACGATCCGTGGACTGCGGATGAGATCAAGGCCTACGTGAGCGGAATGCACAACGTCCTGCAGTTCATGCCGCCCTTCCCGGGCAGCGACGACGAGATGGGAGCGCTGGCCGAATACGCCCGCTCGCTGCAGGATACGCCGCGGCGTCTGCCCGGAGCCCAGTCGGCGCCCCTCAGCGGCCAGAGCGGAGGTGGGCAGTGAGTGCGCCCCTGCCCCATGACATCGCGCTGCCGCTGCCGGTGCCGGTCTGGTTCCTTTACTTCGCCATCATCGCGCTGTTCCTGCTGCACATCCTGTTCGTCAACCTGATGGTCGGCGGCTCGACGCTGACGCTGCTGTTCGAGATACTCGGGCTCCGCGAGGAGCGCTACGACCGGCTGGCGCGGCAGCTGGCCCAGACGATCACCGTCAACAAGAGCCTAGCCGTCGTGCTCGGCATCGGCCCGCTGCTGGCGATCAACCTGCTCTACACGCTCTACTTCTACAGCGCCAATGCCCTGACTGGCCACGCCTGGGCGCTGCTGGTGCCGGGCATCGTTGCCGCCTTCCTGCTGGCCTACCTGCACAAGTACTCCTGGGACCGCCTCGCCGGCTACAAGTGGCTCCACATCAGTATGGGTGCAATGTCGACCGGGCTGTTCTGGCTGATCCCCTTCGTGTTCCTGGCCAACATCAACCTGATGCTGTTCCCGGCCCGCTGGAGCGAGGTCAGCGGCTTCATCTCGGCGGTGCTGCTGCCCAACGTCTTTCCGCGCTTCCTGCACTTCATGCTGGCCAGCCTGGCGCTCACCGCGCTGTTCGCCATCGGCTACTTCACACGCCGCGGCTTCGATCTTGAGCGCCAGCTACCGGGCTTCACCCGCCCGGAGCTCAGGCGGCTGCTCTACGCCGCGGCGTTCGGGCTGACGCTGGCGCAGCTGCTGGCCGGACCACTGCTGTTCTTCACCCTGCCGGTCGAAGGCCTGAGCATCACACTGACGCTGGTGATCGCGGCTGGACTGGCAGTTGTGCTGGTGGTGCTCTGGCTGCTCTGGCGCGAGCTGAACGCGGCCGACGCCAGGGTCGGCCACCACTTCGCGCTGATCTGCTCGCTGCTGCTGATCGTGGTGCTGATCATGGGCAGTGGACGCCACCTGTATCGCGAAGTTGCGATCGACGCGCACCGCCGCCAGGTCCGCGAGCAGACCGCGGACTTCCACTGGGCCTCGGTCGCCGCGACCATCCGCGAACGCAGCGGAATCGGCCAACCGGTCTACGCTTCGGCGGGCGAGCGTGTCTACCAAAACGTCTGCAGCGCCTGCCACGCGCGGGACAGCATGCTGGTCGGTCCGTCGGTGACGGAGATCGCCGGCATCTATGCGGGGGACCCGGCCGGCATTGTGACCTGGACGCGGGCACCGGGCAGGAAGCGCGCCGGCTTCATGCAGATGCCCGCCTTCAACAACCTGCCCAGCGCTGACCTGGACGCCGTCGCGCAGTACATGCTTGAGATGCCGGCGATGCCGGAGGATGAGGCTGCGTCCGCGCCGGCTGACGATCAGGCTGCCGAGGCCGACGATGCCCCCGAGACGACTACCTAGTCACATCGGCTGCACGTCGCGGGACCGGTACTATACTGAGACCACATCGGCAACGTCTGCTGCGCGCGGGAGGTAGCAATGTGGATTTGCAGTGCCAGACCCGAAGGCGGGGAGCAGTGCGGCCAGCGGAACTTCGATACCGACGAGTACTGCATCAAATGCGGTGAACCGCGGCCGTCGGGTAGCCGCCCTGCATCGGGATTCACGCTCGCCGGCACGCGCGGGTCCTATGCGGATCAGCGGTTCCCGCTGCTGCCGGGCACCAACCTCGTTGGGCGCACCGAGGGTGACATCATGCTCGGCGACGACCAGCAGGTCAGCCGCCGGCACTGCACGCTGCAGGTGCCGTCCCAGGACGTGATGCTCACCGATCTCGGCAGCACCAACGGTACGCATATCGGTGACCGCGAAGTGGAGCCCGAGGCGCTGGTGCCGCTGGCACCCGGCGATCTGCTCCGCATCGGCGGCAGCACTTTCAGACTGGAGGGACCGGCCAGCGTCACCGAGGCCCGCACCGAACTGCCAGACGATGCCGCTGGAGACAGTGGCGATGCCGCCGAACAGGCGTTGGCAACTACTCAGCAAGCCGGCGCCCAGGTACTGGCCGGCGCGCAGTCCGCGGTTCAGCTTGGTCGCGAGAAGGCCCAGGAGTATGCGCCCCATATCCGCGCCGCCGCCGAGAAAGCCCGTGAGCACGCCCGCGCCGGCGCCGAGCAGGTGCGGCTGGCCACGCGCACCGGTATCCGTCCGCTGTTCGTTCTGCTGTTTGCTGTCGGCCTGCTCGTGATCTGCATGGTGCTCCCCCTGATCCTCTCGATGCCGATGCTGCTGGTGGTCAACACCCGTACCGATACCGAGGAGCAGACAGCCGATACCGGTCTCAGCCAGTATGTCCACAACTACAGCGGCACTGAGCACGTCGCGGTGTTCTCACCGCTCCAGATGACTGACGAGATCGGTCTGCCCGCCGTCGCGGCGACCGTCGTCGCCGGTCCGATCGTGATGACCGGTGCCGGCCTCAAGCTGGCAGGCCATGGCTTCGACGAAAACGGAACCCGCGGCTTCGCCTCGGCATCGCTGTCACTGCAGAGCAACTCGATGTGGATGTGGTTCCTGCTCGGTCTGGTTATCGTGCTGATCATCGCCGATCTGCTGCTCGGCGACCAGTGGGCGATGCAGAAGCTGCTGGCCGGTCTGGTCCTCACCTGGCTGGCCTACGCCGGCATCCTGGGCACGCTGGCCGCCTTCGCCCTGACCGGCGTAATCCGCGGCATGGCGGAGGGGGGCGTCCAGCTGTTCCCAAGCTTCAGTGGGGTCTTCGAAGCGCCGATGCGGATCGCCCTGCTGGGCGGAGCTTACTGGCTGGCTTCCATCCTCTGGCGAAGGCTGGCGCGGCGCCGCCCTCAGCTGGAGGCTGCCGAAGCTGAGCAGTAGGCGCCAGCGATGCCGCTGGCCGTCCGCCAGGCCGAAGGGCTGCTGAAGGGTACAATCTCGGGTGGAAGCCGATCGGGATCGTTTGATGTGTCAATCGCCAGGGAGGTGACGTCTTGACCAGATGGGGATCAGTCGAAGCTGGGCTGGGGCGGACTGCGATTCTGCTGGTGCTGCTGACTGCGATCACTGCAGGCGCGACGTGCTGCGCGGGTCCTGCCCTGCCGAACGCCTTGGAGTCCGAGCTGGCCAGCGTGCCCAGCGTCGGGATTGACAGCGCAGTCTGGGCACAACTCACCAGCGAACTCAAGCGGGTCATTGAGCAGGAAGGCACCTCGCGCCGGACCGCCGCGGCTCCGACTGGCTTTGGCAGCCGCGTGCCAGATCTCAGTCTGCACAATCTCGGCACTGACAAGTACTTCACCTGGTCGTACCGCCAGCACGGGGATTACGATCTCAACGGCGACGTGAACGTCAGCGACCTGACCCAGGTCGGGGTGCATTTCGGCAAGACCAGCGTCGACGACGACTGGCAGGTGGCCCAGCTGGCCGACGGGGACGGCAACGGCGAGGTCGGTGTCAGTGACGTGACGCCGATCGGGCAGAACTTCGGCGGCGTGGTCCACGGCTACGAGCTGCAGTCTCGTCCGGACCCCGGCTCGCCCTACGCCAAACGCGAGGAGTACGCCTTCGTACCGGGCGACAAGCTCACGGGGATCTACCCGGAATACCAGCATCTCACCACGTTCATTCTATCTGGACCCGACTATCGGGTCGTACCATATGTTGAGGGCGGGAGCGGCCGCGAATACGGAGTTGAAAGCAACATCTACGAGACCGCCGGCGGCGAACCTACGTGGACGACGCACCGTGGTAACAACCACCGCGATGGACAGGCACTGACCAGCGGCCCGGCTGCCGCTGATGAAGTCTGGGAGGTCGAGCTGGAGGGGGGGACGCTGTTCAACGAACCGGTCGTCGGCGATGACGGTACCATTTTCGTCACCACGATGGGTACCGAGGATCTGGCCAACGAAGTAGTCGGGCGCGGCTACTTGTACGCGATCCATCCGGACGGAACGCTGTGGTGGCGATTCAGGACCCCGCGAGGCATGGTCATCACGCCGGCGACCTGCCGCCGGGGGCGCGTTGTCATGGGTGATCTGAGCGGGATGGTCTACTGCCTGGCACCCGACGGGAAGCAGATCTGGCGCAGCCAGATTGCTGGCATGCTGTACCTTGTCGGTCCCCTGCTTGAGGACGATGGAACTGCGTACATCGTTTCCCATACGCTCTCCGGCATGGATGTCAGTTCCAGCACCCTGTACAAGCTGACAGCGGCCGGGGCCATCGACTGGAGCAGACCACTCAACGCCCCGGTACTGGCCGCCCCGTTTCACAACTCCACCGGTCACGTGACGCTGGTTGATGAAGCCGGCGAGTTGTATTCCTACGGGGATGATGGAGTTCTCGCGTACAACTTCATGCTTCCCGATTCGCCATCATCCTACCTGTACGGCTTCGGGGTCGCGTTTCGTGGGGTGGCCGTCATCTACTGCACGGACGGTGATGAGCTGGCGGTCGTCGCCGAGAACAACTCGATCACGTGGATTGATGGCCTCGGAGAGACTCCCGTGACCCCACCGTCAATCGGCAATGACGACCGCATCGTGTTCGGCACGCAGACGACCGGGCCGGACCCGGTGCAGAAACTGAACAGATACGATGGCGTGGTCGAGCAGTGGGACATGGACGTGGCCGGCAACATGATGAGCCACATCACGATCGATGACTCGGATACGATGTACTACACGGCATTTCACGCCCACCAGGCCGGTTTCGCTCACATCAACGGCATCTACTGCGTGCTGCCTGACCAGACCACCGCCTGGTTTCATCCAACCGGGGAGAACTTCCCCTTTGCCCCGATAATCGCCGACGAGAACCTGATCGTTTGTCTGGTCACCGAGGGGTGGTTTACGTCCTCAACGCGCTCCTTCCTTACCGGGGTTCGCAGCAGCCAGTAGCGCTCATCTGGCAGTCGGGCCAAGGCCAGTCAGTCACTGCCGTCAACGGCTGAAGGGTACAATGCCCCTGGGACGCCCAATCGAGTTGTCGCGATTGTCACCGTCAACCTGGAGGTAGCCGATATGACTGCACAGGGGAGACTATCTCAGCTGCGTCTGGCGAGGACGCTGCCGCTGCTCCTGCTGGTCATCTCAGTATTGGTGGCAGCAGTCTCCTGCTCCGGCTCCGGCCAGGAGCCCACCGCGCAGCTTGACATCGCAATGACAACCGGCGCGGGCGTGGACCCCGCGCTCTGGGATGAGCTGGTGGACGAACTCGTGCGGGTTCTCGTACAGGAAGGCACTGCCCGGCGGACGGCCGCCGCGCCGGTCGGCTTTGCCAGTCGGGTCCCGGACCTGAGCACACACCATGTCGCCGGCGAAACGTACTTCACGTGGTCCTACCGCCAGCACGGTGACTACGACCTGAACGGCGACGTCAATGTCAGCGACCTGACCCAGGTCGGCGTGCACTTCGGCAAGACCACGCTGAGCGCCGACTGGCAGCAGGCTCAGCTGGCGGACGGCGACGGCAACGGCGAGGTGAACGTCAGCGACGTCACTCCGATGGGGCAGAACTTCGGCGGACGCGTCAGCGGTTACGAGCTGCAGGTCCGCCAGGACTCGGGGTCGCCATGGGCCAAGAGCTCAGAGCACGCCTTCATTCCGGGTGACAAGCTGACCGGTATCTATCCGGAGTACACCCGCGTAAGCCCGTCCATTCTGCCCGGACCGCAGTACCGGGTCGTGCCGTACGTGGACGGTGGTGGCGACCGGCAGTACGGCGTGGAGAGCAACCTGCTCCAGACCGCCGCCAGCGGCAGCCCCTGGCACACCCATCGCGGCAACAACTTCCGCGACGGACTGGCGCCGGTTGCCGGCCCGGCCGCGATCACCGACAGCTGGGAGCTGGACATCGAAGGAGTGGTCTTCATGCAGGAACTGGCCGTGGGCATGGACGGTCTGCTCTACGCCGCAACCTACACGGGAAGCGGCGAGATCGACGATCCGACTCTTGGCGGCTTTGTCTATGCCATCGACCCGGCGGGCAGCGTCAGCTGGAGGTTCAGAACCGAAGCCGGCATGATGCTGACTCCGGCCACCTGCCGTACCGGACGGGTGATCGTCGGCGATATCAGCGGCATTGTCTACTGCCTGGCCCCGGATGGGAAGCAGCACTGGCGCGTCCAGCTGCCCGGCGTGATCGGCCTCAACAGCCCGCTGGTTGACGACGCCGGAACCGTGTTCATCCTGGCGCACGCGCTCGGCGGTAGTGGCGGCGTCACCTCCAGTACTCTGCACAAGCTGCTGCCCGATGGTACTGCTGAGTGGGGCAGGCAACTCAACGACCCGGGCCTGATATCGCCCTTCCTCAACTCCCAGGCCCAGCCTACCGTTGTTGATAACGCCGGCGAGCTCTACTCCTACGATTACCAGGGCACACTTGCCCAGAACTTCATGCTGCCGGAGCCGCCCGGGGCTTTCATTTATCCCCACGGGCCGGCGATCCGTGCTGGACTGATGGTCTATTGCTCGGACAGTGACCAGCTGAGATTCCACATGGATGACGACACATTCGAGGGCCACGTTGATCTCGGAGAAGAGGGGATCACGATGCCCTCGCTGAACAACGAAAGCAAGATTATCTTCGGTTCGAGAACACTTGATCCTAACCCGGCCCTGCGCATCAACCACTACACTGCGGGAATCGAGGACTGGGAGTACGCGATCTCGGGTACGGTCGTCAGCGACATCGCGATCGACAGCGAGGATCGGATGTTCTACGGCACGTGGCTGGCATCCGAGGTGCCGCTGACCAACGGAGTCTACTGCCTCGAGCCGGACCAGACGATCGCCTGGTATTTCCCGACTGACGAGTGGGCCGCGACCGCGGTGACGATCGCCGGCGAGAACATGCTGGCCTGCGTCTTGCTCGAGGGGTGGGATGATCCGCAGTCGACCACGAAGGTGCTGGGGATCCGCGGGGACTAGCTGCTGATTCCATGTCTCAGCCGT
>Ga0180431_10001212_pt1 | contig 36267 bp, 20 predicted proteins | sample SS_ome_11_FD_132459 | JGI IMG/M metagenome (GOLD analysis project Ga0180431, IMG submission 132459) | Hypersaline lake sediment archaeal communities from the Salton Sea, California, USA - SS_1_MS_1 metaG | ecosystem: Environmental > Aquatic > Non-marine Saline and Alkaline > Hypersaline >... | reverse complement strand
GATCGCGCCATAACTCGGGCAGTCCAATTCGCCCGGAGGAATCATTTTTTACGGTGGGATTGCGGCTCTCGACAAAATAGATCCGATTGTCATCAATCGTCATGGTTGAGTTAATCATAATCCCACGTTCGGAGCGATTGTCTGCCCAGAGTCGGTCGCCGGAGATTTTGTCGTTGGCAAAGATGTATTGGCTGCACACCTTGTAGGTGACGGATCCCGAAGGCTTATCAAACCAGCCGGAGTCCGAACCGCCCCAGATATTCGTATAATGAGTCCCGTCGAGTTGGGCGGTGCCGTACAGCATATCCTTTGAAATCGCCACATAGCCCCATTGGAGACCGTCATCATTCAGCTTGAATGTTCTTGTTCGAATCCCCGTATCCCCGTCGAGGAACCAGCAGTCATCGTCCACGGCAACATAGAGTCCGTCCACATCTGCACAGACATAACCATTGTCTCTCGGTGTATTGACTCGGAGCAATCCCGGTACCTCCAGCGACCAATAGATCGCTCCATTGTAGGCATCCATCGCCAAAATCCGATCCAGACCCTGGTGATACAACCGGCCGTCCATCATGACCGGGGACGGCATGCGTGGATTGCGATCCGCCCCGAAGTCGGCACCGGGCGAGCCGATCCATTGTATCATCATCTGATCCGTTCGCGTGGCCCCTTCGAGTGTGTCACCGGTATTGGCGGCGTTGTCCGGATTGCCGTATTGACGGGGCCACGGTGCAGCGCCGGGTAAAGGGCCTCGAACTACTTCAGACCAAAGGCCGTTGCTGTCGTGAGTCGTGATACAATTCGAGCCTGTGGCGTTTAGCCATGTTTCCAGCTCAGTTTTCGTTAGCTCATGCGGACAACCGGCCGGTTGTCCCAAAAAGGCTGAGCCGCCGGGCCGGAGGACGCGGTATATCTCAGCGACGGAACCGGGGCATGCTCCTTCCGAAAGAACGCGGTCGGAAACAACGAGATTGAAAAAGTATTTGGTGAATCGGAGATCGTCGAGCGATTCGACCTTATGCAGTTTTATTCGGGACCCATAGATGCCCGCTTCCATGAGTTTATTGATCGCTGTGTGTATCTTTGTCGGATCGGTATCCACGCCAATGACGATAAGATCGCTGCGTTTGGCTAATTCGAATGCCAGCCGTCCCTTCCCGCAGCCGTAAACCAGACAAAACCCTTTTTCAATGCCGGTTTGATTGATGATATGCTCCGCGGCCGTCTCGTACAACGGGCTAAGCGAGTCGGCGGGATGAGGGCAGGCTCTGTTCGAACAGTCCATACGCGTATAATTGATGGCGTTATTGAATGTACAGATATCGGTGTAAAGTTCCCTCGATCCACTCGTATATCCAACTCGGTAGGAGTACTGGGTTCTGTATTGCAACTCACTCAAGGCTATCTCATGGGTCGTTGTCGTTGAAGAATCCTTTGCCCGCAGGCCCGGCGAATCGGTTGCCCAGTACTCCACGATAGAATCACGCGCATCGGGTGTATCCCATCGCACGACCGCAGTCGTTGGCCCGGTGAATTGCACGTAAGGTCCAACGTCGATCGTGATGGTCGCGCCCCGATTTTGCCGCGAAGGATTTGGCTTTGCTCGTCTTAGGATATCCGCCTGAGCCGTATTCATGATGGCTAAAACCAAAACGAGACATCGAGTTCTTCCGGAGAGTATGCGGGAGCGAGCGGCCACTTCTGCGAAATTAAAGCGTTTGAAATATCTACACATAATCACTTTCTAAAATCCCCCGCTTCAAATCCCCTTCTTCCTGAGCCTTACCGAGGCACGTCTGACGATTACATGTGCATTGTATAATATCCTTTCGCAAAATGTCAATAAAGAAGAAACAGCGCGATGTTTCGTTTCGAGCTCCAATAAAATGCACGAATAAGCATTGCATAATCCTCCGGTTGGCATAAATTAAAAGGGGCGCAGGCATCAACTTTGGAATCGCAGCCCAGGGGAGTATTCTTCGGGCCTGCCGGTCTGGATTAATATAAAATTCACAATAGTCTCATAAATTTCTAATAATAGGTGGCATACTTGTCGAAAATTGTTATTATGGTATTGTATGAGGTTGTGTGGTGCATGCAGGAGGTCTCAGGTGTTAACCGAAACATAACTATTCATCCGGTTTCATTTTGAAAGGAGGATTCGTCATGTGTAGCAAACTGATCCGTTTAACTTTAATTCTTATGTTTGGACTGATCCTGGCCAGTCCGTCGAACGCCGCCGATCTCGTCGGCTTCTGGACGTTCGACGGTGATGCACTGGATTCGTCCGGGCTGGGCAATGACGGTACGCTCGAAGGCGATCCGGAGTATGTCGGCGGCTGGCTCGGCCAGGCGGTGTTTCTGGACGGCGACGATTATGTGACGACGGACGGCGTCGCCGATGACGTTCAGAGCAACAATGTCAGTATGAGCGCCTGGGTCAAGACAGCCGACCATGGCGATTGGTTCTCCATCAATGACGTCGGCGGCGGTAACGTTGCTCTATTCGCTACGGACAACCAGCGGGCCGCTATGTATGAAAACAGTTACCAGGCCCACTCGACCACTATCGTCACCGACGACGAGTGGCACATGCTAACGTATGTCCGAAGGGGCAATACAGGTTATGTTTACGTCGATGGGGTGCTGGAGAACACTCACGATCCCGGCTTTAGTCTCAGTCCCGACGACCGCTGGTCCTTAGGCCAGGAATGGGATGGAGATACTCCCAGTGACTTTCTCGTCGGGACGATTGACGAAGCCCGAGTGTATAATGGCGGGCTAACGGACGTGGAAGTGGCGGATATTTTCAATGCCTCGACGTCGTCAGCCGCCGCCTGGAGACCTGAACCGGCCGACGGTCAGATGGACGTGATGACCAATACGAGATTGAGCTGGGCACCCGGTCTCGATGCGGTTTCTCATGATGTTTATCTCGGAACGAACAAAGCGGATGTCACGGCGGGAACCGGCGGGACCTTCCAGGGTAATCAGGCGGATACAAGCTTTGGCCCCGGTTTCTTGTTGCCGGGTGCGACGTACTATTGGCGCGTCGATGAAAATAAGGCTGATGGAACCGTGACGCCGGGTGCGGTCTGGAGCTTTACGACCGTGGAGTTCGTGATCGTGGATGGTTTCGAGTCCTACACCGATAACGATCCGGCCGGTGAGGCCATTTGGCAGTCCTGGATTGATGGTTTCGGTGTCGATGAAAACGGCTCGCAGGTCGGTTATCTGAATCCTCCTTATGCCGAACAAACGATTGTTCATGGTGGCCTTCAGTCCATGCCGTTCATCTACGATAACAGCGAGGCGTCCTATTCTGAAGGTGTTCGCACGTTTGCCGGCGATCCGTGGGATTTCACCGTCAACGGACTCATCGGATTGACGCTTTGGTTTAAGGGGCAACCGGCTCCCGTTGGCGGTCTCAGTTATGATGCGGGAAGTCAGACCTATACGATGACCGGCTCCGGCTCGGAGATCGGAGGCACCTCGGATGAATTCCATTATGCATATAAAACGCTGACCGGGGCGGGATCTATCACCGCGAAGGTCGAGAGTGTGACGGATACGCATGCCTGGGCCAAGGCCGGGATTATGATTCGCGAGACACTGGAGGCGGGCGCCCTCTATGCTTCAGTTGTGGTGACGCCGAGCGGCCGAGTCGCTTTTGGATTCAGGTCCACGGCCGCACTGGATGCCCACAGCACACATACCGCCACGGGCGCCATTACCCTTCCGCATTGGATCAGACTGACGCGTTCGGCCACCAATCTCTTCAGCGCCGAGCATTCGTCTGACGGTGTCAATTGGCAGCCCGTGGCAGGCACCGATCCACTGGATCCGTCCACCTGGAACGTCCTGATGAAATCGGATGTCTATGTCGGTCTTGCCGTGAGCGCTCGTGATCCTGATGCGGTATGCGAAGCCAGAATCTCTAATGTCGCAACGACCGGTACCGTAGCCCCGGGCGTATTTGACCAGTCGCAGGATGTTGGGATTGGCAGCAACGCTCCCAATCCGCTCTATGTCAGGCTGGAAGATGCCGCCGGGAAGCCCGGTACGGTCTATCACGAAGACGGTCCGCAGGCGGTTCTTCATAGTGACTGGATGCAATGGGCGATTCCGCTCGATGATTTTCAGTCACAAGGTATAGACGTCACTGCGGTCCAGAAGATTGCTCTGGGTGTCGGGGATGGAGATGATCCTCAGTCCGGCGGTACCGGCATGCTGATCTTTGATGATATTCACGTGGTTCGCCGCATGCCGACGGTCGGACGAGCCATCCTGTTTGAAGAGGATTTCGAAGGTCTGACTCTGGGCCCGAATGTGGATGAGGAGCTTGCCGGCGATGAGGTCTGGACGAAGGCGCCCCCGTCGGGCTGGGCAATTGACGACAGCGGTGTTCCCGGCGTCGGCGATCCGGCCAACGATGGTGTCACCGAATGGGCCGGCTGGAGCTTCGCCGACAAGAACTGGTGGGTTGAGACCGCCGGCGATCAGCAGCGTTCGCAGTTTGTTTTGGGCAATGGGATCGTCGCCGTCGTCGATCCGGATGAATGGGACGACCAAGATCATGCGCCGGGTCTGCTCAATAGTTTCCTTAGTACGCCGGCGATTGATGTTTCCACGACGGAAGCGGGACCGGGGGCATTGCAGCTTAAGTTCGATTCGAGCTGGCGAGAGGAAGATACGCAAACGGCCAATGTCACGGTCAGTTTCGACGGCGCCGAGCCGATCGAAGTTATGCGATGGGAATCTTCGGGAGACAATACTGGATTTCTCAAAGCCGACGCCGTCAGCGAAACCGTCACGGTCAATATCGACCGACCTGCCGGGGTTAAGACGATGGTGGTTACGTTTGGCATGCTCAACGCCGGCAACGACTGGTGGTGGGCGATTGACAACGTAAGTGTCAGCGGTATACCGAGAGAGCGCATCATCGCCCTTTATGAAGATTTCGAAGGTCTGGAACTGGGCCAAAGCCCGGAGGAGGACCCGAGTTCTCAAGAAGTCTGGACGGAAACACCCCCGCCCGGTTGGTCGGTTGACGAGAGCGGTGTTCCCGGTGTGGGCGATCCGGCGGTGGACGGTGTGACCGACTGGGCCGGCTGGGCTTTCGCCAATAAGGAATGGTGGATTGCCGTCGCCGGCAATCAACGGCGCGTGGAATTCGAGCTGGGTCAGGGGACGGTCGCTATAGCCGATCCCGATGAGTGGGATGATTCGGCTCATCCGGATGGATATAATGTTGCCGAGGATGCCTTCGATACCTGGCTCAGCACCCCTGCGATTGACGTCGCTGATTTCGAGGCCGGGACGGTCCAGCTTAAGTTCGATTCGAGCTGGCGTCCGGAATTTGACAGCAATTATCATCAGACCGCCAATATTATGGCAGCCTATGATGTTGGAGAACCGGTTGAGGTGTTGCGGTGGGAATCGGATGGAACGAGTCCGAACTTCAAACCCGACAACTCTACCAATGAAACAATTGTCGTCGATTTGGATGTTCCCGCCGGGGCGACGAGCGTCGTCTTGACGTTCGGCTTGTTCGACGCCGGCAACGACTGGTGGTGGGCCATTGATAATATCGAGGTCAGCGGTCTGCCCAGAGAAAAGGTACCCGTTCTGATCGAAGATTTCGAAGGGTTGGAATTGGGGCCAAACGTGGACGAGGAACTCACCGGTGACGAGGTCTGGACGAAAACACCTCCGGCCGGTTGGACCATCGACGATAGCGGCGTCCCCGGTGTTGGCGATTTCGCCACCGACGGGGTTACTGAATGGGCCGGCTGGAGTTTCGCCGACAAGAACTGGTGGGTAGAGGCGGCCGGCGATCAAAACCGTTCGCAGTTTAACCTGGGAGTCGGCACGGTCGCCGTGATCGATCCGGACGAGTGGGACGATCAGGATCACACGCCCGGCCTGATCAGTAGTTATCTCAGCACCCCGGTCATGGATATTTCCCGGTTCGAGGCCGGTTCGCTCGAATTGACATTCGATTCGAGCTGGCGGCCGGAAGATACGCAGACCGCCCGGATTACCGTCCAGTTCGACGGTGGTGAGCCTGTTCAGGTCATGCTCTGGACGTCTCTGGCCGGCGCTTTCTTCAAGCCCGATGCGACCAGTGAGACGGTGACGATACCGCTGGATAATCCCGAAGGGGCGACGACCGCCCTCGTCACATTCGGAATGCTCGAAGCCGGCAATGACTGGTGGTGGGCGATTGACAACGTGGTTGTTAATGGTTATCTGACAGGCGATGTCGCCCCCATCCTGGTTTTCTCGGAGAAATTCGACGGTGTGGATTTGACTCCCAGTGTGGATGAAGCCCCCGCGGGCAACTTCTGGACCAAGACGCCCCCGCCCGGCTGGGCGATCGACGACAGCCAGATGGCCGGATTCGGCGATCCGGCCACAGACGGCATGACCGAATGGGCCGGATGGAGCTTCGCCGATAAGGCCTGGTGGGTCCAGGTCGCCGGCGATCAGGAACGTTCCACGTTTGATTTGGGAACGGGTATTGTCGCGATTGCCGATCCGGACGAATGGGATGATGCAACCCATGCCGATGGGACGTTTAACAGCTTTCTCGACACACCGTCGATCGACATTTCCGGTGTCGATTCGGGAACCGTCGAGCTCAAATTCGATTCGAGCTGGCGGCCGGAAGCTGCACAGACCGCCACGGTGAGTGTCTCCGTGGACGGCAGCGATTGGGTGGATGTGCTGTTGTGGGAGTCGGACTCCGGCAGCCCGAACTTCAAGACGGACACCACCAGCGAGACGGTAACCGTGGCGATCCCCACGCCCGCCGGGGCGCAGAGCATGGTTCTGAGCTTCGGAATGTTCAACGCCGGCAACAACTGGTGGTGGGCGATCGACAACGTAGAAGTCACCGGCATCTCGGCGGGCGGCGCCGTCCAATTGCTCGTGGAGGACTTCGAGGGCCTGACGCTCGAACCGAGCGTCGAAGAGGCGCCTCCCGGCAGTTTCTGGACCGATGTGCCGCCGATAAATTGGTTTGTGGATGATAGCGGCGTACCCGGCGCGGGTGACATCGACAATGATGGTGTGACCGAATGGGCCGGATGGAGCTTTGTCAATAAATCCTGGTGGGTTCAGGTCGCGGGAGATCAGGGCCGGAGCGAATTCGAGAACGGTAGTTCCGTTGTAGCGGTGGCCGATCCGGATGAATGGGATGATTTGGATCATTTCCCCGGTCTGTATAATGCATTCATGAGTACGCCGGCGATTGATATTTCGACTGTAGATGCGGGTACGTTATGGCTGGTGTTCGATTCGAGTTGGCGCCAGGAAGATTCGCAAACGGCCAGTGTCACCGTCCAGTTCGATAGCGGCGATCCGATCGAGATCATGCGATGGGAATCCGAGCTTGGCAACCCGGCCTTGCTTAAACCGGATGCCACCAATGAAACCGTTGTTATGGAATTGAACAATCCCCCCGGCGCCCGTGAGATGGTCATTACGTTTGGCATGCTCGACGCCGGCAACGACTGGTGGTGGGCGATTGACAACGTGGAAGTCATGAGTATTCCCGCTCAGTAGTCGCCTTTTGAAGTGAGTTGATAGCTTTCCAGTCTATGACAGGGTGGCAGCGTTTTGGCTTGCCACCCTTTTTTATTGATTTGTAATTTCGATCACATGGTCAGACTTTAAAGAATATTTTGTGTCGGTAGAGGAACCATAGAAGCAGCCATTTAATAGCAAGAACACCGGTGGGAATAACCAGCGGTGCGAGCAGCCCCGCATTTGCGGCCACGCCCGAAAGGAAAATTTCCGCCATATCACCGAAATCGACGAAGCGTTGGAGAACGTAAATCGTGATGGGATTGACCCCGATCACGACGAAAAAGAACGTCCATCGCCGGTATCCCTTCACGTCGATGATCCAGTAGAACAAGGCCAGGAGCATCAAGCTCCAGCCGCCTGCGAAAAGCATGTAGGAACTGGTCCAGATGATCTTGATAATCGGAAAGGCAAAGCTCCAGAGATAACCGGCTGCGACGCACGTTACACCGGCGATGGCCAGGCCGGCAGCTTTTTTCGAGCCGGGATGCCTTGACCGAAGCCAGTGGCCCGCCAGCGCGCCGAGAAGAACAGTACAAACTGCCGGGAAGGTGGAGATGAATCCTTCGTTATCACCGTGACCGTAGTAAAGCGTTCCCGGAATTAACTGCTGATCGACGTACGAGGACAAACACCCTTCCATCGTCATTACGCCCGCACCGTAGCCGGGCACGGGAATCAATATCGCGGCAAGCCAGTAGAGGATCAATACCGCGCCGATAATAATCGCCTGCGTTCGCCATTTGGTATGAACGACAATGATCGCGGCGAAGAAATAACACACGCCGATCCGTTGAAGCACGCCCGGCCAGCGCATCTGGGACCACTCGAAGTTCTGTAGATTGTTGAATATCAAACCAAGAAATATAAGGACAGTACTTCGTTTAAGAATGTGCAGATGGATCTCTTTCGAGCTTTGCCCTTTCTCACGCCGGCGGGACATCGAGAACGGCAGTACCGTTCCCGTAATAAACAAGAACAACGGGAAGATTAGATCCTCGAAACGAAATCCTTCCCATTTGACGTGTTTGAGCTGCTCGTTGATCGTTCGGGTGACGGGATTGTCCCAGACCTCGACGAGGGTATCGAGCGCCGCGCCGCCGCCGATGATCCAGAACATGTCGAAGCCTCGCAGCGCATCGATCGAGACGATGCGTTCGGCCGGCAATGTGTGCTCAATGCTTTCGGACACAGGCGAATCCTTTCAATATATTCGAGTATTTGGTTTAGGGTTTTCACCCAATCATTCACGTGTCGGAAGTATATCAAGTAAACGGTCTGAATTGAATATTGAATATTGACGGTGTCAATTATTTCTATTTTAACGGCCCGGTTTGCAAAGGGCTTCGCGGTCACTTGTAGAACGGCGACTTTGGGACTATGGAAATTCAAAGGATATTGTGATATTATAATGTCTTCGGATAGCTTAAGAAGTCTTTTGCCGTTGTTATGGTAAAGACGTCAATGAGTGTTAGTTAATAACGGAAGGCGGTACTCGTATGATGAAGGCAAATATTTCACGACGTTCATTTCTCAAACAGACAATGACCTGGAGTTCTGCATTGGCACTGGGCAAGCCGGCCTTTGCGAAAAACGATCAAAATAAAGGTTTGACCGGCTCCTTGCAAGGGCGTAAACCGAATGTTTTGGTTATCGTCGCCGATGATATGGGCTATTCGGATGCCGGATGCTATGGCGGGGAAATCCTGACACCCAATCTTGATCGTCTCGCGACCAACGGCATCCGGTTTTCACAATGCTATTCGACGGGGCGTTGTTGGCCTTCACGGACTTCGCTTCTGACGGGCTACTACCCGCAGCAGGTCCGGATGGATCCGCCCCAGGGGCGATTGCCGGTGTGGACCCGTGTGATCCCGCATTATCTCAAACCGCTTGGATACCGGTGCTATCACTCCGGCAAGTGGCATCTCAGGGGGGCGCCCAAGGCGGTCGCCGATGGCGGATTCGACCACTCGTACGTCCTGCACGATCACAATCGCTTCTTCGCGCCCAAACAGCATGAACTCGATGACCGGAAGCTGGCTCCGATAGAGGACGGTACGGATTTCTACGTGACAACCGCCATCGCAAACCACGCCTGCGAATTTCTCAAAGAACATACCGACAAACACCGTCGTCAACCTTTCTATTGTTACCTGGCTTTCACGTCGCCGCATTTCCCGCTGCACGCTCTGCAAAAGGACATTGCGAGGTACCGGGAACGTTATCTTGAGGGATGGGATGTGATCCGCCGGAGACGATGGGAGCGTCTGCGCCGGATGGGCATAGTGGATTGCGAGCTTTCGTCGCTCGAGCCGGATGTGATTCCGAGCTGGAACTTTTCGAAGGACGACCTGCAGTCCATGATCGGGCCCGGCGAGGTGGATCGGGCGGTCTCATGGAAGAAACTGAGCGAAGACCAGAAGAATTTCCAGGCGGTGAAGATGGCGATTCATGCGGCAATGATTGACCGCATGGATCGCGAGATCGGACGCGTGCTCGATCAGATTAAGGCGATGGGGGCTTTTGAAAATACGGTGGTTCTTTTCGTCTCCGATAATGGGGCCAGCGCCGAGCAGATCATCCGGGGGGACAAACATGATCCCTCAGCGGCGCCCGGTTCGGCTCGCTCGTATCTGTGCTTAGGCCCCGGCTGGTCCAGTGCGGCCAACGCGCCTTTCCGCCTGCACAAGTCGTGGGTGCACGAAGGAGGCATCTCGTCGCCGCTAATCGTTCACTGGCCGGAAGGGCTGGCGGCTCAAGGGGAGCTGCGTCATGATCCATGCCATTTTATTGATATTGTGCCGACGGTCCTGGATGTGGCGGGAGCCGGCAATTACTCCGGAACGTGGAACGGCGAGGCGGCGCCGCCCCTTCCGGGCACGAGCCTCGCGCCGGCATTTGCCAAAGACGGTGTCGTCGCGCACGAGTTCATTTACTTTCACCATATGCAAAACCGGGCCCTTCGGATCGGCGACTGGAAGCTGGTGGCCAAGGGAAAGGATGCGCCGTGGGAGCTTTACAATCTGAAGACGGATCGTTGCGAATCCGAAAACCTCGCAGACCAGCATCCGGAGAAGGTCCGCCAGATGTCGGCGCAATGGCAGAAGTATGAAGATCAGTTCAGACGCCAGGCAGGGCCGCCTCCTAAGAAAGTCAAGCGACGTCGAAACCCGGCGGCTAGATAGTGACAGTTGGAAAAACCGGAAAACCACGATGTCACCCCTGTGAAGGTGGGGGGCTATAGCTAAAAAATCGATTTCCGCTTGCACGGGAATGACAGGTAATACGTTGTCACAGAAAAATTGAGCAATTGTCATTCTGCCGACTGGGAATATATTATCAAGTGAAATTCAACTGGTCGATATTTTCTTATCATGGTATGATATTTCCATATCGCTGAAGAGACTATTGAAATGCGAACTTATGTGGGTGACAAAGATGGTGTAAAACGGCAACACATTTCAAGATAAATAAAGGATCAGGTGAGATATGAGCAGTAACAACGAGCTTTCGACACGTAGAGATTTTCTTCGAGGTGTGGCGGCTGGAGCGGCGGCGATCAGTATGCCTTATGTTGTTCCCGGCTCGGTTTTGGGGGCGGGGGCGCCGAGCAACCGAATTACAGTCGGGTGTATCGGGAACGGCAATATGGGGTTTACCGATTTGCAGGGGCTGATGCATCAGGGCGATACGCAGATTCTCGCGGTTTGCGATGTGAACCGGGGCAGCTTCGGCTACAAGACGGCCACGCAGTTTCGGGGACGCGAGCCGGCCCGCAAGCTGGTGAACGAGTACTATGCCAAGAAGGCGGGATCGGGGTCGTATAAAGGTACGGAGGCTTATAATGATTTTCGCGATCTGCTGGCCCGTGATGATATCGACGCCGTATCGGTGACGACCCCGGACCAATGGCACGCCATCCCGACGATCATGGCCGCGCGGGCGGGAAAGCATATCTATTGTCAGAAGCCGCTGAGCCTGACGATTGCCGAGGGCCGCGCGATGGTCGAGGCCGTTCGACGGTACGGGGTGATTCTCCAAACGGGTAGCCAGCATCGCTCCAAGGACCGGATGCGATTCGCCTGCGAGTTGGTTCGCAACGGCCGGATCGGGCAGGTTAAAAGGGTGCTGACGGACCTTGGACGTCACGGCCTGCGTTTCGAGATGGATGCCTGGCAGCCCACCCCAGTGCCCGATGGGTTCGACTATGATCTATGGCTGGGGCCGGCGCCGTGGACGCCCCATCACGAGCACCGCTGTTTCTATACCTTCCGCTTCGTTCAGGATTATTCGGGCGGCGAGACGACCAACACCGGAGCCCATAAGTTCGATATCGTCCAGTGGGCGCTGGGCACCGAACGCACCGGGCCGGTCGAGATCGAGGACCTGGGCAGCGAATTTCCGAAATCGGGCATATTCGACACGGTCAGCAAGATTCATTTTCGGGCGAAGTATGCCAACGGCATCGAGATGATTTGCACGCCGGGCGGCGTCGGCGGCGCCGCGCGTTTCGAGGGCACGGAAGGATGGGTGCATGTGGACTGGAATTCGTTTAAGACGCATCCCGAATCCCTCATGGATAGCGTGATTGGGCCGAACGAAGTTCATCTGTATCGGAGTCTCGACCATAAGCGCAATTTCCTGGATTGCATTAAGTCGGGGCGGGATCCGATCACGCCCGTGGAGGTGGGGCATCGCTCGGCCAGCGTTTGTCACCTGGCCAACATCGCGATGAAACTCCATCGCAAACTCCACTGGAATCCGGATAAGGAACGCTTTATCAACGATGACCAGGCGAATCGTTTATTGAGCAAGCCCTTACGTGCCCCGTGGCACACGGTGTAAATTCTTCGATATATGTACCCATCACTTAGGGGTCTGAAAATGAATCGAACTTTCGCAACTTTACTTCTGTTGTTTCTGATTTTTTTAGTGGCGTTACCAAACCGAGGGCGGGCGAATGAGATTCCTGAAGCCATCGCTCCGTATTTTAGTCCGCCTTCGGAATTGGCTGGGGATTTTGGCAATTATGAGTCGCCCCTGGTTTTCAAAGATGGGACGAAAGTTAAAACTTCGGCGGACTGGCAACGGCGCCGAAAAGAGATCCTACAAACATGGACCGGCTTTATGGGCGATTGGCCGCCGTTGATTGACAATCCCAAAATGGAGTATTTAGCCAAAGAACGCCGCGAGAACTTCATCCAGTATCAGGTTCGCGTCGAGATCGCTCCGAAGGGACAGACGGTCGATGGTTATCTACTGGTTCCCGACGGTGAAAAGCCCCTGCCCGCGGTCATCGTGGTGTATTACGATGCGAAAACGGGTATAGGATTGGGAAGGGAAGGGCGTGACTTCGGTTATCAATTAGCGAAGCGGGGCTTCGTCGCACTGTCCATCGGGACGCCGGAGTTTGCCAGTCTAAAAGCCCCTTATAAGCCGTTATACGATTGGGGTGAGGATGACACGCCGCTCCAGCCGCTCTCGGCGCTGGCTTATGTCGCGGCCAATTGTCATACGGCGATCGCTAATTTACCCGACGTCGATCCTAAGCGTATCGCTGTCATGGGGCATTCGTACGGCGGCAAATGGGCCATGTTTGCTTCGTGTCTCTATGAAAAGTTCGCGTGCGGCGTCTGGTCCGATCCGGGGATTGTCTTCGATGAAGAACGTCCCAACGTGAATTATTGGGAACCCTGGTATTTGGGGTACGATCCGAATCGGCAGCGCGAGCGGGGCGTGCCGAGCGCCGACAAACCTCGCACGGGGCCATATGAAAAGATGTTTCTACAAGGGTACGACCTTCATGAATTGCACGTCTTGATGGCTCCGAGGCCGTTCCTGGTCTCCGGCGGCGCCGAAGACCGGCCGGAACGATGGAAACCCCTCAATCACAGTATCGAGGTCAACAGACTTTTGGGTTACAAAAATCGCGTCGCGATGACCAATCGCAAAACGCACGGTCCCACGCCCGAATCGAACGAGCAGATTTACGCATTTCTTGAACACTCTTTGAGTGCTTGCCGATAAAGAATCGGTAGCGTGTGCACGGCACGCCGTCGTAAGATTAGATTCAAGAAAGAAAGGGAATGGTGTGCGATGCACACCCTACCGGAAAGATTCATCAGCGTGTGCTACATTTGACATTATATAGCTTCTGATGTACCTGACCGACTTCGTCTGGCTGACGGATGATACGATCAGTCGGGGCAGTTGGTGTTATACGCAGGACCTTAAAATAAAAAGTGCGGCGTTGGTGCTCCGCACGTTCATCGACATTGTCAGCAAGAACGGTCAATTGCTGCTCAATATTTCCCCCATGGCGGACGGCACGATCCCGGAGAATCAAAAGCAGGTGTTGCTGGAGATGGGCGAATGGCTCTCGAAATACGGTGAGGCGATTTACGAGACGCGCCCCTTTGTCGAGTACGGGGAAGGTCCCACCCAAATGCAAAAGGTCGGCGGCTTTTCCAGGATGAAGCGTCAATACGGGCCACAGGACATTCGCTATACCCGTAAGGGTAATACGGTCTATGCCCTGATGCTCCGCTGGCCGGGCGCGAATACCGCGATAACGATGGAGATGTTCGGACAGGGCGGCCTGGCCGAGGATATCAAAGTCAGCAAGGTCTCGATGCTTGGGACGCGTGAGCGCATCCAGTGGGAAAGGCAGGCAGAAGGGCTTGTCGTCCATACACCGAGCAAAAAGGTGGACGATATGGCGGTTGTCTTCAAACTCACGACGTCGGGTTTATAATGCTTTAGTGAGGTCGAAGCAATCAAGCGGAAGTCGAATTCAAACGCGTTCTCGTGAGCCCGAGGGCGCGCAGACTGCCGTAAAAGGCGAAGGCGGCGACGGTCCCGGCGAGGATGAGGTTAAACATGTGCGGGAGGGTGAATACGCTCGCGGGTTGCCAATCTGCATCGAGGATGTTGTCGAACTGACTCACCATCTTGATATAGGGAAGAAAAACGGTCAGCACGACTAAGAGAATGTTGAGCGTACTCTCGAACAACGCGACAACCGGCGTGCATCGAGGCAGTACGTACATGCCGATCCCGCAGAAAAGGCAAAAGCCGTAGTACAGATATTTATAGCGCGGCATGGCATCGAGAACCGTCACGCGAACGTTAATCCCGAACAAGTAATCGAGCACGATGAAAACCGGAGTCATAAAGTAGTATATACTCGGAATCGAATATCTTCCGTGATGCATCGTATTGTCTCGATGATTATCGTCCGGGGCTGGGTGTGGTCGAGGCCCAACTTTCGGACCAATTCCAGGCGGCGGGATGCACGCCCGGATCAGTAATCGCCAGCGCATAGCCCTCACCATCCGTGTTTGGGTTCCAACTGTCATTATATTCAAATCGAAGGATCGCTGCTTCCAAGGGGTGCGGGAGCTGTAAGACGATTTTTTCTCCGCCGTTACTCAAGTTGCCTGAATATTCGCCCGCGACGGATATATTCGAGCCATAGGCTGATACAAAGGCCGTCGTATCGCTGGCAACGACAACGTGCCGGCCGGCCTCGAGTGTCATTGCCGGAAAGAGGAAGTCAATCCCTTCCGTGAAACGCACACCGCTCAGATGTAGCGTTGTCTCGCCGATGTTCTGAAGCTCAACATAATCATATTCGCTTCCCTCGGCCGCGTGATACATCAACTCGGTCACACGTAATCCGTCCAGTAATGCCAGCGCTTTCGAGAACGGAAACTCATTAGCCGACCTCACGATGCCGGCCTCAAGCTCGGCACTGATCAACAGGTCGGAACTGGTTCGTGAACGGTTCATGCCCTGAATGGCCAGGATGTTCTGGCCTCGTTTCAACTCGTCGATGAAGCCGGAAATGTCAATCAACTCAAATTCTCTGGCGGCGCTGTCGGACTGGCTCACGCTGGCGCGGGAGTCCCAGTCCGGTGTACCGTCAAAATTACGTCTGGTCACTTCTATTCCGTTCAGATAGGCGACAAAACCGTCGTCATATCGAATCTTTAATGTCAATTCACTCAGCTCGGCCAATACATCGCTTTCCACCCTGAACGGGATGCGGACGTAAAAGGTCGTTTTATCCGCATACATCGGCATCTCGATATCCAGGCTCAAATAGTCTTCATACCCTGATGACCTTTCGTAGCCGATGCCGCCGGGACCGCCCGTAGAGAGCATCCAGGCTGAGTCGTCAAAATCAGGCTCGATCCATGTCTGACCCATATCGTCGTCTGGAACCAGAACACGTTTGTCTGCATTTTCGGGCATCAGAATCATCGAAGTAACGGTTGCCGATCCGCTTGACGGATTTGAAATGCCGGGCGTTGGCAGCTCCACGAACTCGACGTTCTTCATCCCATCGGGCGCACGACCATAGGCAACATCCGTAGTCTGCGGCGTAAATAGCACCTTGTCCATCTCGTGGAGTTCGGCATCGACCAGGGTAATGATTTCTCCATCGGGTGAAAGTCTGAAATCCACATGTCCGGGCCGGTTCTCTCCATCGGCGATGAATGTTGCGAAGCCCTCTCCAGCGATAAAACTCAACGGGCCAAGCCGAGATTTTTGAGGCTGAGTAATTGGATTGTCGGTCAGGTACAGATCGCTCAAATCCACGGGAGCCGGATGAGGATTGAACAACTCGATGAAATCGTCCTCGAACAAAACCAAACCGTCGGCAAGCCATTCGTTGATCTTGAGCGTTCGCGGGTCACCCAGCGGTTGAGCCCTATTGGTTCCGCCGAAGGTCGGCACCGTCAAACGCCACTGATGCTCATATCCAACTCGACCGATGGAAAGGTCCGGCACCTGCAAACCGAACTCCACCGAGTCGAGCAGCATACCATCGCGATCATAGAGATAAAGGGCTTCTCCGCTTCTTTCCAACGCGAAACCGAGATGAATACCCGGTGAATTGGTCGTATCATCGGCGTAGAGGGTGAGATATTCCTCCGGTTCCATCGTTGTGCCGGCCGGGAAAACAAATCGGGTCGGATTGTCCGGGCTGTCGCTGATGCTCATGCCGGACAGATTCAGCGCTGTTGGGCCGTCGTAATATAATTCGATCAGATCGGGAAATGTCCCCTCGTGCTCAAAGGTCGAGCTATTTATCGCCAAGACTTCATTAATGACTAAACGTGCGTAAGACGTGTCGATGGTCCATGTCTCGGAAACGGTCGGATTATTCTCACTTTGCCAGAGACCGGCGGCATTTTTCCCAATGATGTCAACAGAGTAAGATTGATCGCTCGGCAAGTTCGTCAACTGGATGGCGACATCCACTGAAGATTCATCACTCCAAAGCGCGCCATTGAGACGATATCGGTAATGGGTGATACCCGGTCCACCGACGATCAGCGCGGCATCGGTACGATAGGTCCATGCATCAGGCTCACCACAGATAGCTGCGCCGGTTGGGACGCGAGCGCCCATGTCTAAGCCATAAGGTCCCGTGTCGATAGCCGGGGAGCCGGGCCTGAGACGAAAGTCTATATTCGGATCGACAAAAAGCGGATCGGCGTCAGTATTGCCCTCGCCGAGATCGTGCCACTCAGCCGGGATAATTGAATCGTTCACGACCAACTCGATCTGGCCATCCACGTTCTGGAAAACATCCATATTGTTCCAGAAAATATTCCCAGCCGTATGAGCGCCTTTCCCTAACATCGAGCCGGGCTCGAAAAAGTTAATGGCAGAGCCGACCTGCCCGACAAAGGTATTATTTTCAGCTTGCATCTCTGCGTTACCTTTGAGCAGTACGGCATTCATATTATGATGAAAGATATTCCGGGCTGCGATGATCCGGCTGCCCTGATCGGCGGCGATGGCATTCGGCGTGCCCGTACCGCTGCCGCCGAGGAAATTCAGGAAGACATTGCCTTCGATATAGGCATCTGCGTTATCCAGATCAACGCCATCATCCTCGCCACCGAGAAAGGTATTATTATATATCTCGATGATGGGCCCCGGCAGGTGACAATCGGCGAAATCAATGACATCCTGGTAGCCGCTCGGACGGCCGAATGTATTTCCTTCGATGATCAGATACTCGTCTCCGGAAAGGCCGTATCCATAGACGGCTTCTTCGTCGTCCTGATCGGGGAAGACCGAGTCTCGGACGATCAATTGAGGGTGAACGACGTCGAGGACGTTCTTGTCGGTTCGCGTCCACGTCAGATGATCGATAGTAAGTCGGGCACGATCAATCTTGATCGCTTGAGTCAAGCCGTCGGCGTATTCCATATCCACATAAGAGAGGTCATTTTCTTCCAGGGTTTGGTGGAACCCTATGCCGTTCCACCGCGAACTGCTGCCGGGATGACAGGTCAACCGGATACGTTCATATTCCGTACCTTGAGCGATTAACCTGCCGCCCGGATCGACGATAATGCCGGCGTCGTTATCGAAAAAGACCGTTGTGCCCGGTTCAATCGACAGAGTTGTGCCGAAAGGCACGGTGAGATCATCCGTCACATGCCAGGGTCCGGACTCAGCGTCCAGCGTCATATCCGATGTAAGCGTGCCGGCGATTTCCAGAACGTCACCGTCGTCGTACCAAAGATCGATCTGCTCGTGTTTTAGCTCATCGCCCATTCCCTGAGGACCGTCAAATGTCTGAACAAGCACACGATTGATACCCGGCCTCAGCATTCCTGTACCGTCAGAGGGCATGACGCCGTCAAACTCCAGGTCGAAGCTGATATCACTGCTGGTTCCGTTAACCTGATGAATCTCCACGGCTAAAACGTTGATCCCGTCAGAAAGCAGATGGGATCCGACGGGAAACTCGTGGAAGGCGGATTCGCCGTCCCCGCTGATACTGTTGTTGGCCCGGGTGAGATAATCGATTTCTCCCGCGGGCATATTACTGCGCGCCACCTCGATGCCGTTGAGATATACGACGGCTCCATCATCGCGGAGCAATCGCAAATGCAGCCTCGAGTATTGTGACGCGTCGTCCACGAAGAACGCGTGCCGGAAGTAGGCCGTGATGAAGCTGTTCCCGCTGGGACCGCTATTGAGGGTAGTGGCTTCAGGGCGACCTTGCGAGGCGTCACCATAGCCTAGTTCGGCCGGCCCTTCGAGCCAGAATGAATCGTCATAGTTGGAATGGGCAAACCATTGGGTACCGTCAGAGGACGTGCCCTGATCGGAGCCATCATCGAGGTACTTCCATGCGGAGCCGCTGCTGATAAGTGTCTCGCTGATGCCGCCGGCACCGCCGAAATCCCACATCCCCTCGGCCGGCGACCACTCCGCTAACCGGCCGTTAACCAGCACAGAGCCCGTCTCGACAGGGTCGGCTGTCCCGTAGAGTGTGAACGTGTTCGCTTCGCTTTGATAGTATCCATTCGATAGCGGCAGATGGCTCTCCACGGTTAATTCAGACGGGATCAATGAAAGGACGTACTCATTACGAGCTTCCACGAAATTGATCATGTCGTCAATGATATTGGACGGAACGAAGTCGCCGATAACCTGATCCAGAAGAGGTCTCAGTTGCCTGGTGGCAAAGCTTGTCTTAATCAGATCCCTCAGGTGGAAGTAATATCGCCGAACGAAGAGTGGATGACGAAGAAAACGGTCCATTGTCGGAAGCGCCGTGGAGCGAAAAATGCTGCTTGTAATCCTGCCGTTCCGGCCAAAGATCGTGTCTAAGTCATGCTGAATCAGCACGAACCGAGGATCTTCCACGCCGCGATAAAGGTAGTAGTCGTCACCGTAGCCGTTGGCGAGTGACGTTTCGCTGTTGTCCAGCAAAGCGTTTATGGCTAAGAACCGAAGCCATTGGTCTGTAGGGATCACGCGGTTTACTTCATCGACGTAGATATCATCCGGGGTCGTATCGGAAAGGACATAACAAAGCTCGATCAGATCGGACCAATCATCTTCGGCGGTGTTCGTCCTCTTGAAATAGCTGTTACGATAGGCATCCGGATCGGTCCCTCGGTATCGGAAGTCTGCGGGGCCTGCGTCGCGCATGCACTTATAGGCATTGCCGGCGCCGTCGCCCGGGAAGTGATTGTCGGTGTAATCGCTGTCGATGACCTCGATATGGGCGTATGAACCGTACATTTCGCGTCCGGGGACGGCCAGGTTCTCGCCGTTGAGTCTCACCTGCACCGCGGTGGCCTCGGGTTGCGGCATTCCCGACATGCGAAACAAGGCGTTTCCGGCTATTTGATAATAAGTGTATTTCGTATTCAGGTTGACGGCTGTGACGCCTTTCCACGACCGGTCGTGTGGAAAGTTCAAGCGATAGTTGTTCGGCGGATCATCCCGGGAGCCGTGCCCGCGGTTCCGTATGCCGAGGTTATGCCGCACCTTGATATCGACGCCGTCCACACTAACCAGCGTCGCGTTGATCTGGGCGTCGCTGTTATGCTCGCCGCCCTCGCGATCCCCAATATCGAGGAGCCGGCCTTTGTCTGTCTCGGTCATGATGAGGTAGTAGATGGGTTGACTGCCCGGCGTCCAGTGAACATCCCCGTCGAATGAATCATTGACCTGATAGAAGGCATTAGTGACTTGCTGCCACCTACCTTCCATGAGGCTCGGTGCCGGCAAGGTGCGCAGGTTTCCCACGGCATCGGTTGCTTCGATGAAGAACTCGACGATTGTACCGTCAGATTGGGAAGGGAGAGTGGCTCCATAGACGCCGTCTCCTGCTTGGCCGTCACGATGCGCTCCGTCGTCAAACATGGCCACATGCCGGTAACTATCGGGATCGTGTTCGGAGTAGATGTCTTCTTCCTGATAGACCGAGGTGTCGATCCGATAATGCAACGTCGCCGTAACGCCCATGGGTTGTTCATCGATAATGCGAGTTGTGATAGCCACAGAGTCGGTGGCCTTCGGGATGATCGGCAGATGCGATACCTCCACAATCAGAGGCGCAATATCGTCGTAGGCCATAGAATTGATCCTCCCCGGTGTGCCCCCATCACGATTGCCGGCCGTCCAATTCTGCCCGCACTCGTTGGGTAATGCCGGATTCATCAATTCCAAAGATTTTCCCTGGCCGTCATGCTGGGAAATCCAGTTCCAGCCGCGATGGCCCCTGTCGGCCGGTCCCAATTCACGTGTGCCCCAATCCCCCTGGTCGGCATAATGGACCGAATCGACCGTCGCACCTGAATCGTCAACTAATTTGATCGTTTCGCCGCTATTACTCAACTTACCATCCCAGTTCCCGACAATATTGCTGATCCCCCTGTACTTAACGGCGACCCAATTGACGTCTGCGGTCACCATAAGATATTCACCCGCACCGATAGTCACGTTCGGGAAGACAAAATTGACACCATTGCTGAGCCGCCAGCCCGAGAGATTAACTGTTTCGGTCCCCCGGTTGAACAACTCGATATACTCCTCTCGAATCTCCTCGGCTTCGGGGACCGGGTGGTAGGGGTGGTACATGATCTCATTGATCACCACTGCGGTTGTGCCGTCCGTTAGGGCAAACGGCGAGGCGGGATCGGCTTGGCGAGTATGATCTGACGCATCTGCCAAATGGGGCTGGGCATTGGTAAAAGGGATTAAAAATACAGCCAAAATGATCGAAAAGAGCGAATAAGCCGCGAATCCGAGTACTTTTTCGATCGGTTTGCTTAAGGTATTCCGTCGGCATTGAATAGAGCCTGACCTGTGAAATTTCGGCGTTTCAGACGTTGGCTGCAAAATGTGCTCCTCACGACTCCAAATCTTCAAACTCACCATCTCAATAGTTATATTGGATACTCTTATGATAACATATTAAGCCTTTTCAGTCAACATGTGAGGGCGAAGGTTTGGAATGATGCGTGGAACTTCTTAGAAACCGGTTTCTGGAATGGGGGCAACCCGTACAATTATATTTATGAAGCTTGGAGGCTATTCTCAGGATCAAAAATGAAGCTCCTTTGTACGATGAGTGTTGGCCCATTCATGTTTGGTTTACTTCCTATTGGCCATCTTTCGGGTCGCTCCGACCCGGTGGCGGTAGCGGCACTCGTTGCCAGCCTTCGGTGCCAAAGCGGATGTCCCGTTCAACAAATTCCCAAATGACGACTTTTTTATGGTCCAGATATTCGGGTTTGCGCGCGAGTTGCTGGCGCACGAGGGTAGCGGCCCCGCCATCGTTGATGATGGCGGTAAGAGGTTGCGCCAGGTAGTATGCAAGATGCTCAATAAAACCGGCGGACCCCGGTTCGTCACGTCTATAGATTCTCAGAAAGCTGTCGCCCAGTACGAGTATAGGGGCATCGGGATCGTCCTGATACGGGGCCCGGGTGGTTGAGTCGATGACCTGGGTGCAAACCAGGGATTCCGGCTGAAAGCATTTCTCTATGGTCGGCGCCTGTATCATAGTGATAATGTCGCCGTAGCGCGTAACGGGTTGAGGTCGGAGCCGATAACGATGAGACGGTCCGGGCCGGACCCAGGCGAGTTCGACCAATCGATCAGCCACGGTGCGTGAAGCGAGATCCATACCGGCCGGGGACCAGTGACTATCCTGTGCTAAATAATAATCCACGGTTCCAGGTGCATCCGTCGTTTGGCGGGCCTCCCAGAACAGAGAAAAGAGATCAACGAGTTCGACATCCGCCTGGCGGAGCTTGGCGATCAGGTCCATCGTGCGGGGATTGATCGATTCCGAGGCTGCGCGCGGGCTGAGCTTGTCCGGGTAGATGCTGGCCTTGTTTGGGGCGATAAGCACCAACAGGTGGATACCCCGGACTTGTAACTGGTCGCGAAAATCAGTCACGGCTCGGAGGATATCACCTTGGGGGGGTCTGTCGGATGGCGATTGGGCTTCGATCAGGTATTGCAGGGCCGGCTGATAGAAGAGCCAGCCGTCTCGACCTGCGACGGTCTTATCAGGGGTTTCAGCCAGGGCTATAAAACGGAGTTTTTGTATCCACGGCCGCACGATTTTGGCGAGTCGACATTGGCTTCGCAGATCCCGGGCAAAGGCTGTCCGATGACTCTTAACCGGTTTGCGGGAGAACAGATCGAGGATCTGCGACCGGTTCCCGTTAGCCCGTTCAAAAACCCATTGTGTCACAGGCACGACCAGTAAAAGACATGCGAATATGAGCAGGATGACCCCATTTTTTAGGCGGCTTTGCGGCACGATTTATGTTTCCCTTAAAATTGAAAGTATAGAAATGAGGTAAAGGACCTGGCAAACAAGGTCGCCAGGGCCAGAACAAACAGGATCACCAGCACCAGAAGTTTGATCCAGGTCAGGTCTTTGATCCAGTCGCATCCCTGCCTGGGTTGAAAGGCCAGAACCGCGCAGAGCATCATCATTATGATAGGGCCGCGTGTCCAAAGTTGTCCCGTCAAGAGGCCCGCACCGCCTTGGGCAGTTGCCCCGGTAAACATAATGGTGAGTCGATGCAGAGCATCAGCGAGGGTAGGAGACCTAAAGAAGACCCAGCCGATAGAGATCAGGATAAATATCATTGCGATTTGAATACGTTTAGGCAAACCCGCGTAAAAGGTTTTTCGTCCCAGGGCCCGTTCCAGGATCAGAAGCAGCCCGTGATAAATGCCCCAAAATACAAAGGTCCAGGCTGCGCCATGCCACAAACCGCACAAGAGAAAGACTATCACCAAGTTCAGGTACACGCGTGTAGTGCCCCGGCGATTGCCTCCCAAGGGGATATACAGGTAATCTCGAAACCAACTGGAGAGCGAAACGTGCCAGCGCCGCCAGAAATCGGTAATGCTCACGGCACGATAGGGTGCATTGAAGTTGCGCGCGCATGCAATGCCGAGCATCAGCCCCAGGCCGATAGCCATGTCGGAATATGCGGAAAAATCGAAATAAAGCTGGAAGGTGTAGGCCAGGGCGCCGAACCAGGCATCGAGCACGCCGGGATCGGAGGCGGAGAAGACGGCATCGGCCGAGGAGGCGATAACGTCGGCCAGAAGGATTTTCTTAGCGAAGCCCAGCATAAAGAGAGCAATTCCCTGTGCGATCCGGTCGAGGGTGAGGGTTCTCTGCGTCAATTGCTCGGCGAAACTCGGTAGAGATTCCGCCATCGCGTCCGTTGTGGCGTAGCGCTGGATCGGCCCGGAGAGCACCTGAGGGAAAAAAGACACATAGCAAAGGAAATTGAGCAACGAGCCCGGCCTCCGTCCAGTCCGGTAGGTATCGACAACGTGGCTGATGACCTTGAACGTGTAAAAGGAAATGCCGATGGGCAACACGAGTTCAATCAATGGAAATCCGGAGCCTCCAAACGCACTCACCACGCTATTGAGACTTTTCCCAATAAAAAGGGCGTATTTAAAAAAGCCGAGACAACCCAGATTAATCCCCAAGGCCAGCGCGAACCACCAAAATCGACCGGTCTTGTTGGCCTTGCGGGACATGGCATAAGAAACGAAATAGTTGAACACTGCGCTGAGCAACAGTAATCCCATAAAGCGGATATCGAGCCAGCCGTAGAACAGGCAATTAGCTGCCAAGAGAACCGCGTTGCGCGCGGTCACTTGCCTGCGCGGGACCGCGTAGGTGGCCACTAAGACGAGGGGCAGGAAATAGAAAAGGAATAAATGGGAAGTAAAACTCATGACAGCCTATTTGATTACCCGATTGGTCCATACGGCCCAGTAGATCGGATCATCCACCTGACCGAAATACTTGTTGATGATGCCCCCCATGTAGTAATCGTCAATAGGCACCTCCAGGGCCATCCGATGGATGTCGCCGACACGAAATTGGGTGAGATTGCCGCCGATCTCGACGACCCTGGCGTCAGCGGCCGCAGATCGGGATTTAGCCGGATTATATTGCCCTACATACAGGGTCTCTTCTTCCAGGGCCCCGCGATGGATGGTGAGTACTCTGTACTTCATGACATGCGCGTAGTCGTACAGGGGATCGTTGCGGATTTCACCGGGTATTTCCAACAGCTCGGCGGTGACCTCAATGCTTCCCAAAGTGGTGACCTTTGGGTCTTCGCCGGTGTCGGTTTTCTTGGCGCAGGAGGTACCATTTAACAGGATAAAGCATAAGATTGTGATGAGGGTAAAGCAGATTTTCTTTTGACTCATTATTGTGCTCCTATATTCGCATATGTCCAGCAAGGTTCCCAGCCGTCGATAAGCTGCAGCACGGGCGCATCGGTCGCCTCAGGATGGGCTTTTCGCAACGCTACGCTCTGCCCGGCGGCCGCAGGGGCATCTTTCATCCGCATCACACAGATCGGCGCGCCCGATTTCTCCGAGCCGCCCCCATCTTGCGCACAGCGGGTAAAGAGCACGTACTTGCCGTCGGGTGACAAGGCGCCGCCATAGATATGGTAGCCATCCTCTCCGAAGATCAGCCTGGTCTCTTTACCTTCCCCGTCGCCCATGTAGAGTTGCGTGAAACCATAGCCTTTTTGACCGGAAGGGCGGCAGGGGAAGATAATGTGCTTGGAGTCCGGGAACCAGTCGGGCGTACAACTCTGGAATTCGTGCACGATGTTCAACTTACCGGTTTGGGCGTTCATTCGAACCACTGTCCACATGATGCGGGTGTTGGCCACGCCGCAGAACCATTGTCCGTCCGGCGACCAGCAGAGTTGCTGGTAGATGCCCTGTCGGGGCAATGTTCGTACGATCTGTTTCGTCTTCAAATCGATAACCTGTATTCCCTTAAGGGTCAGACATGCGACTTGTTCACCGTCGGGCGACCAGGATGCCCAGGGATATTCCCGATCGCCGCCGATCTGGACGGGATTCGAACCGTCGCTATCTGCGATCATGAGATTGCCCTGGAAACCCCATTTGTCGTGGTCGATGACGGTGTCTTTGACGAAACGGCGGTAGAGCAGTTTTTTATTGTCGGGCGAAAACCGCGGGCCTCCCTCCTCATAGTTCGACGTGTTCGTGATGTTACGCCGTTGCGAGCCGTCGGGGCGCATGAGGAACAAGTCCCATGTCCCGTTGTCGCCCCGGGCTGTATAAACGATCCATCCTTTGTCACGTACTTCCCCGGCGAGTTGAGCCACCCGTGGATCGCTCACTCCCCGGCCACAAGCCCATGATCCCATCAGGCACCCATAGACAATAACCGTTGCCAGCGTTATCTTTTGTAGATTCATCATAATCTCCCTTCCTAAACCCATTGCGGGATTTTCAACTGTTCACCGCCGCGCAGGGCCGATTCGTGGGCCACAATACCCGGTACGGTGTAGGCCAGAGCTTCGACAATACCGATGTGGATCTTTTGGGGAGCTGTATTCACAGCTATGGCGCCCGACGAGACCAGGGGCAGTCCAGCCAGCACGGCGCCGCTCTGCTTGAGAAACACTCGTCTCGACGAGTGGGTTCGTCGATACGTCGTCATACTCTTATCTCCTACACTGCTTATTTGAAGAAAACGCCTGAAAATACGATGAGCAAACTCAGAATGATCAACACGAACAGGGCCCACCACAAAACGACATGGCTGTACCAGTGGCGACCCAGTTGGGTCAGGATGTTAAGTTTCTTCCAGTTGAGGGTCAATTGGTCCGTTACCTGGTCGGGCCGGGGCTGGGGCGTACAAAGGGTCACGATGACACAGACGACCACACAGAACACCCAGTTGAGCGCCGCTTGCATCTGGAACGGCTCGATCCACGCCGGATGTGCGTCCACAACCTGTACATAGATTTTCAATCCCACGCCCAACAAGAATCCCAGAATAACCGCGATAGTAGCGCCCTGGGCATTGATGCGACGAAACAGGATCCCCAAAAGAAACACCGCGGCAAAGGGAGGTGCAAAAAAAGCATACAAGGATTGGATATACATAAAGAGGCTACCGCTCAACCGATTGATGAATCCTCCCAAAACAATGGCCACGATAATGATGAACACCGACGACAATCGGCCTATGCGCACCAGGTGACTTTCCGACGCCGCCGGGCGTATCGTGCGTTTGTAAATGTCCAGCGTCACAATGGTCGAGGTGGAGTTCAGCACCGAACTGACCGTGGATTGGATCGCGCCGAATAGCGCCGCAAGGAAAAGGCCGCGCAAACCCACCGGTACCAGAGACTGCAACATCGTAACATACCCTTTGTCCGCTTCCGGACGAACCTCCGTCCAGGAAAGTTTCATAACCTCGGGATAACGGGCAAAAAGAATCAAACCCGGCACCACCACGATCACAGGGAGGACAATCTTCATGTATCCGGCGAGCACGATCCCCATGCGCGCATGGTACATGTCCCTGGCTCCCAGCACGCGCTGGATCATGAACTGGTTGATGACGTTATACCAAATGCTCACGGAAAAAATCATCATGACCAAGCCCGGCCAGGGCGTAAGCGCGTGACTGGGAGGCTGAATCACGGACAGGCGATTATACTGACCGGTCCCAACGATGTGCTGAGCGTTCTGCTCGACGACCTCCTTCCAGATACCGCTGTGGGCCTCGTTGCGTTCGATCATGACCTTAAAACCTTCGAATACGGAATGAGATTCACCCGAGAGCATTAACAGGCCCAGGTATGTCACCATGAGTCCGCCCGCGATCATGACGACGACGGTAAAGACATCCATCCAGGCCACGGACTTGAGACCACCATACACGGCCCAGGCGCCGGCCACTACCCCGAGGGCAATAATGGCGAACCACAGGTTCCAGCCAAAGAGCCGCTGCAGGGCGAGAGCTCCGCCGTACAGCACAGCCGCCAGAAAAGCAACCACGTTCGTGATGACCGTGACATAAGCAAAGAACTGACGCAGGGTGGCATTGAAGCGTTTCTCCAAAAACTCCGGTGTGCTGAAGACACGGGCGGATAATAAGAACGGGATAAAAAACCAGATAAGCAGGGTAAAGGTTGCCATGTTGGCCCATTCGAACATGGCCGCGCAGATTCCATACACAAAGGCTGCGCCGATCATGCCGATGAAGTGCTCGGAGCTGATGTTGGCCGCGATAAACGAACTGCCCACCACGTACCAGGGCAAACTGCGACCGGCCAGGAAATAGTCAGCCGAGTCTTGTTTCCCGGCGCGCCCGCATCGGTACCCGATCGCACAGAGGACCAGAAAATAAATCCCGAACGCCAGCAAGTCCAGCCAATGTAAGGCAAAAGTCGTCTGCATACCCATGAATTATCCTATAGGCAAATCGGGCCGCTGAGCGGCTTGGTTGATCATTCTCATGGCATTATAATAAAACACGTCTTCGATGTCAGGGCCTGTCAGTGCCGTACGCTCGGCTGCCTTCCTGAAGGCCTCAATCTGCTCATATAAAAACAGCGACAGGGTCTCGGCCTCCGATCCATCCACTTCGCACATGTGCGGATCTTCGGACACGTCGCCATACAGTCCCCGCGGCACCATGTTGACATAGGTCCCCCGGTCGCAGATTCTGCGCATGCGCATGCGCGTGATGGGCAGGTCACTGCCGAACAGAATACGCTGTGGCCCCACCGTTCGGATCAACTGCTCAAAAACGTGCGCATTCGTGTTGGCCGAGAAATCAAACATCATTCTCTCTGTTTTAGCCAGCGCGGCAAAAGCATCTCCCACATCCTCCGGACAGTAAGCCCGGCCTACATGGGCGATGATTAGTTTGATCTTCGGATAGGTCCGTTCGATCTCCAGCATCTGAGAGAGATTCACCGGATCGCGCAACCGCGCGCTGCGCGGAATGTGCAACATCACGATCCAGCCGTGATGATCCAGAGCCTCCAGTTGGTGATGTGGGAGAAAATCGTAAATCGTGATGTCGGCTGCCGGGATACTCGGCGCGGCCAGCGTAAGATACACCTTGGCTCCAAGAAATCCGCCCCGGACAATCTCCTGTTCCAGCCGATCCGCCGACCATTGCGGCGAAGCAAACACCAGGGCCGGCAGGTTATGCTCGCTTGCACATTGACTGACATAGGCATTAGCACCGGCAAAGTCATCATCGTGTGATTCGAGAAAGGAAAAGATCAGAGCACGTACGGACTTGTCGGGAAACAATCGGTCATAAGTGGTTAGCAGGTCCTCCGCCGGATGCTCCTCGGCCACACGAAGCGGCCAGGTTACAGCCCGACCCGTGGGAGCGGCCCGGCGAAATGTCTTGCGCCAAACGTGTGTATGAACGTCCAGGATCCGGTCCGGCAAAAACGCCCGAAGCCGGCCTTCATAAAACTGTTGATCTATGGTGTTGATTTCAAAAAGCTGTGACATCAGGCCTGGGTTAGCAAAGTCCGTAATCGCTTGATATATTCGTCCACAATTGGAGCATCCACACACAGGGCGAATTTCATGAGCACCGTGCTGTGGCCTTCATGGTAGGCATGAGCCCGCAACCAGAGTCCATTATCCACACAGCGCCGATGGAAAGACAAGGCGTCCTGGCGGCTATGGAATTTGAGCCCCGCCATGGCCGGACAACCATGAATGGCGGCAATCCGGTCTGGAAACTCCTCGGCCAAGGTCTTCAGCTTGTCAAACAGGCGTGCCTGGACCCGGTTGATGCGTTCTTTGCTTTGAGCTGTTAAAGCCATATTGGCTAAAGCCACGAGTGCCGCCAGCCCGGCATTGCCGTTGGTACTGATGGCGTCGTATTGGGCCAGCATGTCCAAGGGACGCCGATAGAGAACGGCTGAGAGGGGGTGAAATCCGGCGGTCATCCCCTTGCCCACGATCACAATATCCGGTGTAATGCCGGACTGTCGGTACATGAATACCTCCGGCGTCCAAAAACCGGTCTGGATTTCGTCCATGACCATCAGGGCTCCCACCTGTCTGGTGCGCTCGCGCGCGATCTGTAAATAAGCAGGCTCTATGGTCAAGGCCTCCCGGTTCATCATGATCGGCTCGGCCCAGAATCCGGCGATGCGTTCGCCGTACGTGGCAAAGACCGCTTCTAATTGGTCCATATCGTTCGGTTCCACGTCCACAACTTCAAAGCCCCTTATCATAGTCGGCCACATATCACGCAAATACTGCATGGCAATGCCGGTTCCATGATAGTTTCCCTTGAGCACCACGACCACGGCAGGATCTGACTTTTTAAGTCGTTCGTGCTGCATGAGCATAATTTTCAGGGCCGACTCACAGGCCACCGAGCCGGTAGCCAGGCCTATGAGCACGGTATTGAGTCGATCGTCGGCCGCCATGACCTTGGAGATATCTGAGCTGCGTAATTCAGGCATATTCGGATTGGCGGCCTCTATCAGACGACGGGCCAGGCGTTTCACCGGCCACTGAGGGATATTGCTGTGGTTGTCGGAGACAACGCCATTGTCCAGACCCTGACGCACGACATCGGTCAGGACGGGATGATTGTATCCCCAGGTGACCTGATAGTGGCCGGCTGTGCCATCCAGATAGAGTTTTCCCTTTTCCGATATATAAAACACACCCCGACCCGCCAACAGGTCGTCGGTCGGCCCTATGTGTCCGCCGCCGTAGGATTGCTGGATGACCGCCTTGTCAATCAGGTTGGACGCATCAATGCCGTGGATCTGAGAACCGATGAGCTTGAGTAGATCCCCATCGGTACGATCGGTTAGGAACCGATGTGCTTTGATCATGTGATCGACCATCGCCCCGGCCCCGGGGCCGGCCAGGTCTGTGAGGGTCAATCCTGATGATTCTTGATGAAGGGTAGTTTCCTGCATAAAGTACTCCAACTTTAAGGCGTTCTAAGCCAGTTTGATCTTAATTTTCTTGCGCTGTAATTTTTTGAGCAGGGTTTTACTGACCCGGGCGTCGGTCAAAATCAGGTCATATTCTTCCGGTCCCAGGACCTTGCACATCTCGCTCTTACCGAACTTGCTGCTGTCCGCAACCACCACCACGCGGGCCGCATTGGCCGCCATTTTGCGATCCAGGTTGAGGACCTGCAGGTCGCTGGTGTAGGTCGTGCCCTGATCGTCTATGGCATCCGCGCCCATGAAGGCAATGTCCGTTTTGAACTGCTCGGCGTTCTGCTCGGTGAGCGGGCCGTGCATATCCGGCGATCCACGACGCAGGAATCCCCCCAGCAAAACGACTTTGATTCCCGATGCAAACTGGATTTTGGACACAATCGCCAGGGACGTGGTAATAAGGGTGACATCCTGCTTGCCTGCCAGGGCCTGTGCGATTTGTAGAGTCGTCGTTCCGGTATCCAGCATCACGACCTGCCCGTTCTGGACAAGGGCGGCGGCCTGCTGAGCGATCGCCTGCTTCTGGGCGTTGTTACTGTGCTCCTGGTTGCGAAAGGAGAACTCAAAAGTCAGACGTTGAGCCAGAGCTGCGCCGCCATAGGTGCGGATGATATCATCGTGATTCTCAAGCTGTTCCAGGTCACGGCGGATGGTCATGCTGCTGACCTTCAGTTGCCGGGCCAGGACATCGATAGCCACTTCCTCGCCGCGAAGCAAGGCCTTTCGTATGGCCTGTATCCTTTGCATTTGTGTGAGTTTGTTTTTCGCGCGAGCCATGGATTCTCTTACAAGGCGGTATATTGCCAACCGCTCAAAAGACAGAGTTTTTCAAGGATATCCGGATAGGGTTCGTATGCCAGAGCCAGATGATGGGTGCCGCCGGCATAGGCATAGCGGTTCAGCAAATCACGTACGTCCTCAACATCGGGCTTAAATACCGCTCGCGGTCCTTCTACACGGGGCAAACGGTCGTCGGTAATGCGTCCGGTGACACTGATCAGGCGCCCCTGGCCGTCCGGCGAGGCATTGAGATTGACGAGCATGGCCGGTCCGGGGGCGAACTCAAAATCCGCTACAGCAAACTCGGCCTTTTGTCGATCCTCGAACTGGCTTCGGATCATGCGGGCCCGGGTGCGCGCCATGTGGAGATTGCCTTCGCCCCAGTGTTTGAGCAGAAGACGGTGGTCGGCGTATCCCACGGAAAACATTTCACTGAAACTGGCACAACCGAATCCCCGTTGCATGGCGCGCACCAGCACGGCCGTGACCCAGTCTCCCTCTCCGGCGTAACCGCCGCCGGCGCCCATCAGACGCGAGGCCGCTACGTGCAGCCCGTCGCCGATGCGGGCATCGTTGCACAATGTCAGGAAATTGACGGCACAGGTATGACTGTGATGCTGTTCCAGCAATCGATGTAGGGCGATGTCCCCGCGAGCCGTTTTGGCCAAGAGGGCCGGGTCTATATCCGAATCGACGTCAAACAACGAATCGTACCGTGTAAGCTGTTCCTGAACATCCGACTCACGAATATCGCTGATGAGATTTGCCATTGTTTCTAAGGAAACCACCGTCGGCGCCAGCCCCATATCGCGCACGAAAGCCGAGTCTCCGATTTGCAAATCCAGCATATGCTCAAAGTGCCCACCCAGTTGTACGGGTCTGGCTTGTTGCATGGCGCGACGCATGTGTCCGGCCCGTGCCCAGGCGTGCACGGATTCCCGGAAGTCGGCCTGCTGCACGTGACCGTGAATGACTCCGAACGCTCGTCCGTGACGGGCCAATACATGAGCCAGATCCTGAACGGCGTGCACCCCGTGATTGAGTTTGATCGTCTCACCATCATACTGGTCCGGTTTCAACTCTAACATCTCCTGCATCGGCCATAAGAGCAGCGGGAATGGAGTTTCCAACAGAGCTTGTATCTGCACGCCACTGGGACAATAAGGAGCCAACGCTACGATCACAAGGTCCCAATGGTCCCGCGTCAAATCTTGAAAAAGCGCGGAAAACTGCGTCGCGGTGCTAACCGGTCGATGACAGGCTACCGTCAATTCCCCTTTGATCTGCAACATCTGTGCCATGCGCCCGGCCAAGGCATAGAGTGATTCGCCGATATCCAGCCACAGGCGATGATACAAATCTGCAACCGGTGTCACGAGTGCGATCTTAAGCGGTGATACTGATTCGGTCGGTATCCTTGTTTTATCATTTGGCATTAGATCAATCTTTCCACAACACGACGCTGATACTGCTGATACCAGCTTTCGTACGGTTCTGTACGCTCCGGCTCATACCTTTGCGACTTCTGTTTTACCGCCTGATGCGTTTGTGCCGGCTTGGTTGCCTGTGCGATCATGGCATGAGAGGCCGCTCCCCATGCGGTGAATGCCGGGAAATCCACCGCGTTCACTGGGATACCGCACACGTCGGCCATGATCCGGGGCCAGATACGACTGGTCATGGCCCCACCCACGACTACCATTTGATCGAGAGATGTTAACCATCCGGTCCTGTCCAGAGTTCCGCGCACGACAGATGCAGCCCATTCCATGTAGCGTTGTACGGCTACAGTCCCGGTATAGGCCGGATGGATACAACCCGTGTCCACATCCGCCTCGATTGTTTCGTTGGGCGGTTCCTCAAGATCAATCCGCTGCGCAAGGCTGTCTCCATGAGCGCCGACTTGTTTACAAAGTCGGTCAAAACCCGCCCCGATTTGCCACAGTGTAGTGATCGTGCCGAATCGATCGGGCAGGAGATCGCGTCCCGGGTGAATCCGGAAGCCGTCGTCGTCAAAGACGGGACATTGCGTCCTGCCGTTGATAACCCATGCCGTACCCGTACCCAGCATCACCGACTGATTCGGCTCCAGTCCGGCCGCCTGCATGGCGGCATATTGATCGTGCGAACCCGTGACCAGGGTCAACCTGCCCCACGGTGTGTCGATCCGATCGAACAACACCTTCAACCCGGTTTCAATCGCGGGGAGTGATTCTAATGTGATTCCCACCCAAGCCAGAATGGCCGGACTCCAAATACCCTGCTGGAAATCCGCCATTCCGGTGATCTGGGCGCTGGTAATGTCCGTGACAAAATGTCCGGTCAGGCGGGCATAAATCGCATCCGGTACCGTGGCCACATACCGGGTGCCGCTCGGCATCGCTCCCTGAGTAACGATCTGCCGCAACTTGCACGCGGCTAACCAGCCGTGCGGAGGCCAGCCGGTTTGCTGATAAACATCCCGTGCTCCCAATGTGTCGATCAGATCGCGCACGACCGTCTCTTCCGCCAGATCGGTCCAACAGTACGGCTCGGATACAGGCTGATACTGGCCGTCCAGAAGGACGAAACTACCGCCCTGGCCGGTCACACTACAGACAATCTCTTTGTCAACAAAATGGCCTTGAGACGAAAAATAATCCAACACGCGGCAAAAATCCCCATACCAGTTCATTTCAGTCCCGTCCGACAGCTTCAGACTATCGAGCAAGAGACCCTCTTGATCCAAGAGGACCGCTTTGGTATGGGTTGTGCCGATATCCAGTCCACAAAAAACCATCATAACAAACCAGTTGCTTAGATGTTATTTAATAACATACTTGAACATAGATTAACATCTATTGTCATGCGGTTCGATAGTATTATGAAGAAATTGCAGCAAAATGTGACCTGGACTGTGGGCTTGCCTTCGAAACCGCCTGCCGGTGCCTTCTGTTTCGTGTGCTTCTGGCTCCGTTGCCATCATGATCGCTGACATCCTGCCCCCCCGGCGCGCTCGGTCCAGCGAAGCAAAGGGACCATCCGTCCCCTGCGCGTTGGACTCGGGCAACGAGCCTGACCCGTCATCGGCGCCGTCGGCGGAAACATAGAAGTCAGCCTTCCGAGAGGAATCCGACGTCGCACCGCAGCATTCGCCGAAAGACAGCCCAACAAGCAGTATAAACGATACGCTTAGCGTTGCAGGCCACTGTTTCATCGTTGGCTATCATCGTTTTCGAAGGCGCCTGCCAACTTCCTTCAAGGTCTTTACATCTTCCGGGTGAATTGAGCCATCCGGCAGCGGCCCGGTGTTCAACAGCAGGTTGGCACCCATGTCTTTCGCTTTTTTGAGCATGACCATGACTTGATCTGCCGATTTGTGCTTACCGTCATCCTTCTTGATGTAGCCCCAACCGCGAGGTTGAAGTGTGTCGCATATCTCCAGCGGCACCTCAGACTTTTCTTTCCAGTGACGTTCCGGCGCCTTGAAATCCTCTGTTCCGAGCAGCCCCTGTTTATAGGATACCAGGACCTGCGGTTGCACCGAGTGTATATGATCGTAGAGTTCCTGACATCGGAACAGGCGGATTTTGTCTTCGCGGGAACGGGGTGTGGCTATGCCATCCAGCCAGATAGCACCGATAGGACCATAGTGGGTCAGCAGCTCGGTAATCTGGTTCTTCATGAACTCAACGTATATCTGGAGATTATGTTCGTCCCCGTATTTGTAGAGATCCTCGCGTCGTGTGTATTTTGGCCTCGCCGAACCGCCCCAGTCGCCATTGTTAGGGGCATGCGGATGCCGCCAGTCACGTCCGTGCGAGTAATACAGGTAAAGGCCCAGTCCCTTTCGTTGGCACTGTTGGGCCAACTCGCCCACCAGGTCACGCTTGGCCGGAGTATTGGTGCTTTTGAAGTCCGTGTACTTGGAGTCAAAGAGGCAGAAGCTGTCGTGGTGCCGGGTCGTTATGTTTATGTACTTCATTTCGGCATCAAGCGCCATGTCTGTGATGAAGTCGGCGTCAAAGTGCTCCGCAGTGAAACGGCCCGCCAGTTTCTCATATTCTTTGACGGGAATTCGCTCTTTGAACTGCACCCATTCATGCCGTCCGAGTAGCGAATAGAGGCCGTAATGCATGAAGAGGCCGAACGTCGCTTCCCGGAAGTATTTCAGGGCGGCTTGCCGCGGATCGATGGCGAACAGTGCTTCATATCCCCTCAGGTAAGACGGCAATGCCAACTTAGATTCGCCGAAGGCGAACGAGCTCGATGCGGCAACTCCGGCGCAGGCGAGACCTCCCTTAATAAATTCCCGTCTATTCATCATTGCATTCTCCTATTTGTTCCATTCTCATCAGACGCATAACATATGGGCTAAAGCGCGCGGTTTACCGCGTCGCTTTCAGCTCTTTGTTCGAATACAGATTCTATATCCAAGTATGAACGTTTCGTTTCGCTTATATCGTGGTCTGTCCCCTTCTTTCGGTCCGGCGTCCGTGAGAGGATCCCACCGTCCTGTACTCCATCGAGTACCGGCGTTTGCGGCCTGACACAACCGCCCTGGCAACATAGCCCGGCAAAAACCTGCCGGTGTCATATAACCGAGGCTGCTATGCGGCCGGTAGTGATTGTAATCCATCCGCCGGCGATCCGCAACATATCTCAACTCCTCAATGCTCAAGCATAGCTCTCTGTCGGGCAAGTCATCCTGAGTGCCCCGAAGGAGCTGGGTCAAGAAAACTGAAGAACTGCAACTCTGTTTTGAACCAGAACCCAATTATATTTTTTTTGTAAGATTGAGACCATCTACAGGAGATACTATTATGGAGGGGAAGAACTCGTAAGTGGAGACACAGAACTACAAAGTGACGAGCATGGCAGCAAAAGACCATGGAGCAGCCTGATAAACATGAACAACTTACAGTTCAATGGGCTCAGTCACAGCCCTTAATTGCGTCATTTATCTCGTCCTTGGTGCCGGATTTCCATGATGCAGACGATATTCTGCAGAATGTGGCTATGGTTACGGTACGCAAATACGAGCAGTTCGACCCCAACCGCTCCTTTGTGGCCTGGGCCATCGGTATTGCCAAAAACGAGATTCTGAAGTACCAATCTAAACAGGGCAAGCGTTATCTCCTGCTGGACATTGATGCGATTGACTCCGTGACCGAGGTCTATGCCCAGGATCACTCCACCATCCACGACACGCGTATTGACCTCAAAAATGCGATCTCCACCTGCATGAGTCGGCTCAAAGGAAAATGGCGACAGATTAAGGAGATGCACTACCTGCGGG
>Ga0180431_10001211_pt1 | contig 36277 bp, 31 predicted proteins | sample SS_ome_11_FD_132459 | JGI IMG/M metagenome (GOLD analysis project Ga0180431, IMG submission 132459) | Hypersaline lake sediment archaeal communities from the Salton Sea, California, USA - SS_1_MS_1 metaG | ecosystem: Environmental > Aquatic > Non-marine Saline and Alkaline > Hypersaline >... | reverse complement strand
TGGGACTACCTCGGCTGCTACGGGAACAACTGGATTGCGACACCGAACCTCGACGAACTCGCATCGGAGAGCGCTGTCTTCGTAGATGCCTATGCCGAAGGTATGCCGACCCTGCCTGCCCGGCGCGCAATTCTTAGTGGACGACAAGTCTCACCTGCCCGCTACATCCATCAGCCCAGCGACGCCGTGGCCAACTACGGATGGCACCCGTTCTTCGATCAGGATGTCACCGCCGCCGAGTGGCTCGATGAGCAGGGCTTCTGTAACGGTTTCGTCACTGATGTATACCACATGATGAAGCCGGGCAAGAACTACCACCGGGGTTTCCACTACTGGGATTGGGTTCGCGGCCAGGAAGGTGACATGTACGCCCTACGCGACAAGGACCAGGTCATGGACATGCTGGAGCAGTTGACGATTCCAGCCGCTGAAGTCGCCGCCGACCACTGGGTCGTGCAGCACCTCAACGTGAGGAAGGACTGGAAGAGCGACGCTGACACCTCTGTGGCGAAGGTGATGGCGACCGCCGCCGACTGGGTAAACAACTACACGCTCGACGACCCGTTCTTTCTTTACGTGGACTGTTTCGACCCGCACGAGCCGTGGGATCCTCCTGCGGAGTACGCGCAAGAATACTATCCCGATTACCACGGTTACTACGGCGTGCGCCCGAGCGGGACAACCGAGGGTCTCAGCGAGGACCAGTGGGAGTGCATAAAGGCGGCCTACGCTGGCGAGGTAACGCTTGTGGACGCCTGGGTCGGTCATCTGCTGGCCACGCTCCATGAGCGCGAATTGATGGACGATACACTCATAGTCTTCACCGCGGATCACGGCACAATGATGGGCGAACAGGGCGAGATTCATAAAGGTGAATCCCGGCTCCGGAATCAGTGCACCAGAGTGCCGCTGCTGATCAGGCATCCTGAGGGCGTGCTCGCCGGCGAACAGATCGAGGGCTTCGTGCAACATCATGACATTCTCCCAACTGCGCTTGGTATCATGGGTCTCGATGTCCCGGACCGCGTCACTGGATCCGACGTGTGGCCGATGGCGACGGGCGAGCAGCCCGATGAGCGCGACAGCATCTTCATCGGCTGGAGTCGCTATTGCAGCGTCCGCACTGCCGAATGGAATCTCACCATCCCGCTCTGGGAGGATTACATTGGCGAGGACGAAGAGCCGGTTCGCGAACTGTACGACCTTCGCGAGGACCCCGAGGAACTCACCAATGTAATTGCTGAGCACCCCGACGTCGCACGGGAACTTGCGCAACTCGCGCAGGAGTACATCGCCGCACAGAGAGAGTTGACCAAGGGCACGATTCAGCAGCCCGATGAACTCATGTCCAAGGACGTCAACATCACGTTCGATGCTCTTCCCAGCGATCAGTAGCACGTTCCCAGCCAACGCTCCCATGCGTCAAGCCAGGAAACACAGACCATTTAGACGCACCAGTAAACAGGGGGCGGCTGCTGAGACCTGCCTCGGGCAACCATTCCGCGGAACCGGACACTCCGCCAACTGGGTTGTGATCGTTGTGTGGGTAGCAGAGGGGCATAGCCTACAGATACGAAAATACCGGGAATAGGGCACACACGTAATGCGTCCTATCCTACACGCAACGCCCTTGAAACTCACACAATTGGCGACTGTACCTCGTGACCCCGAGGAGGAGAAGCAATGAGAAACAGAGTGTTTCCCGCAGAATTGATTGTGGCGGCAGTAATCGTTTTGTCCGTTGTTGTATCGGTGGCTGTGGCGCAGGGCGGCGGCCAACGTGACGGGCGGCGTGGCGGCGGCCAGGACGGCATGATGGGCAGCATGATGTACCTGGAGCGGTCGTGGACGGCCGTATCATTCCAGCTTGACTGCACCGGTGAGCAGCTCACGCAGTTGCGTCCGACGTACCGGAACACTCTTAACGCGCGTGACGCGGCGCTCAAGCAGGCTAGGGAAAAGCAGGATCGTGAGGCAATGGCGAAGGCGATGACCGAGGCCAAGACGCGGCTGGATACGAAGCTGAAAAGCGTGCTTTCAGACGCGCAGTGGACAAAGCTGGGGCAGTTGATGACGCCGCGCACCTCTACACGCGGCGGTAGACAGGGCGCCGACCGCTGAAAGCGGGCGAAGATACCGAGACGATGCGCCGCAGTGATGGCACGGCTCCCCAGGGGGGACGTGTCAGCGGCGCTCTCTGGTGATGACTGAACCCGCGTACGAGGGCAAGGTCACGGTCAAGCGAGATTGAGAACATCTCGCCCGAGCGCAGGGAGCGCTTCAAGCGATTCTCGGCTCGGAAGTCCACCGTTCTATCCCCCGGTTGCACAACTTCCTCAGCCTTAGTCCCGTTTCGAGCAGTCCATTGAAGATGTCATCCATTCACGGCCTGTCCCTCAGGGTTATTCAGCGAAGGCGGCGAGTGACTGCTGAAAGGGTGCCCGGGCGGTGCCCCGGTCGGTGACGATGGCGGTCACAAATCGGGCAGGCGTCACGTCGAATGCCGGATTGTAGGTCTCCACGCCGACCGGTACAATCGGCAGATCGCTATGCCCACCCAGATGCGTGATCTCGTGCGCGGCGCGCTGCTCGATGGGTATTTCCGCGCCGGAAGTGAGAGCGTAATCAATAGTGGAGACCGGAGCCGCGACGTAGAAGGGGACCTTATGGTAAGCGGCCAGTACCGCTAGGCCATAGGTGCCAATCTTGTTGGCGACATCACCGTTTGCGGTGATGCGGTCGGCTCCAACGACCACCGCGTCAACCATCCTGTCACCCATCACGGAAGCGGCCATGCTATCGGTGATGACACGACAGGGGATGCCCTCCTGCTGTAACTCCCAGGCGGTGAGACGTGCGCCCTGAAGCAACGGGCGGGTCTCGTCAACCCAGACGAGTCTGATGTGGCCCGCTTGATGGGCCGCGCGAATGACGCCGAGCGCAGTGCCATATCCGGCTGTAGCCAAAGCCCCCGCGTTGCAGTGAGTAAGTACCTGCGAGTCGGGTTTGATGAGACGTTGTCCGTATCTCCCGATCATGTGGCAACGGGCTAGATCGTCGGCGATGATGGCTTCGGCCTCGCGCAAAAGGGCTTGTGCCCGTCCAAAGCGCGACTGCCCCGGGCTGCCGTGGACAATCCCCTTCATGCGTTCGAGCGCCCAGAAAAGGTTTACGGCGGTCGGGCGGGTTGCTGCCAGGTACTCAATGGCATCGTCGAGGTGGGCGATGAAGGCCGCATCACTGGTGGTTTCATCCCGCCACGCAGCCATGGCGACCCCTGCGGCGGCGGCACAACCGATTGCGGGCGCGCCTCTGATGCGCAGAGACTTGATCGCCTCGCACACATCGGCTACGGCGGTCAGATGCAGGAGTTTGGTCTCATTGGGGAGGAGTGTCTGGTCAATGATGGTCACCACGGGCAGGTGCTTGTCGTCCTTGGTGATGCTGATTGTCGAAGGTAAATTGGATCCAGGCATGCCGCACCTCGGGGAGCATTCTCGATTAGCTATTCAGGATCAGAGGAAAGTTCCATCCGCTGCCGGCAGTGACCTGCAGGAAATGTGGAGGAGTCCGATGGCGGACGATGGAATGTTGGGTGAAGCACCGTCGTGTGAACGACAGAAGATGACGCCGGACCATAGGAGACAGCGATGAATAGCCTGGAAAGGACATTGTGGCTGCTGGCGGATGAGGAGATTGACAGGCTCCCGGCGATGCCAATATTCATGCTCTGGGCCGCGAAGTACTATGGCGAGAGCTATGCCGATTACGTGTGCGATCATCGTGTGCTGTGCGAGTGTCAACTGCGACTGGCAGAGGACTTCGGACTGGACATATTGCAGTTGATTTCCGACCCGGTACGCGAGACGGCGGACTGTGGGGCAGACCTTAAATACTCTGACGCGGCCCCACCGCGAACGAAGAACTGCATTCTATCCGACAAGTCGGCCTTCGCGAAGCTACGGTATCCGGACCCGACTGCAGGGCGAATGGGAGATAGAGTTGCAGGCGCGCGGTACTTTGCCGACCGGGCTGGTGACGACTACCCGATAATGGGTTGGATCGAAGGGCCGATTGCGGAAGCTGTAGACATGCGGGCCATGACTGTATTCATGATGGATCTTCTGGATGACATCGGGTTTGCTCGTGATTTGATGGACTGGATCGTCCTACTGGAGATAGATTTCGCGCGGGCCCAGATCGAGGCAGGTTGCCACATGATAGGAATTGGAGATGCGGCGGCTTCGCTGATTTCCGCGGAGCTGTATGAGGCCGAGGTACTGCCCCGGGAGCAGAGCATGGTAGCGGCCATACAGGAGGCGGGAGCGATAGCGCGGCTGCATATCTGCGGGGATACGAACCATATTCTGGGCGCAATGGCGGAGACCGGATGCGAGATCATTGACCTCGATCACCTGGTAAAGATGGAGCATGCGCGGGAGGAGATGGGGCCGGAGCCGGTGCTGCTGGGGAACTTCGATCCGGTGAGCGTGCTGTATGCCGGCACCCCGGAGCAGGTGTGTGAGGCTTGCCGGCAGTGTCACCAATGGGCCGGGAAGCGCTACATCGTCGGCTCGGGGTGTGAGACGCCGCCGGACACCCCCGAAGATAACATCCGCGCAATGATGCGGTATGCGCAGGACGCGCAGTTGTGAGGGAAGGCAGGCAAGGTCGGGGGCGTTTCGTATGGCAACGCCGCCCAACCGGTTTGTTCCCCGCTGAGAAACCTCCTGTACCTCAACAAGCAGTGGCGCAAATCACCGAGCGCTGAGTCTGAGCTGGCAGGCCTTGAGACAGGGCTCCAGGATCATCGTGAAATGCTTCTGGATGGGGTCCTTGTCGCGGTAGGCTTGGGCCAGAAGCTCGGGGGTTATAGCGGTCTCAGGTGGCATGATGTCTGTCGTTTGGCCGCCCCACATCGGCCCCTCTCTGCCCACCATCGCGTAGCGCTTCGCCCACTCACAACGGACACGATCCCATCCGGCCAGTTCGGCGCTGAAGCCGTCGCTGCTGATGGGTATGGTAGCATCGACGAGAGCCTTGACAGGGCAAGCGGACAGGCAGGCCCGGTCGCAATCAGCGCAGGGAGCGGGGGTTGCAAGATGTTTATCGGTTGGCAAATCGGCGTCGGTCACGATGGCGATGAAACGCTGCGTCACGCCGAATTGCGGCGTTATGGGAGCACCGTGAATTCCGATATGAGCAAGGCCGGCTGCTGCTGCTGTGAAACGATTCGCCAGAGCGTCCGGCTGAAAGCCGCGTGGATTGGCGACAAGTGTGCCACTGTCTGAGAGGTCTTGTGAAACCACCGCGCGGCAGCCGAGGCGGACGAGCATCCTGGCAACCGAAACGCCGATGTAACGAAGCCAGCGGTTGGCCTGATAGACGGCGTAGCTGTATGGGCCTACCGCATCGGTGGGTGGTTCGGCGGCGTTGAGTATGTTGAGGAAGGGGAAATGGTAGCCAATGGTGAGAACTGCTCGCGCGCCGGGGAGGAGTTCATCTGCGGTGCGGATGTGGCGCTTCTCACAGCGGTCAATAACAGGCTTGACGGCGCCGTGGTAGCCGCCGGTGTCGCGAACTGTCCACTGCATGTCGGCCTCGTTAACGTGTTGGCGATAGTCGGTGGCGAGTGCTGAAACGAAACCGGGAGCCGCGACACCAAAGAGATCAGCGCCGAGCTTACGGGCATGGGCATCGAGGAGCAAGCGGAGATCGGAGGCGGGGACGGAGCGCACCGTGTCGGGGATGGGGAAGAGATGAGTGGCAGGGCGAAGAGGCGCACTGGTGAGCACACAGCCAAACGTGAGGGAGCCATCGAAACCCTCAACAACGGGGCCTGTATTCTGGCTGGAGTCTTGCGCGAGGCCAGATGCGGGAATGATCTTCGCGTCGGCGAGGTGCCCGCCGGGCATGGCGGAATAGCCGCGAGCCTCCAGGTACTGGCAGAGCTCAAGCTGGGCGAAGCCGGACCATTCGCCGACAGTCTGGGCGACGACGGGCTGAGGCCGTGACCGTAGTTGGGTGGCCGCGGGGTCTTCCATGGATGGTGGATAGTGGTGCGCGAAGGCGATGAGAGTCCGGCCGTCAGGGAGTTCGCCGCGCAGGTCGAAGCCGCGCTGGAGAGCTGTCTGGCGATCCACAATGGCGAGCATGTCAACTTCGCGCTCGATGAGGCGCTTGATGACATTGAGGGTAACGGTGCGGTCGGGGCGCGTTGGGACGTCGTTGAGTTGCTGCGCAAGCGGGCGCTCGTCCATGAAGGGTCTCCGCCGGCGCCACGTCGTGGTGTAGTCGGGGTCCTTGAGGCGGAGATGGGCCGGCAAGCAGTAGCGGAGGCATGAGCCCATGGCGCCACCGCGTCGCCCGGCGATCTCGAGGTTTTCCAGAATGGCCTGCTCGCCAATCTGCTCTGGGATTTCGGTGTCCAGGTCGAGGCCGAAATGTTCAGCCCAGGAGCACCGCCACTTGTTCTTGTTGCAGTAGGAGAACTCCTTCCATTCCATGTGGATCACGTGCTTGGGCCCGGTCTCCTTGTTGAAGACGTCCATGGGGCAATGGCGGATGCACTCGCCACACATGTCGCAGAGTGGCTCGCCATCGTAGAGCGGATCGGGGATGAGAGGCGCGTCAGTGACAAGGCAGCAGAAGCGCTGGCGTGGGCCGTACTCGGGGGTGAGGAGAAGGCCGTTGTACCCGATTTCGCCGAGGCCGGCGGCAGCGGCGGCGTGGATGTCCGAGAGGTCGGGAGCAAAGGACTCCTCGACATTCTTGTAGGGCCGGAATCGCCAGACGTTGGTGGCAGGGATGGCGACGACCCGGTGGCCCAAGTCCTCGAGCTTACGGGCGATCTGGAAGGAGATGCACTCGATTTTGGTGTTCATCACGCCCTGGACGAAGTACGGCCCCATCTTCTGAGGATGCTCGTTGCCGCCAATCTCGATGGCGGCGTCGGGATGATGGATGGCAACCACCAGAACACAGGTGGCGCCGGGCAGGTGGCCTTGCGGGGACATCTCGATGGGGGCCTCGGCGTAGCGAGCGGCGGAGGCAATGCCGACGAGGTCAGCGCCAAGGCTCACGGCCAGGGACTTCATTTGAGTGGTGAAAAGCTGGTCAGTCATTATGTGCACCCTTCCGTGTGGCAGATGCGCCATCTGGTCATTTTGGTGGTGAGTATTCGCGGCGAGGTGAGCGAGCACCTTCGGTGGAGACAGAAGGTTTGCGAGGTTGTATAGGGAAGGAAACGGGAGAAGCGAGTGACAATATGAAGGTGTGAGAGGAGAATATGGATATGCTTCCGAAAGAGCGAGTGGCGGCAGTATTCGAGCATCAGCCAACAGACAAGATACCGATCTACCAGGCGGGGTTCAGCTCGGATGTGGCGTCTTACGTACTGGGGCGCGAAGCATACACCGGAGGCGGCATACAGCAGTTTCGGGAGGCACAGGCGCTGTGGGAAGGCGGCGTCGGTGGTGAGGCCCAGGCGGAGTTCGTAGAGCGGACCTTTGAGGATGCTTCTGAGCTTTGTGAGAAGCTAAACCTGGATATGGTGCGGACGATTTATTGGCGCAAGCCGCTACGGCCAAGCATAAAAATAGATGAGAATACCTTCATTTACGGGGACGCGGACAAAGGGGAGGACTGGGAGGTGTGGCATTTCGACCCGCCGACGGAGACGTACGGGAGGGTTGACGGGAAAGCAAAGCCTGAGCCGACTCCTGCACAACTCGCCGAGGAGGCGGAGCGGGCGGCGGAAGCTGCAGAAGAGTACGAGCCGACACCGGATGACCTATCGCCTGACGTGCACTGGTCAATCGAGCGCTTCGGGGACACTCACGCCATGTATGGAGGGGGTGTGGGTAGTGTGGGAATATGCATACCCAGGGAGCGGGTGTGGCTGGAGGCGACCGTGCTATATCCGGAGATCGTTGGCAGATACCTCGACGCTGCAGCAATCCGTGGGCCGAAGAATGCCAGACTGGCTGCCCAACTGGGCATTCCTTACTGCTTTGGCGGCGGCGACTTCGCCGGCACACGAGGACCGCTGTATTCGCCGAAGGTGTTCCATGATTTGATGCTGCCACGTCTTAAGATCATTACCGAAGGTTGCGAGAAAGCCGGCACATACCACCTCTTTGCCAGTGACGGCGACCTGTGGCCGATTGCCCATGATCTCTTTGGCGAAGCCCGCACGCATGGTTTCTATGAAGTGGACCGCACGTTCATGGACCTGCGGCAGCTCAGGGACAGATTCCCGCATTTAAGGATGCTCGGCGGCATTAGAAGCGAGGTCCTGCACGTTGGGACGGTGGAGGATGTCGCAGAGGAGACACGCACTGCGCTAGAGACCGCCCATGAGATAGGCGGCTGCATCATCGGCTGTAGCAACCAGATAGTGGCCGGCACGCCGGAGGAGAACTTCTGGGCCATGATGGAGATATTGGAGGAAGAGAGGTAGTTCAACGGGCTTCGTGATGATATTGCGTTAGGATAGAAAGGACTTCGGGGCTTGGGGGAGAATGGAAGAGTGTTGATGATTTTGCTCTGCGAAGAGAGGGAGTAATATGGCAAATGGAATGAAGCTTGTTAGTCCGGAGATTGTGCCACCGCTGGACCCGGAGTTCAAGCCTGCAGTATTGGCATGTCACGCTTTTGCGGATGAGGTGCAAGCTTCCGGCAAAGGAGCCCCTCTGGCGATCGCGCTGGAGCGTGAAGAGGGCACTGTGACGAGGTATGAAACGGAGGTGTTTGGGCCGGAGGCACGGCGCGAGGCCGCGAATAATCAGTATGCCGAGCGGCTCGTGAAGTTCCTGCTGTGGCAGCGCGGCGGCTGGAAGATAACAATCGGCGGATGTCCCGATATCGCGGTGACCATCAAGGAGGCGTATGGTCCCGGGGGTATTCGCGAGTTTGACGCCGATTTGATGGCAGGTGTCTACGAGCGGCCCTTCACCGTGGAGAGCTGCGAGCTTGAGGAGATGCCCGAGGCGTCAGAGGGAGCCAGAGCTATCGGTGGGCACCTCGAAGGTTGTCGCGTCGGCTTCGACCTCGGAGCAAGTGACCGCAAGGCCAGTGCAGTTATTGACGGTGAAGTGGTCTTTAGCGAGGAGGTTGAGTGGGCCCCCAAGACACAGAGCGACCCGCAGTATCACTGGGACGGGGTGATGGACTCGATCCGGCGGGCGGCGGAGCATCTACCGCGAGTGGATGCGATAGGCGGAAGTGCGGCGGGCATATATGTCAACAACCGCGCGCTGGTAGCGTCACTGTTTCGCGGCATTCCGGAGCAAGAATTCGATACGAAGATTAAGGGCATGTTCATCAAGATCGGCCAGGAGTGGAATGCGCCCCTGGTTGTTGTCAATGACGGGGATGTCACGGCACTGGCGGGGGGAATGGAGCTTGAAGATGTCGGTATCCTGGGGATAGCGATGGGGTCGAGTGAGGCCGGTGGGTATCTCGATATGAATGGGCATATCAACGGCTGGCTGAATGAGTTGGCGTTCTGCCCGGTGGACTACAACCCGAATGCGGCTGTTGATGAATGGTCGCAGGACTATGGCGTTGGTGCCAAGTACTTCAACCAGCAGGGCGTCGCGCGACTTGCGCCGGTGGCCGGCATCGGTGCGGCCGATGGTATCGAAGAAGGAATGGGCGAGCCGGAGATACTGAAAGTGGTGCAGGAGTTGCTTGCCAGTGGCGACGAGCGAGCCGAGAAGATACTCGCCACGATCGGCGTGTGGCTGGGTTACGCAATCGCGCATTATGCAGATTTCTACGACATGAAGCATGTGCTGATACTGGGCCGAGTGACGTCGGGCAGAGGCGCAGAAATCATGATGCGCGAGGCGGAGAGAGTACTGCGCCATGAGTTCCCGCTCCTGGCGGAACGTATCGGGTTACATACTCCCGATGAGGCGAGCAAGCGGGTAGGTCAGGCTATAGCAGCGGCAAGCTTGCCGGAAATATAGACGAGCAGGCAGATTTAGAGTTTTAGAAAGAAGGAGTGGAAATATGAAGCTACATCAAGCTGGGGCGGAAATATTTGTGCCGGATGGAATGCCTGAAGAAGAGGCGCTGGCACGGACTACCCACATGGCGATCGGCTGCCACCAGGATGATATCGAGATAATGGCCTATGACGGGGTGCTCAAGTGCTTCGGTGAGGCGGACAAGTGGCTGTGCGGAGTGACCGTGACCAACGGCAGTGGCAGCCCGCGTGATGATCTGTATGCCGACTACAGCGATGAGCAGATGATGGAGGTGCGGAGACAGGAGCAGAAGAAGGCCGCGTACGTGGGGGAATATACAGCGCAGGTGCTACTGGATTTCTCCAGCAGCCAGGTCAAGGAGACGGACAAGGAGGTCGTTATGGAGGACCTGAAGGCGCTGATTATTGCGGCCCGGCCCGGGGTCATCTATACGCACAACCTAGCGGACAAGCATGATACGCACGTCGGCGTCACGTTGCGAGTGATCCAGGCGTTGCGCGAGCTACCGGCGGAATTGCACCCGCAGGCGCTCTATGGGTGTGAGGTGTGGCGCGACCTGGACTGGATGGTGGATGATGAGCAAGATGCTGAAGCCAAGTACAAGATCGCATTTGACGTAGATGCGCATCCGAATCTAGCCGCAGCCCTGCTGGGTGTTTTCGACTCACAGGACTGCGGCGGCAAGCGCTATGATCTGGCGTCACTGGGGCGGCGAGTGGCCCATGCGACGTACTACGCCAGCCATGAGGTGGACGTGACCCAGGCGATGATATTCGCCATGAACCTGACGCCGCTGATCCAGGATGTGAGCCTGGGTATCGGCGCATATATTGATGAGCAGATCAATCGCTTTGCCGCGGATGTCAGCGAGCGCATAGCGAAATTCGAGTGAAGGCGAAATGTGGAGTTGATGTGCAGAAAGCGCAAAGGAACTGTATGGTGTAGTCTCAGTTTGCTCAATTCCACGGTGGATATATGAAGCGAACGTTTGACTGAGGGAGTGATGATGGCGGAGACGACACTCACGTTCATAGGGACCGGGCATTGCCAGCCGGCTCCGGATAACGACACGGCCTCATTCGTACTGAATGGGCATTGTCTCATTGACTGCGGATGGAACGCAGCAATCACGATGACGCGGTACGGCTATGCGCCGCTGGACATTGACCGCGTGCTGATAACGCACTGCCACCAGGATCACTACATGGGTCTGGCGGGTGTGCTTTTCCTGCGGCATCTCCGCGAGAACACAGTGGATCACCTCGAGCAAATGGAGATCATCGGACCTGCGGAAGACATCGGGCGGGTAGTGGAACTGGCACGTGCGTACATACAGGTCGAAACGTTCGAGCGGCTCGCAAATGCAAGGCCGGAAGTGGTTGCGCTTGAGCCGGGGGAGACAGTCGCGGTGGGGGAGTTGACGATAGGGACTGCTCCCACGGAGCACTCCGTACAGGGGCTTGCCTACCGGATTCGTGACGAGCGCACGGGAGTCGAACTGGGGTTCTCCGGTGATACGACGTACTTACCGGAGCTGGCGGAGCATTTTCGCGGGGTTGATGTGCTGATGTATGAGGCTTCATGGGGTGTTGAGGACCCCGAGCTAGGCACTGAAGCGGGACACTCAGGAGTACGACAGTCGGCGACAATCGCTCGCGATGCCGAGGTCGGGAAGCTATATTTGGTGCATACGAACCGGGGCCAGGAAGCGGAGATTGTCGCCGCCGCGCGGGAGATATTCCCGGAAGCGTATATGCCGCAGCCGGGATTGACGCTGCGCATGTAGTGCCGACGAATGGGGCAGAGCAAAGAGCAGGAGCGCAGGTTCGGACCAGGCGTGCGATGTATTGCTGCCTCAGCGGCTTATAGGTTTAGAATCCGCTGGGCGTTGGAGCAGGTTATCTTGTCGAACGCCTGCTGGGAGAGCTTGGCCTCGGCGAGACCATCCCTGAGAAACTTGAGGAGACCCTCGTCGAAAAAGGCAAATGCTTTTTTCGGAGAGCAGATGTCGGTTCCGTAACAGAGCTGGTCCTGAAATTCCTCGAGGAACCAGTAGCCGAAATCGGGGTCGCGGCTGATGGCGTTGAAACCGCTGCCTGCCGAGAGGTCGCCATAGACGGTTGGGTACTTGCGGATGAGCTCGACACAACGCCCCCCTTCGGTGACTGGCCCCTTCGGGTAGCTGCCCCAGTTCTCCTCATTGACATCTCCGCTGACGTGTGACCACCACGCCTGCGAATGGCAGAGCCAAGTGAGGTCGGGGTGCTTCTGGATCTGCTGCTCGAAGCGCGGGAGGCCGAGGTCGTCCACCAGGCCATAAGTGCCCCCCTGTCTGGTAGCAACATGAAACGTGAGCACGAGTCCCGTCTTTTCAGCGTGATCGAAGAGGTTCTCCACAAGCGGATCGTCGAAGTAGAGATTCGCGCAGACCTCCCCGATGCCCCGACAGCCCAGATCCTTATACCACGACATCATGTAGCTAAGGTCGGCATCCGGAGTTCTGAAGCACTGCCTCGGGTCAATGTTGCAGAAGGGGATGAAGCGGTCCGGGTAATCCTCCCAGATGCCGATGACTTCCTCGTTGGACTGGATCATGTGTACATTCTCGGGGTTGGTACAGGGCAGGAGCACAGCCTTATCTACGCCGCCATGGTCATAAGCCTCGATTAGCTCCCAGGGCGTGGCGAACCAGGTGTCACTATGCGGAGCGGGCATGTTGCGCTTCGGCTGACTGTGTACGTGAATGTCAATGATCATGTGGAATGCCTCCGTGGGATGCTTTTTCCTACATGTGCTAGGCACCGACGGCTGTGTGGTTAGAGCTTGAGAATGCGGCGGGCGTTTTGGCGCGCGATCTTGTCGAAGACTTCCTGAGATATGTTGCCCTCAGCCAGGGCCTGTTTCATAAAGTTAGCCAGGTTGATGAGCACGCTATCACGCCCGCGGGGCGAACAGATGTCCGTACCGAAGCAGAGCTGATCCTGGAACTCGTTGAGGAACCAGTGGCCGAATTCCGGGTCGCGGCTGACGGCATTGAAGCCACTGCCGGCGGAAAGGTCTCCGATGACAGTCGGGTACTTGCGCATCAATTCCACGACACGACCGCCTGTGGTCACGCGCCCTTTCGGATATGTACCCCAGTTGTCCACGTTGACATCCCCGCTAATGTGTGACCACCAGGCCTGGGAATGACACAGCCAGACAAGATCGGGGAATTTGCGTATCGCTTCCTCGAAGCGAGGGAGACCGAAATCATCTATGAGACCGTAGGTTCTCCCCTCACGGGTGGCGACATGAAAGCAGATAGGCATGTCGAGGGCCTCGGCATGTTTGAAGAGGTTCTCAACACGCGGATCGTCCCAGTAGAGGTTACAGCAGACTTCGCCGATGCCCCGGCAGCCGTGATCCCTGTACCAGCGCATGTAGTAAGAGAGGTCTTCGTCCGGATTGTTGGTCCACAGGCGCGGGTCAATGTTGCAGAAGGGGATGAAGCGGTCTGGGTAGCGCTCCGCGATGGCGAGGATCTCTTCATTGGACTGGACACACCAGATGCCCTCAGGGTTGGCGTTGGGGAGCAGTACCGCTCGCTCTATGCCGACGGTATCATACATCTCAATGAGCTGCTCCGGGGTGGCGAGAGTCTGCTCGCTGCCGGGGATGTTGATGCTGGGCATTGAGGTTGTGTGGACGTGGATATCTATGAACATGACAGGACTCCGTGGCTAGGACAGGCTACTCGTCCAGGCCGAGCAATCGGATGGCATTCTTCCGAGCGATCTTGTCGAATACCTGCTGCGATATCTTGCCTTCGGCCAGAGCCTGTTTCATGAAATTGGCGAGGTTGATAAGGACATCCGCGCGGTTCTTGGGGGCGCAGACATCAGTGCCGAAGCAGAGCCGGTCCTGAAACTCGGCCATGAAGGCATAACCGAACTCCGGGTCGCGGCTAACCGCATTATAGCCGCTGCCGGCCGACAGATCGCCGATGACGTTGGGGTAGCGCCGCATCAGCTCGACCACGCGCCCGCCTTCAACGACCGGCCCCTTGGGATAGCCACCACGAGTCTCCTCCGTGACGTCACCGCTGATGTGTGACCACCAGGCTTGTGAATGGCACAGCCAGACGAGGTCCGGGTGCCTCTGAATCTCGGCCTCAAAGCGAGGCATGCCGAGGTCGTCAATGATACCGTAGGTATTTCCCTGGCGTGTCGCTACGTGGAAGTCGAGCAACATGCCGGTCCTCTCCGCATGGTGGAAGAGGTTGTCCATGAGCGGGTCATCGAAGTAGAGATTGGCGCAGACTTCGCCGATGCCCGGGCAGCCCTGTTCCTTGTAGTACTCCATAAGATATCCGAGGTCGGCGTCGGGGGAGTTGGCGACCATCCGCGGATCAATGTTGCAAAAAGCAATGAAGCGATCGGGGTACTGCCGCGCGACGGCGATAGCTTCTTCATTGCTCTGGCTGCGGTGAGCGCACTCAGGGTTGACACCGGGGAGGATCACGGCCTTTTCGATGCCGACTTCATCGTACATCTCGATGAGTTGCTCGGGCGTGGCGTAGGTCTGGTCGGTGCCGTAGCGGTTGGCACCGGTCTGGGCAACCGTATGTACGTGGATGTCTATGAACATGGGTTGGCTCCCTTTTCGTGCTCAGTCATCGAGTTTCAGCAGACGCTGGGCGTTCTGGTGGCTGATCTTGTCGAAGACCTCCTGGGAGAGCTTGCCGGCGGCGAGGCCTTCTTCCATGAAGTTCTTCAGATTAATGAGGACATTGTCCTTGTTTGCGGGGCGGCAGACATCGGTGCCGAAGAGAAGCTGGTCCTGAAACTCCGTCATGAATGCGTAACCCCAATCGGGATCCCGACTGACGGCGTTGAAGCCGCTGCCTGCCGAAAGGTCGCCGTTAAGGTTGGGGTACTTGTGCAGAAGCTCCGGGATGCGGCCGCCTTCAGTAACCGGACCCTTCGGGTAGCCGCCCCAGGTCTCCTCGGTGACGTCGCCACTGACATACGACCACCAGGGGTTGCTGTGGGCGAGGAAGGTCAGGCTGGGATGGGTCTTGACTTGCACTTCGAAACGCGGCAGACTGAAATCGTCAATCAGACCGTAAGTGTTGCCCTCCTGGGTGGCGACGTGGAAGAGGAGTGGCATCTGGCATTTCTCCGCATGGTCGCATAGGTTCGTCACGCGCGGGTCATCCCACCAGAGGTTGGCAGTCATCTCGCCGATGCCCTTGCAGCCCTTGTCCTTGTAGTGGTTAATCGGGTAGGACAGATCGGCTTCCGGCGAGTTTCGCATCAGCCGTGGGTCAATGTTGCAGAAGGGAATGAAGCGATCGGGGTACTTGTCCGCGATCATAAGAATGTCTTCATTGCTCTGGGTGAGGAAGTTACATTCGGGAATGACCAGCGGGAGCATGACACCGCGGTCAATGCCCACTTCGTCGTACATCTCGATGAATTGCTCGGGTGAAGCCGGCCCGTCAGAATCCCGCTGCCAGCCTATGTCTGAGATCATCGCGATGTGAATGTGACAATCAATGAACATGGTGTTCCTCCTGTTGTTCGTCGCATGATCGCGGCACTGTGTGCATTGGGGCATTGTGGCTTGCAGCCCAGGCCCTGCTAGAGCCCGAGAACGCGTTGTGCATTCTTGTACGTGACCTTGTCAAATACCTCCTGCGATATCCTGCCCGCCGTGAGGCCTTCTTCCAGGAAGGTCTTAAGCTGGATGAGCAGATCATTCTTCTGCTCGCGCTTGTAGCAGTCAGTGCCGAACAGCAGGCGGTCCTGAAACTCGCTGAGGAAGGCATAGCCGAAATCGGGATCACGGCTGACGGCGTTGTAGCCACTGCCTGCGGAGAGGTCGCCCATCCAGTTCGGATACCGCTGCAGCAACTCGGGGATGCGTCCACCCTCGACGACCGGGCCGTCCGGATAGCCGCCCCAGTTATCCTGATTGACATCGGCGCTGATATGAGACCAAAACGGCTGCGAGTGAGCGAGGAAAACGAGGTCCGGGAACTCCTGGAGCGTCTTCTCGAGGCGGGGGAGACCCAGCTCGTCTATGAAGCCGTAGCAGCCACCCTCCCGAGCCGCGACATGGAAGGTCAGCGGAAGCCCACAACTCTCGGCGTGTCTGAAAAGGCCCCAACAACGCGGATCATCGAACCACAGGTTGGCGGTAATCTCACCGATGCCACGGCAGCCTTTGTCGCGGTAGTGGTTGATTACGTATGAGAAGTCGGTGTCGGGAGAGTTGTATCCGAGGCGCGGATCAATGCCACAAAAGGGAATCAGACGGTCGGGATAGAGCGCGGCACACTGCAGGATGTCCTCATTCGATTGCACACAGGCGCGCGGCTCGGGCTGCGCTGCCGGCATAATGACGCCCATGTCAATGCCCGCATAGTCGTAAATCTCCACAAGCTCATCTGGTGTACCGATACCTTTTTCGGAGAGCGGGCGCACGTCTCTGGGGTAGATCGTCGTGTGAGCATGGATGTCTATGAGCACGAAACTGTCCTCCTGTGTAGTATTTAGTCAGGGATACTTCCACGCCGGCGAGGTAATTCCTCCAACCTGTTGCGGCAAAGTGGGTGCGATGCCGGCAAGTTGAGCTCCCCAAGAGAGGCTCTTACTCCCGGCTCGCATGGGAAGGGCCCGCTTCGTGTTTCGAGGCGGGCCCTCTGTCAATCAGCGAAAGGACGCTGCGAACGACGACGGCGGGCCTAGTACACGTGGTCAGCCTTGCCGAACATCGTGGGCAGCTCCCAGTACTCGCCATCGTTGGCGACCCAGTTGGCGGCGGCCTCGATCATCTCGTCTACGCCGTCGCGGTAGGGGCCAAAGCTCTCGACGCAGTAGCTATCGTTGGCGATCAGCGCCGTGTCGGCCTTCTCGCCTACGAACACCGGGGCCTTGCCAAGGAATCCGCCAAGCTTGTTGCAGATCTCCTCAACTGAAGTCACGGGGCCGGCGACGTTGAGTAGGGTGAATGGGTTCGAGGCGACCTCGAAGCCGCGCAGGGCACGGTCAATCGCGTCTCGCTGCGAGAGCAGGTTCACGTATGGCATTTCCAGAGAAATGCTCTCGCCCGACTGGATCATTCTGGCCAGGTCCACGAGCACACCGTAGCCCAGATGCTGTGCGTACATCAGCCGGTAGTGGGTGATCTTCTGGCTCTTGTGGCCGCTGGCGGAGGTGTTGAAGGCCGTCTCGCGGGCCACGATGGAATAGCCGTAGATGCCGACGGGGCTGAGTGTGGTATCTTCAGTGGCGCCGCCCAGCGCGGGGTCGGTGTGCGGATAGGGATTGCCTGAGGAGAAGTTGACGATGGTGGAGGTGGAATACTTGACGGCTACCTTCGCCGGCACGATCGAGTTCAGCAGGATGGCCTTGCCCGGGTCACCTGATGAGCCGAACTTGAAGCCGAGCATATAGACCATGTTCTTCGTGACCGGCAATGCGGCGAGTTCCTCATCATCGGCCAGGTCACCGGCGTAGCACTCGCAACCCCAGTTCTCGAAGTGCTCACGGGCGTGCTTGGCGTAGTCGGTGATGAAAAGCCCCGCGACCATGATCTTGCGGTCGGTTACGCCGGCCTGCTTATCGGCTGAAACGAGCGTCTGCACGAGTTCGGGGCCGACCTTGCCGTCCCCGCCGATGACCATGATATCACCGTCGAGGTTGGCCATCATCTCGACAAGGCCGTCAGTGGGCTCCGCCATGAACTCCCTGAGTTGGGTGGGGTCTGTAACGTCGAGAATGCTGCTCATGTCTTATGTCCTTTCGTCCTGTTGAGGTATGGCAAGTTACAGATGCGGCTACCGCTAATCATTGGACGTACAGTATACCGTTTGTGTGGCTACTTATCAAGTACCGATAGCCGGCTCCGGCCAATGGGCTATTGTGGCGGCTTGCAGACCCGGCAGGGCCGGTAGCCCGCCTTGCGAGCCGCGGCGGCGCTGTCAAACCATATCGCGTTCTGGGGGCTGATTTTCTGCGCCCACCTGCAGGTTGGGTAGTGGTAGATGTGGGAGTGGTTGTTACCGAGGTACTTGCCAACTGAACGCAAGACTGTGTTGTTTCCCGCATGGTCAGCCCCCCAAAGCCCTTTGCCGCCTTCACGAGCGCTGCGCTGAATGCAACCGAACATGTCTGCGTAGCGGACATTCGGCGGATACGTGGACGTCTGGGCGTAGCCCTCGGCGAGCAGCGCGGCGTTGACGAATACTTCGCCCACATGGACGTATGCCAGCAAGCGTTGATACCGGTCGCGCTTCTCGACATCATACTCCAGCGTCACCCGACGGCCTTCGACCAGCTTCCTGTTGGCTGCGCTTGCCGCATGGCCGAAGGCCTGGACGGGCTTGTGGGGATGCTTTGTCTCGGGCGTGTCCATGCCGATGTAGCGCACCTTCTCGCCATTATCGAGCTGGATGGTGTCGCCGTCAACGGCTCTCACGCACTTAGCCTCAACTGTGACCGGCGCGAAGCTGCTGAGTGTCCTGATGCGCGACTGCTTCCAGAACCGAAGCCCGGGCAAAGCATTGAAATGGACAGGCCCGCCTGTCACCTGCATGGTGATCGTCTGAGTCTGCGAGTGCCATGTGAGCGGCGCAGATAGGGCATTCGCAAAGCGGCGCAAAGGTATGAACTTCAGCCCCTCGATGGCGAAGGGCGGGGGGGTGTCTGTTATCTTGACGCGAAGTGCCTCAGGGAACAGGTCCACCGGAGCAAACGAGAGACCGCCGGCGAGCAGACATGGGATCGTTTCGCCCCCGGCCATAGATGGTGCCAGAGGAAGGTGAGCAACCACAATAAGCAGAACTATCGTCGCGGTGCGAGTAAGACGCATGGGCATCCCCTGACTGGTCTGGTGGTTGTCCGCAACTATCTTAGCATAGTCCTGCCGGCACCCACAAACGAATCACATGCCCGGGTGAAGGGCACCAATCTGACGAACACGAGAGGTGAGCATTGTGAAGGTCGGGTATGGCGAAGTTGACATAACTCCGGAGTTGGGGATTCCGTGCGCACTGGGAGTGGATGATGAATGCGAGGAGATATTTGACCCGATTTCGGTCATCGCCGTCGCCATCGGCTACGGGGACGAGACAGTGCTTCTGACCGCGGCGGACTTGATAGGTCTGGACCGGCCGGAGACCCTCGAGTTGCGAAGCCTTGTCTCCGAGGCGACCGGCGTCCCCGCCGACCATGTAGTCATCCACTGCACCCACACTCATGAAGCGCCCTCCACGCGCATCAAGTACGGTGAGTACTTGCTCGAAAAGGGTCTGACTGCCTACGATCCGGCGTACTGGGAGCGCCTCCAGCAAGCGTGGGTCGAGGCCGCCCGGGCGGCCACCGCCGATATGGCGCCGGCGACCGCGGCCTGGGGCATGGCGAAGGCGGACAGAGTCTCCTCGAATCGTCGCGTGACGGAGCCTGACGGCGATATTACGCTGCGCTCCAGCCGGGCCGCCGACACTGCAGGCCGCTATCCTGAGGGTAACATAGACCCCTTCGTGCGGGTTTTGCGACTCGATAGGGAAGAGGGCCCCCCCGTCGCCCTGATCACCTATTGTTGTCATCCTTCTGTCGCCGGCGGCGATGAGCGCCCGTACATCACTGCTGACATCTGTGGAGTAGTCCGGGACGTACTACGCGATACGAACGGGTGTTCGGGTATTTATATGACGGGCGTTTGTGGCAATACCAATCCCGGCAAGTACGCCGGCCTCAAGAGCCGCAAGCAGGATGTCATGACTCTGGGCTACCGTTTGGCCGACGCTGCTCAGAAAGCCTACGAAATCGCCGAGCCGCTCGTTGATAATCGAGTATATTGGGGGTATCGCACAGTGCAACTGGAGTTGCGCGAGGACTTCGAGACCGCAGAGGAGCTTGAGACTGAGGTGGAAAAACTGGTTGCGGAGCACAAAGAGCTTAATGCTCGCGGCGAGAAGGTTCCTGGCGGTAAGTTCCGTAGACCGCTCAATCGCTACCTGGCCGCCACTTACGCTCACGACCGCAAACTGACGACCGAAGTCTGTGCGCTGCGTATCGGCGATAAGGGCCTGGTTTTCTATCCCGCCGAGTGCTTTCTGGAGCTTGCGTACTGCCTGTACGCAGAGTACGGCGAGGAGAACATCGCCACCATCGAGAACTGCGATAACACGCCGGCGTACATACTGCCCCCGGAGGCGTATGCTGGTGGCTACGAAAACTCGGCGTGCCGCACAGCGCCGACGGCTTTCGGGACGTTGGTGGGTGCGGCGCTGGAACTGCTGGCCGAGACAGGACTTGAGCGATAGGGCAAGGCGCACGATGCCTGCGAAACTCAGGGGCGCAGTTTGCGTGGCAGGCAGTCAGATGATTATAAGACAAGTTATGTTAACAACGATGGGGCTATACCGTATCGTCCCCGAGCACCGCTCTCTTCTCTGCAATCCTCCACTCGAGATCATCCAACTGCTCAAACAGCGCCACAGACAATGAATGAGCAGGCAAACGCGATCTCTTCCCGCAAGCGTGCCCTGGCGTCCGAAGCATGGTGGGTTTTCTGTGTTGAGGCCTCCGTGCGCCCGCACTACTGCCCGAACAACTCCCGCAGATACGCGAGGTTGTGCCGCGAGCTCTCCCGTGGGTCCAGCGACGTATAGTCCAGGTCGGTGACGATCCAGTCCGCCACACCCCCTGACAGCAGCATCTCTGCTAGAGGTGCGAAATCAACCTTGCCGCGTCCCAGCTCAATGAACCGACGATCGTCGTCAAGGTCCTTGAAATGGATATACTGAATCCGGTGCAGGTGCTTCTCAAAGGTCGCGGGGATGTCGAAATCGCCAAGCGCTAACTGCGCGGTATCAGGAGTGAACTTGATGATCTCCGGGTCGGTCGCCGCCATGAGGGCTTCGAATTCGCCGGCATATTCGAATAACGTACCCCAATGCTGATGCCATGTGCAGGTGAGGCCTGCATCCACAATCCTCTGCCCCACCTCGTTGACGTGTGCTGCGATACTATCTATAGTAGTACTGTTGCGCTCAAGCTCTCTTGAGCCACCGTCGAACATGATGTAATCCGTCCGGACGGCAAGCGCAAACTCGATGCTGCGGTCCACAGTATCGTTCCATGTGCCGATTTGCTCTTCGCTGCTGAAGCTGCAGGGGCAATAGAGACCTGATATCTGGAGACCCAGTCCGTCGAGGTAGTCTCGGTAGGCAATAGAGTCGGCGTAGGCGTCTTCAAGTCGAGAGGGCGACCACTCGAATCCAAGCCAGCCGGTCTCGGCTATGTCCTGGAGGGCTTCCGCAACTTCGACGTCGTGTTGCACGTACGTCGCGGGATGATATCCAAGTCTGAGCAATTAAATCTCCACCTTTTCGCCCGGCTGGAGAACCGCAGCAGTGATGCCTATGCGGTCAAGCTGGGCGCTAAATTCCTCGGCGTCCTGTGCGATGACATCGAAGGCGCTGAAGTGCATTGGTATGACCATATCGGCTTTGAGCATTTGGGCGGCGATCAGGGCATCATGCGGCCCCATGGTGAAATTATCCCCGATTGGCAGGATTGCAGCAGCAATATCGTTTAGTTTCCCGATGAGTTCCATATCTCCGAAGAGCCCCGTATCACCGGAATAGTAAACAGTGACTTTGTCCATCGTGACGAGGAAGCCGCAGGGAGGGCCGGTGTACTCGATGAGGTCGTCGGTAATGACTGCGGAGCCGTGGAATGCCTGGGTTAGTTTTACCCGCCCGAAGTCGAGTGTGGCTCCCCCACCGATGTGCATAGGCAGCGTCTCGCAGCCATGGCGGGCACAGTACATCGCCAGTTCGTAAGGCGCCACGATCGGGACACCGAGACGTTTGGCGATGGGAATAGCATCCCCGAGATGGTCCGAATGGCCGTGGCTGACCAAAATGGCGTCCACATCTATTTCGTCGGGGGTTGCTGCGGCCTCAGGATTCTCGCTGAGCCAGGGGTCGAAGATGATGCTGTGGGTGTCACCTGAGAGGGTGAAGCAGGCGTGTCCGAGAGCAGTAATCGTAGGCATGTTCATCACTTCCTTTGTAGTTTGTCGGTCGCCGGAAGAGCTACTCGCTTTCCGGGTTGAAGATAGTGTCGTATTCAGCCCGCAACGCGCTCTGCTTCTGTAGGTAGCCTTCCCAGCCGTCTTGGGCAAATAACAGATTTAGCTCCGACAGAGACACCCAGCCTTCCGCGGGGCCGACGTCCGGTCGTGTGGAATAGGAGCCCAGCAGGTCAGACAGCGCCTGCTGGCCCTCCTGAGACAACATATATTCGACGAAGAGCTTCCCCGCGTTGGGGTGCGGCGCGGCGCGGAGAATACCTACAGGACCGAGACAGACAGGGACGCCGTCTTGTGGCCACACTGCGCGGATGGGGAGGCCTTTCAATATAGAGTACTGATAAACCTTATAGCCGAGAACGCCGCCGGCGATGAGCACATCCTCGCGCAGGAGCGCCTGTAACATGCGGTCGCCGGACTTGTAGATGACGGGGCCCTGGCGGGCGAGCTGCTCCCAGAATGAGACACCATGCTTTTCGCGGAGGAAATAGTACTGGGCATACGCCGAGCCTGCCGTTTGGGCATCTTTGACAACAATCTTATCGGCCCACCGCTCGTCCAGCAGGTCACGCCATGTTTTTGGAGTCTCGTCTTCTGAAAGCTTTTCGGTATTGTATGCCAGGCAGACGGTCACCAGTCGCGCGCTGGTCCAGTAACCCGGGTCTTTGTACTGCGGCGGAATCACCTTACTCTCGCGGGGCTCGTAGTTGTACAGCTCCCCGCGCTTACGCAATGAGATGAAGATGGCTGGGTCCAGCACGTGGATGACGTCTGCAACCGTCTGGCCGGACTTGAGTTCGGCCTCGACGCGACTGATGATGTCAAATGTTCCCTGGCGGGTAATCCGGACCTTGACAGAATCGTGCTTCTCCTCAAAAAGCCTGGCGAAGGTCTCGGCGTGGCTCTGAGGCATGGATGTATACCAGTTGACTTCGGCTTCGCTGCGTGCAGCCATCAGGATTTCTTCATGAGTAATGGCTCTCGGGCCGCCGGCGTTCTCGTCGGTGATGGTGATGACAATCTCCTCATTGTCTGACGATCGTGGGCAGCCGGTCAGGAGTGCCCCGACCAGCACGAAGAGACAGGCGCACGCTAGGGCCACCGAAGTCGTCGTCCATCGGCTATTCATAACATGTCCACCCGGCGATATCTATTCATCGGTTGACTCCGCAATCCGGCGGACGGCCTCATCTTGGGGCAGTCCGAGCACCTCATAGAAGTGACCGCCGGCAATAGGTTTCGCGTTGATGTGCTCCTCAACCTCCGCGTACGCCTGAGCAGTGGCAAAAAAAGGCGGGCTGAGAGTTGCCTCTCCGACAACCGAGGTCAGTTCCGCCAGCGCCTCCTCGACAGCTGCATCGGGCATGTAGTCAAGCAACAGAAAAGCCGTGGGCGGTCTCGTAGCATCGCCGGCGGCGCGCTGTATCTCCACGATGTCAAGCCCTGCTAGGCAAGCGCGAAGGACATCATCGCGTTCAGGCCCAGCGGTGCCCCATCCAGTGATTATCCGGCCGGTCCCGTAGTCATGGAGCTGACCCTCGTGTTCGCCCGTGGCAGCAATGAATGTATTGAGCAGCGAGCCGCCATTGTCTTCCGTTTGTTCTGCGGTCTTGCCATGGTCTGTTAGCTGTAAGGCGAGCAGCACTGGCGGCAGCGGCCCGGCTGGCGCACGGTACTCGCAACTGTCGCCAATCGTCCCTCGGAGAATAGCAGCCCGGAGCATCTCAGCGGTCTGAAGATCCGTGACGATCCGGGCCATTGAGTCGCTGAGGCGGTGGACTTCATCCTTGCCCTGGGAGATTAGCGGCACGCTCAGTTCGCCGGCGGCAATCCGCCCTGCCGCGAGACTGAGGCGCTCGAGTGGCCGCGTCAAATGACCCACGAAATACATCGTGACGAGAATGCCGAGTATCATTAGCAGAACAGCCAGAGTGAAGTAGCGCACCGTGATTTCGGAGGCGGCGTGACGGGCGATGCTCTTACGACACCCCATTTTCAACACCTGCGGATAGCCTTCGAGTTCGGCGGTGAGCGGGATGATGTCATGCTCGGCTTTGAACCCACCGTTGGCGATCAGGTCAAGTAGCTGGTTACCGAGCAGGTAATAATCGGGGTTCGCGTGCTTGCCTTCAGCGGTTAGTGCGCGGATGTCAGCGTCTGCGGCATGTGCGATCACCCGCCCGCTGCCATCAAGTATGAGCGCGTAAACGATCTCCACCGAGTAGATGCGCCCCTGCATCTTGTGGTTGACGAGTTTGCGGACAAGCTGGCGGTAGTTGACATTCTCAGGTGCCGGCCGGAGCGTCTGGTATTGCAGCAGCATATAGGCGGTCTCGCCCATGCCGGCACGGACCTGGTCGTTGATTACACGGTTAGTGTGACGGATCGCCAGCCAGGTGCCGGACATGACGGTGACGATGATGGCACCGGCCACGAGCGCGACGATCTTGTTCTTCAGACTCGCCGCCCAGGGCTTGGTCCGGGATGTCTGCGCCTCCTCAGCGACCTGTTCTCTAATCTCAACGGCTTGCTGGCGAGCAGTCCTCATGACAATGAGATAAGCGCCGAAAACGAGTACGGCGATGCCGGAGATGTGGTATGCGTTCAGCGCCTCGTCAAGCACAAACCAGCAGACTATGGTGGTCACTATGGCGCCCAGCAGCTTGAGGGTTACTGCGACATGCGCGGGGATATCTGCAAGTCCTCGGTAGTACAACACCATGGAGAGACTTGTACTAACGCCGGCGAGCACGAGCAGCAAGGTCCAGGCCGCCGCATCCAACTGGAATAGTGCCAGGTACTCACTGCGCGCCAGCGATATGACCCCGGTGATGAGAAAGCCGATCCCGAAGCGCCACATGGCGACGGTTGAGGGTCTGAACTTACGGAGCGCACCCTTACCGAGGATTTCGGCTGCCGCGCGCAAGATGCCGGCACCCAGCGCGAGGGCATCACCAATCAGGTGCTGGCGAGCCGAGCCCAATCCGCGAGAGAGTTCACCAGCACCAATCAGCGCCGCCGCCGCCACCATCATCAGTATCAGGAGGAAACGCGGCCATGTGACATGCTCGCGCAAAGTGAAGTAGGCAAGAAAAGCGACAAAGATCGGCGCAGTTTTCGAAATCGCATTGGCGACACCGGCATGGGAGTAGTCAATAGCCGCGGTGAAAAGCAGGGCAGCAAACCCGGAGCCAAGAGCACCGACGAAGAACAGCGCCACCCAGTCACGCCTGGTGGGTTTGCCGACGGCCCCGCGCCGAGGCTCGTGGCGATATCCAAACGGGAAGAGAAAACCGGCCGCAAGTAGATAGCGAGCCGCTACCACCGTCGCCTGCGACAGATCCGCCAGAAGCAACTTCGTAAACACAGGCGACAGCCCTTGCAGCAGGACGCCTGCAACGAGGAAGTAATACGGGGTGAAAGTGCTTCGGCTTCTCACTATGCCCCGCTTTCTACGTTATCTGCAGTACGGTGAGATGACCTCGAGATGCTCGCATATGAGCCAGCCCCGCCCGCCTGCTTTTGTGCGGATCTCGCTATACTGGCCCTGTGTCTGCAGCACCGTCACTTCTGTACCAGGCTTGAGTGTGGCGAGCGCTTCGAAGCCTTTGCCCGGTCCGCTCATCATATCGGTCTCTGAGATGATCATGGCCGCGCCGCTGCAGTAATCCCCCTGCCACTTGCCACAGGTGAGCACTGCACTCAGCAGCAGAGCAATCACCAGACCCCAGAAGATCACCCGCACCAGCCGGCGAGTAGTATGGTGCATCAGATAAATCAGCAGTGCGGTCACCAGCCAGAATAGCACGACGGTCGCAGTGACAAGTTCGTTAATGGTGAAGCTTGCCCAAATCGCTGCGAGCACGAAATGCGCCCAGCTCTCGACCTTTGCGGACGGCTGCTGAACGAGTTGACGCTCGGCGTGGCGCAGGTTATGGAGCACATCAGCGTTTCGTGGAGCCACCAGCAGCGCCCGCCGGTAGTACAACACGGCCCGACCCACGTCATTCATCTGCATGAAGGCGTCGGCGAGGTTGTAGTAGATTGGCAGAGTACGGTAACCATCATCGAGCAGGCGTTGATAGCCTTCCGCAGCCCCCGCGTAGTTCTCATCCAGATATAACTTATTCGCGTGCGCGAAGGTCTCCGCAGGCGTTTCGGGGACATCGCGTCCCCTGAGTTCCTGGGCAATTGCGCCGGACATGGGTGCGAGTAGTGTGCAGAGAAGCGCCGAGGTCATGAGGGTGAGGCGCATTGTCAGTGCCCCCCCAGCCCGGCGGCCTGCAACTCGCTGATGATCCTCTCAGCAGCCCCCAGCATTTCGTCATACTGAGTTCCGCCGGTACCGGCAAAGCGACCGGCCTGGCAGCGGCGCAACAGTTCCTCAGTACGCGCGATAGTGTCCTTAGGCTGTCCAGAAGCTCTGAGGATGCCAATTGCTTGTTGGGCGGGGATGTCGCTTGCCTCCAGGCCGGTACGGTGAGCGACGAAATCAGTGACAGCGTGCGAGACTGATGAGCAGAAGCCTGCATCGTCGCCGACGCGGGCTGCAGTAGCCGCCTGCTGCATGTGCGCCCGAGCCACCCGGTGCGCATTTAGTGACCTGGCGAGTCCCGAATCAGCGGCCAGAGTCCTCTTACGGTGCAGGATAATCGCGGAAATGAGCACGCCGATGACTGGGAGTATCTGCAAGAGCCAGAAAAGCGGCTTGAGTAAGAGCGGCTCGGCCGCCACCCTGCCCGGCCCGTTGGCGATGATATGGCGCATCTGTTCCCCACGCTCGGTCGGGGGCTCGATTGCCTCGACGCCCGCCCCTACGGCGATGCTCACTCCATCCGTGGTAGCGGCTCGGTACTGCCCCTGCTTCGGCTCAAAATACATGAACTCGATCGGGGGCACCTCGAGCGTGCCCTTCCGCTTGGCCAGTGCCAGGAACTCGAAACGTGCCTCCCCGCCGACATCGTCAGGACGGCCGCCGTAGCCGGGCGCGGAGGTGCGGTCCTCGCGCGATCGATAGATGGAAACCCACTCAGGAACTTGTGGCTGAGGCGCACCAAGAGCATGGAGGTTTCCGGTGCCGCTGATTGTGAGTGTGAGGCTGAACGTCTCGCCGGCCTTGACGGAATTCCGATCCGCGCGCAAATCGGCGCTGAAGTGGCCGACAGCGCCCTCGAACTGCTTGCCTGCGGGTGCAGGGGGAAGTTGTCTAACGTTGAGATCCAGTGAGTTGCTCTTGAAGTTAGTCGGAGGACGCATAGGATTGGTGCTGGCGGTGAGTAAGACCGGGTCAATGTGTGCCGGCCCGGCGGTGGTCGGGAATGCGGCCCAGCGCCGCTGCTGAATCAGGTACTCCGTACCTCCGAGGAGGCGGGTGGTGCTGTCCGCGTGCGGGAGTTCCTTTGTCACGAAACCGCCAGCTTTAGGCGGCTCGTAGCTGGGATCCCCGTAAAGCGAATGGGATTGATACAAGGTGAAGCTGAGGATTACCTGCTGGCCGACGTAGGGGTTCTCGGGCTCCGCTGAGAGTACCAGCGAAACCGGCTCGGTGGGAATGTACTGGTCGGTATCCAACTGAGGCGATGCGGCACTCGTTTCCGGTGGCGAAGGGGGAGCCGGAGCAGAAGGCGCCGTGAAAGGGCCAGCTCCGGGGGTGACGTTGACTTGTACGCTATTGCTCTGATAAGTCCTTCCGCCCAGTTCCACGGTAGCAGGTTTGATTGTATAACTACCTGCGGCCGTGGCGCGCAGTATATAGATGAAGCTACGCGCGACCCGGGTACCACCGCTGCCCATGCGCAGATCCTGCCGGGTGCTGGTGCCGACAACGGTTAAACCAGAAAGCGTGGGTAGTGTCGGCTCGGGGTGCAGTGTCAGCGCCCCCGATCCCTCTATGACTACGGTAATCTCATAGTTGACAGTCTCCCCGACACTGACGACCTGCCGGTCGGCGCGGGCACTCACATCTATGGCCGCCGCATAACTTTCGTTACCGGCACCCACTATCAGATATATGCTGAGCAAGACTCCGAACATTCTCGGACGCACTATTCTACCAGTCCCTATCGTGGGGCGCTGCTACAGGTTCATCAGGCTTACGCAGTTGTTTCTGGAGTTGCTTATCCTGCTCAGCCAAAGCACGCAGCAGACGTTCGGCTTCCTTCTTGGACAGTTCTCCGGATTGAGGTTTGGGCTCGGGTTCCTGCTGCTTTGCCTCCGGCGGCTGTTTCTGCTGTTCCTTCTTCTGCTGATTGTCCTTCTCCTCGTTCTGGTTGCGCTTCTGGTCTTGTTGCTGCTGCTCTTGGTCTTGCTTCTGCTGCTGCCTGCCCTGCGCCAGTTCCAGATTCCATTTGGCGTTGATGTCAGCGGGGTCAAGATACAGGGCCCGCTTGTAGTGAGTAATCGCCTTCTCACTCTCACCTTCGCGCAGGTATCCGTTGCCCGTATTGTATTCGCATTTCTCCTGGAGTTGCGTATCTGCTTCTCTGGCGAGAGCTCCGAAGACCTTTCTTGCGCCAATGAAGTCCTCGTTCATGTGCAGTGCGGCACCTCGGTTGAACACTAACTCACGCCGCTGCGGGTACTTCTCGGCTGCTTTGGCGTAAGCATCTGCGGCCTCTGCATACTCGCCATCCTTGAAGAGTTTGTCGGCCTGCATCCACGCATTAGTAGTGGCACAGCCCCCCACCGCGATGACGATACTGACAAGAGAAAGGCCGACTACGACCCTAGAGATGTGCAATTTCACTCCGCCTCCGTGCATGGGGCTTCTGTTCGGCGACGAGAGCCTCGATCGCAAACATGAGTATGGCAATTGCCAGCGGCCACTGAAAGCGCTGGTCGTAGTCCGTATACACATAGGTCCCCACCTGAATGCCCTCGAGGCTCTTGATGCGGTCGGCTATCCTCGTGACTGCACCCGGCTCGCCAAGCCGCTGATACAGCCCGTTGCCGGCATCGGCCAGCTTCTTCAATCCGACCTCATCGAGCTTGGACATAACTATCTGCCCGTCGCTGTCACGCTTGAAGTCCGAAACATTCCCGTCCGCTTGGATTACGGGTATCGGCTCCCCTTCAGCGGTGCCGACTCCCAGCACGATAATATGAGCGCCGGTTTCCCGGTTGAGTGCGTTGGCGGCATCGAGTGCACCGCCACCGTGGTCTTCACCGTCGGTCAGCAGGACAACTGCCCTGTGCTTACCTTCTGCCATCTTCAGTGTTTCGCCGCAGATGTGCAATGCGTCAGCCAGAGCAGTGCCAGGTTTCGGACTCGAGTCAAGCCCGATGGAATCGAGAAACATCAGTGCGGCATCATGATCCACAGTCAATGGACAGTACTTGTAGGCATCACCGGCAAACACCACAATGCCGACGCGGTCATTGCTCATGCGGCTTATGATGGTGGTAGCAGCGCGTTTGGCCGCACTGAGACGATCCGGCTCCATGTCAGCCGCAGCCATGCTCAGACTGGTATCTATGGCGACGACAACCTCTGCGCCGCGATGACGCGCCTTCTGCTTCTTGAGACCGACCATTGGCTGCGCCAGCGCGATGATCAGGAATGTCACGCCCGCGCTGAAGAGCAGGAACTTGAAGCTTCGCCGGCGCAACAGTGAGGGCAGTCCGGTGCGCCGGGCAGTCAAGTCGGGACAGAATGTCTCAAGTGCTCGACGGCGTGCACGCATGGCCCACAGGTGTAGCAGCGCCAGGACTGGCAGCAGCCACAGGTACGCGAGCATCTCTGGAACTCCCCACCTGAAGAAGTCTATCATCGTCTGCTACGGAACCTTTCGCAACCACGTGCAACTGAGAACGAGTTGGGCCAAGAGAATAACGAGAGCCGGCCAGGCGAACCGCGCATAGAGCTGGCGGTACTCGATTTGCTTCGCCCCGAGGTACTCCGACTTCTCCATCCGATTGATCTGGGCGTATATTTCCTTGAGTGCATTAGCATCAGTTGCCCGGAAGTACTGCCCTGATTCCCCGGCCACCTCTTTGAGCGTCTCTTCGTCGAGTTCTGTAAGCAGCACTCCGCCGTTGGGCCCGGTTATGTAGCGCCTGTGTCCGGGTGGAGCATCCGGGTCCGGCATTGGTGCGCCGCCTTCTTTGCCCACCCCGATGGCGTAAATCTTTATGCCCATAGCCGCCACGGCTTTGGCGGCAGTCACTGGGTCTATCTCACCGGCGTTATTGACCCCGTCAGTAAGCAGGATGATGACCTTACTCTTGGCTTCGGAGTTACGCAGCCGGTTGGCCGCAGTGGCGATGGCCATCCCGATGGCGGTGCCGTCCTCGAGCATCCCGATATACACTTCGTCCAGCAGCCGTTTGACCATCTTGTGGTCGGCGGTTAGTGGTGCCTGGGTAAAGGCTTGCTGGGCAAACACCACGAGGCCCAGACGGTTCTGGCCGGCCTGATTGATGAAGTCGCCGAGAACTTCGCGCGCCACATGAAAACGACTCTTGGGACGGAAGTCGTCGGCTCTCATGCTGCCCGATATGTCCAGCGTGAGCACGATGTCAATGCCGGCACCTGCAGTGCGCTTGACGCCGACTGGCACTTGTGGCCTCGCCAGAGCAATAACTAACAGCGCCACAGCGATAATCTGGAGCCAAGGCAGCGCGCGCGCCAGCAGGCTGCGGATAACCCTCGTCCTCTCGCCCATGAAGGCGATATCCGAATAGACCAACCGAGCACTCCCGCGACCCGTAGGGCGCACTTGCCTCAAAGCCAGGTAGCCCACGCCTGCGAATAGGATGAAGGCCCACGGGAATGCGAATATCACGCTATGGCCTCCTCAGCGGGCTTGTCCTGCGGCTCGGGCTCGGGAATCGCCGCCGTCTGCAAAAGCTCAAGGGCCTTCTCTAGGTCCGCATAGGCGACACTGTCATCCGGCACCCACTTGGCGAATTTCACAAGGTCACCACGGCTGAGAAGCGCGAGCAGATCCTCCTGCCAGATGTCGGGCAGGTCAGTTCGGCGCAGATCGTAGCGGATAATGGTGGTAGTCTGCTCCATGGCGCGAATCCCGGCGCGGTGCCAGAGCCAGCGGCGCATGATGTCACCTAACTCGGAATAAAACGCCTTGAAATTCCCCGAGGAGACAAGCTTGCCATCCCGTAACGCTTGCAGTGCACGGTAGGCTACCTGTTGGGGGGGGAGTTGCAGCTCCAATTCTGCGGCGGTTTTCTTCCGACGCTTGCTCCATAACCAGATGCTCATGAAGAGCGAGGCCAACAGCCCTACCGCGATCACTGCGGGCCAGACCCACGAGTGCCACCATGGGCGTAGGAACATCGGCCCATATATCGGCTTCATCTGCACGTCGTTTGCCGGCAGGACGCTCTTTATTGTCACGGTGACGGGTGGAGCAATATAGACGTCGGTTTGCGCCTTTCCATCAACAACCCGTTTGGCCTGGACCTCAAAATCCGCGATCTGGTTCTCCCCCACCCTGAAGCCGACGAGTTGATAGCGCAGGATTATCTGCTGTCTGCCGTCCGCGAGCGCTTCTTTGTCCTGTTGGTAGTCACGGATTTCGTAATCTCCGAAGCTGACGTCATTTCCGGGTATCTCAGGTTCACTGTCGGCCGGCAATGTCCACTCGATTGTGTACGAGAATGGGTCGCCGACGGTGAGGTCCTGCGCGTCCACCGAGGCTCTGATTGCTCCGGCAGGCGCCCCAGTTCCAGGTACGGAGATTCCCACGAGCACGAGCAATATAAACAGCCACCGGCATAGCAGCAAGTAGCGAGTTGTTCGAAGGGGGTATGTCATCTGCGTCTCCGTCTGCGGCGGGCGAAGAACTCCATGAGTGGCTCTATGGGTGATCTGCCAACGCATATTGAGATATAGTCGGCGCCGGCTGCGGCGATGTCTGCATGGCGTTGCTCAGCTTCAGCGGCCCGCGTTTCGCTGAAACGCCGAGAAAACGCCCTACTGCCCAAATCGGCGAGCACGTGGCGTCCGGTTTCGGCATCTTCCAGCTCCACCAGCCCAACCGGAGGCATCATGCGCTCCCTTGCGTCATACACCTCAATGGCGACGACATCATGGTTGCGGGCTGCAGTGCTGATCGCGCGCAGGTAGCCTTCGTCCTGAAAGTCGGAAATGACAAACACGATGGCCTTGCGGTTGAGAATACGGGCGGCGAAATCCAGCGCTGCTGCGATATTCGTGCCATCGGCCTTTGGCTGGAAGTAGAGAATGTCGCGGATCAGACGCAACACCTGTCGCCGGCCCTTCTTGGGGGCCAGATACATCTCCGTCTCGTCGGTGAACATCACCGCGCCGACCTTGTCGTTGTTGCGAATTGCTGAGAAGGCGAGTGTGGCAGCGGTCTCAGCCATCGTCTCGGCTTTGGTCTGTGGGCCGGTGCCGAAGTCCACGCTGGCCGAGGCATCTACCACCACCATCACGGTGAGTTGACGCTCTTCGACATATTTCTTCACATGCAGTTTACCGGCGCGAGCAGATACCCGCCAGTCTATGTTGCGGATGTCGTCTCCGGCGTAGTATTCGCGGACTTCGGCGAACTCGACGCCCTGCCCGCGAAAAGCACTCTCATACTGCCCGGCGAAGACATCGTCAGCCAGGTGGTCCGTGTATATCTCGATCTGGCGAATCTTTTTGAGAAGTTCTTGTGTGGTCAGCAATTGGGTGGCCTCACGGATGTCGAGGAATATAGCCAGCGGCGATGTCAGGCGTTAGGGTATCTCGATGGCGCGGAATACCTTCTCTACGAGGTCATCACTGCCGATCTCCTGAGCCTCGGCTTCGTAGGAGCAGATGATGCGGTGCCGCAGCACATCCATGCCAACACTCAGGACATCGTCGGGCACCACGTAGCCGCGATTGTGGATGAAGGCATTGGCTTTTGCCGCAACCGTGAGGTAGATGCTGGCGCGAGGGGATGCACCATACTCGATCAACGGTGCCAGCGCTCCCAGGCCGTACTCCGCAGGCTCACGGGTCGCCACAACCAAATCCACAATGTAGCGTTGCACTTTCTCATCTACATAGACCGCGTTGACCAGTTGCCGCGCCGCCATGATATCATCCAGCCTACACACCGGATCAGCGACTATCTCAGCTCCGCTTGTCCAGCGCTGCAGGATATCGAGCTCCTCTTCCTTGGATGGATAAACAATTTTGACTTTCAGCATGAACCGATCCACTTGCGCCTCAGGCAGCGGATAGGTGCCTTCCTGCTCGATGGGGTTCTGGGTGGCGAGAACGGTAAACGGCTTCGGCAGCGGGTAAGTCTCATGTCCGATGGTCACCTGGCGCTCCTGCATAGCCTCCAGCAGCGCGCTCTGCACCTTGGCGGGGGCCCGATTGATCTCGTCAGCGAGGACGAAGTTGGCAAAGATCGGCCCATGCTTCGGGAAGAAATCGTGCTCCTGCTCATTATATATCATAGTTCCAGTGATATCGGCTGGCAGTAGGTCAGGCGTGAACTGGATACGCTGAAAATCCCCGCTGATGGCCTGCGTTAGTGTTCGGGCCGTCATCGTTTTGGCCAGGCCGGGCACGCCTTCAAGCAGCACATGGCCATCCGCAAGCAGAGCTGTGAGCAGACGCTCAATGAGTTCGTATTGGCCGATGATCAGTTTGCCGACCTCGCGCCGGATATCTGTCAAAAATCCTGACGCTTTCTCGATCTGTTCAGTGAGCTGGGCAATCTTGTCTTCCAAGTGCATCACCTATCTTCATTTAGATACGCACCAAGCGCCTCCTGGCGCATCCACGCCATGGCGCGCCGTGTAGGTCCGAAGCTCGCTAGGTTATAGCCACGATTTGGGAGCATGTCAAGACATGACCCTGGCCGCTGCCGGACAGAGCGGAAGTCCGGTTGCCGGGCTTAGTGAAGAGGGTATTACGTCTGCCCGGAACAAACCTCTGCCCCATCGCCGGCCTCGCCTTCCCGGCCGCCCACAGCACCCTTCGTTCCATCCTTTGTCGCCAGATACACGCCCAGCAAGATAAGAAGCCCGCCGGCAACGAACCCCGTGCCGAGTGGCTCTCTAAGAAAGAACCATCCCAGCAGGACACTGACGATCGGCGCGATGTACTGAGATGGTCCCAGCACCGCACTGTCCACGAGTTCTAGAGCTTTATACCATAGTCCCATCGCGATTGCCGAGGGCCCGAGACCGATGTATATCACCGCCAGGAACTCAATTACCGTTAACGGACGCACGCCACCTCGCAAGACCGCGACGATAGCCAGCATCGCAGCGCCCGCAACCATAGCCCAGGCGGAAGTCGTCGCTCCGCCGAGTCTGCGTACCGTGCCTTTGCCGAACACTGTGTATGCCGCCCAGGAAAGTGCACCCCCCACAGCGGCCAGACAGCCCAACACGTTGTCACTCGGAGGCAGAGGCTGCGGCGGCGTACCGCCAATCATGACGATACCGCAACCCACCAACCCCACGAACAGCCCTAAGAATTGCACCCATGTAACGCGTTCGTGTATCAGTAGCGCAAAGGCCGCGATGAATATGGCGTTGGAGTTCACTATTAGGGAGCTGTTGATGGACGTGGTGAACTGCGCCGATATGAAGACCAGAGAACCCATGCCGAAAATGCCGATTGCGCCGAGTGCGATGAGCTGAGCACCGGCTCTGCCGGCGGCCATTGTCTTTTCGTAGCCCTCAGCGACCAGCACGTAGAATAGGGCAAAGATAGCACCGAAACTGAACCGCAGTGCAGCGGTGTAATAGGGGTCCAGCCCGCGAATCTCGACAAGGTAGCGCGCCACCACGAACACGCTGCCCCACAAGAGGCTGGCAATGATGCCGTAACCGATGCCTCTAGAGTGCGATGAAATAATGACGTTTGACGGCGGCGTAGGTTCCATGCGCTACTGCTGCGGCCTCAGTGAGGCAACGGTTGCTGCGTCGAGTTTGCGCACGAGTTCGACGGTCAGTGCCAGGGTCTGCTGGTAGTCATTGAGTTCAATGATGCCCGCGTGGGAGTGAATGTGGCGGGTCGGGACACCAATAACAAGACTGGGCACCCCACAAGCGTGCACATGGATCCGTCCCGCGTCCGTGCCGCCCCGTTCGAGCACCGAGAACTGGCACTCATACCCCAGTTGCTCGCACGTCGCGATGGCAAGGTCACGGAGCTTGAGGTTGGGTATCGCGCTACCTTCGAGCACATAGACCGTTGGCCCGCCCCCAAGTTTGACCTGTGCCTCTTCATCCTTGATGCCGGGGACATCACCACAGATAGCTGTCTCGAGGACCAGAGCAACATCCGGCGAAATGGCCTGAACCGCCGTTTGCGCGCCCCGAAGACCCACTTCCTCCTGAACAGTGCCGACGCCAAAGACGGTGTTGGGATGGTCCGTGCCGCAGAGTTGTTGCAGAGTCTCGATGACAATTGCCACCCCAACCCGGTCGTCCCATGCCTTGCCCATGAGCATGTCGGCATTGGCCATCGGTGTGCACTGGCAGACCGGGACGATGGGGTCCCCCGGCCGCACTCCGAGTTCTGTCATGGCCTGGGCCTTGTCACGCGCCCCGATGTCGAGGTGCATATCGGATTTGCGCACAACCTTGTTGCGCTCTTCTTCGAGCAGCAGATGCGGAGGCTTGGAGGCCACGAGGCCGAGGAGAGAGCCCTTCTGCGTGAGTACCCGCATTGTCTGGGCGAGCAGCACCTGGTCCCACCACCCGCCTAGCGGGCTGATCTTCAGATAGCCCTGTTCGGTAACCTGGTTGACCACGAAACCGATTTCGTCCACATGCCCGGCAAGCATGACGCGTGGCCCGGCGGCGCTACCCTGCAGTTCGCAGATCAGGCTGCCAAGGTTGTCGTACGACACCGCACCGATGTCGCGGAGTTGTTCAGCGACAAACGTACTGACTGCGGTTTCGTAGCCCGAGGGGCCGTCGAGGTTGCTCAGCTCGCAGAGCAGACTCGCTGATTCCTGTCTCATTTTTCATCACCTTCATCATCCGTGGTGTCTTCTGTTTGGCGAGCTTGCCTGCGGTCCCGGAGAAGCTTCAGCAGCTCTTGGGTGAGCTCGGTGTGGTAGTTGCCGTAGATGATACCGGGAGTATAGAGCACGAGAAAGAACAGCAGGCGCAGCGCCGTGGACTCATACCCGAATTCGTTATGTGAGATAAAATTGCTGGAGATGTTCATGGCAAACTTCAGTGACACAACTGCCCAGATAGTTGGA
>Ga0180431_10001210_pt1 | contig 36283 bp, 31 predicted proteins | sample SS_ome_11_FD_132459 | JGI IMG/M metagenome (GOLD analysis project Ga0180431, IMG submission 132459) | Hypersaline lake sediment archaeal communities from the Salton Sea, California, USA - SS_1_MS_1 metaG | ecosystem: Environmental > Aquatic > Non-marine Saline and Alkaline > Hypersaline >... | reverse complement strand
GCCGCATCGGCGCCCAGAGCCGTCCTGAGGCCCCGAATCCGGGGTAACTACTTTTCTGCCCTCCCACCAACCCCGTACCCACTAACACCTTGCTATCAACGCAAGTGGCTCCCGTTGCCGCGACGGAGGCCAGAGCAACGGTTTCGATTCATCCGCAACTACCGTCGCGAAATGCGCCGGGATTATCGGTCAGTAGCGCCCAATACGGACACACCGCCGGCGCAGGACGAGTACAATCGTCTTGCGCCGGAAGCGCTGACGGCAGGCTGGAGACTGGAGACCGGAGACTGGAGCCACGACAACAGGGATCCAAATGTGGATTGGGGATTGCGGATTGCCAAATGGAACGGCAGACTGGAGACTTTAGGCTGGAGGCTGGAGGTACGGCAGAAGAAGAGGGCATTGCGTCAGACTCGCCCGCGGGAGGCGGGCCTCAACACCCCGTGCTTCCTGCCTTCGTGCCCTTCGTGGCCCCGCCGTACGGCGGGCAAGCTTCGTGGTGATTCGTCGTGTTCCAGCCGTACGGCGGGCAAGCGTTGTGGTTTCTCCCGCCCGGTCGGGCGCGGCGTGGGATGTCCGTTCTGTCCGCCGCAAATTGTTTCCTGACAAAACAAAACTGCTCTTTGACATAACGAGAAGCCGTCTCGCGGAATCCGACCCGTTTGGCATGTCCGTGCGGACATTCTACCTGTGAGATGCCGGGGCCGCCGGGCGGTCGTTCAAACGCCCCTCACCCTGACCCGCTCCCGGGGGGAGAGGGGACGAGAGGCAGGCTGTCAACTGCCGTGCCCGGTGAACTTTTCCCCGCCCGCCGCGTCTAATAGGGCGGAAAGAGTCCATGGTGCGAGGAGGAAGGTGATGCCCGGCAAGAGAGCGTGGCTGGCGGCGGCACTGGCGGCGATGGCGGTCTGCAGGATGGCGTCCGCGACGGGCCTGCTGATACCGGAGGACAAGGACCTGCCCCCGCTGGCGATCCAATACCACCGGGTCGAGGTGGACGTGGAGGGCGCGGTCGCGACGACCCGCCTCAAAGAGGCGTTCCTGAACAGCACGGACCGGCGGCTGGAGGCCACGTTCGTCTTCCCCGTGCCGAAGGGCGCCGCGCTGACGGACTTCGCCATGTTCATCAACGGCAAGCGCCAGAGCGGCGAGGTGGTGGAGGCGGGCAAGGCGCGCCGGATCTACCAGGACATCGTGCGCCGGCTGCGCGACCCGGGCCTGCTGGAGTACATGGACTCCGGCCTGCTCAGGATGCGCGTCTTCCCCATCGAGCCGAAAAGCTCGGTCAAGCTGGAGATCACCTACACGCACGCCCTGCCCTTCGAGAGCGGCGTCTACGAGTACACGTTCCCCCTGAAGACCGGCCACAAGGCGTCGCAAGTGCTTGAGGACTTCACGGTTACGGTGAACATCGCCAGTCGGCAGCCAATCAAGAGCGTCTATTCGCCGAGCCACAAGGTCGGCGTCACGCGCAAGGACGACCATCACGCCATCGTCGGCTTCGAGCAGGCGGGGGCGCGGCTCGACACGGACTTCAACCTGTTCTACACGGTCGGCGAGGAGGACTTCGGGCTGAACCTGCTGACGCACCGGCTGGACGGCCAGGACGGCTACTTCGCGCTGATGATCTCGCCCCGCGTCGAGATGCCCGACCGTAAGGTCATGGCCAAGGACGTCTGCTTCGTCATAGACACCAGCGGCTCGATGCAGGAGGAGAACCGGATCGCCAGCGCGCGGGACGCGCTGAAGTTCTGCCTGAAGGCCCTGAACCGCAACGACCGGTTCGCCATCATCACCTTCAGCAGCACTGTGGAGACTTACGCGGACGGGCTCCAGAAGGCGACGCCCAGGGCTGTCGAGGACGCCGTGGCCTTCGTGGACAAGCTCGAAGCGCGGGGCGGGACCGACCTGTGCGGGGCGGCGGTGACGGCCCTCGGCATGGCGCCGAAGGGCGAGCGTCCCTACCTCGTCGTCTTCGCCACGGACGGCAAGCCGACCGTCAACATCACCGAGCCGGACGAGATCGTTGCCGAGGTCCAGAAGGCCAACCAGGGCAACGTGCGCGTCTTCCCGTTCGGCATCGCGGAGAACCTGGACGTGCCGCTGCTGGACCGCATCGCGGAGGCCACCAGCGGCTACAGCGAGTACGTGGCGCCCGGGCGCGAGATCGAGGAGAAGATATCTTCGTTCTTCCGCAAGGTGAGCAACCCGGTGCTGGCGGGCCTGGCGCTGGACTTCGGCAAGATCAAGGTCAGCGACATCTACCCGCCCCACCTGCCGGACCTGTTCCGGGGCAGCCAGGTCGTCGCGTTCGGCCGCTACACCGGCAGCGGGGACGTGGCCGTCCGGTTGACCGGCGCCATCGAGGACGCGAAGAAGAGCTTCGACTACGACGCGAGTTTTCCTAACATCAGCGCTGGCAACGACTTCCTGCCGCAGCTCTGGGCCCGGCGCAAGATCGGATACATGCTCGACCAGATACGCCTGCACGGCGAGAACGAGGAGCTGGTGGACGAGGTCACGCGCCTGAGCACGGAGTACGGCATCGCCACGCCCTACACCTCGTACCTGGTGCTGGAGGACGAAGAGGCGTATCGGCGCCACGGCATCCTGCGCGGGGGGGCGATGGGGCGGCTGCGCGCGGCCGGCGTCGCCAGAGAGACGGCGGCAGCCGTGCCCTCGGACAGGGCGGATTACCTGGGCACCCTTGCCGGGGAACGGGAGATGCTCCAGGCGCCCGCAGCGCCCGGCGCCGGCGGGGCGAACGCCGTGGCGTTCAGCAAAGCCCTCCGTCACCTGAAGGAAGCCGAGGCGGGCGGCGAGGCCGCCGGCGCGAAGGCGGCCCTCCAGCGGGTCGGCGAGAGAACCTTCGCCCTTCTCGGCGGCGCCTACGTGGACACGGCCTTCGAGGAGGACATGGAGACGCTCAAGGTCAAGTTCGGCTCGGACGCCTACTTCAACCTGCTGGACGTCATGCCTGAGCTGACCGACTGCCTGGCACTGGGCGAGACGGTCGTGGTCGTCATCGGTGAGAAGGCCCTCATCGTTGCCGACGAGGGCGAGGAAGAGATGACCGCCGACCAGATAGAGGAATACTTCGCGAAATGATCTCAACGCAGAGGGCGCCGAGGGCGCGGAGACAACGGGGGCGCCCGGCCGCAGGCAGGCCGGCTTGAGGGAGGATGGAACCATGCGGAGGATACTTATCGTCGCTGCGATTGTGGCCGCGGGCCTTGCCGCAAGTGTCGCGCTGGAAGCCTCTTACCTGGAGGAGGATGAGGCCGCGGGCGAGGACGTCGAGCGGCTCGTTCCGCCGCCCCGGCCCGTGCCGGGCAATCCCCTGACTGACCTGATCCAGCGCATCTCCGTCAGGCCGGCCTACACGTACAAGGGACTGACGGTCTTCCTGCTGGAGACGCCGCGGGTCACGGACCCGACCGACTACATGACGATGACCGAGGCGCTGGAGCGCGAGACGCTGTCCATCACGGAGAAGGGCGGCGGGAGCGTGCCGGTGCTGCTGGCGCGGAACACGGGTCGCCGGCCCGTGCTGATGCTGGCCGGGGAGATCGTCGTCGGCGGGAAGCAGAACCGCACGCTGCGCGACGACGTCCTGCTGCCGCCCCGCAGCGATCAGGTGGAGCTGCCCGTCTATTGCGTCGAGCAGGGGCGCTGGACGGGGGCCTCGATGGAGTTCGGGACGAAGTCGGCCCTCGCCGCGCCGAACGTCCGCGCTGGCGCCGTGCAGAAGCGCCCCCAGGCCGAGATCTGGGCCAGCGTCTCCGATTACAACGCCTCCCTGGGCGTGCAGACGGCCTCGGGCGACCTGCAAACCGCGCTGGACTCGGAGCGGGTCAAAGAGGCGCAAGCCGAGTACCGGGAAGCCTTTGGGAAGCACTGGCGCCCGAGGGCGGTCGGCATGGTCATTGCCCGATGGGGGCGGATCGTGGCGGCCGACGTTTTCTGCAACCCGGGGGTCTTCCGCAAGCATCGCGACCGGCTGCTCGATTCCTACGTGGTGGACTGCATCGCGTTCCGCCGGGACGCAGAGGAGCCGGACGAGCGGATGCCGCGAGCCGTCCCGTCGCCGGACGACGCGGCGAGGTTCCTGCGGCGCGCGCTGCGGGCCGAGTTCGAGTGGCGCAGCACGCCGGGCAGCGGGCGCCTGCTGGACTTCAGCGGCCGGGGGATCAGCGGCGCCGCCCTGGTCCAGAAGGAGCACGTGTTGCACGCCTGCCTGCTGCCGGACGAGGTGGCACCTGTCATCCGCGAGCCGCGTCCGCTCATCCTGCAGGAGCGGCAGCAGGGAGAGTGAACGGGCCGGCCCCGCGGCGTAGGCGAGATCGGATTGCGGCCCAACGGACCGAACGGCAGGACCTTGGGACTTTCACGGTGGCGGCACCGGCTCGGCACCGGACGGGCCGGGTAACTCCTCCTCTTCCATGCCCAGGCCGAACATGTGCTCCAGGTCGTGGCGGCTGTAGGTGCGGAACGCCACCAGCGTCGTGGTGTTCTCGATGCCCACCATGCGGAGCATGGACCCGGTGATGATGTCGGCCATTTCCTCGTTATCCTGGGCGCGGATGATGGCTATCAGGTCGTACGGTCCGGCCACGGAATAGACCTCGGACACGCCGCCAAGCTTGGTGAGTTCCTGCGCCGTCTCGCTGATCATGTCCCGGCGGGCGTTGATCAAGACGATCGCTGTGACCATAGTTCACCCCCGTGCGGAAGAATGCCTCTGTTGCCCCCAATCATACGACGGCGCTGAGGCGCTGTAAAGCGCGCGGGTCAGGCGGGTATCTTCTGGGGATAGTCCAGCAGGGAACGGCCGGTCAGGGACTCGTAGAGCCTCTCGAAGTCGTCGTGGTCGCGGAAGTGGATCACGATCTTGCCGCCCTGCCGCTTCGGCTTGACCTCGACGCGGGTGCCCAGGGCCTCCGAGAGGCCGTCCTCGAGCTGGACGATGTTCGGCGAGGGCTGGCTGAGTCTGATGGCCTTGTGGCGGCGGCCGTCGTGGGCGGCGAGGCGTTCCGTCTCGCGCACGGAGAGTCCATCCTTCTCGATGCTGCCGGCCAGGCGCACGCGCCGGCTCTCGTCCGAGACGGCCAGGAGCGCCCTGGCGTGCCCGGCGGAGAGCGTTCCACGTGAAACCATCGCCTGGAGCTGGTCCGACAAGTCGAGCAGGCGCAGGGAGTTGGCAATGGTCGACCGGTCCAGCCCGAGGCGGCGCCCCGCTTCCTGCTGGGTGAGATGGAGTTCCGAGATCATCCGGCGGATCGCCCGGGCCTTCTCGATTGGGTTGAGGTCGGCCCGCTGGATGTTCTCGACCAGGGCGAGTTCGAGGACCTTGTCATCGGGCACGTCCCGGACGATGGCCGGCACGGTCTCGAGGCCCGCGAGCCGCGCGGCGCGCAGCCGGCGTTCGCCAACCACGAGCTCGTACAGCTCCCCAGCCGGCCTGACCAGCACCGGCTGGATCACCCCGGACGAGCGGATGGACTCGGCCAGTTGGTTCAGCTTCTCCGGGTCCATCTCCAGGCGGGGCTGTTTGGGGTTCAGCTCGATCTTCTTCAGGGGCAGCTCCTGCGCCTGACCGGCGGGCGCGCCACGGCGCGCAAACGCTTCCGCCGCGTCCGGCGTCGGGATCAGTGCGTCCAGTCCTCGTCCCAGTCGCCTTCTCTCGGTCACTTCAGTCCTCCTGTGTTTCACGTGAAACGTTCGTTGCGATGATAGGCAACCGGTGAAGGCGAAATCAATCCAGCGCGGCGGGCGGCAACGGCGGCGGCTGAGGGGCGTTACGTAAACCTTTCACGCACAGACTCTTGCCGCCGAAGCGGCGCGCGGGCCGGCCCGGAGCGGCGCGCGGAAGGACTTGCGAAAAAAACGGGCTCCGGCGCCCGACGTGCGCGGGTCAGACCGTGACGCGCCGGCCGGTCTCGGCCGATTCGAGCGCCGCCTCGTGCAGCTTCATGGCGCGGACGATGTCGCGGGGATGGCACTTCAACTCGGCGCCCGTTCGGATTGCATCGTGCAGGTTGCGCCAGAAGCCCTGGGCCTCTTTGGGCGCCCGATAGACGCGCCTCTCACCTGCCGCCAGCACGGCGGCCGCCCCGTCGGCAGCGGAGAACGTGGCGCCGCGCGTGGTGACGACCCAGCGGGGCAGCCCCTCGACTGCGTCTCGCCCGGCGCGAGCGAGGGCGTAGCCGCCGTTCCGCAGGGGAAGGTACAGCAGAAACCCCGTCTCCGGCCGGCCCGGCGCCGGCCGCAGCAGGTGGGCGCTGACGTCGCGCACGTCCTCGCGGACGAGGACGTTGACCTGGTCCAGCAGGGCGAGGCCCATGCGTTCCAGCAGGCCGTCCGGTGGCGTGGCGCCTTCCTCCTGGTCCTCCGGGGGCCACCAGGCGGCCTGCACGCCGTGTACCGGCGCCACGTTCTCCTCGGCCAGCGCGATGCGCAAAGCGCGCAAGTCCGCCTCGTCGCGCCACTTCATGTCCATCGTGGCGACCAGACCCTCGCGGAAAGCGGTCTTCATCACGCGTTCGGCGTCGAGAGCCGTCTCGCAGAAGGGCTGCTGGAGGACGACGTGGCATCCGGCGTTGAGCGCGCGCACGGCGAAGTCGCGCTTCCTGTCCAGCGGCCCGCCCACCAGCACAAGCTCCACTTCCGGCTCGCGCAGCAACAGGTTGAAGTCCGAGTGACAGGGAACGTCGCCGTACTCGGCGTCATCGTCCTCGATGCCTTCGTTGCAGAAGGCACAGGCGCGGAACCCGGGGGCCCCCGCCAGGTCGGCAAGCGGGTCCTCCTCCAGGTCCGGGCGGAGGCCGACCACGCCCACGCCGACGGGAGCGTCAGCACTCTCGGCAGACATCGTTGCTCCTCGGCAGAAGGTGAACGCCCGGACAAGGTCAGGGCGCCTGGACGACCTCCAGCTTACCCGTGGCAGGATCGTAGCTGAACTCGTAACCTTTCGGCAGCTCGGGCATGGTGAGGCTGCGCGCCCTGGCCAGTTCCTCCAGTGATTCCGGGTAGCGCCCTTCCTCCACCCGGAAGTATTGTATCTGGGGCTTCAGCGAGGCGATAGCGGCCGTTATCTTCGCGTTGCGCGGCGCGTCTATCGCCACTACCCGGAGGTAATCGGAGGGCGCGTTGAGCAAGCTCGTGCCCGGTCTTCGCGCGGCGCCCTGGTCCGCGGCCGGCGGCGCCTCCGGCTGCGGCTCGACGGTCACGACGGGCTCCTCCGTTTCGGGCTCTTCCTTGGAGCATCCCGTCCAACCCACGAGCCCCACGGCCAGCATACAGACGGCAACGAGTCGGAGCTGAGTCATCACACAGTCCTCCTACTTGCCGACGGCGGGCGCCCGAACCCCTCGGCGAAGGAGTGACAGGGCCTCCCCGTCGGTCAGGTTGAGTCGCAACGGCGTCACCGATATCTTGCCCGCTGCCAGGGCGGCGACGTCCGAGTTCTCCTCGGCTTCGGCCGGCGAGGCATCCGATTCGAGCCAGTAGTGCGTGCGGCCGCGGGCGTCCTCAATGAGGGCGTAGCGTTCGCGCGACGGAACGGCGCTCTGACGCGTGAAGCGGACCTTGGGCGGGTCGCCGGCTAGGCGGGGCACGTTCACGTTGAGCGCGCAGGGCAGCCGGGGCCAGTCGGCCATGAGGATTTCGAGGACGCGGACGGCCTCCCGCGCGACGGCCTCCACGTCGTCCGCGTTCTGCCGGCTGGACGAGAGCGCGACCGAGCGGAGCCCGTAGAAGCCGGCCTCGACGGCGGCCGCGACCGTCCCGCTGTAAAAGACGTCCATGCCGACGTTTACGCCGAGGTTCGGGCCGCTCACGACCAGGTCAGGCGCCGTGTCCAGCACCTGGAGCAGGGCGAACTTCACGCAGTCGGCCGGCGTGCCGTTCAGCACGACAGCCTCCCCGCCGTCGGCCAGTTGCACGGTCGCGGGCCGCACGGGGACCATGTAGGTGATGGCGTGGCCCGCGCCGCTGCACTCCTGGGCCGGGCAGACGACCGTCACCTCGCCGAGTGCGGACAGGGCGCGGCGCAGCGCGCAGAGGCCGGCCGCGAAGGGGCCATCATCGTTGACCAGCAGGATCCTCATCGTGTGGCTCGAAGCCTTGCGAAAGCGTCCTTTCCGCCGCCGGCCGGAGCGTCCTAAAACACTTTTCCCAAAGGAGATACAGACTGCTGGGCGGGGCCGGACGCCGCCTGAACGTAAGCCATGCTAACACGCTGAACCGGGCAAGTCAAGCCGGCCTTTCGGCTCAGAGCGCGTCCGCCGCGCACGGGAGCCGCTTGTGCTCATCCCGCCCCGCGTGTATCATCTGAGCCGGCCTTCTGAGTGAAGGTCCCGCCGGGTGATACGGCGGGGCCGTCGGCAGTGAAAGGCGCCTGATAGGGAGTGGGGCAGGTGGCGAACGGGGCCCACGGAATGGTGGACGTGTCCGGCAAGGAGCCGACCCGCCGCGTGGCGGTCGCCGAGAGCGTGCTCAGGGCAGACGAGGCGACCATCGAGGCGATAGCGGGGAACTCCCTGCCGAAGGCCGACCCGCTGCCGACGGCCCGGGCGGCGGCCCTGCTCGCCGTCAAGGGGACGCCGGCCCTCATCCCGCACTGCCACGTCATACCGGTGACCGACGCGACGGTCGAGTTCGCGCTCGGGCGGGATGCGGTGACCGTCCGCTGCCGGGTCGGGACGTTCGCCCGAACGGGCGCAGAGATGGAGGCGCTGTGCGGCGCAAGTGTTGCCGCGCTGACGCTTTACGACATGATCAAGGCCGTCTGCCCCGGCGCCTGCATCGAGCGGACGCGGCTGGTCGAGAAGGCGGGAGGCAAGAGCGGACACTGGCGGGCCGGGGGAGCGAATGGGCAGGAAGGGAACGGTGATTGAGGTATGCGTCAGCGCCCGAAAGGGCGAGCGCAAGACGCCGGTGGGCCAGGGCCGCCTCGTGGCCGGCCACGGCCTGGAGGGCGACGCCCACGCCGGCACGGGGCGGCAGGTGAGCCTGCTCTGCGAAGTGAGCGCGCGCAAGGTGCGCGAGCGCGGCCTCGACGTGGGACCGGGAGACTTCGCCGAGAACCTGCTCGTCGATGGACTGGGGCCGGACGATTTCGCCGTCGGCTCCCGCGTGCGCATCGCGGGGGGCGGCGCCGACGCGCTGCTCGAGGTCACCCAGATCGGCAAGGAATGCCACGCCGACTGCGCCATACGCGAGCAGACCGGCGACTGCGTGATGCCGCGCGAGGGGATATTCGCCCGGGTGGTCCGGGGCGGCGCGGTGCGGGCCGGAGACGCGCTGGAGGTGTGCGATGGGACTCAGGGCGGCGATCCTGGTGACCAGCGATAGGATCAGCCGGGGCGAGGCGCGGGACCGGAGCGGTCCGGCGGCCCGGGAGATCCTCCGGGGGGCGGCGCAGGTCGTCGAGCTGCGCGTCGTGCCCGACGAGCGGGACGGGATCGCGGCCGCCCTGCGGGAGTGGTCCGAGGCGGGCGTTGACCTGATCCTGACGGTCGGCGGGACCGGCCTCGGGCCGAGGGACGTGACGCCGGAGGCCACGCGCGCCGTGATCGAGCGCGAGGCGCCGGGCATCGCCGCCGCGCTGCTCCTGCGCGGGCTCTCCTCGACGCCGCGGGCCATGCTCTCCCGCGCAACGGCCGGCGTCCGGGGAAGGAGCCTGATCGTGAACCTGCCCGGGAGCCCGTCCGCCGTGCAGGAGTTGGTCCCGTACCTGATGAAGGTGGTCCCGCACGCGATCGAGTCCGTGCAGGGCGCGTCCGAACCCTATCCCGACTGACGGAGCGGACGATGGACGTGAGACGCAGCGCCCACCCGGCGGAAACGCGCGCCGCAGTGAGGGGCTGGCAGGCGGAGGGCCTGAGCGTGGGCCTCGTGCCCACGATGGGCGCCCTCCACGAGGGGCACCTGAGCCTGATCCGCGCCTGCGCCTCCGAGTGCGACCGGACGGCCGTCAGCATCTACGTGAACCCCACCCAGTTCGGCCCGGGCGAGGACCTGGCGCAGTACCCGCGCCGCCGGGAGCGCGACTGCGAACTGGCCGGGCGGGCCGGCACGGACCTGCTCTATTGCCCCGGCGACGCCGACATGTACCCGGAAGGATTCTGCACCTACGTGATCCAGGAGGGGCTGACGGAGGTGCTGGAGGGCGCGTTCCGCCCGACGCACTTCCGGGGCGTGCTGACGGTGGTCTGCAAGCTGCTCCACGTCCTGCCCGCCGACCGCGCATACTTCGGGCAGAAGGACTTCCAGCAGTCGGTTGTCATCCGGCGGATGGTGCGCGACCTGAACATGGCCACCGATATCCGCGTGCTGCCGACCGTGCGTGAGCCGGACGGCCTCGCCCTCAGCTCGCGCAACGATTACCTGAGTCGGGATGAGAGGGGGCAGGCGACGTGCCTGTTCCGGGCGCTGGTCGAGGCGAAGCGTCTCTACGACGGCGGCGAGACGGACGCGGACGCGGCGCGCGAGGCCATGGGGCGCGTCATCGCTGGGGCGCCGCTGGCCCGGGCCGACTACGTCGAGATCGTGGACGCCGAGACGCTCAGGCCGTTGGAGCGCCTCTCCGAGCGTGCGGTGGCCGTGCTGGCCGTCCGCGTGGGGGATACGCGGCTGATTGACAACCATCCGCTCTGTGAGGGCCTGTCCACTGGCTGAGGGCGGCCAATCCGAAAGGGAGGACCCATGCACCAATACCTGCTCAAGATCCCGCTGCCCTGGGGCGGCGTGTTCCGCCTGCCGTCCTACGGCTTCATGATTCTATGCGGGTTCCTCGTGTGCCTGTGGCTCTTCCAGCGGAGGGGCAGGCGCGTGGGACTGAACCCGGCCGCGCTGTTCGACATCGCCCTCATCAGCCTGCTGTGCGGGATCGTCGGTGCGCGGATATTCTTCGTCATCTATGATTGGTCGGACTTCGCGGGGCAGCCCTGGCGGGTCCTGTACGTCTGGCAGGGGGGACTGGTCTTCTTTGGTGGGCTGGTCGGCGGGCTGGCGGGCATGATCGTCAGCATCCGGGTCAGGGGGCTGCCCGTCTGGACGACGCTGGACGTGGCCGGCAGCCTGATGCCGCTCGCTCACGCCTTCGGGCGCACCGGGTGCTTCCTGAACGGCTGCTGCTTCGGCAAGGTGACCTCCTCGTGGGTCGGCGTCGCCTTCCCGCGCGTGCTGGACGAATCGGGCGCGGTCGCCGGCTGCCCGGTCTTCAGCCATCACCTGGGGCAGGGCCTGGTGACGGCGTCGCAGACGCACTCGCTGCCGGTGCACCCGACGCAGCTCTACGCGGTCGCCTACAACCTGGCGATCTTCGGGGCGCTCAGCCTGCTGCTGCCCCGGCGTCGGCGGCCGGGCGACGTGGGCTGGTTCTACATAGTCCTTTACTGTACGGCGCGGTTCACGAACGAGCTCTTCCGTGGGGACACCGGCCCCGTGGCATGGCTGGGGGGGCTGACGATCTTCCAGGGCATCGCGCTGGCGGGCGTCGCGCTCGGATTGGTCATGCTGGTCCGCTCGTTCCGCCTGCCGCCAGAACCCGCGCCATCTCAAGCGCCTGCTCGCGGTTCGTGACTTCGCCTTCGAGCTGGGCCACGCGCACTCTTTCGAGCACTTCGGCGAAGAGCGGGCCCGGCGCGTAGCCCATCGCGATCAGGTCGTCCCCGTTGATCAGCGGCGCCGGCTGGACGGCCTCGGGCGGCATGTCGGCCCGTCTCTGCATGACGTAGTCGTAGCTGGTCAGGTCGCCGCAACTGGCCAGTGCGTCGGCGCGGTGGATCTCGGCGAGCTGCTCGAAGCCCGGCTCGGCGAAGAGCCTCTTCAGCGTGCTCTCGCGCATGTTGGGCGCGTCGCGGAAGTAGAGGTGCCGCTCGACGAGCCAGCGGATGCGCTCGGTCTCGCGGTTGGACAGGCGCAGCCTGCGGCAGATCGCGCCGGCCATGTCGGCGCCTATCTGGCAGTGCTCCGGGAAGCACTTTGGCCCGCCCAGCCGGCTGGCCGGCGGCTTGCCCACGTCGTGAAGCAGGGCGGCCATCGCCAGCTCGAAGTCGGGGTGCGGGCCGAGCTTCTCCACCGTCAGCATGGTGTGGACGAACACGTCGCCCTCGGGGTGGTAATTCTCCGGCTGCTCGCAGCCGACCGTGTCGGCCAACTCGGGGAAGATGACGGTGAGCATCCCGAGCGCGTGCATGAGCCGCAGCGCCCCGGCGGGGTCGCGGTCGGTCAGGATGACGCGCAGCTCCTGCTGGAGGCGCTCGGCGCTGACGCGCGCCGCCAGCGGGGCCAGAGACTCGATGGCCCGGCGCGTCGCCGGCTCGATCTCGAACCCCAGCCGGGCGGCGAAGCGCACGGCGCGCAGCAGCCGCAGGTGGTCCTCGCGGAAGCGCGCCTCCGAGTCGCCCACGGCCCGGATGAGGCGCCGCGCCAGGTCGTCCCGCCCGCCCACGAAGTCGAGCAGCCGCCCCTCCAGCGGGTCCCAGAACATGGCGTTGACCGTGAAATCGCGCCGCCCGGCGTCCTCGCGCGCGTCGCAGAAGGTCACGCTGTCCGGGTGGCGGCCGTCGGCGTAGTCCGACTCGCGGCGGAAGGTCGCCACCTCGTGCGGGCGCCCGTCGATGATGACCTGGCAAACGCCGAACTGCCTGCTGACGCAGACCGTTCTCTCGAAGAGGCGCTCGACTTCTTCGGGGCGGGCGCTGGTGGCCACGTCGTAGTCGGCGGGCTCGGCGCCCAACAGCAGGTCGCGCACGCACCCGCCGGCCAGCAGCGCCTGGTGCCCGGCTTCCCTGAGCCGCCGCACGATGCCCTCGGCGGCCCGGTATCGCTCGTCCTGTGGCTTGTCGATCATTCGGTGACCCTCACGCGGCGATTATAGGGCCGGGCGGGGGAGCTTTCCAGCAAGCCGACCCGTTGATGCAGCGCGGCGTTTCTCTTAGACTCGCCCGTGGAAAGCTCCAGCGCGGGTAGCCCCCGGCGTCTCGCCGGGGTGAAACGGGCGCACCGACGCCGGGCGAGACGCCCGGCCCTACCCCGGGAGGGGCCGGCAGCGCGGCCGGCTCAGAGCAAGAGGAACCTGCGATGGCTGCACGAAACGGCGTGGCGTTGGCCCTGAGTTCACTGCTGCTCGCCGGGGCAAGTGCCCTGGCCGGGATGCCGGAGCCGGACTGGGACCTGCGCGACGCCGCACGCGAGGAGACGGCGGCCCGCGAGCGCATCTGCCTGAACGGCGTCTGGCAGTTTCACCTGGGCGACCGGGAGGTCACGCAGGAAGGCTGGGCCGCGATGAAGGTCCCGAGCCGCGTGGACCCGGCCGAGTTCGACGTCTGGCTCGCCGACGGCACGAAGTACGAGGGCAACGCCCTCGACATGCCGAAGACCGCGTGGTACAGGCGGATGCTCCGCGTCCCGGCGGAGTGGCGCGGCTCGCGCGTCATGCTCGACGTGGGCCACGTGCAGAAGCGCGGCGACGTCCACTTCAACGGCGAGCCGGTCGGCCACGGCGATTCGGTCATTGACGTGACGGACCTCGTCCGGTGGGGCGCCGAGGACGAGCTGGCCATCTACGCCTTCTCGACCCGGGAGGGGAGCGAATGGTGGATGGAGATTGACTGGTCGCAGGGCATCTACGGCGACGTCTGGCTGGAACGCCGGGCCTCGCCGGTCAACGTTGCGGCCGTCCGGATCATCACGTCGGTGGCCGATGGCCGGCTGACCGCGGACGTGGACGTCGAGAACGCTGGCGACGCGGGCGCCGCCGTGCGGGCCTGGGCCGTCGTGCTCGATTGGCCCGGCCCCGGCGGAGAGGCGCTGGAGCTGCCCGGCCGGGAGCTGTCCGTGCCGGCAGGGGGGCAGGGGTCCGTGCGCCTGTCGGCGGCGTGGGATTCGCCGAAGCTCTGGACGCCCGACACGCCCCACCTCTACGTGCTCGTCACGCGCCTGACCGACCCGTCCGGCCGGGTCCTGGACGAGACGCGCGAGCGCTTCGGCTTCCGCCAGGTCGAGTGCCGCGACGGCGGCTACCTGCTCAACGGCCGCCCGGTCCACCTGCGCTTCGAGACGGCGTTCAGTTGGGAGGACGGCGGCCTCTACAGCTCGCGGAACAAGGAGCGGCTCGTCGCGTTCCTGAAGTACCTGAAGGGCATGGGCTACAACGGCGTCGGCGCGGCCGCCTCGCAATGGGCGGGCAGGGAGCGGCTGGCCGAGGCGTGCGACGAGGTCGGCATGTTCTGGGTGCCCGGCTGGGAAGCCGCTTCGCCGGAGAACATCCGGCTGCTGTTCAACCATCCGTCCGTTATCGCCTGGAGCACGGACACGTGGAAGACGCTGCACACGTGGGTCTGCCAGCCGGGGAAGATGGGCGAGGACTACTTCCCGGCCTGGCTCGAAGGGCGCCGCGAGGAGATGCTCGCGCACGAGGAGCATATCCGCGCCCTCGACCCGACGCGGCTCATCATCCATTACGGGGACGGCAACGTCGGCGCGACCTGGTGCAACCTGCCCTACCTCGGCTTCGGCGTCCCGCTCCAGGAGCGCGAGGACTGGCCGAGCGCCTGGAGCGCGCGCCGGCGCGTGGCCCTGTTCTGCGCCGAGCTCTGCTTCCCGTTCTCCTTCTCCTGGAGCGACGTTGACGCGCGGGACGCCAACGTTTACGGCTGGGGCGAGAAGGACAAGATGTCGCTCCACCTGGAGCACGGGGCGCGCTACCTCGGCGAGGCCGCCTACGGCATGTCGGAGCGGCTGCTGGCCGACTCGTTCAACTGCCGCGACGCCGACGGCGACCCCGCCCGGGTCGTGCGCGAGGTCTCCGCGCGCTTCATACGCGGCACGTTCCGCTCCTGGCGCACGTACGGCGTATCGTGCATCGGTGCGTTCGGCATCACGGGCGGCGGCTACGGCCACCTGGTGAGCAGCTTCTCCGGCCGCGCGCAGCCGCAGCCCGCCTGGGGCAACCTGAAAACCCCCGGGCCGAAGTCCGACCGCTGCTTCGAGCCCGCGCCGATGGAAAAGCCCAACGAGGTCTATCAGGTCACGCGCGACGCGTGGTCGCCCGTGCTGGTCTATGTCGGCGGCCACCCGGACTTCTCCCTGAAGGACCACGCCTACTTCGCCGGCGAGACCGTGCGCAAGCAGGTCGTGGTCGTCAACGACCTCTTCGAGGACGCGACGGTCCGGGTGGACTGGGAGTGCGTGAGCGGCGACCGCCGCATCGCGGGCGGGTCGGAGAACATACCGGTCGGTGCGGGGACCGTCGCCTTCCGAGAGGTGTCCTTCCGCGCGCCCGACGTGGGGGAGCGCACGGAGGCCGAGATACGCCTCCGGCCCGAGTGCGACGCGGTCGAGATGGCGCAGGACGCCTTCGCGCTCCAGTTCTTCCCCGTCGAGCGCGCCGGGGCGGTCCAGGGCGTGGCGCTCCTTGACTCGCAGGGCGGCGCGGCCCGGATGTTGGAACGCGCGGGCGTCAGCGCGCACCGCGTGGCGACGGCCGCCGAGGCCGCGGGCTCGCGGATGCTGGTGATCGGACGTGGTTCCCTCACGCCAGACGTTGACGCCGGCGATCTGCTGCCGGCCGTGCGGGACGGCCTGAACGTCCTCTGCCTGGAGCAGACGCCCGACGGCCTGCTCGGCGGGGTCCTCGACGACACCTACGAGCGCTACACCTTCGCCGCCGCGCCCGGCCACCCGGCGCTGGAAGGTCTCGCGCCGGCGGACCTGGTCAACTGGCGCGGCGAGTCGGACTTCTGCGAGCCCTACCCCGAGCCGGCGCCCGAGACCGAGCGCGCCTACCCCGAGGAGTTCTGGCACTGGGGCAACCGGGGCATCGTGTCCACTTACGTCATGCGCAAGCCGCACCTGGGCAACGCGCGCGCCGTCCTGAGCTGCGGCTTCGACATGGAGAGCGCGCCGCTGGTCGAGGCGTTCGAGGGCCGGGGGACTGTCGTGTTCTGTCAGCTCGACGTGACTTCCCGTTACGGCTCCGACCCGGCCGCCACCCGGATCGTTGACAACCTGCTGCGCTACCTGGCCCGGCCCGCGCCCGCCGCGAAGGCGGTCGCTGTCATCGGGGACGACGGCGCCCGGGAGGCGCTGGAACTGCTGGGCTACGAGCACAAGCCGGCCGGCGACCCGGCGGCGCTCTCGCCCGATGATACGGTGCTGGTGGTGGGCGACGCGGCGGCCGCCCTGCCGCAGAAGGCGGCCGTCGAGCGGTTCGTGCGGGCCGGCGGACTATGCATCTCCCTCGCCGGCGCCGCCGGCGACTGGCTCCCGTTCCCCGTGTCAGCCGCGCCGACGAAGGTCGGCCGGACGCTACTTCCGGGGCGCCATCCGCTGCTCGAAGGGCTCGGCGCGGGCGACTTCTACTGGCGGCGGCCCTACGACGTGACGGCCGTGCAGCCCCGGGCCGACGGGGTATTCGTCCTCGATACGGGCGTCCTGGCGGTCGTCCCCTTCGGCGAGGGCCGCTGCGTCCTCTGCCAGGTGGACCCGCTCCAGTTCAGAGAGGAGCGCGAGGATCTCGACCGGGCCTTCACGGTGGCCTACCAGAAGTCCCTGCGCGTGCTCAACGCGCTGCTGCTGAACGCCGGCGCCCGCAGCGCCGAGCGCCTGTCGCTGGTCCCCACGTCGCGGACCGTCGAGTGGGTGCCGATCGTCACGGAGGACTTCGAGGACGGCCAGGCGCAGGGCTGGCAGTCGGTCTCCGGACCGTGGCGCGTCGAGGACGGCCGGCTGCACAAGCAGGTCGGCGGCCCCGGCCGGTCGGCCTTCGTTTACGAGAGGGCGCTGAAGGACTACCGGATCGAGTTCGACACCCGCGGCGAGGCGGAGAAGAGCCCCATCGTCCTGCTGGACTTCCAGGACGCCGAGAACCACTTCTTCATCCAGCTCTCCCAGGACGGCCTGCGCATGGCCGACATCTCGCAGGGGCAGTGGCGCAAGTCCCTTGTCGGCGGGGCCGAGGGCGACCCCGTCGTCGTGCTCGACGATGAGCGGTGGCATCGCGTCGTCGCCGAGGTGGTCGGGACGACCGTGGAACTCTACGTTGACGGGCGGCGCGCGCTGCAGCTCGGCGGCCTGCCCCGCAAGCAGCGCGTCCAGGGCGGCGTCGCTTACTCGGACGGGCGTGTTGGGCTCGGCAGCTACGGGCATCCCGTCTGGTTCGATAACGTGGTCGTCTCCGTCCCGCAGGCGGCCGTCGCGTCGCTGGATGGGTTCGAGCCCTCGCCGCTATACCGCTGCGTCAGTGACCGCTGGGGCTACAACCCCAACAAGTACCGCCAGTGGTGAGACGAGACAGGCAGCACCCCCGGCGGCGTCAGGCGTCCGTCAGCAGCGCGTCGGCGGCCAGCACGCAGAAGACGTAGCTCGCGCCCCCGGGGATGACGTTCTCCGACTGCTGCCACAGGAACGGGTAGTCCTCTTTGAACTCAACGAAGTGCGGCCGCACAAGGTTGGGCCCCGAAACCACGCCGCCCGGCACGTAGGACCAGCTCGCCCGGTTGATGCCGAACGTCACCGTCGCCGACCTGGCCCCGACGCCCGAGACCAGGGACAGGTTGCCCGCCGGGTGGCAGCCGAGGACGTAGCTGAGCACGGACAGCAGCGCCTCGCGGTCGAACAGGTCCGGGAAGGCGCGCACCAGGTAGTAGTGCCGGCGCGCGAAGTCGAGTATCTGCCAGGCGACCCCCCAGATGTGCGGACGCCACTGGACGCCGAACGGGTTCCCGGCCAGCTCGCGCTCCACCTCGCGCGCGTAGCCCTCCAGCAGTCCGCGCACTGCGCCGCTGAACGCCTCGTCATCTACCTGCGGCAGGGCGCGCGCGACGGCCCACGCCGTCGCGGCGACGTGGTCCCCGATGACGGGAAGGAGGGCGACCAGCCGGTCGGCGAAGGCCGCCTCGCCGGTGGTTACCAGGAGCTCCGCCGCGGCGACGACCTGCTCGGCCTGCGGGCCGGCGGGGACGTAGCCGCTTCGGTGCCTGGCCGGCGGGTGGCCCTGCTCGTATTCCCACGCGCCGAGGGCGGTCTCCAGGCATTCCTGTGCGAGGGGATCGTCGTATCCCTTCAAGGCGCGGGAGGCCGCGGCGAGGGCGGCAGCGACGTGGTACTCCAGCCCGGTGTCCCGGTTGGTGAAGGCCCAGCGGTCGTCGCGCCGGCCCGAGTGCGTGCCGGTCCGTTCGTCGGGTGCCAGCGACGGGTCGTACACGAGGTTGTCGGTCATGCTGGCCACTTCGCCGCGCTGGTAGTAGGACCGCTCGTCGCCGGCGATGATGCCGCAGAAGCTGTGGCCGGCGGCCCGGTAGCCGCCCAGCAGGCACTCGGCTCCCCAGGCGACCTGCTGGAGGATGTCGGGCTTCCCGTCGGGCAGGTGCATCAGCACGAGCCGCTCGTCCGGGCGGACGGTCGTGCGGTCCACGTCGGCGCCGAACTCCTCGCGCGCCAGGGCCAGCGCGTGGACCGTCCGGGCCTGCGAGCCGGCCGCCAGGTCCGTGTCGCCGGCGTCGTGCCAGCCGCCGATGCCGAGTCCGGGAATGTGCTCGAAGGGCTCGTACTGCGTGTCGGTCGTCGGCCCCTGGCGGTAACCGTCGAAGTGTTCGTGCGAGGTGGGGGCCTGAAGCGCGTCGTCCAGGTGGCAGGCGCCGTGCCAGATCCGCAGGCCGTTCCAGACCGCCACGTGGCACATCTGCACAGGGAAGTAATACTCCAGCGTTGGCTGCCAGACGCCCTCTCGATACACGTCCGGCCCGATGCGGAACGGCCCGGCTGACCGGCCGGCGCACTGGATCAGGTAGATCCCAGGCTCCCGCACGTCGGTGAAGTCGAAGATGCCGTACCGGCACTTGAGGAACTCGCCCCAATCCTCCACCGGCCGCTCCAGGACCGGCGCGCAGCCCCCGTCCGGCTCGACCCGCAGCAGGCAGGCCCGGCCCATGTCGCGCTCGCGCGGGTCGAGTTCGATCACGGCGCGCTTCGCCTGGTCGGGGTGATACCCGACCTGCGAGACGGCGATCGCCGGCTCCCGGCGCCAGCCGTCAGCCTGGTGCGGCGTGATGAGCCATTCGACGGCGCGCCCGGCCGCACCCGCAGGGATGAAGGTGCAGACGGTGAACCACATCTCCTCGTCGCCCTTGCGCCCGTCCAGCAGGGCCAGCTCGCAGCCGACGCCCTCGATGACCATCCGCCGGAGCGGGTCCTCGGGCGCGATGACCAGGCGCCGCCCGCAGGCCATCGGGGTGGCGAGCGGGTGCCAGTCCGGCCCCGCATCTGTCGGCCGGTTCGGCTCGCGGGGGAAGACGCCGCTCGCGCCGTCCAGGTGGAAAGTCTTCCCGAAGTACGCGGGCGGGTAGAGGTCCAGGCAGAACCCGGGCTCGTCTTCGGGCGAGGCCAGCGGCCGGTCCAGCTCAACGGTCAGGCGGACTGCCTCGCCCTCGCCCCGGAGGCGGACGGCGTAGGGCAGGTCGAGTTCGGGGTGCTCGAGCCGCACCTCGATCCCCGCGCCGTCGGGGTCGGGACGCCGCTCGACGAGCCGCGAGTAGCCCGCGGGCCGCCACCAGCGGGGATGCGCGCGCACATCACCGCAGGTCGCGATGCGTTCGCCGTGCTGGATGATCTCGACGCCGCCCTGCTTGCCCTGCGGGTATATGCCGTGGAAGGCCAGCACTGCCGCCCCGGCGCTCTCCAGGTAACCCTCTTCCGTGACCGACCAGCAGTCGTCCGGCATGGTCTCGCTCCCCGGCTGCGCGTTCCCCGTCGCAGGCAACAGATGGATGCACGCGATTGCTCGGGGAGCGTTCTACAGTCTGGTGCCGGGCAGGTCAAGTAAGCGAGGGGGGAGTCAGTCGGTGCGGCTGCGTTCGAGGACGTCGGTCAGGTCGGAGACGAGCTTCTCGCGCTCGCCGTCGCCGAAGCCGAGGATTTCCTGGAGGGCCTCGCCGATGTGCGGGATGTACTTCTCGATGTAGTCGCGCTTGCGCTGCTCCTCGGCGCGGCGCTTGCGGCGGCTCAGGAAACGGCGCAGTTCGCGGGAGCATTCCTGGAGGGCGAGGACGATCTCCTTTTCGATCTCGGGGTAGAAGGCCACCGCCTCCTTGCTCTCGCTGGTGAAGGGCACCCACGGGCTGGCGATGTGCACCAGGATCAGCAGCGGGCCGGTCGGCAGGCTGCCGTTGGACTGCTCGACGCCGTACTGGCGCCAGTTGACCTCGGCGACCGCCCGCGAGGTCACACACGCGCCGCCGTTGTAGAGCAGCGGCACGCGGTTGGCGAACCGCATCAGCTTCGCCGACGTGCCGTTCTTCATCTCACCGCCGTAAGCCAGGCCCGCCTCGACCATGAAGGGAATGCCCCTGTAAACGGACGGGGACCGCGTGACGGTGGAGTAGAACTGGGCGTCGTACTCCTTGCGCATCCCGGCCTCGATCAGCTCCTTGCCGATCGGGCAGATGCAGTCCATCGGCGGGTTGCGCAGCTTCGTCTGGCGGATGGCCTTCAACAGTTGCTCGGCCTCTTTCTGGGCGACGCGTTTCGGGCGGGCGTTCTCATAGATGCCCGCCGTCTCGCAGATTTCCAGCGCGGCGCGCGCGCTGACGCGGCAGAAGTCCGACTGCAGGAAGGACTTCAGCTTGTGCCGCTTGGTCTCGTGGAGCATCTTTATCAGCGCGCCCAGCTCGATGCCGTAGGGGTGGGGCTTTATCTCCTTCGGCTCCGGCGGCAGGATTTCGGTCGCCGGCTCGAACTCCGTCTTCTTGCCGTCCGGCGCGACGTAGTGCATGCGCACGTGCGGGTTGGCGGTGGCGGTCTGCTCCAGGTACTCGTCAACGCTCCACTTGCCGCGCTGGAACGTGCCCTCCAGTTCGATCTCCACCTGCGTGCCCTGCTCGGCGGCCCACTCGATCTCCTCTTCCTTGACGATCTTCGGCTCGTTGTCCGTGGTGTTGACGATCACCTGGTAGTAGTGGGCCGGCTGGTCGGGCGCGGTCCGGCTGCGGATGGTGACCGGTTTGCCCGTGGTCAGGTGGCCGTACATGCCGGCGGCGCTGATGCCGATTCCCTGCTGGCCGCGGCTCATCTTGAGCCGGTGGAACTTGCTGCCGTAAAGCAGCTTGCCGAAGATGCGCGGTATCTGCTTCTTGACGATCCCCGGGCCGTTGTCGCGGACCTTGACGCGGAAGCGGTCCCCGTTCGGATCGCCGGCGACCTCCACCCAGACCTCCGGCAGTATGCCGGCCTCCTCGCAGGCGTCCAGCGAGTTGTCCACCGCCTCCTTGACGGTGGTCAGGAGCGCGCGCTTCGGATTGTCGAAGCCGAGCAGGTGACGGTTCTTGGTGAAGAACTCGCTGATGCTGATCTCGCGCTGCTGGCGCGCCATGTCCTGGGCCGTCAGCCGCTTGCGGGATTCCAATGGGGTTTTTTCTGCCATCTTTCGGGTTCGCTGCTCGTCGCCGCCCCCCTGCGGGGGCAGGTCATCGAGCGTGCTCGGGAGCACCTCCTCCGTCAGTGGCGTGGCGAGTCCTAACTCGTTTTCTTGCAAGGACATACACAATGCCCCGTGTGCCGCGGTCGGCCCGCCCCTGCGGGGCGCCATCCGGCCCTGTTGATACGATAACGCAAAGCCGAGGGCCATTTCAATCCCTGGGCCTTGAATCCCCCGCACGCGCTGGCTTCTCATGTACCCGTTGCGCCGTTTGGCCCGGACGCGAGGGAGGCATCCGCCGTGAGAAGCATCGTCGTGATCAACCAGAAGGGCGGCGTCGGTAAGACGACGACCGTGGCCAACCTGGGCGCCTGCCTGGCCGAGCGCGGACGCAGCGTGCTCCTGATCGACGCCGACCCCCAGGCCAACCTCTCCCTGCACTTCGGCGTCGAGCGCTCCGGCGAGGAGCCCTCGCTCTACACGCTGGTGCGGGGTGAGACGGACCTGGCCGCCTCCATCGGCCCGACCGGGGTCGAACGGCTCAGCCTTATCCCCGCGACCATTGACCTGGCCGGGCTCGGAGTCGAGCTGGCCGATCGGCCGGGGCGGCTCACCATCCTGCGCCGGATCGTGGACGGGCTGCCGCCGGGGTTCGATTACGTGCTGATTGACTCGCCGCCGTCCCTGGGGCTGCTGACGATCAACGCCGTCTGCGCCGTGGAGGAGATCTTCATCCCGCTCCAGACGGAGTTTTTCGCGCTCCAGGGCCTGGGCAAGCTGCTGGACACGGTCGGCCGCGTGCAGAAGTACCTCAAGCGGGGGCCGCGCATCACCGGCGTCATCGCCTGCATGCACGACGCGCGCACCTGCCTGGCGCAGGAGATACTGGACGACATCAAGGGGCACTTCGGCGCGCGGGTCTTCCGCACGCTCATCCGCAAGAACATCCGGCTGGCCGAGGCACCCGGGTTCGGGCAGCCCATCGTCGCTTACGACCCGACGTGCCACGGCGCCGAGGACTACCGGGCGCTGGCGGACGAGGTGATAGCCATGGAGGTGCGGTACCGCCTGCCGATGGGGCCGGTCGGCCGGTTCGCGGAGTTGCCTCCGGGCCGGCCTTACTCGATGGCCGGATGAAGGTTGACGCCAGGGGACCAGGACTTGAAGGCTCTAACAGAATGAACCGCTGAGAACGCAGAGACGGTTCAAGAAACAAGGTTTTCGGCAGCTTTATTGTCTCCTCGGCGTTCTCGGCGTGCTCCGCGCTGAACTCGTTTTGCTGGAAGTGCTTGGATGGCCAAGAGAACCCGCACACAGAAGACTGTCGCCGGCGAGCCTGAGGCCGCCGAGCCGGTTCTTCATCGGCCCGATGACGACCTGCCCGAACGCCCCAGCCTGAAAGCCAAGCCCCCCGGAAGCCGGCAGGAACCGGCCCGAAACGCGCCCCAAACGCGCGCCGGGACGCTCTTCAACGCCTCCGCAGACGCCGCCGGCGAGGGCGACGCCGCGAAGAAGGAGAAGCCCCGCTCGCGGAAACGGTCCAGGAAGGCAAAGTCCCCCGCCGTCGTGCCGCCCCTTGGGGAGCACTATCCCTACGCCACCCACCGGTCCGCCCCGCCCGACGAGAAGGCCGAGCGGCGCATCCTGGCCGCCGTCAGCGGCGCGGCGGAGCGGCGCGTCTCGACCGGGTTCGTCCTGGGCATCGCGCTGGTCGTCGTCGTTCTGGTGGGGGGCATCTGGCTGGTCCGCCTGGGCAGGAAGGTCCGCACCCTCGAGGCCCGCGTCGCCCGGCTGGAGGCCCCGGTGCCCGTCCCCTGACTCAGCCCAGGGCGACGTCCAGGGTCATCATGACGGCGAAGCCCACGATAACCCCCATCGTCGCCAGGTCAACGTTGCCCTCTGACTGCGACTCCGGGATCAGCTCCTCCGCCACGACGAATATCATGGCGCCCGCGGCGAAGGCGAGCGCGTAGGGCAGCACGGGCTCGACGGCCATGACCAGCCCGGCGCCGAGCACGCCGGCCACGGGCTCCACCGCGCCGGAGAGCTGGCCGTACCAGAGCGCCTTGAGGCGGCCCATGCCCTCGCGCCGCAGGGGCAGCGAGACGGCGGTTCCCTCGGGGAAGTTCTGGAGGCCGATGCCGACCGCCAGCGCGACGGCCGCCCCGAGCTGGGCGGCCCTCTCGGCGCCGGCCAGGTGTGCCATACCCCCGAACGCGACGCCGACGGCCAGCCCCTCGGGGATGTTGTGCAGCGTTATCGCCAGCACCAGCAGCGTGCTGCGCCGCCAGGCGGTCGGGACACCCTCCGCCGCCTCGGCGCGCGGATGGATGTGCGGCAGAATCCAGTCCGTGACACGGAGGAACCCCGCCCCCAACAGGAACCCCACGAGCGGCGGCAGCCACATCAGGCGCCCGTAGCCGAGCGTCTGGCTCATCTCAATCGAGGGTATGAGGAGGCTCCAGCAACTGGCGGCCATCATCACGCCGGCGGCCATGCCGAGCGAGGCGTCCAGGTATCGCCGGGACAGCTTCTTCGTGAAGATCACGAGGCCCGCCCCGAGGGCCGTCACGAACCAGGTGCCCAGCGTCGCAATGAGCGCCTGGACGACGGGGTTCAGTTCGGAGAAGCGCTCCAAATCCAAGGCCTCCCTGTCTTGCGGGCGGGCCTGAATCGTATGGCCGTATGGCCGGCCTGTCAAGCCTCGCGCGCACTCTCATTCAACTGCCGGCCGGGGCCCGGGTCCATACTCGCAGCGCAGCTTTGCGCAAGGCCGTGGGCAGAGATGTTTACGCGCCGAGGCGTGCCCACGTCCAAGCCGGCAGGATGCCGGCGCCACAAGGCGTGCAGACACTTGAATGGCCCTGGGAACACCGAGCACTGACCCTCCCCCTTCTCCCCCTCCCTCAGGGAGGGGGATAGGGCGAGGGGCGTTGAGTCCGTCAGAACGGCCACCGGTCGTGCTCGGCGGAGCGGACGCGGACCTCGTAAGAGGCGTAATCCTCCACCGGCCGCTCGGCGGGCGCCTCGACCTTGAAGGCGATCTGCCCGCGCGGCGCGACGGTAGACAGGTAGGACTTCTCCTCCGCCACGTCCAGAAGCTCGCCCTGGCGGTCAAGGAACCGCACTTCGAACTGCGGGGTCGTCCACGCCACGTCGGACTCGTTCATGGCCCTGCCGACCACGTAGACCGTCGGCCCCTCCTCCGACGTGCCGAACAACATGCGGGACTCGGCGATCCGAATCTGGCCGGCGTATCGGACCACCCGCTCGGGGGAGAAGATGCCTTCGACCCACCGGAGGAACAGCGCTTGCACAAGGAGAATCAGGACCAATGCGAGGCCCACGGGCAGGGCACGCCAGCTAAGGCGGGGGAGCGGCGCACGGCAGTGAGGACACCTGCGGGCCCGCCGGTCGATCGGCATGTAGCAGAACTTGCAGAGCTTCGTGGCGCTCGTTTCCGCCATCTCAGCAAATGCTCCTCGTTGCTTCCGTCGAGGCCGTTACGTCGTCGACCGGGCCGTCACCAACGCCCCGGATCGCGCGCCCACCTTACGTGCACCTTGTAGGACGCGTACTGCTCGGGGGGCAGAGCCGCCCTCGTCTCCGCCTTGAAGCCTCTCTCACCGCCCGGCAGGATGTGCTCGCCGAAGGCCGAGGCCGACGCCACGTCCACCAGCTTGCCGGCCTCATCGAGGAACATCGCGTCTATCTCGACGTGTTCCCAGGTGAAGCGGCTGTTGTTCCTGACCTGGCCGACCACGGAGCACGTCGGCCCCCACTCGTCCTCTCCGAAGACCATGCGCGACTCGCTGACCACCAGTTGATCCTTGTAGTCGGCGAAATCACGCGCTGCAGAGAACCCCAGACACTTCACGGCAAACAGGCCGAAGAACGCGATGCCGAAGACGTAGGCACTCGCAGTGAGGAAGGGAGGGCTGTAAAGGAACGCCCATTTCGTGTTCCACTGGCCGCAGTGGGGGCAGCGGCGGGCGCGGGCGTCCATCTGGCCGTAGCAGGTGCGGCAGGACTTCGTCTCGGCGGGTTCCGTCATGGTCGGATCCCTCCCGCGGGGCGCGGCGGATCTGCCGGCCGCCGTCATTGTAGGTCACACTCGGCGGGAGAGCAAGGTGGTAATCCCCGTGCCGTCGGGAGTTGCCGGCGGCGCGGGGGCGTGGTAATGTCGGGGCTCATTCACCGGGGGACGGTGCGCGGAGGGCAGGGCCATGCAGGTGACGCCATTGACGGAGCGGAAGAGCACGTTTGTCCGGCCGCTGGATCAGGTGAAGGTCTCGGCCGGAGGGGACGCTGCGGCACGAACCCTTGTCGTGCTGGACGGGGCGCACCGCGAGTACGCCCGCCGGCCCGTCGAGGGCGGCGAGGCCGTGTTCACGGCGGCGGGCGCGCTGGGCGCGCATGCGGCGATCCTGCTCGATGCCGAGGGGCGGGAGCTGGAGCGCGCCCTGTTCAGCGTGGACTGCCGCACGGAGATCAACGACGGGGGCGGCACGTTCGGCGAGCTGCTGCGGACGCTCGACTACACCATGAACCGGGGCGGCGCCCAGCAGATGGCGCCCGTGGACGGCAAGATGTACTCCTACTTCGTCTGCTGGCTGCGCGACCACGTCCACACCATGAAGGGCAACAAGTACTTCCACGACAACCTGAAGCCGGGCATTGACCTCTACCTGGACACCCAGTGCGAGAACGGGATGATCTGGGACAACATCTATGTCCGCGAGCCGCGCCCCAACTACTGGGACTACCGCTTCGCCCCGGAGTTCATCCGGCCGATCTGCGACGGGCGGTTCGAGCTTAAGCGCATCCCCGTCGAGGCGGACGTCGAGTACCTGCTCGTGGAGGGCATCTACTTCACCTGGAAGGCGACCGGCGACACGGAATGGATGAAGGCGGCGCTGCCGAAGGCGGACAGCGCGCTCCGCTACTACCAGACCGACCGCTACCGCTGGTCGGAGAAGTACGGCCTGGTCAAGCGCGGCTACACGATAGACACCTGGGACTTCCAGGTGGCCGATTACGCCGCAATCTACGGCCACACGATGGTCGTCGGGCCGAAGACGCCGTTCGGCATCATGTACGGCGACAACACGGGGTTCCTTGCGGCGTGCAACCAGATGGCCGAGATGTACGGCGAGGTGGGCCAGGCCGACGAGGCGGAGCAGTACCGCGCGCTCGGGCGGAAAATCAAGGAGCGGCTCGACAGGATCGCCTGGAACGGCCGCTTCTATCGCCACCGCGTGGCCGAGGAGCCTGAGGAGCTCGACCTCGGCGTGGACGAGTCGGAGCAGATGAGCCTGTCCAACAGCTACAGCCTGAACCGGGGCATCACCCACGAGCAGTGCGTGGCCATCATCCGGGAGTACATGCGCATCCGCGAGGACCTGCCGCCCGGCTCGCCCGGCGAGTGGTACGCCATCTACCCGTGGTTCAAGAGGGGCTTCGACAAGCTTGAGGGCGAGTACATGAACGGCGGCGTGCTGAGCATCGTGGCGGGCGAGCTGGCCCACGGGGCGTTCGAGCACGGTTTCGAGAGTTACGGCGCGGACATCCTGGAGCGCGTGCTCGAACTCGCCCGGCGCCACGGCGATTACCTGCACTGCACGTTCAGGGGCTTCAAGGTCGAGGAGCCCGAGCGGACCTTCACGACGCTGGACCTGCGTGCGCCGGCGAACGTGGACTTCCACGGCGATACGCCGGGGCGCGGCTGGACCCTGGAGTACCCGGAAAACGACCTGCGCGGCATCCCCGTCGGGCGGCAGACCTTCTGCGGCGTGCCGTTTGACGTTATCGACCCCGCGCAGAACGACAGGCGCGCCTGCCTGGCGCTTTCCTTCAGGGGGGAGCCGTTCGTCGAGCACGCCGTTCTGGACCTGGGCGGCCGGAAGGCGGGCTCCCTCTACTTCCTGCACGGCGCCAGCAACACCGGCGGCGTGGCCGGCGAGTACGTGATCCATTACAGCGACGGCACGCGCGAGGGCGTCTACCTGCGCGTCGGCGAGGAGATCACCGGCTGGTGGATGCCGCACGACACCGGGCCGGCCCGGCTGGCCTGGTGGGGGCCGAATGCGGCGTTCGCGAACGTGGGCCTGGTGGCCTACGGCTGGGACAACCCCCACCCCGACACGCCGATGGACCACATCGAGCTGAAGGCGCCGGCGCAGGGCGGCATCCTGCTCGTGGCCGGCATCACGCTGTCGAGCGCGGCCGTCTACTTCGAGCCGTCGCCGATCTCCTACGGCATACCGGACAACTGGGGCGCAGGGGCCGTGGTGTACGCGCTGGTCGAGGGACTGGCGGGCGTGGTGGACAGGGGCGCGGCGTTCGCCGTCGCCGCCGTCGCGCCCCGCTGGACCGCCGCCGGCCGGGACAGCGCAGACGTGAGCATCTGCTACCCCGAGTCCAGGGGCTACGCGGCCTACCGGTACCGCCATGGCGCGAGAGGCAAGAGGATACTCCTGGACCTGACGGGCAGCGGCGGGCGCTTCCAGTGCCACGTCCTGCTGCCCGAGGGGGCGCGCGGGGCCGCGTCCGTGACCTGCGACGGCGCGGGGGTGCCCTTCGAGAACAAGGCGGTCGAGTCGTCGCGCTACGTGGATTTCGAGCTTCAGGGCGTCGGCGCCCGGAGCGTGGTCATCGAGTACCGGTGAGGGCGAGGCTTCGCGGCGAGCCGGCAAGGGAGACGAGATGGACAAGAGCATGTGGACGAGCTACTTCCACGACCTGTCGCCGGAGGAGGCCGTGCGGCTCTTCGCGGGGGCGGGCTGGACGCACCTGGAGTTCTCGAATGAGCATTCGGCGGCGCTCCTGGCGCGGGGCGAGCCGGCGGAGGTCGGCGCGGAGTTCCTGCGCTTCTGCGCCGGGCTGGGCGTGCGCCTGCCGCAGGGCCACCTGAAGCTGAGCGCGACCATCGCCCTGCCGCCGGGGCCGGCGCGCGAGGCGGAGCTGGCGGAGCTGCGGCGCTGGCTCGACCTGTTCGCCGCGCTGGAGATAAGGGCCGGCGTGCTGCACCCGGGCGGCCAGGTCGAGGGCGGGCCCCTCTCGGACGCCGAACTGTTCGACCTGAACGTGCAGGCGCTGCGGCTCCTGACCGGCCATGCCGCCGGCGGGCCGACGACCATCTGCCTGGAGAACGGCGTGAACGCCGGGAGGCTCCTGCGCCTGATCGAGGCCGTCGGTGCCGACAACCTGGCCATCTGCCTTGACACCGGCCACCTGAGCCTGGGCAGGCACCGCTCGCCCGAGCAGGGGCAGAGCGACTACGACTTCATCGTCGAGGCCGGGCCCCGCCTGAAGGCGCTGCACATAGCCGACAACGACGGCACCGGCGACCAGCACCTGCTGCCGTTCGACGGCGGGACGGTGGACTGGGACGGCGTGACCCGCGGGCTGCGCGACGCGGGCTACGCGGGGCTGTTCAACTTCGAGGTCCCGGGCGAGTGCAGGTGCTCGATTGAGGAGCGGCTGGCGAAGCTCGACCGCGCCGCTGAGATCGCCGCGCGCATGATGGCGGAGGCCGGCGGGGCGTGACCGCTCTTGGCGTGACGATTATCCGGTATTCTCGGCCATAACGACCGTTATATTGTCCCTGCTGCCCGTGTTTATGGCCGCTTTTACGAGGTCCTGGCACGTCTGGAGGAGGCCCGCCTGCCTGCCGAATATCCCCTCGATGTGGTTGTCCGTGACCACCTCGGTCAGCCCGTCGCTGCACAGCAGCATTCGGTCGCCCCGCTCCCACGAGATGGTGGTCACGTCCACCTCCGGGTCGCTTCTCATCCCGATGTAGCGCGACAGGACGCCGCGCATGGGGTGGTGCTTGGCCTGCTCCAGCGTGATGGCGCCCCGGCGTATGAGCACGTCTATGGGCGTGTGGTCGTGGGTCAGTTGATGGAGCCGGCGGCCTTCGAAGAGGTACACCCGGCTGTCGCCCATGTGAGCGACGTGGAAGTAAGCCTGCCGCGCCAGTGCCATGGCGAGCGTGGCGCCCATCGTGCCCATCTGCGTGATTTTGCGGCCCTCCCGGCGGACGCGGCGGTTCAGCTTCAGGACGGCGTCGCTGATCAGGACCTCCATCTCGCGCGGCGTGGGGTCGGCCAGGACTTCCTGCAGCTCGGCCAGCAGCTCCGGAAGCCACTGGACCACCAGGCCGGCGGCCCTTTCGCCGGCGGGCTTTCCGCCCATGCCGTCTGAGACGACGAAGAGCCCGTCGTCGAGGGAGACGAGGAGGCGGTCCTCGTTCTTCTCCCGCACCCTGCCCACGTCGCTGACCCACGCGGCCGCCAGGCCGGGGCGCTCGCCATGGCCTGACTGCGTATCTTGCTCCACGGCTCTCTCCCCTCAGCGGTTCGCGTCGGCGGGTGCGTCGTCGCGGGGCTCGTCCGGCGGCTCTTCGTCCGGCCACGTCAGGTCGTCATCGTCCTTCGGCTTCTCGCCCGTGTCCTGGGGCGTGGCCTCCGCCTCGAAGGCCACCCAGTCCAGGACGCCCCTTGCGCCCTCCGGCAGCATGGCCTCCTGGCGGAGCGCGTCCACCTGGGCCGCCACGTCGTTCATGTCGGCGGGGCGTCTGGCGGGGTCGGTGCTGAAGCACTGCGCCAGCAGCCGGTCCAGCCGTTCGGGCATCCGGGGCAGGTGCCCCTTGGCCGGCCCGTGGCGCCGGTAGCGCAGCATGATCGTAGGCGCCTTCAGGCCGGAGTCCCACGTGACCTTCCCCACGAACATGTGCAGCACGCCGGCGGCCCACGACCAGACGTCCGTCGCAGGCGTCAGCGGGCGCTCGTGCGCCAACTGCTCGGGCGACGCGTAGGCCCGCGTGTAGGCCTCCGCCTCCCCGTACTTCCAGACCTGGCAGTGCCACGACTCGCTGATCAGGACGTTGGCGGGTTTGACGTTGTAATGGATCTGCCCCTGATCATGGAGCCACGCGATGCCGCGCGCCACCTGGACGGCCACGCCGAGCATCGTGGGCAGTTCGCTGAGGTTTCCGCTCTGGATCGCCTCATCCCAGAAGAACCCGCTCGCGTCGGGCATGACCAGGAATGGCACCTTGCCCTCGTAGTCCATGCGCTCCGGCGTGAGGACGTTCAGGTGCGGCCCGATTGCCAGGACGGCCTTGCAGTAGCCCTCGAACCACCGCACGGCGGCCGCGTCCGGCAGCATCCCGAGGCCCGGCCCCAGCAGCAGGCGGGACTCCTGGCGGCGACGGTCCCAGACCCGGTACAGGCAGACCGTGGCCGAATAGCGCAGGCAATGCCTGACCTCGTAGCGCCCGGCCAGGGCCTGGCCGACGTTCCATGTATTCGCTTCGGAGGCGTCCATCGTTGCGTCCCTCTCGTGCGGCCCGCTGCTGCTCGCAATGATGCGATTATAAGGCAACCCGCCCCGCGCAGTAAAGCACCTTGTGGGGCATCTGCGCCCGGCGCGCCGGGCGGTTCGCAACGGAAGCGATCTTCCGCTTGCTCCCCTCCTGGAACGCGTATAATGCATTTGGCGATGTTCCCGCTGCACGGAGAGGAGGCGCCCGCGATGTCCAGGCCCAGGATCAATACCAACGCGAGCGGCGAAGGATGCCTGGTGCTCCTGTTCCTCCTCGTCGTGGGGGGCGGACTGCAGGCCAGGTACTTCCCGCCGCGAGGGGGCACACCGTCTCCATGGATCTTCGCGGCAGCGGGCGGGGTGATCGTCGTCGCGGCGCTCGCGTGGTTCCTCGGCCCCCGCCTGAGCAAGCGCCTCATGGGCGGCTTCGCGTTCGACCTTGCCGCTGCGGTGGTCATGGCCTTCGTGGGGGGCTTTCTGGTCTTCTGTGCTTCTGTCGCAGTGCTGGGGTTGGGGACCATGCTTCTGCTCGCGTGGGTCGGCCTGGGGCAACTCGCGCTTGCAGCACTCTGTGCGGCGCTGGTATTGGCCTACGTTGCCGCCGGGTTCTGGGCGGGCTGGCGGGTGGGGACGGCCGATTGGGCCATCGGGGCGGCCGTCGGCCTCGCGATCACAGCCTGGATGTTGCCCAGCGCGTGCGAGGAACCGCTCGCGGGCGGCTTCGTGCTCGCGGCTATTGCGGTCGCCGGCGCCCTTCTGTCCGCAGTGGGCGGCCACGTGGGCGCAGCCTGGTTCCGAAGGCACGACCTCCCTGCGCGCAAGGCAGCCTCAAGGCGGCCTCAAGGAGAGCTTCCGCAGTGAAACGGTTCACGCTGGCGGGCCTGGCGGCCGTGGCTCTCCTGGTGGTGGGAGACCAGCAGTCTCCCGGAGACGACGCGGCGAAGGTGCAAGAGCTGATTGAGATCATGGACAAGCTCAGGCCGCTGCACCAGCCCCTGGGCGAACCGGAGCCCGGCGACTGGCTGGCCATGCACCACGAGCGGGGGCAGACCTTCCGGCAGTACGTCCGCTCGGGCCCCGCCCTGCCGCGCGGGGAGCGGCGGGTCATCTACATCCAGCCTCTCGGCGAGTTCACCGAGCGCCAGCAGGAGGTGGTGGCTCTGACGGCAGAGTTCATGGGGCTGTACTTCGGCCTGCCTGTGAAGACCCGGGAGGGCATTCCGCTCTCGGTCATCCCGGCCAAGGCGCGTCGGCGAAACCCCCTCCGGGGCATGGAGCAGGTGCTGACGTCCCACGTGCTGAAGCGCGTGCTGGCGCCGCGCCTGCCCGAGGACGCGGCGGCCTACCTCGCGTTCACCGCGTCCGACCTGTGGCCCGGGCGCGGGTGGAACTTCGTCTTCGGCCAGGCGTCCCTGCGCGACCGGGTGGGCGTCTGGTCCATCTACCGCAACGGCGACCCGGACGAGAGCGAGGAGGCCTTCCGGCTCTGCCTGCTGCGCACCATGAAGACCGGCGTGCACGAGCTGGGGCACATGTTCTCCATGGCGCACTGCACCGCCTACGAGTGCTGCATGAACGGGAGCAACAGCCGGCGCGAGAGCGACCAGCACCCCCTGGCGCTCTGCCCGGAGTGCATGGCCAAGGTCTGCTGGGCGACCGGGAGCGACCCGGCGGAACGCTATCGCAAGCTGGCCGCCTTCTGCGCCGAGCACGGCCTGGAGGCGGAAGCCGAGTTCTACGAGGCCAGCCTCTCGCGGATAGCCCCGCCCGCTGAGCCGGTTCCCCAGCAGGATACCCCGCCTGCACAGGCCGGTTAACTCGCTCCCGCCCTCCCCCTCGTGTAAAATCCCGGGAGAACGCCTTTTCCCGAGCGGAGACGCCGCACAGATGGACGAAATGACGTCGCACGAGCGGTTCGAGAGGATGTTCGCGCACCGGGAGGCCGACCGAGTGCCCATCATAGACTCCCCCTGGGCCGCGACCATCGAGCGCTGGCAGCGGGAGGGGATGCCCGAGGACGTGAGCTTCGTGGACTTCTTCGGCCTCGACCACGTCGCCTACCTCGGCGTGGACAACAGCCCCCGCTACCCCGGGGGCGTCGTCGAGGAGACGGACGAGTACGTGGTCCACAAGACGCAGTGGGGCGCGACGCTGAGGAACTGGAAGCACGCCGCCTCGACGCCGGAGTTCCTCGACTTCACCATCACCGACCGCGAGAGCTGGCAGGAAGCGAAGGAGCGCATGACCCCGACGCGCGACCGCGTCGACTGGGCGCACCTGGAGGCGGACCACCCGAAGTGGCGCGAAGATGGCCGCTGGATCCAGGCGGGGCTCTGGTTCGGGTTTGACGTGACCCACTCCTGGACGGTCGGCACCGAAAGGGTGCTCATCGCGCTGGTCGAGGACCCCGACTGGTGCGCCGACATCTTCAACCACATGCTGGACCTGGACCTGGCGCTGCTCGACATGGTCTGGGAGGCCGGCTACACGTTCGACGCCGTGAGCTGGCCGGACGACATGGGCTACAAGGGGCACCAGTTCTTCTCGATGAAGACCTACCGGGACCTGCTCAAGCCCGCGCACGGGCGCGCCATCGAGTGGGCCCACGCGAAAGGTGTCAAGGCCGAGCTGCACTCCTGCGGGGACGTGCGCCCGTTCGTGCCCGAGCTGGTCGAGATGGGACTGGACGCGCTCAACCCGCTCGAGGTCAAGGCCGGCATGGACCCCGTGGTGCTCAAGAGGGAATACGGGCGGGACCTCGTCCTGCACGGCGGCATGAACGCCGTCCTCTGGACCGACCTGGAGAAGCTGGAGGCCGAGATGCGCCGGACGCTGCCGGTGCTGAAAGAATCCGGCGGATACGTCTTCTCCTCGGACCATTCGGTGCCGTCCAGCGTGAGCCTGGAGGGCTTCCGCAACATAGTCGCGCTGGCCAGGGAACTCGGGGCGTACTGAGCGACGGGCAAAGGCAAGGGAACCACAACGACCACAACGAGCACGACGAAAGGCAATCGGACTGATGTCGAACGACAGGACGTTTGAGCCGATTCCGGAAGAGACCGAGGAACTGGCCGCCCGGTTCATCGAGGCGGCGTTCCGCGTCCACCGGGCGCTTGGCCCGGGTCTATTGGAGTCCGTGTATGAGGCGTGCGTGTGCCATGAGTTAGCCAAGATGGGAGTGCCTTTCCAACGGCAGGTCAACCTTCCGGTCGAGTATGACGGGGTGCGGTTGGCCACCGGTTCCCGAGTTGACCTGTTGGTCGGCCGTCGGATTATCGTGGAGCTGAAAGCCGTGGAGGAGCTGACCAACCTTCATCTGGCGCAACTGATGACCTATCTGAGGCTCTCAGACGTGCGCCTGGGATTCCTGATAAACTTCAACGTGGTCCGTCTCAAGGACGGGATAACCCGCCGGGTTCTTTGGACTGTGCCCCGGTCTTCTGCGTTGTGCTCGTAGTGTTCGTCGTGGTTGAATGGGTCGTTGGGAGAAATCATGTCCCTGGCCCCGGGCTGCTGGAGTCCGTGTATGAGGCGTGCGTTTGCCACGAGCTGTCGCAGGCGGGGGTGCCGTTCCAGCACCAGGTGGACGTTCCGGTCCGCTACGGCGGTGAAGCTGGACGCCGGGTTGCGCCTCGACCTGTTTATAGGCGAACGCATCGTTGTCGAACTCAAGGCGGTTGAGGAGACGCTGCCCGTGCATGAAGCCCAGCTTCTGACCTGCATGAAGCTCACCGGCAGCCGGCTGGGTTTTCTGGTGAACTTCAACGTGGCGCGGCTGAAGGACGGCCTTTCCCGGCGAGTCCTCCAGCCCTTGCCGTTCGTAGTGCTCGTAGTGTTCGTCGTGGTTGAGATGAAGGCCGATTCTTGAGCGTTGAGGTGACGATGAGCATCAGCGTCGAAGAACGGAACGTGCTGCGCGGATTGGCAGAGCAGGTCCGGGACATCGCCGCCCTGCCCGTGATGGAGGAGCGGCGCGAGCTGTGGCGCAGGCACAACCGCCTGGAGCCCGTCCGGCCGATGATCCTGGTCTTCCCGGAGGGCGGCTGGGGCGAGCTTCTGCCGGACTCGGCCCTGCGCTGCCAGGGCAAAGAGGCGCGCGCCTTCGAGTGGGAGCTGCGCCGCCGCATTTACTACCACGAGCACCTCCACGATGACACCGTCTGCGGAAAGGAACACGTCGTCCAGAAGATGGTTTGGGACACGGGCTGGGGGCTGGAGCCGCGCTACATCGAGAGCACCGAGGCGCGGGGCGCATGGGCTTACGACCCCGTGGTCCACAGCCCGGCCGACTTGAAGAAGCTCCAGTTTCCGGAGGTCATGTACGACGAAGAAGAAACGCAGCGGCGACTCGCCCGGGCGCAAGACCTCTTCGGCGATATCCTGGACGTGAAGGTCAAGGGCGTCAGCCACGTCTCGTTCCACCTGATGGCGCAGTACTGCCGCCTGCGCGGCCTGAAGGAGGTCATGATGGACATGGCCACCGAGCCGGACTTCCTCCACGAGGCCATGGCCATCCTCGAAGAGGGGCACCGGCGGCGCATCCAGCAGTACGTCGAGATGAACCTGCTCAGCCTGAACAATGACTACACGTACCACTCCTCGGGCGGCGTCGGGTTCACCACGGAGCTGCCGAGGGAGGACTATGATCCCGAGCGCATCCGGCCCTGTGACATGTGGGCCTCGGCCGAGGCGCAGGAGCTGGCGCTGGTCTCCCCGCAGATGCACGCGGAGTTCTCCCTCCAGTACGAGAAGCGGCTGCTGGAGCCGTTCGGCCTGAACGGCTACGGTTGCTGCGAGGACCTGACGCACAAGCTGGACGACGTGCTGACCATACCCAACATCCGGCGCATCTCCATCTCGCCGTTCGCGGATGTGGCGGAATGCGCCGAGAGACTCGGGGGCGACTACATATACTCCTGGAAGCCACACCCGGCGCACCTGTGCGGCGAGTTCAGCCCCGAGCGCATCCGCGCCTACATCCGGCGCGCGCTCGACGTGACGAAGGGCTGCGTGATGGAGATGATCCTGAAGGACACGCACACCTGCGATCACCACCCGGAGCGGTTCACTATCTGGACCGACGTCGCGCGGGAGCTCGTCCAGGAAACGGCACCGGCGGGATAAACCACGACGACCACAACGAGCACGACGTTAACAAAGACGGCCCTGTGACGAAGGACGACGCACATGAGCCTATTCCGGCCGAGACGGAAGCTCTCGCCGCACAACTCGTCGAGGCGGCGTTCCGTGCCCACAGGGCGCTTGGCCCGGGTCTCTTGGAGTCCGTGTATGAGGCGTGCGTGTGCCATGAGTTAGCCAAGATGGGAGTGCCTCTCCAACGGCAGGTCAACCTTCCGGTCGAGTATGACGGGGTGCGGTTGGCCACCGGTTTCCGAGTTGACCTGTTGGTCGGCCGTCGGATTATCGTAGAGCTGAAAGCCGTGGAGGAGCTGACCAACCTTCATCTGGCGCAACTGATGACCTATCTGAGGCTCTCAGACGTGCGCCTGGGATTCCTGATAAACTTCAACG
>Ga0180431_10001208_pt1 | contig 36327 bp, 51 predicted proteins | sample SS_ome_11_FD_132459 | JGI IMG/M metagenome (GOLD analysis project Ga0180431, IMG submission 132459) | Hypersaline lake sediment archaeal communities from the Salton Sea, California, USA - SS_1_MS_1 metaG | ecosystem: Environmental > Aquatic > Non-marine Saline and Alkaline > Hypersaline >... | reverse complement strand
TTGCCGCACGACCAGGCTCCAGCGCTCACCTTGCGACTCGATGGCGGTGACGGTGTAGTTGCGCTCGTTGTACCGCACCTTGTCGCCGATCTCGGGCCTGTCGCCGGCGTAGGTGCGCTCGGGCGCCAGGATGACGCCGCGCCCGGCGACTTTGTAGCGGCAAAAGTCGTCGAGCGGGAGGTGCCAGCGCATCGGGTACCCCCGCCCCGAGCCCGGCGAGAGCGACGGGCCGTACAAAAGCCGCGCGGCGGCGCGCCGCAGCTCCTGCACCCGCGCATCGCTTTGGTCCATCGACGCAGTGAGCTTGTCGATGAGCATCGCCTCTTGCTCGATGGCCCTGGCGCGGACGTAGACCACGCCGTCGATGTTGTAGGTCTTGGGCTTCATCTCGGGGTCTTCCTCGCAATCAGACTGTCGCAAGCCTCACCCGCGTCGGACCCGGGTGCGGCGGCGGAGCATCGCCGGCCCACGCATCGCGTGGTAGGACAGCTCTTGCAGGTCGAGCACCTCTTGGGCGTCGATGACGAAGGTGCCCTCGCGGTCGATGAACTGGGCCATGAGCTTCAAGCCCTCGACGGTCTTGTCGATCTGCTTGATCCACCGGGACCGGATCTCTTCTTTCTCTTCCGGGGTGGCCTCGTACTCCGGCTCGATGGGGTTGTGGACCACCTCGACGCGCGCCCCGAGCACCTTGTCGAGCTGGTCGTCGATGATGGTGCCGAGTTCGATGCCGGAGAGTCGAAGCTGGAGTCCGTTGTAGATGCGCTCTGCCATGTCGTTTTTCCTTTCAGGCCGTCAGGGCCTTGTACGCTTTGCGGGCACGGTCGAGGACGAAGCCCCCGGCCGCCGCGACCAAGGTGGTGCCGATCGTGATGCCCGCAAGGGCCAGCCCTGCCGGGACCGCGAGCACGACGGCGAGCGCAAGCACGATGCCGACGCCGATCGACACGCCACCCGCCGCCAGCACCGCCAAGATGATCAGCGACCAAAGAAAGCCGCCCACGAGGAACTGTCCGATCAGATCACCCATGGGCGGTTTCTATCACGACTTACGTCGCTTCGCTCGTTTGTCGTGGCGCTCGATAAATGCGTCGACCTCTGGGAGCAGTGCGGTCGCGTCCTCTTTGTCTTGGGTGTGCTTGCCGGCAAACTGCTGACGGTAGATATGCGCCGAGGATTTGCGCAGCAATCTCAGCGCCTCATCCAGCTCGTCGCGCAGCTTCACGACTCTGCGTCGCCGCCCGCCCCTTCGATCATGGCCGTGTCGTCGCCCTCGACCGGCTCGGGCACAGGGGATTGCTTCACAGCGAAGGCCGGGTCTTTGGTGCTGGGCTTGACGGGGAACACCCCCATGGGGACCGCCGACATCACGGTCGCGGGCGCCAGCGACTGGGCGTACTGGGCCACGGCCTGGCCGATGGTCTGCCAGTCGAGCATCTCGGTGGGCTCGCCCAACGCGATCTCGAACGAAGCGGCGGTTTGGGTCTCGGTTTCGCTGCCGGCGGGGAACGCCGTCACCCAGCAGGTGATCATCCAGTTCGTGCTTTCCATCAGTTCCTTTGTCCCGTGTTGAAGTGGTTTTTCTGCGCGCGCTTGAGCAGCACGCCGAGCTTGCCGACCGCGTCGAGCACGTCGCTGTAGTCCAGAACGTTGGGCCCCGTCACGGTGTAGTAGGCCGGCGTCTTCCCGCTGCGCTGGAAGGCGAGGGCCACGAACTCGAACTCGCCGGCGCGCACGGCCTTGGCCAGCGCTTCGAGCTGCTTGGCCACGGCCTCGCGGGTGCGCGGCGTGTTTTCCAGGGAGAACTCCTCGACCATGCGGGCAAGCTAAGCCCAGTCGCCACGCGTGTAAAGGTCGACCCACTCGCGGTCGCGCGCCGCAAAGGCGTTGCGAGAATCCTTCCGAGCACTGGGGTTGGCGACGGCGCGCGAGCGCGGGTAGCCGGGGATCTTCGAGGCCAACCTCTGCTCGCCGCTCAAAATGAGCGCGTCACTCACCGCATCGCGGTACGCCTGCGGGTCCGAGGTCAGCGCCGCGTTTTGGTCGATGTAGCGCAGCGAGTCGGCATACAGGGTGTGGCGCCAGTCCATCATCCCCATGGCTGCGGGCGGCACGACCTCGCGCTCGGGGTAGCGCGCGAGCGCGAAGTCGGGCCCGAGGTAGAGCACCAGGCCGGTCTGGAGCACCGACGTCCATTCGAGCAGGTCGGCCGTGTAGCGCGAGGTGCCCTTGCGTTCGGCGATCCCTCGGCGCACCAGGCCGTCCCACACGCCCGAGGCCGCCTTGCTGCGCGCGTCCGGGTCCACGGGGGAGTACGTGCACCGGCGGTCGGTCTCGATCTCCGCCTCCATGGCGTAGGGGAACTCCCCGCGCGCGTCGTCGAGGCCCGCCGCGATGACCATGGCGCCCGCCAGGTACAGCGCGGTCCCGATCCCCGCGCCGAAGTCGTCGGGCGAGCACAGGCCGGGCACGGCGTGCTGGCGGGCGCATTTGTAGGGCGCCTCCTCGAAGTAGCCCCCGGCGTAGATCCTGCGCCGGTCCGGGGACATGAGCATGTAGGCCTCGTTGATCCCGAACCCGCCATCCTCATGCACGTAGACCGCACACGGCAGCCGGCTTTTGGGCGCGATCACGACGCCGACGAAGTGCGTCCACTCTGAGGGGATGTTCTCGATGCGTTCGAGGCCGACCCCGCACGCGCCGCCCGTCATGCCATGCTCGGACATGACGGAAGTCTATCAGGCCCAGTCGGTGTTGGGCCCGTAGACGCTCATCCATTCACGCTTGAGCATTTGATACCGCTGGCGCCGCTTGGGCGTCGGGTTCGCAATCGCCGTCGGCATCTTCATCAGCTGCGGCTGGGTGCCAGGGATCACCTGCTGGCTCCCGAGCCCCGTCGCGTTGAGCAGGGCCTCGGCCACGCTGCTCCAGCCGTTTTTGCGCATCTCCTGCGCCGTCTCCAAGACGTAGTCGCGCGAGGCTTCTTCCTCGCGGCTCATCGACTCGGCCTGCGCCGCGACCTGGGCGTTTTGGACGACGATGGCCACGACCTTGCGCATCGGCGTCTGCGACCAGTCCGCGGAGCCCAGGGCAGCCGGTGGGACCGTCTCGCGCTCCAGTACGTCGAAGTGCTCGGGGTTGAGGTGCAAGATGAGGCCCGAGTCCGCGATCGTCTCGTACTTGATCACGTCCGCCTCGGACTCGGCGTAGCCTTCGATGGTGACCGTGCCGCCGATCGAGTCGATCGTGACCTCACCCTGAGCCTCGTCGTCGTAGCCCTGAAGGTATCGCTCCGCATCGTCGTCGGTGATGAGGGAATCGGCGTCGGTCTCGATGTAGATGCCCCTGATGGTGTAGGCCTTCTCAGCGGTTCCGTGCTTGTTGAGATTTGCCCAAGCAATTTCCGCAGCCTCGGTACGGTCGCCCGGGATCGAAAACGTGCAGTCGTCCCGCCAGCGACCGAAAGCCTTGACGACCACGGGACCGGCCATGTAGATCGCAGGGCCGAGGCCCGTCTTCTTGTCCTCGTCGCGGCACAACCCGGGGACCATGTGCTGACGCTCGCAGGACTCCCCGCTGACGTCCTCTTCCCCGCCAAAGTAGCCGCCCCCGATCACGCGCTTTCGGTTGGGGGTAAACAAAAAGAAGTTCCCCACCCGCGTATCTCGGGTGTAGATCTCGACCGGGTAGAAGCTCTTGGGTGCGAGCAAGGTCCCCACGTACTGGGTGTACCCATCGAGGTTTTGCTTGGACACTGCCTTGCAGGTGTCGACCGATCCGCGTTCTGCCATGACTCAGCTCCAGTTGCTCCGGGGACCGTAGACCGAATCCCACTCCCTCGCCATCTTCGCATACTTTTGGCGCGCCTTGGCGAGGCTTGGTTTGGGGTTTTTGGCGAACAGGCCGAGCTGCTCGCCGTTGTCGACCATCGCCTTGGTCTTCTCGGCCAAGGACGTCCAGCCGTTCTTGCGCAGCTCCTCGGCGCACAGCCGCAGGTAGGCCTCGCCGCCGTCGCCGTCTTCGATGCCGGCGGCGCGCGCCTGCTGACGGATCGCCTTGGGGTACATGTCCACCGGCGTCTGCGACCAGTCACTGGCGCCGATGACCTGCGGCGGGATCGCCTGGAGCGCGCCGTCGATCGAATCCTCGGGGTCGAAGTCGGGCCCGAGGTGGAGCACGAGCCCGGCGTCGGCGACGGTGCCGAAGTCGATGATGTCGGCGTAGACCTCCCCCTCGCCCGTGCGGGCGGTGCCCGTGAACTCGACCGTGCCCTCAACACGCACGTCGGCGGTGACGTCGACGTCGTCGATGTCGTCCTCGTCGATGCGTAACTCTTGCGCCGCGAAACTCCGGGCATCAATACCGCCGTACTGGAATCTCTCTTGGATCTGTTCATCCAGTTCGTAGGCATCGAGGAAATCCGAGGCATCGCGCGTGAACTCGAACGGCTCCTCCTCGCCCTCGATGCCGTCGTACTCGCTGGGGTCCAGCGGGTCGTCCGACTCGCGGGCGATCTTGTGGCGGCGCATCCCGGACCAGGCCCGGTCCGCCTCGACGCTGCGGTCACCGGAGTACGAGTAGGTGCAGGTGGCGCCCTCGTCGAGGTAATGTCGAGCTATTTCGTCGCGCATGTTGTCCTTGGCGGCCTGCACCACCATGACGCCGCCGACGTAGAGCGCCGGGCCCAGCCCGTGGCCCACGTCACCCCACGCGCACAGCCCCGGGAGCATGTGCTGACGGGTGCAGCCCTCGGGGCCACCACTGCCGCCGAAAAAGCCGGCCCCGATCACGCGCTTGCGGTTGGGGGTGAAAAGACAGAATCCGCCGTAGCGGACCTTCCCCTTCGCCTCGATGAACACCGAGCACGGGTAGCGGCTCTTAGGGGCCAGCACCATGCCGATGTAGTGGGTGTAGCGGTTGGCGAGGTCTTTGGGCGCGCGGACCGACGCTGAGGTCCCGCAGATGCTCTGTTCGATCGTGGTGTTGATGCCGCGCTCTGCCATGGGGGGCAGTTTACCTCATCGCGGCCCGGACCGTCGCCTTGACGCCGGAAACGCGCCTGCGCGGGTTCTCAGCCAGCTCCCAGCGCCGCATCCCGGCCGCGCAGACGTCCTCGGGCATCCGCACCCACTCCCCGCTCGCGCGCCGAAAGAAGGCCGCGCAGCACAGCGGCAGCACGCCCTTGTAGAGGATCTCCGGCTGTCGCTCAAAGAAGCGGAAGATGGTCGGCGTCTCGGTGAGCACTTCCATCCACCGCTTGTGGAGCCTCAACCTTCGCACCATCGGCGCCGAGAGGGGGCACCATCCCTCGTCGAGGTCAGTGTCGGGGATGAGAGATTCGGCGATCCGCCGCGCCTCAGCATCGGAGACGAGCCCGGCCTCGCGCTCGGCGAGCAGCAAGACCGCCTCCAGAGCCTTCTTGGAGTCGGTGATCGTCATCACGTCCGCGATGCACTCCAAGTCCTCGCGCACGGCCATGGCCACCAGCTCCTCGTAGCGACGTTCCTTCTCCTCTTGGGACAGCGCCTCCCACTCGTCCTCGTCCATGTCGTCGTCCCAGGGGACGTCCGTAGACTCGACGGCCACGTAGAACGCCTCAGCGTCGTGCAGGCGGAAGGCGAACCCCGAGGCCCGGGCCAGGGCCCGGGCGTCGAAAGCGAAAGCGGGCTTGCCCCGATCCTGCTGCTCAGTCAGGCCCAGGCCTGAGCCGTAGCCGAAGGTATTGAAGGGCGAAAGGAACACGTAGCGCCCGTCTCCGGCCACCTCGTCGCGGGGCTTGACCAGTCCGCGGCCCTCGGGGCGCATGTCGGGCGGCGCCAGGGCGGTCCCCGCAGCGACCATGTCCAGCGCCTCGCGCTCGCCCGCCGCCCCGCTGGGCGACTGCGTCAGGACGTGAAACACCAGCGGGTTCTCCGTCGAGTACGGCACCGGCCACGGGCCGACGAGCGGCATGCCCTCCGTGAAATCGTACTCGACGCCCCGAGGCGCCACGCAAGCGAGAGGGGACTTCGCCATGGAGGCATCCTACCGCACGCGGGGACCGACCCGCCCGGACACGACGCAGCACCATCCTATCTCGCCGAATTCGAGGCCCGAAAAGTTGCGTGTCCGGTTCGTTTGGAGGCCCCCGTGTCCGGGCGCGCCCGCAAGCGGACAGCTACAGGGGCGCCCCTGGGCGCGCCCCTGGGGCTGCGCGCCCGAATTCGGCAGCTGGGGCTTGACGGGGCCTGCCGATCCGTGCTAGTGTGCGGGGCATGCGCGGCACAAAGGCTGGAGGGCCTGTTGCGGGGCCCTGACGGCAAGTGGCTGACGCCGGCCCAGACCCGCCTGTTGCGTCGCCTTCGAGCTGATTCGAGCTGGCGTCCAGCCCGAGGGAAGTCCCAGCGCACGTTCGATATCCTGGTCGAGCGCGGCGTCCTCTCGTTCGAAGACGGGCGCCCTGTCGTCCGGGTGGCGGGCAAGGAGGCTGAGGTTCTGTGAGCGATTCGATTCGCCTGACCGTCGCCATCCCCAGCGCCTATCGACGCGGCCACGTCCACGTCCCCGGGACGCCCGGCATCGCCGTCGAGCAGCTCGGGCCCGGTGCGTGGCTCGTCGAGGTCCGCATCCCCGACGATACCCTCGAAGGGGACGCCTGGTACGAGACGCTGGAGGTCACTGAGCACGAGTTTGCCCGCGAAAGCCTCCCGTAGGGTTGTCCGAGGCCAGGGCCAGACTTACCCTCGGGCGCATGACCGAATCCCAGACCACCGAGACCCCGCGCCGGAAGTTTCTGACGATGGAGATCGTCAAGGCCATCGCTCCGGTCCTGGCCGTGCGCCTGCTGACGCGCCTGGACAAGAAGATCGAGGAGCTGCGCGAAGCCGGGGCCCGGGCCGAGCTGGAAGCGGCGCTGATCAAGGCCAAGCTCCGGGACAAGCGGGAAGTTCGGGAGGTGGCCGAGACCACGTTCAAGCAGATCATGGGCCAGTACATGTGGTTGGCCAACATGACCGGCATGCCCGACATGAGCGATTTGTTCAACGGCATCGAGACAGACGGCGACGACGGGGAAGAGAGCGGGAGCAACCCCCCGATCCCCGCCAAGGGGCAAGAGTGGGTCAGCATCACCGACGAACTGGTCTACACCGTCGATTCCGTCGAGCACGAAGAGGAAGGCGGCGCCGTCATCTACCTCGCCCACCACGGCGAGGACGGTTCGTTCCGTACCCAAAAGCTCGACCTGTGGGAGCTGATGGGCGGCTACCGCTACCGCAAGCCGACGATGAACTGAGCTGGTACGATGGGGCCATGGCACGAAAAGGCTACGGCCCCGTCCGCAAGTCCCGAGGCAAGGTCACGTGGGTCAAGCCCCCCAAGTCGGCCGTGTCCATCGCCAAGAAGGCGCTCAAGCGCCAAGAAGGAATAGCCCCGAGCAAGCGGGGCGGGCTCACCAAGGGTGAGGCGGGGCGCGCTGGGATCACATCGGGGATCGAGCGCGCCAAGTCGATCGCCCGGGGTGACTTGCAGCCCGCCGAGGACATCAGGGATTTTTTCAACCGCTTCAAGGGCACCTACCAAGACGCGATCTTGAAAGGCAAGTCCTGGGAGAACAGCAAGGTCCAGCAGGCCTGGGACATCTGGGGCGGGACGCCCATGTGGAAGGCCGCGCTCAAGGCCTTGGAGAAGGCGGACAAAAAGGATGGCGACGGCAAGATGCCCGTGGGGTTCTTGCGGATCAATCCGTGCCTGCCCTGCGCCCTACTGGCGGGGCTCAATCCGGCGCCGGCTGACAAAATCCCCGGCGGCCTCGCCGATGGCATGTCGCCCAGCGACTTCGATCCTATCGCTCTCGCCAAGGGCATCGCTCACGAAATGGAGCACACCAGCGACCCCGACATCGCCCGCGAGATCGCCATGGACCATCTCGCCGAGCGGGCGGACTACTACGACATGCTCGAATCCCTGGAGGCCGAGCGCGTCGAGTGCAACGCAATCGGTCTCGTCGAAGGCGTGCGCGAAGGCTACGAGCAAAACCCCAAGTGCGAGAAAAAGCCGTTCCCCGAGTACCTGTGGGACAGGGCCCAGGCCTGGGCCGACATGACCTACGCCAAGCACAGCGCCTACAAGAGCATGGCCAAGGCCAAGAAGTTCAAGGAGCTGGGCGGCGTCTACCTCGATGACTGCCCCGGCGGTACCACCGAGTGGCTGAACGAAAAGTGGGTCGACATCTGCACCGACGACCTCAAGCCCTGCGGGCGGGGCAAGGGCGAGAAGCGGGGTGGCTATCCCAAGTGCCTGCCCAAGGCCAAGGCCAAGAAGATGACCAAGGCCCAGCGCAAAGACGCCTGCAAGCGCAAGCGCGCGGCGGAGAAGCGCTCGAAGGGGCAGACCTACGTGTCGACGATGCCCGGCAAGAAAAAGAAAAGCGTGGCCTCCCTCGTGCGCTCGGCGTTGAAGTAGACTGCGGCAGTGCCTCGCCGCCCACAGCACACGCCCGCCCGCTCGAAGGCCAAGCGAATCAAAGAGCAGCTCGACCCCGGTCCCGACCTCCCCGTCGGGACCGAGTTCGCGTTCGTCATCCCCGGCACGATCCGAAAGAACACCCGGATCGGGAACCCGCTGCCCGGCGGCGGCTTCACCAGCAGCATCGAGCACAAGGCCTTCCGCGAGCGCGTTGCTCGAATCGTTCAGCGCGAGAAGATCCCACGGCTGACCACCGGGCGCTGGGGCATCGAGATCGTCCAGTTCTGGAATCGGCAACGGCACCTGAGTGACCTCAGCTTTCCAGTCGGTGACGTCGACGCGCCGGGCACTGCCGTCCTGGACGCGCTCGATAAAGGTGCTCTGCTGTTCGACGACGACGTCCGCATCGGGCCCATGTGCCTCGACCGCGGCTACGACAAGGACCACCCCCGCATCGAGGTGGTGCTCAAGCGCTGGGAGTGACACAATCTCGGCATGCCGACCTACGACGAGATCCGGGCCGAGCTGGCCGAGTACAACCCCGACGCGATCATGTTCGAAGCGCCCGACTACGCGAGCGCGCTGGTCGGGTGGACCCACGACTACCGGGCCGTCTACGACATGGACCTGTGCATCGAGCACCTCGTCGAGCACGACGGCATGACGCACGAGGAGGCCGAAGAGTGCTTCTCCTACAACACCCTGCGCGCCCTCGACTACATGGACGCCGAGCACCGCCCCGTCCTCTTGCATCGTGCCCGAGAACGCTGACACAATCGCGGCCATGCCCGACGAGCCCTACGCCAAAGACAGCACCGACCCGGCCCCCTTCCTCGCCTCGGGCCGCACGCGGGAGATGATCATCGCGGCGACCATCGCCGAGAACCGGCGCCGCTGCAAAGAGGCGGGCATCATCGTGCCCGAGGGTCGGGTCCAACCGATCCCTCCCGACGGCCCGATCCACGACGAGCGACACTACCTCGCCGTCCGCGATCGGCGTGACCGATTCGTGGCCCGCCGCCGGCCCGACGAACGCGACCTCAACGGAGCCCCCATCGCCAACCGCATCGCCTACATGGAAGTCGGCATGCGGATGTGGGACGGGATGCTTTCACTCGATGTGCTGCGTGCCTACGAGCAACGTATCCGGGAGATCAAAGGGCTGCTGCGCTCACCGTGGCCGAAAAAATGGGGCCCGGAGATGCAGGCGCAGGCCGAGCGGCAGCGCGAGCTTCGTCGGCTCAAGCGGCGCGTCACCGACATCTACGCCGCGCGTCGCCACTACCGCAGCTAAGTGGGGCGACGGATCTCGTCTTTCATCACGCGGGTGACGTGCTTTTTCACCTCGCGCCGGTCGAGCACCCGCACGGTGGGGTACAGCTCCCACAAGGTATTGTCGACGCCCAAGGCGTATCGCTCCAGCGACTCTTCGGTCGCCCCCATGGCCCGGTACGCGCGCAGGTTCTCCCGGTACGCCGGTGTCTCCATGGCGATGATGAAGCGCGGGTCGAACACGTACTTGGCATCGAAGCGCGCGAACCCATAGCGTTTTTTCTGTCGATAGTGGACGCGCTCGTGTGCCAGCAACGCGGCCTTCTCCCAGATCTTCAACTTGTTCCAGGTGCGGGGGAGCTTGAGCTGTCGGCTGAAAGCCGTCCCCATCTTCGAGAACGGTCCCCGTCCCGTCTTCACTGACATGCGGATGCCGTTGTGTTCGAACCAGTCCCGCATTACCCGATAGAAAACCTCGGGGTCCTCCAGTCCCTTGAAGGTGGCCTCCAAGTCCTGCGTTTCGTACATGCGCCGTCGCGTCTTTTTGCCGAGCTTCATGATCCCCATCACATATACCCGGGCATGCGAATGGTTCGGCACAGGCGGTCGACCGGGTAACCCTGGCCCCACGCGTAGGCGACGAGCATGTCGAAGATGCGAGGGTCGAGCCACGTGCAGCGCGACAAGATCCACAGCGAGCCGCGGTCCGGCGAGCCCACCAGCGCCCACTGGTAGTCGGGATCGACGAGCAGGATCAGGTAGTACCCCGGCACCCCGTAGCCGAAGTCGACCGAAAGGACCGCGCCAGTGTCGTCGAGCGGCACGGCCACGCCCTCGGCCACCTTCTCGGCGGGAGGCCCGCTCGGGCCCCAGACCACGCAGCGGTTCACCACCTGGATGGTCCCGTCCTCCTGGGGCGTGTAGTTGGCCTGAGTGTCCGTGCACCCCGCCTGAAACGGCTGAGGTATTGCCGAAATCTCGAACCAGCGGCCCGCGTAGCGGCCCAAATCGACGAATGGAGCGGTCTGAGGGAACTGCATGACGACGGGGACCAGCCTACCACGAGGCGTGATAGACTCCTCGCATGAGCTTCGGCAGCACCATGCAGTTCGTGCGGACCGGAACGTCCGCTTCCTGTGGACCCACCGCCGCGCCCGCAATAGCGGGTGCTGCGACGACCGCGACGCTGTACCCCTACGGGTACCGCGGGGTGGCGACGCCCACCAAGGCCCAGACCGTCCGGCAGCGGGCGGCCTACGCCGGCAACGGCTTCATGCCCCTGGAGCGGGTGGAGAGCGCCGTCTCGTCCTTCGCCGACAAGGCCCTGGCCCGCGTCACCAAGGCGATGACGCCCATGGACCTCCGCCTCAAGACGCAGGCTCGTTCCGGCGCCCCTGCCCCCGGCAGCGTGTGGGACGGCATCTGCTACGACGCCGAGTCTGGCCGTGTGTGGCAAAAAGGCACCAGCTACTGGTCGAACGCCACGCTCAAGCAAGACCTCGGGACCTACGCGTGGGTCGATGTCCAGGGCTTCGGGTCCTACATGGTCGAGAACTGCCCCGGGTACGGCCGCACGCAGCCGTGGCGCGCCAAGAAGTTCGCGCAGCCTAGCGTCCGGGCCAAACGGCAGTCCGCCGACGCGATCCGGCTGTCCACGGGCTCGGGCTCGACCCGCGCTCCGTCCCTGGCCACCTTCGACCCCCGCGCGGTGCTCCTGCGCCGGCAGGCCTCGGCCATCGCGGGTGCGCAACGGGCACTCTACGCGCCCTTCGACCCGCGCCACGTCTACCGCCGCACCCGCGCCGTGGCTCGCGGACGTCAGCCCGCCGGCGTCTCGACTGGCTTCGCCGGCGCCGGCTGTGGCGCCAGCTACTACGCCGGTGGCTGCGGCTGCACGGGGCGCTGATGGACGCGCGAGCCCAACTGTGGCTCGCAGAGATGGAGAGGCGCCGTGCGGGTGTCGGCCCTAAAAAGCCGCACCTGCACCGTCCTCGCCAGCGCCTCGTCTTTGCCCTTGCCTCCACCGCCCTCGCCGCCGCGGCCGTCCCCGTCCTCGGGCCCGCCGCCGCCCTGTTGGTCCTGCTGCCGCTCCCCCCATGAATCGCGCCTGCTACATGGTCTTCTCAAACTTGCCCGCCGCTGCGTGCTGGCAGTTCACGGGCCTGTGGCGGCACGAACAAGACGGCTACATGCTCGGGGGTCCCGACGATCCGGAGGCGGGAAGCTGCCCCCGCATGGCTAACCTCCCTGCGGCGGCCGTGTTCGCTTACACCTCGCGCGCGTGCAGCCCCTACAGCGCCTGCGGACCCGCCGGGGGTCCCGAGGCCGCCGGCGGGTCGTGCTGCGCCTGCGGACGCTTGGCGTGCGCCCGGACGTGGGACGGCTACTACGACTGGTTCGAGGTCGGAGAAGTCCTGGCGCCTGCCTGGCGCGGCGATATCAACGCCCCCCAGTCGGCATCTGCGAAAAGGGGTCGGGGTCGTCAACGTCGAAAAGCTCGTCGACGCGGCGTGCTTTTTTGATCGCCTCGGCCTTGTCCTCGGACTTTTGAACGCTCTCAGGCTTGTCCACGGCGCCGGCGCGGCTCGGATGGACCTTGTCGATCTTGTCGGCGATGTACTTCATCCCGTCGGCGACCTGAACCTGCTGCTCGATAGCGAGGGTGCCCAGGGTTCGCACCTTACTCTCCAGATCCACGATCCGCACCTTGACCGGCAAGCTGGCCCGAACAGCCGCCTGGTCGGCGGCTTGTCCCGCCAACTCCTCGGGGCTCGCAGGGTCTGGCGCGTCTTGGTGGGCTATTCGGTACCCGAACAGGCTCCCCCCTCCGATGATGAAAGTGATGATGGGGGCGGCGACGTACCGGTAGAAGAGTTGCCAACGTCGGTTTTTCTTTGCCTCTTCTGCGGCCTGCTGCTCCAGCATCTGTTCGAGCAACGCCTTGATGCTCTTGTCTTCGGAGGGGCGCCGATCGGGCACACCTACTTGTGCCCGAAGCAGCTCCGCGAGCTTCGCTAGATCCTCCTGACTCAATCCACCAGAGTCCGACACGGACCCATCCTAACCCAGAACGGTTGCCCAGTCTCACGGCCGCTGCAAGAGCGCGTGCCAGGTGTCGCCCCCAACGTCGAGCGCGTACTGGTCCGCCCAGCAGCGCAGGCCGGCTGCGGTCTGAAAGTCGATGAGCGCCTGCTGAGTCTTGGGCCCTGGCTTGCCGTCGGGACGTCCAGTTCCGCCCACAAGACCGCTCGGGCCGTAGCCCTGAGCGAGTAGCAGGCCCTGCACGAGCGCCACGAGGGGGTTGTACTCGCTGCTCGGCAGCGCACCGAGGTCGAATGGCACCAAGATGCCCTGACCGACCACTGGCTCGGGGGGCGTGGGAGGGACGGGCGGGGCACTCCCCATGTTGGCGAGCCGGCGCAGGTCGTCAAGCGTCCCGTCGTAGCGGTTGATGTCGACGACGGCGCTTTGCCCCGAGCGGGGGATGCCCGGCACCTTCGGACCGTAGGCGAGGGAGCCGCCGCCACTCCACTGCCACAGCGTCCATTCCCACGTCGCCATGTCGGGGCGCTTGGGGATCTTGTCAGGGCTCGTCCCCCGCGTTCCGCCATCGGGGTCGTAGTCCACCTCCCACAGCACGTACTCCAAGAACATCTCGCTCAGGTCGCGCAGCGTGCCTTCCCAGACTTTGGGTCCGGTGTAGATCCCGGCAGCGATGCCGGTCTCGTTTTCGACCACGTCGAGGAACCCTTGGATCCACGCGGCGTTGTCTTTGACCTGCTGGCTGCCGTTGCCAGGGACGCCGGTGTACTTCTCCCAGTCGAGCCACAGCGGGAGGCAGCCTCGGTCGATGCCGCCTGCGGCCTTCATGACGCTGGCGAACCATTTGCCCTCCAGCTCGCCGGCGCTGCGGCCCCAGTCCGGGCGCAGATCGGGGCGCGCGAAGTGGTAGGCCCCACGGATCATGACGTCCTCGCCCAGCTCGCGCAGCTTGGACCAGTTGTTTTGGAACTCCGGGTCCTCGTAGTCTTTGCCCTCGGTGGCCTTGACGATCGTGAAGCGGTAGCCCGCAGCGGCGACCTCGCCGAAGTTGCAGTTGGGGCCTTGGTGGTGGCTGACGTCGATCCCCTGAATCATGGCTGATCCTCCATCACCTGAGTCGCACACTTGCCCAGATTTCGCCACTCAGAGCGGTAAACCACGCGAATGGCACGGCGGGAGGGTACAATGCCTCCGTGTCCTCCACCTACAGCTTCTTTCGCCCGCGCAACGGGCGTGAGGATCTGAGCGATGACTTGTTCGAACTGGGCCCCGAGCCGGGCGCCGTAGTGAACGCTCGCGGCGCCGTCGTCCGCGTCAACGAGCAGGCTGAGAAGCTGTTGGGCCTGTCCCGAAACGACATCATCGGGCGAGATTTCGTCGACTTTGTCCACGACAGTGACACCGAAGAGGTGTGTCGAGTCCATGCACGGTCCCTGCGCGGGTGTTTCGTCGACGAATTTGAAGCCCGCATGTTCTCGGCCATCGGTGGCGAGCGGTGGGTCTTGTGGCGGGTACGACGCGCCAATGACGCTGAAGTCGTGCTGCTCGGCCACGACATCACCGAAGGCCGCGAGCCTCCCTCGATCGAGGCAACTTTCTCGCGCGTCGGCAACGCCATCGAGCGCGTCGAGAGCCGGCTTGGCGAAGCGCCCCCGGACTCGAAGTGGGGCAAGTGGCTCGCGTTCCTGCTCGCCATCGTAGGCGCCATTTTCGCTGCCGGGAGCAGCTTTGCGCTGTGGTCACAGCGCAACGCAACGGACGCTGAAGTGGCGGCCACGATCGGTCAAGCCCTCGACCAACACCGCCTCGACGAAGCAGCCCACGAGAGGCTGTCCAAGGCCTCCATGGAGCATGATGTGGCCATCGAGGCGCTCCAGGCGGGTCAAAACAGGCTAGAGCTACTTGCCCGGTACCTGTTCCTGTACTCCCGATGGCGCGAAGACGTCGAAGAGGCAAGGCGCCGGGGTCGCAAGCCGGACGAAAAGCCTAAAGAACTCCGCAAGCTGGAAGACCGGCTGATGGGATTTGAACCAAGGTAGACCAATGCCAGATCCAAACACTTTCACGGTTCGCCTCGACTCGTTGGTGGGCCCGGTTCGGTTAGAAGTCAGACATGAGCCGCCGGCATTGTGGGTGGCCCAGGTCTTCGGCTACGATAGCTGCGTGGCAGACGGAATAACCAAGGATGACGCCATCCGTCAGGCCGTCGTGCTGTACCTGCACGTGAAAATCGCCCAGATTCACCGAGGCAACTGGGCGCCTCGCTACCGTAAGGAAACGTCCTGATGTCCCTCGCTGCTGAAGTCCATACCCAGTCTGCTCCGGTCGACGTGACCGGACCTTCCCTCGACGAAACTCAGAGCCTCATACTGGACCTTGAAGGGGTCCAAGGGTGCCGGATCTTCACCCACGAGGGGCGCAACCATGTCGTTTTGACCGCGGGCCCCTTGGCCAAAGTGGCCATGCTGCTGGATGCCGCGCTCGGCGACGGGAACTACGACCTCACCTACATCGGCCGCTGATCGGTCTGCGAACCAAAAACAAAGGGCGCCCCCTGGCGCCCCTTGCCTTTGGTTTTCACGGACCAATCAGCCCGGCACAAAGAACTCGACGAAGGCTTCGCCGCTCGCAGTGCCGTCGAGGCCCGCCCCGAACGTGAGATCCACCGAGGTGGACCCCACCCCGTTGGTGATCAGATCCTGCACCGAATAGGTGTCGGTCGTTGTCGGATCGTTGTCCGTCGCCCCGTCCTGAAGCTCGGTACCAGTACCAGAACCGAAGCCCAGGTCGATCTGGCCCGTCGTGTTCGTCGTGGCCGAGATGAGGATGTCGCTGCGGACCACCCGGGCGTTAGCCGGGAGGGTGCCAAGCGATACCGTCGTCGAAGCCCCCTGGCCCGCGAACGTGGCCCAGAGGATCTTCTTGACACCCACGACCGCCCCGGCGCCGCCGTCAACCGGGTCTTGCGTCTGGACGGTGTTACCGGCAAGCGCGGTCGCGTTGATGCCAGGACCCGCCGTCAGCGAACCCTGAAACGTCCCTGCGTCGATCCACTCGACGAGGTTGCCCTTGTTCGGGTCCGTCGCCAAAACACGCGGAGCTGCGTCGTTTTGCTGCGCCTGGATCTTGGCGACGCTGAAGTCCGCGCCGTTCTCGTCCGCGGTGGCGAAGTCGGTCCCGACGACCTCAGTGCCGTTGAAGTTCGAAGTCTCACGGTCGAACTGCACGTTGTGCAAGAACGTGCCGTTGCTGTAGCTGCTGCTGACGATCAGCGGCTGCACGAGGTTGTTGATCGCGCTCTTGCAGCTGACCGCCCGCATGTAGACGCGTCCCCCGGAACCGACCGCGGAGTTGCCGAAGTTGAACGACTCCAGCGTCGGCACGTCCTGCATCGTCAACGCGGTGCGGGCCGAAGCGCCGTCGGCCGTCGGACCCACACGTGCCACCGAGTCGATCGTCAGCGAGTAGGTGCCCGAGCCCGAGTGGCCCAGGTTGACGGCCTGGATCAGGTCAAGTCCGATGAACGTACCCGACAGCGGAACCTCGGAGGCGAACGAGGTGACGAGGCCACCGGTCGGAAGTCCGGCGGAGATCACCCCGCCTTCCATGACCACGGCAGTGCCCGACGTACCGGAAAGCGTCAGGTCGACCAGCTCGCAGTCGGTGATGCGGGCGCTGCCGCCCACGCCCGGCGAGTTCAGCACGAAGCTGCCGCCGTTCTGAACCACCTGATCGAAGCGCAACCGCCCCACGAACGCCGTCGCGGTGAAAGAGGCTCCAATGCCGACGAACCCGAGCGTCACGCCCTGCAACGTGAACTCGTTCGATCCATTGACGGTGATCTGGTCGGTGATCACGACCGAATCAGGACCATCGCGGCTGACGATGGCGATCCCGTCCTGAGTGATCGTGGTCGTACCAGAAGCCGCGCCGTCGCCGTCCGAGTAGGTGCCCGCCGCCAGCACGATCAAGGTGTTCGCCGTGGCGTTCGCGGCCGTAATCGCATCTGCGTAGGTTGTGGGGCGCGCCGGGTTGAGGCCGTCGCTGATGGGCGCCGGCAAACCGTTGGGGTCGACGTAGATGGTCCGCAGGTAGGTCGTGAAAAAGCTGCTGAACGGGAAGCTCTGGACCAGGAAGTTGTTGTCCGCGCTGTTGACCAGAACCTGGGGCTCGGACAATCCGTTGTAAGCGGTCGTCTGAACCTTGAGGCTGTTGAGGAACTCAGGCGAGAACTGGTCCGCAGAGGCGTCGGAGTTCGGCGCGACCGGGTTGACGATGGTCGAGTTCTGCTGGTCGTAGAACGTGTTGGCGACGACGACGTCCGCGTAACCAGCCCCCGCATTGATCGCCGCAGGACTGCCGAGGGCCGAGCCCACGATGCAGTTGATGACGTTGAGCGAGCCACCACCGTTGGTGAGCGAAACAGCACCCACCTCGACGTTGTTGATCCGAACGTCGTTGTCGGTACTGGCGATGTCGCTGATCTCGCCGTGCGTCGGGATGTCGTTGGCGTCGTAGGTGACAGAACCGGTCGAGGTCTGACCGAATACGACCGGACCCATCTCGCCCAGCGCGTTGACCTTGACCAACATGCCAGCGGTTCCGCTGTGGCCGAAGTCAATCTGGCCAAACGTCTGGCCGCCATTGATCCGGATCTCGCCCCCCGTCGACGCGCCCGAAGTAGCAAGCGAAAGCGCCGAAGTGCCGACGAAGCTGTAGCTGGACGCGTCCAGCGCGTCGATGGTGATGCCGCCGGCGAGCGCACAATCAACGTACTCGACGTCGCCGTGTCCCGAAGCCGTGATCGCCCCGTTGAACGTGATTCCCGAGGCGGTGAATCCGACACCTTGAGTAGCGAACGCATCGGAGACGATGACCGAGGAGTTCGCGGAGATCTTGCCGTCCTGACTGCGCGAGGCGAAGTGGACGTTGTCACCGGTAATGGTGGTGGTGCCGCTCAGCGGACCGTCACCATCAGCGTAGGTGCCGTCGGCAAGCACGATGAGCACGTTGCCCGTCGCGTTGGCCTGAGTGATGGCGTTTTCGTAGGACGTGGGCTCACCCGGGTTGCGGCCGGTGACGGAGCCCGATCCGTCAGGGTCGACGAAAATCGTCGCATTGTAGAGGGGAAGCGCGGCCGCGTTCGCCTGCAAGCTGACCGCCCCCGCAAGGAGGCCGCTCGGCGCGATGGTGATCGTGCCATCGTCGCTGGTCAGCGAAGCGATCGTCGTGCTGCCGCCCGCCGCGTTGCCGCTGACGAGCGCCTGACCCGCTCCGCCGTTGACGATTTCCGCCGTGACGGTCAGCGGTCCCGCACCAAGCCCACCCGCGACGGCGACACCGAGGCCTCCCGCGATGGCCGACACATTGACCAGCCCCGGACCTTGAACGCCTGGGCCCGGAATGAGCCCGATGCCGGCACCGATGTTCTGGAGCGTCGTGACCGCACCAGGCCCGGCGATCTGGGTGAGCGTCAGGGGGTCCGTGTCGATGACGTCGTTGGGCGGATCGGTCGTGACCGTCCACGCGGTGTCCTCGTAGGTGCTGCCCTCTTCGACGAAGAACGTCCGGTTGGAGGCGGAGTCGTTGGTATCGAAGTCGGCGGGCCGCTCCCAGGCGCCGGCACGGATGATCCATACACCGTTCTCGGCCGGGGCCGTCTGGTTGATCAGTGCGATGCGGTCCCCGTCGACCAAGGTGTTGATGCCGTCGATCGACGCAGGGACACCCGAGAGCGCCTGGTTCGTGTCGGCGAGGACGCGGACCGGGTCGATCCATTTGCTCTGTGCTTGGAACTGCGCGAGCGTGATGTAGTCGTCGGGCTCGATGGCCGGGGCACCCGAAGTACGACTCGGCGTGACGTCGTCGTTCTCGCGCATCTCGATGCGCTGCCCCGAAGGTGCGAGTGGGTTAGTGGCGACACGATTTCCGCCCAGCCCAAAAGCGACGGACTGAGCGATACCGACAAGGCGAAACTGCGTAGACATGATTGACTCCTAGCGAACTGTGGCGGCTTTGGGTGATAGGTCGTTATTCAGCCAAGGTGTTTTGGACTGCACCGAGGGTCACAGCGACCTGCGTTGGGTTGATGATGGCCCCGTCCAACGAAACGAAGCCGATGGCGAACATGTCGCCTGCTGAAAGAGAAAAGCCGGGAGTCCACGCAAGCAGATCCCGTCACGGCCGGTGCCCGCCTCACTCACTGAAGCTCAGCGTGATGCTCGACACCACGAGATTGGTCAGCGGGTTCCCGATGGTATCGGTGTTGTTGGCGATCTCGACGTAAAGCTGATCGCCGGGTTCGAGCGAAAGCCTGGGTGCGGTCGCGGTGATCTCTCCCGTCGCACCGATGCCCGAGTAGCCATCGGCGAGGACCCCCGTAAAGGTCGTCTGCGGAACAGGGATACCGGTCGAGACCGGAACATGCACGATCCGCATGGCCGCCTGGAGCTGGTAGATGTTGTTTTGGCGAATCGAAGCGTTTGCCGTAACAGTGGCGGTGATCGGCTCCGGGCCGGTATAGACCAACGCCTGGTTTTGGGTCTGGGCTCCCGTAACCGCAAATCGGGAGGTGGGATTCAAGGCCGTGTAGGGAGGATGCGAAGCGTTCCCTGACCCAACACGCACGAACACCGACTGCCCAGCCGAAAGAATATCGGTGATCTGGGTAGTGTTTGTCGCAATCGCCATCGCGCCCGAGAAGCTCGAATCGGCGATGCCAAAGTTGGAGAGGAACATCACGTCCGACTGACCATCGGGCCCGAACGCCACACCAGGGGCGATGTTGCCCGACACCACTACGCCAGGGGACCCCCCGGGCGTGACCAAAAAGTCGGTAGAGCCAACGCGCACAAAGGAAAGCGTTGGCGTATTCCGGGCCAAGATACCGACGGAGTTGTTGAGGATCTGAAAGAAACCGGCACTGAGTCGAACAGCGGTGTGTGTGCCCCCATCGAAAACGAAGTTGTCGGCGTTGCTTCCCGCGTCGGCCAAAAATACGCAGTTCTCTACGATGGTCCCCCGGGTCTGACCCGCAAGGACGACACCGTCCCGTGTGCATCGGGAAAGCAAGATCAGAAGCACCGAGGTGGCGTCTTCGACAAGCACGCCGCCCGTGCCTCCAATCGAAACGTTTTCGACCCTACTGGCACGTCCGACGGGGTTGAAGCCGTTGGTGACGTACACGCAGTAGGCCGCAGGGTCCAGGTTGGGGTTGCGCAAGAAAAGGTCTTTCACCACCAAACCGTCGCCCGCTCCGGCAATGAGGGGTGCGGCGACGTCTCCGACAATCCCGTCAAGAGCCGCATCACGACCCGTGAGTACGCTATCGCTTGGAACGACAATGCGCTCGCCGGCGGGGAGCGTGATGGTCCCGCAGATACGCGTGGCCGTACCCGCAGGGAGCGTTCGAACTCCGGACACAGGCGCCGGCAAGTCGCTAAGCTGCGTTACCTCGTTGTAGCCGCTCGACACCTGAGAAAGCGTGGCAAAGTCATCGGGACCGACGCCGGGGGCACCTTGGTGCCTCGCAAGGGCGCTGTTATCCGGAGTGCGCGTCTGAGACACGATGCCGTCCGAGGCAAGCCGGGTTCCCCCCTTTCCGATTTGCGTCGACGAAGCAATGCCGGTTTGTTTGAGTTGTTTCGACATGTCCTAGTTCCGTGCGATCCTCTTGATCGTCCCGCGTACCTCCACCGGATCCCCGGGCCCGCTGCCTGTGAACGTCACTCGAATGTCCGTACCGACAGCCACCGCAGCGACCTCGACGGTCGCCAACGGATTGTCGCTAGGCACGCGCAGAATATCCGGACCGTCCACGACCCCGCCAACCCCCGTGGGACTCGCTCCGAAGGTTACGACATACCCCGTCTGGTCCGTCGCCGTGGCCGCGGTAAACTCAACCTGGACGTAGCCGTCTTGTAGGGTGTCTCCAACACTCTGGAACGCGTTGGCGCTGTCAAGGAAGTCGAGAAAAAACGGAACCGACTCGATAGGGACGTAGGTCACAGAGACTTCCTTTCAATCAGACCAACCGCCAAACGCCGTCGATAGCGTAGTATTGGTAGGTGAGAGATGCGCGCGGCACCAGAAGGGGAAAGGAAGCGACACCCACCCCGAAGTAGTTCTCGATGAGTGCCCCGTTTCCGCTGAGCGTGACGCCAATCCCCAAACCCCCGCGCACCTCCTTGACCTGAAAGACGTCGTTGTCTGCCGGAGCCAGCGGAGCGCTAATGGTGAAGGGGCCGCCTGGTGCCGTGCCGTCGTAGGCCACCGTCTCGAACAGGTTGGCCACCACGTTCGACGAAAAGGGGACACCGCCGTTGAGCTGCCAGGGTAGCCCGGCATTTCCGCTGACCTCGATACTGTCACCGTTTTGGACGACGGTGATCCCACCGAGGCCGGTGATTCGGCGGAACTCCAAGATCGTTCCGTTGAGGATCTTGAAGACCGGCGCACCCACGCCGACGTTGGCTCCGTTCGTGACGGTGCCGCCCCCGCCGCCCCCTCCCGGACCCGTGATGATCTGCCCGAGCAGTGTGCCGCACTCGGAATCGAGGACCACAACGGTCATCTGAATCACGTGCGGCCCCGTAGCGCCGTCGGCCAGGGTGTTGAACGTGATGGACTGACCTTGCTGGAAGATCAGTCCGACCTGTTCGAAGATGCCCGAATCGTCCGGCGAGTTGAGGTCGAGGAGCTGTCGCGTCTTTGCCGGCGCGGCGCCGAGACCCGGGAGCGTCTCGATGCCCACGAAGCTGCCGGCCGAGTGTGGTGCCCCGCTCACGACCGACAATGAAGTGACGGCCATGTTGGTCTTCTGGTAGGTCGAGCTGACAAGCTCCCCGATGTCGAGCTTCCCAAAAGGGTTGCCCGCGGGGATAGTCACGGTGCGGATGCCCGTCACCGGGTCAACTACCGGAACGATGGAGCTGGGTATTGGCGAACTTCCGTCTAGCGCGGCGACGTCCTCGACGAAGATCTTGACCGTGTACGTCAGGGCAGACACGGAAAGAGCTTCGCAGCCCGGGAGAAGGTGGTCAAGATAGAACCCCCCTACGTGCTATCCTCACGGCCTGATGCCGATCTACGCCCTGAAATGCCAAGCATGTGGCCGACCCGACGAGGTTCTCCAGCGATACGACGACCCGCTTCCTGCGTGTGAGTCCTGCGGGGGCGAGATGGCGCGCCAGCTCACGGCGCCCGCGATCCACATGGGAGAGCACGCCGCCGTGCCCCGGGGAGGCGGCAGCGGGCCCGAGCGACACGGACGTGACGTTTATGACGGCCTCATGGAGGCCGCGCAAAAGGGCCCCGAGTACGCCCAGGAATACACCGAGCGCACCGGCGGCGTCGCCGGAGCCGAGGTGGCGCCGATCGTCGAGGACTGATGCCCGAGGCGGTGAAGATCTCCCTCGACCGCGTGGCCTCCCAGCGCGTGCTCTCGTGGAACACCCTCCAAGAAGTCGGGTGCCAAACCGAGGGCTGCGAGGACCACCCCACCCACCTGGCCCTCGTCGAAGTCACCCTTGACACCGGGCAGACCTTCTCGACGGTCCAGCACTACTGCACCACGTGCGCGTTGCTCCGCACGGCGAAGTCGCTCGCCGAGGCGTGATAGGATCGGGCCATGGCGCCCGTCCCTAACCCCCGCAAGTCGCTCGGCAAAAGCCTCTCCGCCATCATCGTGCTCGACGACTACGAGCGCGTTTCCATCACGATCTTCAAGACCAGCAAGGTCTTGTCCTTCGCGCGCAAGGTGGCCAGCGGGAAGCTCGATATCAATGAGGAGGCTTCGCAGCAGGCGGCCCTCGACAGCGTCGTCGGCCTCATCGCCATGGAGGAGAACGGTCGGTGCGACGCCTACGAGATCAAAAACGCCGCGGCCGACCGTGGCTACGGTCCCGGCCTCTACGACGTCGCCATGACCTTCGCCCAGCGTGACGGGTACCGCGGAGTCACCCCCGACCGCGACAGCGTGTCGCCGGATGCGGAGCGGGTCTGGCAGTATTCGCTCACGCGGCGTAGCGACATCGAGGCCACGCCGCTGCGCGGTCTCCTGTGCGGCAAACACCGGGGCCGCGACGCTCTCAACTACGTCTACGGGCTAAAAAAGCCCTTCAAGTCCTACGCCGGGTTGCTCGACCGCGGGCGCGACCTCGTCGAGCAGCTCAAAGACATCTTCGCCGACGACCCGCAGATGGCCTACCACTTCCTCAACAGCACGCGGCAGATGTTTTGGATCTGCAAGTACGGCGGATTCTGCCCCGGGCCGTTTCCGGGCGCGCAGGAGACCGAAAAGGCCGGCGCCGCTTAGGCGGCCGGTATTTCGGTCAGCAGCCCATTGGCCAGGGCGTTGTAGGTGTCGTCGTAGCCGTAGCCCGCGGGGAGCCCCATCTCGACCGAATCGAGACGGCCGTCGGAGGCGCGGTAGATCACCACGGCCATGGCACCGAAGCCGAGGTCGTCAGGGGTCCACTCGTCGAAGGGCAGGTAGCCCTTCTCGCGCAGTGTGTCGATGAGCCCGAAGTCCGCGACGCCGTAAGCGACGCCGGGCGTGGCCTCGGCGAGGTCGGCCACGGCTTCGAGGGTCGCATCCCATTGGTCGGGGGAGCCGCCCGGCGCACCCACCACCGAGATGAACGGAAAGCTCAGCCCGGGATTGAGATCGAGCGCGGCCGCCGGGTTCTTGGCGATGATGATGTTCTCCACCCGGTCGTACTCAGCGGGGGCGAGAGTGCCCCGGCCGCGCCGGCGCTTGGGCTGACCGCCGATGGCGGCCGCGGCAACGATGCCGGCGATGAGCAGCGTCAGGGCGATGGGGCTGGCCATACGATGTTCTACCAGAGCCAATCGAAAAAAGGGAGGCCCCCCACCATTGGGGGGCCTCCCTTGCCCTTCCCTCTTACCGCTACGCTACGCGATAAACCGTGTTTTTCGTGGCGCCCTCCCGGACGATCGCACCGGCCTTGACGTTGCGTGCCAGGCTACGACGGATCTGTTGGTCCGAGTGATCGGGCAGTCGCTCCATCAGGTCGCCGAGTTTGACCTCGCCGATCTTCTTGCTGAGCTTCGAGACCTCGTCGAGCACCGCGGCGTCGAGCTGTTGCGTCGCCTTGGTCTGCCCCGCGCCCTTCGCCGTCTGAGGCTTGGGCGGGGCGACCTTCTTGGTCTTCTTGGCCGAGGACTTGGCGACCTTTTTAGGCGCCTTCTTGCTCTTGGCTTTTTTCTTGGTGGTCTTCTTTTTGGTCGCGCGGCCAACGGCCTTGTCAGCCTTCTTGCCGTTTTTCTTTTCGGCCGCCTTCTTGTTCGCGGATTCGATAGCTCGCTCGCCCGCGTTGGCGATGGTGTTCTCGTGCTCTAGCGCTGCCGCCAGCTCGCCCTGCGCGTAGCCAGCAAGGAAAGGGCCAGCCAGCATGTTCACCGCCTCCTCCACTGTGAGGTGCTTGATCTCCTCGTAGATGGAATGGAGAAACTGCGAAGCGAGGCCCTGCGCGAGCGATGCAAACGGCGACGACGGGGCCTGTTCGGCGTTTGCGTCAGTAGTGTCGGTCATGCCGAGCAGCATAAGCTCTCGATCCCTCGCTGCCAACCTCTGCGCAAATGTCGGACGCCAAAAACTCCCCTCCCCGCCGAAGACAGATTCGAATCGTCGCTTCCCCTGGCTGTTGCCAAAATAGATGAACGCAACAGGGAACGGCGCGCTCGCATCGGCGCCCACGAACACACGGCGTCCCCTCGGGATGCAGATGCTTCGCGCCTGCATGGCGCACGCCGCCCACCACTGAGTGTCAACCCGCGCAGGCACCAAAAAGATGACCTCGCTCGCCCGACCCGCGCGCATCTCCAGTAGCGCCTTGAGCATCCACCAGACGATCTGGCGCCCGTATGGTGGGTTGACGTAAACGCGGCCGTACCAGCGCTGTGCGAGCCCGTTGTCGTGGACCGTGTACTCGGTCGCGGCCCCGACGATGCTTCGTTCATTCGAGCAAGGGTCGGTGTCGATGTCGCCCATCACGGCGCGCACAAGGGCGACGTCGCGGGGGTTCGTGTTCCAGTGCTCGCTCGATGCCGCTGGAATGTACGCCCGACCCACGCCGAGAGGATGCCGTCGCGCGGATCCCCGGTCAACCCTACAGCCGCATCATGCGTCGCCGTGCTTTGCTGACAGATCTGTCTTCAGCTTTCGTCTTTTTTCCCTTGGGGCTGCCCTCGACGAAAGGAAAGCGCAGCAGGATTCTCGCACGAGGACGTCTGTCAATCTTCCGGGCATACCAGCACGGGTAGTCCTCGTACTTCCCCCGCGGGTCGCGGCCGACCCACGCGAGCTTGCCGACGACTTTCTCGACGGCGCTGCGCGTGTTCACACAAGGCAGGGGCGTTTCGGCCCGCGCAGCGATGAGCTTGACCATCGCCTCGTCGACCTCGACGCGCAGGTCGTTGCCCTTGGCGAACAGCTTGACGTGTCCGTTGGTGACGAGCTGGATCGGGTCGCGCAGCCCGATCTGCGGACCAAGGCGCCCGCAGATTTCCGTCAGCTCGTCATAGAACCGGATCAGTGGCTCACGATCACGCCGCAGATCCGTCGCACTCAGAGGTCGCCAAGATCCCTTCGACATGTCGGTATCCTACCACCGACCATAGTCGACGCTGCTCGGGTAGTCGTCGATCCACACGTCGACGACGAACCCTCGCCGCTCGACTGCCTCGCGCTTGGGGTTCGGCCCGGCGAAGACGATCGCGTCGACCCACGGAGCTACGGATTGCTCGACGGGGTACATGAGGTCGCGGCGGGGGGCCCGGTTGGTCGCCAGGATCACGGTGTGGCCGCGCCGCTTGGCCTGGCGCGCGAAGGCCTTCCACAGCTCAGGATCTGCGGTCCACGTGTCGTCGAAGTCGATGCTGATGACCATCAGCGGCGGTCTTTGAGAAGCTGCGTACCGACGTAGATACCGAGACCGAGGACCAAGAAAGGCCCGAGGCCCTTGGCGCCACGGAGCAAGCGGCCGCCCGTGCTCTCCCAGACGTACCCGGCCTGCTCCGAGATCTCACGCCACAAAGCGCTGAGACTGTTGACGCGTGCGTCCAGCTCCTGCGCGACCTCCAAATTTTGCCGGATGAGATCGGGCATGCAGAAGTCCGAGATCGTGAGGATCCATTCCGACGAAGGATCGCCGGGGTCCTTGTGTCGCCCACCGAGCAACATGGGCGCGACCACCATTTCGGTCAGCACCGCACGAGCTTCCTCGGGGTCCATGGCCTTCGAAGCCTCGACGTACTGGTCGTAGGTCTGGAGGCGGTCGAGCAGTCTCTGGTTGTCCCAGTAGCCGCTGTAGTACCAAGGCGCGAGGAGATTCTGGCCCGGGTACTGGGCGAGCATCTTCATCCGACGCATCTCTTCATCGAGACGAACCGCCGACTCGTAGACGTTGTCGACCATGGCCTCGACGTGCTCGGGGTCGATTCGGTTGTCCCCCACCATGACGTCGGCAACGGTGAAGCTCCCCGGCGCCGGCGGCTTGAAGTCCGAGATGGCCATGTCCGGGGGCGTCAGCAGCAGGTTGCGCAGGCGCTCTCTCTCCGCCTCACAGCGTTGCAGCCACGCCTGGTCGTATTGCTTCGTGGGACCGTGTACCCCCCGGACCGGTGTCTCTGTATCTGCGTCTGACATGGTACTCCTCAGTATGCGGGGCGCCGGGCGCCACCACGGCTGCCCTTGGAGTTGCCCATTCGCTGCCCACGGTTCGGCACCCACTTGGCCCCGCAGCCCCCAGTGGAGCATCCCATGCCGGCGAAGCCCTTCTGCTTCGCCTGGAGCTTGGCCCGTCGCGCAAGCAGCTTTTGCTTCACCTGAGCAGGCGTCATGAAGATTTCGTCGGGGGTCGGTTGGGGCTTCTTGCGTCCGCTTCCGCGCGAGGCGACCGGGAAGCGCGAAGCGCCCATCGGTCCCCAGTCCCTGCGCGGAACACCGCGCCGGTTGAGGTCGATCGGAAGATTGCTACGCGTCGCGCCCATGTACTGCGTCGGCTTGCAGGTGTCAGCCTGCGGGTCGTAGCTGTACCCGTCCGGACAGCACTTGTCGTACAGCGCGTTGTAGGCCCAGTTCGGCGGGCAGATGCTACCCCCGCCGCTGCTTCCCGAAGGTGTCGGCGTGATGGTCCCGCCCCAAGTCGACGGACCGCTCGGCAGACTCGTCACCGGCCCGGGCGTCGGTGTCAGCATCGGGATGCAGTCTTTCTCCGAGGCGCTGTAAACCGTTCCGGGCGGGCACTCGAAGGTCACCGCCTCCTCCAGCGCCATCTGAGCGGCCAGGAAGATGCTGGCCCAGACCTCCAACGCACGACCGCCGAAGGGCGGCGGCGCCGGGATCAGCCACGGCTGGCAGGTCTGGCCGCCAGTCATGAACAGGATCCCGAGGTCGGCGAGGACTTGGACGTTGCGAAAATCCGCGTTTTGGTACCGAGCGAAAGCCGGATCGCCCGCAGACCAGGCTTCCTCGAAGATGTCGACGATGGACTGCCCCCCTGTGGTCCGCGGGTTCGTTCCCGTAGCGAGGGCAAAGAACGCGTCGTTGAGCCACTCGAACCAGTTGGCGCCGATGTTTTCGCCATCGGTCGTGTAGGGTTCCCACACGGACTCCAACTCGGCCGCGCACACCAACAACGCAGGGTCTCCCCCACCAGAGGGAGGGGGAACGCTCGGTCCGCCGCCGTTGCCTCCGGGAGTCGGCCCACCGCCGTTGCCTCCGGGAGTCGGCCCACCGCCGTTGCCTCCGGGAGTCGGCCCACCGCCGTTGCCTCCGCCGCCCGTGTCGGCCGGGACACACTGCCCCGTCACCGGATCGAAGGCCTGCCCCTCGACGCACGTCGGGATCTCCGGCTCGGCAGTGCCTCGCATGTAGTCGACCGCATCGACCATGCCGCCGTCGGGGAAGATGCACATGGCGCGCTCCACGCCGTTGACGTCTTCCATCAGCTCGACGTACCCACCCTGCTGGGTACAGAACAGCGCGGCCTGCTGCTGCTCCGAGGGCGTGCCGTTACTGCGTCGAGGCTTGCTCCCGCTCGCGCCCACGAGCAGAAGCAAGCCGCCTATTGCGATGAGTGGGACGAGCATTTGCATGATCCTCCCCCAACGGAGCCCTCAGCGCAAGCTCAGCCGGCGGACCGCCGGTTGTCGTCCCCCTCCGCATCCTCAGCGTCCTTTTCGGGCGTCCCTGTCTTCACCGTGTCGGGCTCGCGGGTGGCGATCATGCTCTCGGGCTCGGGGTCCGGCGGGTCGGGGTCGGTCTGCGGCGCGGGCTTCGGCGTCGAAACCTGAGCCGAGAATCGAGCATACCAGCGACCGAGAGCGAGCACACCGAAGGCACCCGCGGCCTGGGGCTGAGCCACGTACTCCGCGAGGGAAAAGCCCGCGAACTGCTCCAGCGCGGCAGCGGTGATGGCGTAGAGGATCGCCACGAGACCGACCGGCAGGTCGATGTTGCGACGATCCAGCTGGGCTAGTCCCTTTTGAACAGTGGGCTGCATGCCTCCCAGGGTCTCACGCCGGCGGCAGGCTCCGAAGCTCTTTTTGCACGGACGCGATAGCGCGGCAGAATCGGCGATCCGCGGCACGCCAACTCGCAAGCATGTCGAACCACTCCCAGGCATACTGCTGTCGGTCGGGCCCGTAGTCCGGCAAGTAGGCGTGCTCCCACACATCGAGCACAAGGATCGGGTGTAGGCCGTCCCGCATAGGGACCCCAGTCGGCTCGGTCGTATAAATCACCAGATCCTCATCGGGCGACCAACACAACCACACCCACCCCGAGCCGAAGACCTGCATCGCGGTTGAAAGAAAGCTATCTCGCAGGCCGACGACGCTGCCGAACTGCTGGCGCACCATCTGTGCGAGCGGACCAAACGGCTCGCCGGCGGTCCCTGTCGCGGGCCGCATCGACGCAAACCACTGCTCGTGACTCCACAGCTGAGCAGCCTGCTCGAAGCGCGGATCCTCTTCGTCGAGCACCATAAGCAAGCGTTCGAGGTCGTGGCGCCCGACCTGATCGGCCGTCAGCTCGTTGGTGCGTCGGACGTACCCCTCGTAGAGGCCGTAGTGCATCCTGATCGCGTCGGCGGTGAGGTACGGCGCGAGGGCGCGAGCCGGGTAAGGGAGCGGCAACGGCTTGAGCATAAGGGACCTCCAGCCGCAAGATAGCACGGCATCTGCTGCAAGATTCCTGACGAGCAGCAAGCTCTGCTATCCTGCGGACCATGAGTGCCGCCAAGTACCTGTTCCCCGTGGGTCTTGTCCTGATCGCCCTCGGGGCGGCCGGATCGACCAAGCGGCGTCGAGGAGGCGGCATCACCATGGAGCCCATCGACATCACAGGAGACCCAGGCATGCCCCCCGATGACACGATCGACCCCTGGAGCGTCCCCGAGGGGGGCACCGTTCTGCCCAAAGACGGCCCGCCCCTCCCTCCAATCGTCGAGGGTCCCGGTAACGACCCCGAGATCGTCGCCCTCCACAACGAGATGGACGGCTACTTTGCTTCGCGTGGTGTCCTCGACCGCGCCACCGCCCGCCAGGTGACACTACTGCCCAAGGCGCCCGCTAACCGGCGCTACAGCATCCCGGACCGTCGATACTGGGAGAACATGGCCGCCACCTTGGCCGTGCTGAAAGAAACGGGTCTCGGCGACCTCAAGCTGCGTGGCTATCGGCCTCCCTGGTACAACGAGAAGGTCAACGGATCGGCCAACTCGACCCATCAGTGGTTCTCCGCAGTCGACATTCGACGGGGCGAAGGCACCTCCATGCGGGAAATACATGACGCCGCCAAGTGGCTCTGGGACAACAAGTCCCGAGACCTGAACATGGGCATCGGCGTTTACCAGAACAACATCCACATCGACACGCGGCGCCCCCGTCGCGCGAAGTGGGGCTCCAAAAAAGACATCCTGTCGTGAGCGCATCTAAGTACCTGCTCCCCGCCGGTCTTCTGCTCATCGCGCTGGGGGCCGCTGGCTCGACCAAGCGGCGTCGGAAGGGCGGCGACGGCCCTCGTGAGCCCTACATCCCGGACCCGCTCGATACGGGCTCCTCGATCGACCCCGACATCACCGAACCGATTCTGGACCGCGTGGCCGAGGGAGAGGCAGCGATGTCCGCCCGAGAAAAACGTACTGGAAAGACCATCTCCCGGGGGCCCCGCGACATGGGCCTCGTCGATGGCGTAGTGCTTCACCAGATGAGCTTTCAACGAGGCAACGATCCGGCGAACTACTTCGGCGTCACTGCGCACTACATCATCTTGCCCAACGGCCAGATCGTGCATCTGCACGACGAAGACGAATACCTCAATGCCGCGAACAACTTCAACCGCTACACGATCAGCATCGAGTTCGCTGGCAACTTCCCCAACACCAAAGGCAACTGGTGGAACGGCGACAAGTTCGGCCGCGACAACCTGAGCCAAGAGCAGATCGCCGCCGGCCGCTACCTCATCGACTACCTGCGTCAGCGCTTCCCGCAGATCGGTTCGCCCGGTCTCGCCTACGTCTACGCTCACCGCCAGTCCGACGATCAAAAGGGCAACGACCCGGGGCCGGACATCTGGTACCACGTGGGCGAATGGGCCCTGGCGCGCGGACTCGAAGAGTCCCCGACAGGCGACCCCGACTTCGCCGTCGGCGACGGCAGGCCCATCCCCGACAGCTGGCGCCGGCCATCCAGCAACGCCATCGCCTGATTCAGTCGTCGCGCCGGCGCCGAGCGGCGCGGTAGATCTTCACCACCTGCTCGGCCTTGCGGATCTTTCGCACGCCGCCAGCGTAGCTCGACTGTAGCTCGCGCACGCCATCCCTCGACAGCTTGTGCCGGATCAGACGGACGTTGTCGTTGCCGTCGCGGACGTCGTCGATGACCTCCTGAATCGGCTCGGGAACGCGGGGCAACGCGTCCATCACCAAGTCGCGCGCGGCGTCCTTGGCGAAGCTCTTGGCCAGGTCTTCGAACCAGCTCATTGAACGACGAAAGGCGCAGCCAGCTCGATGTTCTTGGCTGCTGTGGACACGATCGCCAGGCTCAACGTGATGCTGTGCGGGCCCGCCCCAGCGACGGTGAACCCGAGCTTGTGGTCGATGGGAATCAGGAACGCCGGCATCGGGTTGACGCCGTTGTTGGCCGCCAAGTCGATCTTGTCTTTGACCTCGACAGCCGCCGCGCTGGTCTGGGGAGAAACGAGGGCAATCTCGTCTCCGGCCACGTAGTTGGCCTGAGAGATCATGGTCGAGGCCACCAAGAAGTAGCCCACCCGCTGATTCCCCGCCATCTGCTCGCCCGGGTCGAACAGGCCGAACGGCTGCCCTGCCTGGATGTTGAAGACGACGCGGCCGAGCGCGTCCGTCGTCTTCGTGAACGTCCCCGGCACGAGCGGCGTGGCGCCGTCGAGGGGGGCCGGGTCGTTGACGTTTATTTGGATCGTCAGGATCGCCGCCATGGGGGGAGTCTAGCGGATTGCGCAGCCCCCCGAAAGCAGCTCAGCTTCCCGGGGGCTGGGGCACGTCAAAGGGGGGGAGCGGGGCTCCCCGCACCTTCTCGGCCACGCGGTAGCGGTCCTGCGCAGAGGTCTTGGAGCGCGGGTGGCGGTCGCCGAGCTGAGGCCGGCTGTGGCAGTCGAGGCCCTGATCGCGGCACCGTTTGCGGATGCCCTTCTCCATCTTGCGGACCCCGTCGGGGCACGGCTTGCCTCGCCGCTGATAGACCTTGCAGGTCTCAGGGATGGCGTGACCGTTCTCGTCGTAGGTCGAGCGCCCGCCGTAGATGGCCTGCACCTCGATCCAGTTGCGCGCGCCGTAACGATTCACGGCCGAGCGAGCCAGGTAGATCTGGACCATGGTGTTGACCACCGGGTCGCACAGGATCTCAGGCGGGGCCTTCCGGTCAAACTTGGCCAGGTGGTAGCCGATGTTCAGGCCGCCGAGCCCCAGGCCTCCCGCCAGCCAGCGCTCGGTCTGGGTGAAATAGGGGTTGACGCTCTCGGCCCGGGGCGCCGGGGCGAACTCCATCGCGCCGAGGTCTTCCTGCTTTTTGGCCTTGCGGTCCCAGCGGACCTGCCAGCCATAGACGTGCGCCGTCGCCATGTAGCTACGCGCCGCAGCAGCCCGGTCGCCCCCGTGCTTGTGCCGGACCCACGCGCGGTAGCTGCTCTCGCGCAGCGACACGATCCGCTCGAAGTAGAGGCACGAGTCCTCGTCGACCCCCATCTCGTCACACGTAGCGCGGATCACAGAGCGGGTGTGAGCACGCTCCGCTTTGGTGGGGTAGCCCCAGCGCCCGTCAACCGGCTCGCACAGGTCCCGGATCGTCTGGGGATCCTTCCAGCCCGGCACCTCTACCTCGGGGAGGGGCGCCTCGGTGGAGTCCTCGGGAGGTGCCAAGAAGGTGGTCAGGACGACCGGCGCCTCGGCGGCGCTCAGATGTACGCCGGAGGACGTCGCAGCGCCCGGTATGGTGGTGACAGGAGGCTCGGCCAGCGACGCGCAGGCGCACAGCACGAGCAGGAGACAAAGGGGAAGGATGTTGCGCATGACCTCGGAGTGTAGGGGTGAGGGGGAGATGCGTCGACCGCATGCAGGGCGACGCCAAAGTGAAGTGAGGATCCTCTACCCGATGATCTCGCGGAGCAAGTCAGCCGGCAGCTGAAACTCCCGAACCGGTCGTCCAACAGTGTGCGCAGCCTCGATTCCGCGCTCCATGCCTGAAGAGATGCCGAGGTCGATGCAGACGATCGTCTCCTCGGCATCCTCCCCCCAGGCAAGCCCAGCCCCGATCCCCAGCTCGCGCTCGATAAGCGTACCGTCATCGAGAAGTCCCGGCTGCGTGTAGAACAGGTGCGAGGCATAGGGGGCCAGCGGACGCTCATCGTTCGCCGTCGACAGCATCAGGTGCCGGCAACACGCCCGCGCGTAGCGGACATTCCGCCCCACGTTGCCCGCGTAGGGGCTTTCAATCAGGACTTTCTTGTAGCGCTTCACGGCGCACTTCCTCGGGCAAAGACGCAATCATCTCGTCAGCACTGGGATGGGGCCGCGCCACGCCCACGGCGTTGAGCATCTCTTGATCGCTCTCAGGATGGGCCGCAGCCTCGGCGACGCGGCGCAGATGCTTGACCTGACCGGGCGTCAGGTCCGAATGAAAGACGAACCCTTCCGGCGGGGCCCACCCCTCCACCGACTTCTTTTGCTCACGCAACATGGCAAAGACGCTCGACATCTTCTGCGCGTGCGGGAGCCCGAGGAATACGTTGGTGAGCTGCACGTACTCGGGAATCAGAAACACCAGGCGGTCGACGTGCTCACTGATCAACAGCTCCTCTTCCAAGTAAGCTGCGTTCCACCACTCGGCATCCTTCGCTTCGTTTCTCAGATGCTCGATGCGGCGGCGCAGCGGCTTGACCAAATCTTCGAGCCTGGCCGACAAGACCTCTTTGTTCTGCTCGTATCGCTCGCGCCGGAAGTGTTCGTCGGCGACCTCACGCTCGATGAGGTAGAGGTGGTGGTGGATCTCGTCGCGGTAGTAGACGACGCGCCCCACCTCCTCTTTGATGAAAAGCACCATCCCCCGGGGGTCGGTCTCCTCGTCAGCGACGCCAAACATGCGCAGGGTCTGGCCCTTACGCGGCTGCGGCATCCCGCCGCCGCGTGCCCATTGCACGCGCAACCCGAACTCCAAAGCCGCGATCCACCGACGGTTCTCGCGGTCCAGCTCCACCTCTTCGATCTCGTACTCTTCGTAGTCGAGATCGTCTTCCCACTTGCCTTCCTCGGTCATGCTTCCAGTGCTTTCTGGAGCGACTTCACTTCCGACTTGAGGCCTTCGATGGCCGCTTCGAGCTGTACGATCTGTTCGTCGCGCTTCTCCAGCGCACGGCACACCTCGATGATGATCAGCGACTCAGCCTGGTTCCAGCCCTGAGCGAAACCACCGACGGCGAAAAACTGCTGTCCACCAGGCGCCTGCACGCCCATGTACTGCGGGACCATGCAGCTTTGAAACAGCTCTTTAGGGTTGTCCGCGACGAAGGGAAACTCGACCTCGTGGATCTTGTAGATGGTGGGCTCTTTGGCCGTCACCGACTTGCCGTCAGGGGAAACGATACCGCTCATGCTTTCTCTCACTTCGGTTGGGGCCACGTCTCGCGGTTCACACCGCCGGTGGCGAAACGCAGCTGCTTGATCGATCGGCCTTCGCGGAACGCGTTCCAGGCCTTGATCGTCACGGCAGCGTAGTACCAGTACGGTCGCGTGTTTGCACGCGCGGCCTTGCTGCGCTCACTGACGAGAGCATTGCGCAGCACGAGCACCGGATCGCCGTCGACGAGGCCCACGCCAGACCCGAGCGCCTCGAAAAACGCGGCGGCGTCGTTCTCGTCGACCTGCATCAGGTACCAGTACAGTGCTCGAAACAGCGAAGGCGGTGACATCACCGTCCGCGCCGCGTTGCTGTTGGCGATGGAAAGTGTCTGCGCGATGTCCGGGTGCTTGCCCACCCATTCGAGCAGCTGGTCGTTGGGCATGCGGATCTTGCCGATGCTCGCGTAGCCCATCTCCCCGTCGCCAACGCGCTGGAGGTGGCACGCGTAGCGGCTCGCCGCCGCCAGCGTCTTGGGGCTATCGTAGCCCGCGATGCTGAGCACGTCGCCGCCTTGGCGCACGGCTCCGGTGTCGATGTGCATGAAGGCACTCGACGGCACGTCGTAAGCCACCAGGCACAGCTGCGCCTTGCCCGTGTCGAAGATGGCTTGGAGACGGTGCTGCCCATCGAGCAGGTTGCCGTTGGGGTCAAACTTGATCGTCTCGCCCGTTCGCGCCCAGCGGTCCCGGTTGATGTCGTCGACGTACTGGCGCAGCCGCGTCGGCCGGATCGCCCGGTTGCGCTTGTTCTTTTCGGTCAGCCACTCCAGGGCCATGTCGGGGGTCACCAACAGCTCCTCCGCGGTGATCGGCGGTTCCTCCACCTTCGACCCGCGCCGCCGCACCACAGCTAGCTTCGTTTTTGACATTCCGCTCATGGTAACTCCCCCCGTATCACAGGCAAGAGGCGATAAACTGAAACAAAGGTAAGGCCAGCAAAGTCCCGACTATGGCGAGCGCGATGGCGAGCGCGATTGTGTCGTCGGTGACGATCATCCGCTCCGGGAGGTCACGCCGGTCTGTTCGATGATGCGGATGCCGGGGATGTTGACCTTTCCCTTGGCGCCGCGGATGGCGGCCTTGACCGCCGACTCGTTCACCATGAGGTACTCGACCGGCACCTGCCGAATGTCCACGATCTCGAAGTCCCAGGTCGTGCGGAAGGACAGGCCCTTGACGTCCTGGAGCTGCGAAGCCTGGGCCTGGGCGAGCGCGGCCTGGGCGTCCTCCGCCATCCCGCTGATCGCCGCTTGCGAGGCTGCCTCGATGGCGGCGCGCTGCTTTTCCTCGGCGGCCTGCCTCGCCTCGGCGATCTTCGATTTCAGTGCTTTCTCGCATTTGTCGTAAAAGCGTATCGGCTCGCGGAACCAACCGTAGATGACATCGAGGCTCTTGCGAAGGGGCGTCGTCGCCTCCGACCGCATCCCTTCCAGGGCCTTTTTCTTGCGCTTGACCTCCGCCAGGGCCTCGGCGGCGAACGCGAAGTCGTCGTCCCCCTCGATGGTGATCGCCTGGATCTCCACGAGGATCTCCTCGGCTTCCTTGCCTTCGGCGCTCGCCTTTTCCTTCGACGCCGTGGCCGATTGAATGTTCAATGTGGTGATGTCTTCGCTCATGCTGCCTCGACAATCAGGTAGTCGTGCGGGCTGCGGGTCGGGACCAGCCGTCCGTTGACGTAGGTGGGATCGGGTTCCTTCATCCAGCGGTACATAGCCACCGGAGTCGCGCGCACAGGCACGTCAGGGGTGAACTTGTTGTATTCGGTCACCATGACGTGCTGCATCTCCTGGGCGACCTCGTGGACGTGGGGGATCGGGCACTCGATGATGATCTCGTCGTGGATGAAGTTGACGATGTGCGTGCCGTAAAGTTCGGACTGCGGCACCGAGAACTGACGCCGGGTGATCTCCCACAGTGCCGCCTTGGCTCCGTCGGCCGTGAGACCTTGAAAGAACGTGTTGCAGCAAACGGTGTACGGGATTTTCCCGCGCCAGCGGCCGCTGAACAGGTGGCGGATCGTCGCCTCGCCATCGTAGGACGAGAGGCTGTTGATCCATTTGAAGTAGTCAGCCATCTCGGGCCAGGTATCGAACCAGTGCTGCTTGAGCCACCGTGCCTCCTCGACGGTCATGACGACGCCATAGGCCTTGCGCGCGAAGTCGCGGAACGAGTCGGCACCAAGCCCGCCGGGATAGCCAAAGTTGCAACATTTAGAGGCCTGCCGCATTTGCTTGACCTCCCGATCACCAGCCTTTCGACGCGCCTTGGCTTCCTCGTAGGAGATGCCGAGGATCTGGGCAGCCATGTCTAGGTGGGGGTCGAATCCCGCCCGCAGACGCTCGCCGAGCCGGCTGTAGCCGAAGATGCTCTGGCACACCTGCGCGAGCGC
>Ga0180431_10001206_pt1 | contig 36333 bp, 21 predicted proteins | sample SS_ome_11_FD_132459 | JGI IMG/M metagenome (GOLD analysis project Ga0180431, IMG submission 132459) | Hypersaline lake sediment archaeal communities from the Salton Sea, California, USA - SS_1_MS_1 metaG | ecosystem: Environmental > Aquatic > Non-marine Saline and Alkaline > Hypersaline >... | reverse complement strand
TTCGGGATCCGCCCGCGCGCAGGCTACTCGAACACCCCGCGGAACCACTCCATCACCGGCTCGCGCGCGTACTCGGGGCCGATCTCGGGCGAGCGGTACGGGTGCTCGCTGTACTCGGTGGGCTCGGTGCCGACCTCGAGCTGCACCGCGTCCACAAGGATGTTGCCCAGGCTGTCGACCCGGCCCTCCACGGCCACGTCGCGCGTGCCGCGAAGCGAGGTCTGGCCGAAGGGCGCGGTCATGGTGTACCGCTTCCACTCGGTCGTGAGCTCCACGGTCTTGGTGAACACGCCCTCCTCCTCCGGGTCGGAGCGCCGCGACTCGCGCACGAACAGCGTCACCGGCAGTGCCTCGGTGTCCGCGCGCATGTAGAGGCTGAGCACATAGTCGCGCGACAGGTCCAGGGGCACGGTCTGCTGGAAGTTGCGGAACGCCCCGCGCGGCGGCGGGGCCTGGCGCCAGAACCCGCCGCGCAGCACCTGGTCGCCGTGCACCGCGCCCGGGGTCGGGGTCGTGTACTGCCACACCCACATGGGCCGGTCGATGTCGCTCGTGGCCTCGCGCACGATCCACCAGTCCGGCTTGCCGAAGTAGGTGCACTGCTCGAAGCTGCCGTTCTTGAGCAGGTTGTTGGGGGCCTCGGTCAGGTCCTCCAGATACTCGACGCGCACGTCGTCGAGCCAGAACGTGCCTTCTCCCCCGCGGCGGCGGAACATGACCTGCGCGGTCACCGCCTCTCGGGTGGTGAACTCCTGGGAGAAGGTCTCCCACGCCTCCTGCACGAGCGGCGGGCGGATCGTGAACCGCGGCGGCGTGCCGTGCTCTCCGGGCACGAGCATCAGGGCCTCGGCCTGCTCCTTGCCCGCCGGGAAGGCATTGCGGTACTGGAACGAGAGCCGGTAGCGCGACTCGGCCTTGAGTGGAATCTCCTGAAGCGTGACGCTCGCCCATCCCTCGGGGTTCGCGTCCACGGCCAGGGCCCTGCGGCCCTCGGCCGGGTTGTCCGTCACGATGCGCGCGTTCGTGCCCTCGCGCACGCTCCACGCCTCGGGCAGGGTGGCGGTCTCGAACCCGGGCGCGACGTCGGCCAACAGGTTCACCGCCTCCGGTTCGGCCGGGCCGGCCACATCCGCGAAGGTCACCGCCATGCGCACGCTCTCCTCGGGCGCGCGGCGGGTGGGCCCGGTCGTGCGGTACACGCGCACGTCGTACCCGCCCAGCCGGTCGGCGAACGCGTCCGCGCCCACGCGCCGGTACGAGGTCTGCGGATCGAAGTAGTTGACGACCTCGGTGGCGGCCGTGAGCCCGTTCATGCGGAACACCACCTCGCGGGTCTGGTCGTGCGAGTTGGCCACCAGGATCACCTCGCCGCCGTCGGGGTGGTTCTTCACGAGCACCTGGATGGGCTCGAGCTCGATGTTCCCCCACCCCTTCACGAGCGGCCGGAACTCCGGGAACTCGGGCCGGGGCGGATCGGGCAGCGGTGCGGGCTCTGCCCGGTCGGCCTCGTGCACCTGTACGTTCTGGAGCGGGCTGGGGGTCAACAGCACCGGCGCGACCTGGTCGATCTGGCGCAGCACCTCGCGCTGGGCCAGCCACTCGGCCGGATGGAAGCGCTGCTCGCTGAACACGAAGATGATGGTGCCCTTGCCGCCCTGGATGAGCGGGCTGAAGTACGTGGCGCGGATCTCGTGCGGCGTGATGACCCGCGACGGCTCGCGCCAGAATCCCTGCGGCGTGGTGGGGAAGGGCTTGTGGAACCGGCGCGCGAGCGAGCGCATGGGCACGGACCGCCGGCCCAGCTTCCTGGGGCTGAAATTGATGTACGGCATCCAGTACCCGTGGCGGCCCAGGTAGTCGAAGAGCTCGTAGGCGTGCGGCTCCCAGTCGCCCCAGTTGGAGCTGTACAGGATGCGGTACGGGTCGATGGACTTGAGCGTGTGCAGCATGCCCTCCGCGTACTTGTACCGGGAAGGCGACGGCTCGTCCAGGCCGTAGTACCCGATCACGCCCTCCACGTCCCGGAAGTGGCGAATCACGGGCGGCAGGCTGTCGAGCAGGGCCTGCATGCGCTCGTCCAGGTCGTCCATGTTGTACCGCAGCCGCGGGCCGAACGCAGTCATGGGCAGGAAGAAGCGGATCCCGTGGCGCCGGCCGCGGGCCACCACGTCCTGCATGTTCTGGATCTGGTCTTCGTTCGATCCGCCACCGCCGGCCATTGAGCCCCACAGCACCAGGCAGTTGACCGCGCCGTCGGCGAGCATCTCCAGCTCCCAGTCCGGGAACCCGCTGCGCGAGCGGGCCATGTACCCGATGGGGAAGAAGGGCTCGTCGTCCACGAGCAGGATCTCGCGGTCGAAGTCGAACTTCACCGACGTGGCCGGGCCCGGCGGATGCTTGTTGAGCTCGGCCGCGGACTCGGCCACGGTGTTCCCGTCCCGGTCGCGCAGCATGACCCTGGCCGTGTACGTGCCCACGACCAGGTCGTCGAGCGGGACGGAGGCCACCGAGCGCCGTCCGATCGTGGGGAAGTCCGCTTCATGCACGACCTCGTCCTGTTCGTTTGTCACCTCGGCGCTCAGGCCGAAGCCCGCGCCGCGCGCCTGTTCGGCCGTGAACCCGGCGAAGCACAAAAGCCGCGCCTCGCGCTCCGTTGTGTAGTAGCTGCGGTCGGTGAAGAGCTTGAGCGCCTTCAGGTCCTCGGTGCGCTCGACCGGCGCCCAATCCGAGTACGCCGCGCCCTGCACGCGCACGCGCGCCTCGCGCTCGCCCAGCGTCCCGGTGGGCACCGTCCAGCGCAGGGTCTGCGTACCCGCGGGCGCCACCTCCACGGTGCGGGTGAGCGTGCGCGCCTCGCCGTGCGCGGGCCGGTCCTCCAGGGCCAGGGTCGCCGCTCCGGCCTTGCCGCCGGAATTGACGATGTCGAGCTCCACGACGTAGGCGAACTCCTCCTCGCCCACGCCGTAGTACATGGCCTCGGCCCGCGAGACCATCGGCGCGCAGGTGGGGCTCAGGTCCAGACCCGCCAGGCCGGTGAGCTGGCCGAAATTCTCCGGATCGTGGAACCGGCCCTGGAGCGACGCCCAGGTGACGTGCACGGGCCGGCCCTCGGCCGCACGCGCCACGTCCGCCTCGTCCGCCTTGGCGCCTACGGGTGCGGCCGCGGACGGGCCCACGGCCGGATGCGAACGAGTCACGTTGAGCCCGAGGGGCGTCTCCCCGATGCTCGTCGTGCCCAGGATGAAGAGGGGCACGCTCGCCTCGGCCGTCCACCCGTCGTCGGTAAGGGCCACTGCGTGCTCCCAGGGCGCGCGCCAGCTGCGATTTCGCTGCCGGCCGTCGATCTTCTGCGAGTAGGCGGCGCCGCTCACGGACCAGCGGAAGTGCGCGTACGTATCCGCCTCGTGCCGCGGCGCGAGGAAGATCTCCACGACGTCGGCCATGGCTTCCTCGGCCAGGGCCTGCTCGGAGACCCCGCCGGGCACGCTGCACCGAAAGGCCACGTACAGGCGCTCGTCCGTGAAGCAGACGTACGCCGTGGTGGCCAGCGGCGCGGCCTGGGCCCTACCCAGCACCCGGAAGTCGTTGATCCGCGCGGCTTGGGTCCAGGCCGCGTCGTCGAGCCGGCCGTCCACCGTGGGCGGGTCGGACACGCGCACGGCCTGTACGGTCTCGCCGCCGCGCGCTGCGAACGCGCTTGCCAGTACCGCCACCCACACGCACACCAAGGTCCGCTTCGTGGTCATCGTGTCCCTCCTCTGGCGCGGCGGTCCGGCCGGGGTCTGGACCCCAGCCATTGCGCCGCTGACGTACGATTGGTCGATCCACCCTTTCGGCTTGCGCCAGCTGCACAAAACGCGATACGTGCCAGCCGGACGGTAGAAGAACCCGCTCCGACCGTCAACCCCCTCGCGCTCGCGCTGCAAACGCGTAGGCAAGTCTCATGCCTCGGGCACCCTCGCCAAGCACAGGGCTCTTGCGCTGTCACAAGCCATCGAGGGCCGCGCAGGCCCCGGGGGCGGAAAAACCGGTTGCCAATCCCGCACCGCAGACTAGGATGAGTAGGTGGGGCTCTATGCGGAGCGACCCATGCGCAAGCGAGCGCTCAGCTCTTGTTCCGAACTGAGGGGATCGGAATGCCCCAGAGAAGACACCCCACTCGGCTCCGCCCGTCCGCGCAATGTCTACGGCGACCGCCTTGTCGTGCTCCTTCGCGCCGGGACAGATGCAGAACGAAGAGATGTCGTTCAAGAACACGTCGCGAGCGGTCAGTTTGAGTCGCACTGATTGGGCCGTCTTTGCTTGAGGAGGAGAAATCATGAAGAAGGTCGTGACCCTTGTGGTCCTGGTGTCTGCTGGAGTGCTCATCTACAAGGTGGCCACGGGCGGGCCCTACAACACAGCCAAACAGAACTTTGCCAAGGAGGAGTACAAGCTTGCGGCCCTCAACTTCCAGAAGGCCATCGATCAGGGGGAGCATGTGCACGAGTCGCTCGTGTATCTCGCGCGCATCGATGGCATCAAGGATGACTACGAACAGGGCATTGCCCGATGCAATGAGGCGATCGAAATCGCGCCCAACGCCTCGCAGGCCTACTACTTCAAAGCCATTCTTCTGCAACTGGACGGTCGGATGGGCCAGGCCACGTCCGTGCTCGACGAACTCTCGAACATGCCGCAGATCGGCAAAGGGTTCGCCATCGCCAAGATCAGCAATCCTCGTCCCGGCACGCACGAAGCCCTCAGACCACACGAACGAGAGTTGCGCGAGAAGCTGTTGAAGGGCCAAGCGTACTGACGCGCCGAGGCCGCGCCCTGTGTGCCAGCGGTGGCGTCACACGTTGAGGCAGAGACCCCTAGCGCAGGGAGGAAGGATATGGCGAGGCAAGGCACGGTGCGTCGGCGAGTGCTGTTTGCGCTTGTGCTTGCTCTCGCAACCGCAGGCGGGGCGGTGGCGGGCGACCTGCCGACGCTTGCCGTGTCGCACACGGAAACGCCGCCACGCTTGGACGGCAAGCTCGACGACGCCTGCTGGCAGCATGCCGTGGCCACGAGCCCCTTTGTGGTCTACGACACCGGCAGCCGAGCGAACGTCTCCACCCGGGCCTGGGTCTGCGCGGATGACGCGCACCTGTACATCGCGTTCCACTGCGACGAGCCCAACCTGGCCGAGGTCAAGACCACGACCGCTGGTCGAGACGACAACATCAGCCGCGACGACTGCGTGGAGGTCTTTCTCCAGCCGGGCGCAAGCGGGTACCTGCACCTGCTCGTGAATGCCGCCGGCGTGCGCGGCGACCGACTCTGCGAGCGTGGCCAGCGCGATCGCGACTGGGACGGCGCCTGGCGGTCGGCCGTGCGCCGGGTTCCGGCGCACAAAGACCTCGCCGCCTACTGGGCCGCGGAGATGGCCGTACCCTTCCACGACCTGAACCAACTGATCGTGCCCGGCCGCTCGTGGCGCGTGAACCTCTGCCGCACCCGCCGCGCGGGCGGAGCGCCGTATCTGAGCTGGTCGCGCACCCCCGGCGGGTTCCACAACCCGAGCCGGTTCGGCGTGCTCAAGGGCGTGCCCGACGCGGCAGACCGGTTCGCCCTGCGCATCGAAGACCTGCGCGCGGGAGCGTATGGACTGGGCGAAAGAGGGTCGTCGTACCGCGTGTCCGCCCGGGTGTTCAATCGCACCGGCGCCTCGCGGACCGTGACCGCAGAGGCCGTACACCGTCCCGGCACGGGCCAGGAGTCCATGGCCCGAACCGCCCTGGACCTGCCCACCAGGGGCTCGGTCGCCTTGTCCGTGGACGTACACGTCCCCAGCATCGAGAGGCGGACCGCTTTGCTGCGTCTGCGGGATCCGCAAACCGGGCTCCTTCTCGCTCGCATGCCTGTGGACCCGAACCGGTTCGAGCCGCTGCTGCGCGGGTACATGGCCCGCAGCGTATATGGCGCGGAACCGGAGGCGATCGCATGTGTTACGGCCAGCGTGGCGGGCGACGGCCTGCGCGTACGCACGACGATCGCGGACAGCGACCCGGCCGTTGTCACGACCCTCGACAAGAACGGCAGGGCGCAAGTGCCCTTGCCCATTGCGGACTTCGCGCTCGGCAAGCATGCGGTCACGGTTACGCTATTAGAACACGACGAGGCGCTTGGACATGTGACCTTTGACCTGTACAAGGCGGCTGCAGCCCGAGGCAGACTGGTCCAGGCCGACCGCGAGCGGCGCATCGTGCTCGTGGACGGCGAGCCCTTTCTTCCCTTCGGGCTCTACCGTGTGCCGCAGGGAGAACTGGAGGAGATGGCCGACATCGGGTTCAACACCGTCATCTCCTGGGGAGAAAGCCCCACCCCCACGATCGAGGACCAGCTCGGGTACCTCGATGCCGCCCATGCCGCGGGACTCAAGGTGATCGACTGGCCATGCCGGTACGCCGGGCGGCTGCGGTACGCGGACCCGGAGTTCGCGGACAAGTTCGCCGCGTTCATCGAGGAGGATCTTCCCGAGCTCTTGGCCGCCTGCCGCGACCATCCGGCCATGCTGGCCTGGTACTCTCCGGACGAGCCGAACCTCGCCGCGCCGTACCTGGAGGGCGGCGAGACGCAGATGATCGACCTCACGCGCCGGTACTACCAGACGGTCCGCGAGGGCGACCCGGCCCACCCCATGTACGGGTTGTTCTGCCGGACCATCCCGGCGAGCAGAGATTGGCAGGCGACCTACGACGTCGCTGGCATCGACGCCTACTGGCTGCCGCTGGCCAAGGACGAGACGCCCCTCAAACCCGCGCTGGCCGCTCAAGCTGCCGACGAGGTCGCGGGCCGGTACGCGAAGCCCTTCTGGCTGGTGCTGGAGGCGGCCACGTATAGCGCCTCGGCGCGCAGCCTCTCCCCCGCCGAGCAGCGGTGCCAGACGTACCTGGGGCTGATCCACGGCGCCAAGGGGCTGCTCTACTTCATCTATCCGGTGGCCTATCAGCCGCTTCTCGATGAGTTCCGGTCGCTCGCCGCCGAGACGCACGCCCTCGCGTTGTACGTCCTCTCCGCCGAGCCGGCGCCCGCCGTGCGCGTGGAGCCGCAGGGACTCGCCGACCTCGTCCATGCACGCGCCTTCCGCAAGGGGGACGAAGTCGTCTTGCTTGCGGCCAACCCTTCGCGCGCGCAGGCAGAGGTGCGCATCTCGTTCGAAGGAATCGAGCCGAACGATGTTGAAGTGCCGTTCGCAGAGCGCGCGCTGCCGATCCAGGACGGCGCGGCGCAAGAGACCATCCCCGGGTATGGGGTGCGCGCGTATCGCATTCGCGCCGCAGCCGCAGAAGGAGACAACGCTTCCATCACCATCCGAGTGAGGCGAGCGCAAGGAGCGCAATCCGAGCCTGCCGCCGAGCGAGAGCCCCCGGTCCCGGCCGCGGCGAACCTGGTGCCCGACCCGTCCTTCGAGGCGGGCGATTGGACGTTCCGCGATTGGGACCGCAAGTACAAGAACGTCGAGGGCGAGCTCGCGCCCCAACCGCACACCGGACAGGTCTCCTCGTGGATTCGGCGCTCGCACGTCGAGTCTGCGGCACAGTGGATCTCGCAGTGGATCAGCCTCGATCCGCAGACCCGGTACCGGCTGGGCGGATGGATGCGCAGCAAGGTGACCGAGGGCCTTACCGGGCCCGAGATCTTTCTCTTGACCCCGGACTCGAAGTTCGTGGGGCCTACCCTGACCGTGCCGGGCAAGTGCGTGGCCCTGCCTTCGGGCGAGACGGCGTGGACGCGCCATGCGGCGGACTTTCGCACCGGAGACGCCCCGCCCCGCGTGCGCGTCTTTTGCCGCTTGGGCCACTGCAAGGGCGAGGCCTGGTTCGACGATGTGTTTCTGCACGAGGTGACCGGAGAGGGCGTGCTCAATCTGCTCAGGAACTGTTCCTTCGAGCCCGGCGACCTTCCGGGCTGGCCCGACTGGTGGCGCATCTTCGGCCACCCCGAGCCAGGGGTGCGCCAGGGCCCGGTTACAGCGCAAGGCGGGCCCAATTGGACCTTCGACACCGCGGACCCGGTCCACGGCACCCAGTGTCTGCGCATGACGCGCACAGGCCCGGCGGAGAACGACGCGTATCGCCCGCAAGTCACGTCCCACAAATACGTCACGGTGACCTCGGGAGAGGACTACGCGTTTTCCCTGTACCTCAAGGCCGACCGGCCCGAGACCACGGTGCGGCTTTTCATCATTGATCGAAACTGGACGGCCTCCGAATGGACGGACGTGCAGGTGGGCGCCGCCTGGGAGCGCAAGGCCCTGACCTGGACGATCCCGGAGAGCATCAACACCGTGTTCGTGCGGTTTGACCTGATGACCCCGGCCACGCTATGGGCGGATGCGGCGCAGTTCGAGGTCGGTGAGAGCGCGGGACCGTTCACGCCTCCACCGGAGGAGGAATAGCCCCGCCACCCAATGCGGGCGAGGGACGCGCATTGCTGCGCTCGAAGTGCACCCCGCCGCTGTTGGCAGGGTGAAAGTTCTCGATGCGAGTCCAGCTCGCCGCGAGAAGACCGGCCAGCCGAGAGGTCCGCTACCGGCGACCCGGCATGGGCTCGTCGGTGCCGGAGTCGACGATTAGCATCGCCTTGAGCACGCCGCCCTGCGACTGATCGAGCGCGGCGAAGGCCTCAGGGCCCTGGTCAAGCGGTCGAGTGAGCTCAATCAACCGGTCCTCCCGCGGGCCCAGGTGCAAGAGCGCCTCCGCGAATTCGCGAGCCGTGGACACGTAGGACCCGGTGATGGCGAGCTCCCGCGCGACCGTGTCCAAGAGGTCCAGACGCACCGCCGGCGTGCTCATTCCCACCAGGACCAGGATCCCGCCGGACTCCACCTGGCGTACGGCCCGCGAAAAGGTCGCCTCCAGGCCCACCGCGTCCACCACAGCGTCGTAGCGCGCTGCCTCGTTCTCGCCCGCACGCTCGGCCCCAAACCCGAGGGCGACGTCCACGCGGCGCTCGTCCGGGTCCGCAACCGCCACGCGTTTGAGTCCCGCCCGGCGTGCCGCGTCCACGGCCGCCAGGCCAATCACCCCGGCTCCGAGCACGAGCAAGCTTCGAGGGCCGCGGACCAGCGCCAGGTGCACGGCATGGAGCCCGACGCTCAACGGCTCGGCCAGGGCCGCGCGCGCAAAGGGCATCTCTTCGGGCATGCGGTAGAGCGACGTAGCCGGCGCGACGAAGTACTCCGCGTAGCAGCCCGGCGTATTCACGCCCAGGACGCGCGCGCGCGGACAACGGTTCGTCTCGCCCAGCTCGCACCAGCGGCACGCCCCGCAGGCAAGCACGCTGTGCGGCACCACCCGGTCGCCAGGCTGGACGTCGGCCACGCGCGCGCCTACCTGCTCGACCACGCCCGCGGCTTCGTGCCCCATGATCAGGGGCGGCGCGCGTCGTGCGGACCCGTGCCGGAACGCATGCAGGTCCGAGCCGCAGATGCCCACCGCGCGCGTGCGAACGAGCACCTCGTCCGGCGCAGGGGACGGGCGCGGCGCCTGCTCTACGCACAGCCGGCCGGGACCGTGGTACACGAGGGCCTTCATGCGGGGGCGCCTCCCGGGTCTTCGTCCAGGGGCAAGAGCTGCGCGGCGCGTCGCAGCACGAGCGCCCGCGCCTGGGCGCCGTGGCGCGCAAAGGCCCAGGCCAGGCCCTCGGCGGGCGTGGGGACATGGACAAAGCCCAGCTCGTCCTTGGCCTGTGCCGAGATGCCGTCCGAGACGAGCACGCATGTCGCCCGCTCCACGGCCACGCGCGCGACCTGGATCATGTGCACGCCCACGGTGCGGCTCAAGCGCCCCTCGTGCACCAGCCGCCTGATCTCCTCCACGGGCCGGTAGCCGTACTGCACGATCTCGGGATGCGTGGCGCTCACGCCCTCCGGACAGGGCGCAATGAGCACAATGGTGCCGCCGGGCTTGACCACCAGCCCCGCACCGTCGAGCGCCTTGTTCGCCTGCCAGAACTCGATGTCAAAGGGATAGCTGTCCGCGAGCACGACATCCGCGGCCTCCGGGGCGTGCACGCCGAAGGCCTGGCGGGCCAGCTCGCACCCCCGGCGGTGCGCGGCCACCGGATGCCCGGTCACCGCACCCACGATTCGTCCGGCCTCCCCCACGACTACATTGACGATCGCGTGCAGGCCGATGCTCTGGGACACCTCGTCGATCATGGCGCGCACCGGGTTCTCGCGTTGTCCGAACAGGTTTCGTTCCGGGATCTCGATCCCCGCCCAGTGCATGGCGTCGTTGGTCTGTTCGCCGCAAATGCCGGGAACCACAATCTTGCCCCCGCCCGTGAACCCGGCGGCCATCAGCGGCATGATCGCGCCGATGCCGATCACCAGGTCCGCGCCTTCCACCGTCCGGTCCGCCCAGATGGGCACATCGAGCGACGTGTTGCCCCAGAAGCGCAAGGTGGTCGCGTCCCGGCTATCCGGCTGCACGATGCGCAGCCGCCTTGCCGGGCCCGCGCCGAGCTTGTCCGCCAGCTCCGCCTGGGTCATGGGGCGGTGGCTGCCCAGGGCCACCAGCACGGTGAGGTCCTGCTCGCGGACCCCGGCGGCGTCCAGCTCGGCCAGGACGCGCGGCAGGATGCGCGCTGCGGGCGTAGGCCGCGTGTTGTCGTCTGTGATGAGCACCACGCGCTGGCCGGCCTGGGCCAGGTCGCGCAGGGGCGGCCCGCCGATGGGCCGGGCGAAGGCCTCGTCCAGGATTCCCTGTTCCGAGCGCTCGTCGACGCGAAGAGAGGGCCCCAGCACGCCGATCAGGTTCTCGTCCGGGACCTCGACGCCGGGGATGCTCTGGTAATAGGGAAATTCGATGCGCATGGTCCGTCCGGGTCAGTCCATGACCAGGCCGCCGTTCACGTCCAGGATCTCGCCCGTGATGTACCGGGCCTCGTCGGAGGCGAGAAAGGCGACCGCCGCGGCCACGTCCTCCGGCTGTCCATAGGTCTTGAACGGAATCCCGGCCGCGAACTTGCGGTTGACCTCTGCGCCCCAGGCGTCGGTCATCTCTGTCTGCATGGGCCCGGGGCACACACAGTTCACGTTGATGCGATACGGCGCCGCCTGCAGGGCGAGCGACTTGGTCAGACACAGCACCCCGGCCTTGGACGCCGAGTAGTGGGCGCCCGCGGCCAGGCCGCCCAGTTTGGCCGCGGCCGAGCCGATGTTCACGATCCGCCCCGCCTTGCGCGCGCGCATGTGCGCGAACACCTCCCGGCAGAAGAGAAACACGCTGCGCAGGTTCACGGCGAGCACCCGGTCCCACTCGCCCGCGGTGATGTCCGCGATAGGCACCATCCTGCATACGGCTGCGTTGTTCACCAGCACGTCCACCCGGCCCAACCGCTCGATGGTGTCGGCAACCAAGCGCTGGACGTCCCGCTCGCGCGCCACGTCCGCCTTGCGCGCCAGGCACTCGCGCCCGAGCGCACGGACTTCGCGAGCGACTCCGTGTACGCCTTCTGCATTCAGGTCGCAGAGCGCCAGGTGGGCGCCCTCGCGCGCGAGGCGCAGGGCGATGGCGCGGCCCATCCCTCTTGCAGCGCCCGTCACCAGGGCGACGCGGTCTTGCAGGCGCATGTGTGGGTCTCTCCGTCGCATTCCGGTCGCGCGCTCATGCACCGTGCTCTTTGGCCCACCGGGCCTTCAGGCGCTTCATCTGTGCGGTAGGCTCGACGCGCGGTCCGGGGCACTGGTTGCGCTTGTCCGTGAGCCATCGGCCCTGGTTGTCCTGGAGCACGGGCATGCGCTTGGCCACGGGCGGGGGTGCCTTGACGGCCGTGGGCTTGTGCGCGTACCAATAGGCCACGCTCGCCATCTCGTTGCCCAAATGGTTGGCGTGTCCGTGCTCGATGGTGACCTTGATCTCCCGCTCGAAGCGCACCGGGTTCTCCACATGGAACACGTAGCTCGTCTGATACCCGCCAAGCCCTCTGGTGGGCCCGGCCGGCGGGCTCACGGTGTTGCCCTCGTAGATGGACGACCCGTTGCGCAGGAACGCGTTGTCCTGCATGCCCCAGGCTTGGTTGAGGTAATCCTCACTGCCGGTGCCGTGCAGGTCGGGCGGCCACTTGTATCCGTCGACCCAGATCATGTCGTCGCCCTCGCCCCACCAGGTGCCCTGGAAGTTCGTCACCGACAGGTTGCACCCGATGTAGTGGCCGCGCCCCTTGGTCTCCAGGATCACGTAGTTGCTCTTCCACGCGGTGCGTTCCTTGTTGACCGCGTTCGCCTCGGGGGTATTGACCCGGATCTCGGGGCCCCAGCCGCGGAACGGATTCGCGCGGCGGAACTCGGCGTGGAAGTATCCCGCGTCCTCGCGCGCGGCCTCGTACCGCTCGTAGTCCACGTAGTAGTACTGGCGCTGGGGATCGGAGCCTTCGTTCACGAGCTCCACGCGCGCGCGCTCGCGGAACGGCATGGGCACATAGCAGTTGAGCGCGCACCCCTTGTCGAACTGGTTGTTGAACTGCGTGGAGGCCGAGAAGAGAAGCGACTGATAGCTGTTGACGATCCCGTGCCCCAGGCAGAAGAAGTCGCCCAGGGGCACGCGCACGCTGGGCCGGCGCGCGTTGTCCCAGGTGATCCGCAACAGGCATTCTCGGTAGCCCGCGCGCTGGGTAAGCCAGAGGTGGGTGATCGCCCCCGGGCCCTGGATGTCGGCCAGGACCTTGGCCTCGCCCGGCGCAATGGTCTCGGCGTCCGAATTGCGGCCTGAGGTGTCCCACGAGGACGCCCGGCCGGTGCGGCCCGCACGCAACGTCGCCAGGTGCTCAAACATGATGTCTCCCTTGCCCGGTCCCTTCCGCGGGCCATATCGGTCCCAGGGCGCTCCAACGCACACGGAGCCCCCCACTGCGCGGCGCGGCGAGCGGCATGGAGCCTCAGTGAACCGGCGCTCGGCCGCGCCTACTCCTCGCCCAGGACCGCCTCGCGGCTGTACGCCGGGCCGATGTCCGGAGCGCGGTAGTCGTCCACCTCGAACGGGGTGGGCTCCGTGCCCACCTCGAGCTGGGCGGCGTCGGCCAGGATGTTGCCCTGGCCTTCGACCCGCACCGCGACGTGCAAGGGCCGCCCGCCCGTGAGGCCCTGGTCCTTGAAGGGCGCCTTGACCACGTACCGGGCCCACTCGGTGCCCACGGTCACCTGCTTGGCGACCGCGACGCCCTCCCGGCCCACCCACTCGTCTACGTCGCTTATGAACAGGCTCACCGGCACGTCCTCGCGGTCTGCCTTCAGGTAGATGCTGAATACGTAGTTCTGGGCGAGGTCGAGAAGGCCTTCCGCGCCCTTGGGCCACTGCATCAAGTTGCGGAACCGCTCGCTGGCCGGACCGGTGGGCCGCCAGAACCCGCCGCGGATCGCTTTGTCCCCGTGGACCGCATCCGTGTCGACCACGTGCTCCCAGGCGCGCAGATGGCGTTCCTGGTCCGCGGTGGTGTCGCGCACGATCCACCAGTCCGTCTTGCCGAAGTACGTGCACTGCTCAAAGCTCGCGTTCTTGAGCAGGTTCTTCGGCGCCTCTGTCAGGTCCGCCAGGCGTTCGAGGCGCAGGTCGTCGATCCAGAACGTCCCCTGCCCGCCCCGGCGGCGGAACAGGAACGAGACCTCGACCGCCTGCTCGGTCGTGAACTCCTGGCTGAAGCCGTCCCAGTCCTCCTGCACGAGGGGCGTGTCCACCACGAAGCGCGGCGGAGTATCGTGTTCTCCCGGCACGAGCACCAGCGCTTGGGCCGCTTCCTGGCCCGCGGTGAACGCATTGCGGTACTGGAACGAAACCCGATATCGCGACTGGGGCTCAAGCGCAACCCCGTCGAGCCTGACGCTGGCCCAGCCTTCGGGGTTCGAGTCCACAGCCAGCGCCCGCTCGCCCTCGGCGGGGTTGTCGGTCACGATGCGCGCGTTCGTGTCCGCGCGTACCTCCCAGTTCTCGGCCAGATCCGCGGCCTCGAACCCGGGCGTGGCGCCGGCGAGCAGATTGGCGGCCGTGGTCTCCAACGGGCCGGCCGCGTCCGCGATGTTTACGGCCATGCGCACGCCCTCGTCGGGTGGACGATTCGTGTCCAGGGTGCGATACACGCGCACGCCCCAGCCCTCCAGCCGGTCGGCGAACCCCTGCGCGCCCGCGCGCTCGTAGCTCTTGGCCGGCTCGAAGAAGTTCACCACACGGCTCTCTGCGGTCAGGGAGCTCAGCGTATAGACCACCTCCCGGGGCTGGTTCGCCGTGTTCGATACCAGGATCACCTCGCCGCCCTCGGGATGGTTCTTGACAAGCACCTGTACAGGATCGAGCTCCACCTCCTGCCAGTTGTCGAGCGGCGGCACGAACTCCAGGAGGGCCGGCTTCGGCTCCGGCGGCAGGCCGCCGGGCTCGCCATCCAGACGACAGACCACGTTCTGCGGTGGATCGGGCTCCAGAAGGACCGGCGCCAATTGCCGCACTTCGTGGAACACCTCGGTGGCCGCCTTGTACTCCGCCGGGTGGAACCGCTCCTTGCTGTAGCAGAACACGATCAGCCCCTTGGCCCCGTGGATCAGCGGCACGTAGTAGCTCGCGCGCATCTCATGAGGTGTAATGACGCGCGACTCTTCGCGCCAGAATCCCTGCGGCGTGGCCACGAACGGCCTGTGATACTGCTCGGCCAAGGTGCGCATCACCGTGGTGCGCCTGCCCAGCTTGTTGGGGCTGAAGCGCAGGAACGGCATCCAGTACCCGTGGCGGCCCAGCAGGTCGAAGAAGGTATACCCCACCGGCTCCCAGTCGCCGCAGTTGGAGCTGTACAGGAGCCGGTACGGATCGACGCTCTTGAGGATTCGGTACGACTCGGTGGCGTACTGGTAAAAGCGCGGCGGCGGCTCGTCGAGCCCGTAGTACCCGATCACGCCCTCCACGTCGCGGAACCGGCGCAGGGCCGCAGGAAGCGCTTCGTTAAGCTCCTCGATGCCTGTGGCCATATCGTCCACGCCGTACCGGATGTTTGGACCAAACGACAGGAGGGGGAGGAACAACTTGATGCCATGCCGGTTGACAAGCGCACACTCCCGCACAAGCTCATGCTGAGCTTCTTCACTCTGGGCGGTGCCCCCCAGAACGCCGCTCCAGTACACCAGGCAGTTGACGCCACCGTCCCGGAACATCGCGAGCTCTTGCGGAGTCCACGGGGTGCTGCGGGCCATGTACCCGACCGGGAAGAAGGGCTCGTCGTCCACCAAGAGCTGGCTCTTGATGTGGTCGAACTTCACCGCCGTGGCCGGACCCGGCGGGCGCTTGGCGAGCTCGCAGGCCGCTTGGGCCACGGTCTTGCCCTCGGCGTCGCGCAGGGTCACGGTCGCCGTGTAGGCGTCCGGCGCCAGGTCCTCGATCGGCACCGCGTGCAGGGAGCGTCGTCCCACCTCAGTGAATACACCCTCATGGACGGCCTCCCCACGGGGTTCGGTGACCTGCACGGCAAGCTCGAACCCGGCCGCTTCGGCCTGGGCCTCGTCGAACACGCCCACGCACAGGATCTGCGCCTCCTGCTCGGTCGTGTAGTAGCTGCGGCCGGGATAGGCCTTGATGCACTGGAGGCTTTGGGCATCCTCGACCTCGATCCACGCGGCCTGCGCGCCGTCGTGGACCCGAATGCGCGCAGTGCGCGCGCCCAGCCGGTCTACGGGCACCTGCCAGCGCACGGTCTGGTGCTCCTCTGCGGTCACCTTCACGGTGCGGGTGCGTTCCTCCGGTGTGCCGCCTTCGACCTCGTCGATCAGGCGCAGCGTGGACGTGCCCGCCTTGCCGCCGGAGTTCACCAGATTCACGCGCACCAGGTAGCCGAACCCTTCGGCGCTCACCTCGTAGTTGAGCGCGGTCGCCCGGGCGATCATGGGAACGCATGCGGGCTCCACTCCGTGCCCGGCCAGGCCCAGGAGGCCGCCGAAGTTGTCCGGATCGTGGAACATGCCCTTGAGCACCGTCCAGGTGTAGTGCTCCATGTTGCCCCCGCCTGCGGCATGGGAGCGGGTCAGGTTGAACGCAAGCGGCGCCTCGCCGATTGTCCCGCTGCCCAGCACGTACAGGGGGATGCCGACCTCCGCGGTCCAGCCCTCGTCGCCCGTGGCCACCGCGTGCAACCAGGGAGTACGCCATAGCCGATCCTTGTCGCCGCCTGCCACCATCTGCTCGAAGAAGGCCCCGCCCGCGCCCAGGCGGAAGTGCGCGTAGTTAGCACCTCCCTGGCGCGGACCGAGAAACACCTCCACCGTATCGTCGCGGCTCGGGGCAGTGTGGCCGGTGTGCTCTGCGACCACCTCGCCGTCCGGATCCATGCACCGGAACGCGATGTAGAGCATGTCGTCGGCCACGCACACGCGCGCCCGGGTGTCCACGGGCTCGCCCCGCGTGGGCCCGAGCGCGTGGAACGCTCCGGTCGCCGCGGCCTCCGCCCACGCCGCGTCCTCAAGCGATCCGTCCACCTGCGGCGCCGTGTCCACGTGCGGCGGGGTGATCGTCTCTCCTGCATTCGCCCCAACCAAGAGGCCCATGCACAGGAGACAGTCCAGACACATTCGCGCGAAGTTCATCTCCCTCTCCTCCCCTTCGACGGGCTGAATGGCCCTGACCATATCTCGAACGCGCCACGCGCTCGTCCGTCCATCCACACGCTTCCCGACGAGCGTTACTCCTCTCCCAGGACGACTTCGCGGCTGTACTCGAGTCCCAGGTCCACGGCCCGGTAGTCATCGACCTCGAACGCGGTGGGCTCCGCGCCCACCTCGAGCTGGGCCGCATCAACCACGACATCGGCCTGGTAGTTGAGGCCTATCGCGACCTCGAAGCCTCGCTCGCCCTCGAAGCCCTGGTCCTTCAAGGGAACCTGGAGCGCGTACCGCCTCCACTCTGTTCCCACGCTGACGCGCCTGGAAAACGTCGGGGCCACCTTGCCGAACCGCGTGCGGTCCACGAAGTACAGCGTCACGGGCGCGTCCTCGCGGTCGGCCTTCAGGTAGATGCTGAACACATAGTTGTGGCCGAAGTCGAGTGTGCCCCGCTGGGCCACGTTGTGCAGTTGCGTGTTCGGCTCGCGCTGTGCGAACCAGCCGGCGCGGCACGACTGGTCGCCGTGGTAGGCGTCTTCCAGACTTACGTATTCATGGGTCTTGAGCCGCTGGTCCAAGTCCGACGTGAACTCGCGCACGAGCCACCAGTCCGGCTTGCCGAAGTAGGTGCACTGCTCGAAGCTCGCGTTGTTGAGCAGGTTCTTGGGGTGCTCTTCCCTCCCGGGCTCATCAAGACGCACAATGCGCAGGTCGTCGATCCAGCAGCTGCCCTGCCCGCCCTGGCGGCGGAACATGATCGAGGCGGTCACCGCGTCCTCGGTGGTGAACTGCCGACTGAACCTGTCCCAGTCCTCCTGCACGAGCGGCGTGTCCACGCGGATACGCGGCGGTGTGTCATGTTGTCCGGGAACAAGCACCAAGGCGTGCGCCGTCTCTCGGCCCGCTGTGAACGCGTTGCGATACTGGAACGAGAATTCGTACCGCGCATTCGCCGCCAGAGGAACTTTGCGCAGGTCGACCCGTGCCCAACCGTCCGGATTGGACTCCATGGCCAGCGCGCGTTCGCCCTCGGCCGGATCGTCCGTGACGATCTGGGCCTTCGTGTCCGCGAACACGGACCATCGCTCGCCCAGGGCCTCGGTCTCGAACCCCGGGTGCGCATCGGCGAGCACATTCGCGGCCCGGGCCTCGGTCGGCTGCCGGGCCTCGGCAGGCGCTTGGTCAACGACGTTCACGGCCATGCGCACAGCGTCGTCGGGCGCGCGGTCGGTGTTGAGCGTCCGGTACACGCGGACGCCCCAGCCTTCCAGCCGGTCGCTGAATCCCGCCTCTCCCAGGCGCTCGTAGGTCTTCGCCGGGTCGAAGAAGTTCACCACTCGGCTGTCCGCGGTGAGAGAACTGAGCGTATACTGCACCTCGCGCGGCCGATTCGCGCTGTTGGCCGCCAAGATCACCTCGCCGCCGTCCGGATGGTTCTTGACGAGCACCTGCACGGCCGGCAGCTCCACGGTGCCCGACTCCTGCATCACAGGCTGGAAGTCGGTCTCCGCGGCCGCTGGGCCCGGCGGAAGCACGGCGACCCCGGGCTCGGCGGCCAGGTTGCAGGTCACGTTCTGCGGCGGACTTTCCTCCAGCAGGACGGGGGCCAACGCGTTCACCTCGGAGAAGATCTCCGTCGCCGCCTTCCACTCCGCCGGGTGGATGTCGTCCCTGTACACGAAAATGATGAGCGCCTTGGCGCCCTGGATCAGGGGCACGTAGTAGCTCATCCGCATCTCGTGCGGCGTGATCTTGCGCGTCTCCTCGCGCCAGCAGCCCTGGGGCGTGGCCACGAACGGTTTGTGGAACCGTGCGGCGAGCTCTCGCATAGGCGTGCAGCGGCGCGCCAGCTTGTTGGGACTGTAGAACTCATACGGCATCCAGTAGCCGTGGCGGCCCAACAGGTCGTAGAGCTCATACGCCTCCGGCTCCCAGTCGCGCCAGCTCGAGCCGTACAGGATGCGATAGGGGTCCCCTTGCTGGAAGGTGAGGTACAGCCGCCGGGCGAGCTCGTAGTACCGTGTCGGCGGCTCGTCCAGGCCGTAGTAGCCGATCACGCCGTCAATGCCGCGGTACCGGCGCAGGGCCTCGGGCAGGGCCTCCAGGAGCGTATCCAGCCGCTCGTCGATCTCGTCCATGCTCATGCCGTAGTTGAACCGTGGGCCGAATGCGGCCAGGGGCAGGAACGACTTGATGCCGTACCGGTTCGCGAGCGCGGCCTCCACGGCCATCCGGGCCTGGGCCTCCTCGGTCTGGGCGCCGCCGCCGATGACCCCGCTCCAGCGCACGAGGCAGTTCACACCCCCGTCGCTGAGCTTCTTCATGGTCTGTGGGGTCCACACGCCGCCCGTGTACATGTACCCCACGGGGAAAAAGGGCTCCCCGTCGACCAGGAGTTGGTTGTCGATGTGGTCGAACTTGACCGTGGTCGACGGGCCCGGCGGACGCTTGATGAGCTCGCATGTGGACTGCGCGACCTCGTCGCCCTCGCCGTCGCGCAGGGTCACGGTCGCGGTGTACGCACCCGGCGCCAGATCCTCGATCGGCACCGCGTGCATCGACCGCCGGCCCGGCTGCGCGAACGCGCCCTGGTGGACCATTTCGCCCCCGCGCCCGGTCACCTCGGCTGTCAGGGAGAACCCGGCCTGTCGGGCATGCGCCTGGCCGAATACGGCGGCGCAAACGAGCCGGGCCTGCGCCTCCGTCGTGTAGTAGCTGCGATCCGTGTACACCTTGATGCTCTGCAGGCCTTCCGTGCCGGCCACCTCGGTCCACTCGACCGCGCGGCCTTGGACCCGCACCCGCGCGCTGCGCCGGCCGAGTTCCGCCACCGGCACCTGCCAGCGCACAGTGTGGTGCAGCACCGGCGACAGGTCCACCGTGCGCGTGCGTTCTTGCGCAGGACGGCCCTCAAGCTCGTCCTCGAGCCGTAGCGTGGCCGTACCCGCCTTGCCGCCGGAGTTCACGAGTTCCACGCGCACCACGTAGGCGAAGCCTTCGGGACGGATCTCGTAGCTCAGCGCGGTGGCACTGGCCACCATGGGCACGAACGCGGGCGCGACCTCTTGCCCGGCCAAGCCGGCGAGCGCGCCGAAGGATTCCGGATCATGGAAGCTGCGCTTCAGGTCCGCCCAGGTGTAGAACGCCAGACCCTGGTCCGTGGTGCGGTTGCGCGTGAGATTCAGGGCCAGGGGCGCCTCGCCGATCGTTCCCGCACCCACCACGTACAGCGGGATCCCCAGCTCCGCGGTCCATCCCTCCTGGTCCCGGACCACCGCGTGCACCCAGGGCGTACGCCACAGCCGGTCGCGGTCGCCGCCCTCGATCTTCTGCTCGAAAAACGCCCCGCCCGCGCCCAGCATGAAGTGGGCATAGTCTCCCGCGCCCTGGCGCGGCCCGAGGAAGACCTCGACCGAGTCGTCCTGATCCGGGGCCGTATGGCCGGTGTTGCGCGCGGCCACCTTGCCGTCCGGCTCCAGGCACCGGAACCCGACGTAGAGCATCTCGTCCGTGGCGCACAGGCGCGCCTCGGTCCGTGCGGGCGCGGGGTCCCGGGTCCCGAGCACGCGGAAGCCGTCGGTCACAGCGGCCTCGGCCCACACCCCGTCGCGGAGCGTGCCGTCGACCCGCGGGCCCGTCTGCACCTGCGGGACCGTGATCGTCTCCCCTGCGTTCGCCCACGCCAGCAGGGTCATCCCCAGGATCCCGGCCGCCAGCGTTCGCCACATGCGCATAGTCTCGTCCTCCCGGTTACCCGATCCTCGGGCGCCGAAGCCCGCTCTATCTTTCCGGCGCAACGTTCCGCTTGCCCGCAGGCGCGGATTCACTCGTCACGTTCGCCCAGCAGGGCCTCCCGGCTGTACTCGGGCCCTAGATCCATGGCACGATATCCGTCCACCTCGAACGCAGTGGCCTCCGTGCCCATCTCGAGCTGGGCCGCATCGACCAGGATGTTGGCCCTGGTGTTCACGCGCACGCCCACCTCGAACGGCTTCTTGCCGTCGAACCCCCGGTCCTTCAGCGGGGCCCGCAGGGCGTAGCGCTGCCACTGCGTCCCCACGGTGACGTCCTGGAACTGAGGTGGGGCCACCTGGCCGATCCGACTGAGGTCCACAAGCATCAAGGTCGCGGGTACGTCCTCGCGGTCGGCCTTCAGGTAGACGCTGAACACGTAGTTCTGACCGAAGTCGAGCTCGCCCCGCTGCGCCAGATTGCGGAAGGTCTCTCGTTGCGGAGGCCTGTCTGCGTACCAGCCTGCGCGGCCCGCCTTGTCGCCGTGGTAGGCGTCTTCCAGGTCGACTTGCTCGTAGAGCTCCATGCGCTGGTCGAGGTCGGAGGTGTAGTTCTCCACCATCCAGTAGTCCAGTCTGCCGAAGTAGGTGCATTGCTCAAAGCTTGCGTTGTACAGCAGGTTCTTGCCCTGCTCCCGGGGCGCGGGCTCCGGTCCGAGGGGCCCCTGGTCAACTACGTTCACAGCCATGCGCACCGCCTCGTCGGGCGCGCGGTCGGTGTTGAGCGTCCGGTACACGCGCACACCCCAGCCTTCCAGCCGGTCGCTGAACCCCTGCGCGCCCACGCGCTCGTAGGTCTTCTCCAGGTCGAAGAAGTTCACCACGCGGCTGTCCGCGGTGAGGGAGCTGAGCGTGTACTGCACCTCGCGCGGCTGATTCGCGCTGTTGGCCGCCAGGATCACCTCGCCGCCGTCCGGATGGTTCTTGACGAGCACCTGCACGGCCGGCATCTGCACCTTGGTCGACTCCTGCATCACGGGCCGGAAGTCGGTCTGCGCGGCTGCTGGCCCCGGCGGAAGCGAGGCCTCTCCCGGTTCGGCGGCCAGGTTGCAGGTCACGTTCTGCGGCGGACCCTCCTTGAGGAGGAGCGGGGTGAGCGCATTCACCTCGGAGAAAATCTCGGTCGCCGCCTTCCACTCGGCCGGATGGATGTCGTCGTCGTACGTGAAGATGATCAGGGCCTTGGCGCCCTGGATCAGGGGCACGTAGTAGCTCATGCGCATCTCGTGCGGCGTGATCTTGCGCGTCTCCTCGCGCCAGCAGCCCTGGGGCGTGGCCACGAACGGCTTGTGGAATCGCGTGGCAAGCTCGCGCATGGCCACGCAACCGCGTGCCAGCTTGTTGGGGCCATCGATGTAGGGCATCCAGTAGCTGTGCCGTCCCAACAGGTCGTAGAGTCCGTAGGCCTCCGGCTCCCAGTCGCGCCAGCTCGAGCCGTACAGGATGCGGTATGGGTCCCCTTGCTGGAAGGTGAGGTACAGCCGCCGGGCAAACCCGTACCACGCCGTGCCCGGCTCGTCCAGGCCGTAGTACCCGATCACGCCGTCGAGGTCGCGATAGCGACGCAGCGCGCCGGGCAGGGCCTCCATCAGGGTGTCCATGTGCCCGGCGAACTCGTCCATGCTCATCCCGTAGTTGACCCGCGGGCCGAACGCGGCCAGGGGCAGGAACGTCTTGATCCCGTGCCGGGTCGCGATCGCGGTCTCCGCGGCCAACTGCGCATAGCCCTCCTCGGTGCGCGGGCCGCCGCCGATGACCCCGCTCCAGCGCACGAGGCAGTTCACGCCCCCGTCGCTGAGCTTCTTCATGGTCTCCTCGGTCCACACGCCGCCCGTGTACATGTATCCCACGGGGAAGAACGGCTCGCCGTCGACCAGGAGCTGATTGTCGATGTGGTCGAACTTGACCGTGGTCGACGGGCCCGGCGGGCGCTTGATGAGATCGCACTCCGCCTGCGCGACCTCTGCCCCCGCGCCGTCGCGCAGGGCCACGGTCGCCGTGTACGTGCCTGGCGCCAGGTTTTCGAGGGGCACCGTGTGCATCGCCCGGCGACCCGGCTGCGCGAACGTGCCCTGGTGGACCGCCTCGCCGCCGCGGCGGGTGACCTCCGCAAAGAGCGCGAACCCTTCCTCTCGCGCATGCGCTTGCGTGAACACCGCGGCGCACACGAGCCGGGCGTCCGCCTCGTCCGTGTAGTAGCTGCGGTCCGTGTACACCTTGATGATTTGCAGGTCCTCTGCCCCGGCCACCTCGGTCCAAGCGTCCGGGACCGCGTCCTGGACCTGCACGCGCGCGCTGCGCCGGCCGAGCTCGGCCACCGGCACCTGCCAGCGCACGGTCTGCACCGCCGGGGTCAGGTCCACCGTGCGCAAGCGTTCCTGAGCGGGCCCGCCCTCAAGCTCGTCCATGAGCCGCAGCGTGGCCGCGCCCGCTTTGCCGCCGGAGTTCACCAGCTCCACGCGCACTGCGTATGCGAAGCCCTCCTCGCTCATCTCGTAGTTGAGCGCGGTCGCGCGCGCCACCATGGGCGCGAACGTGGGCGCGACCTCTTGCCCGGCCAGTCCGGAGAGTGCGCCGAAGTATTCCGGATCATGGAAGCTTCGCTTGAGGTCCGCCCAGGTGTAGTACGAGGCGCCTTGCTCCGTCGTCCGATTGCGGGTCAAGTTCAGGGCCAGGGGCGCCTGGCCGATGGGCCCGGTTCCGAGCACGTAGAGCGGGATCCCCAGCTCCGCGGTCCACCCCCCTTCGACGCGGCTCGCCGCCTGGACCCAGGGCGCTCGCCACACGCGGTCGCGTTCCTGGCCCTCCACCTTTTGCTCGAAGAAGGCCCCGCCCGCGCCCAGCATGAAGTGGGCGTACATAGGCTCGCCCTGGCGCGGCCCGAGAAAGACCTCCACCGAATCCTCACGACTCGGGGACGTGTGGCCGGTCTTCTGGGCCACGATCTCTCCGTCCGGCTCCAGGCACCGGAACCCGACGTACAGCATCTCGTCCGTGGCGCACACCCGGGCCTCGGTCTGTGCGGGCGCGGGATCGTCGGTCCCGAGCACGCGGAAGTCTTCTGTAACCGCGGCCTGCTGCCAGCAGACATCGTCCAGGCTACCGTCTACCGTGGGAGCATTGTCTACATGGGGCACGGTCAGCGTCGCCGCGCAGACCGAGGTGCACAGACCCACCCCTGCCACCACCGCGAGCACCACACGCAAGATTCTCATGATTCTCACTCCCTGCGAATCCCTTTCGGCCCCGTGCGTGACCGCGGCCCGGCGCCGCGTCGACCGTAAGTGACTACGCGGCCGGGTTTTTGTCAAGTCCGGCCCCAGCCCGCTTCCTCGATCCAACTGTATGGGGCCCGAATACGGGCCCGCGGACCCGCAAAACGGTTGCCAGCGCGCCGCGCTTCTGATAGGGTGAAGATGCACGCGAGAGTACGTACGGTTGACGGCCCGGAGAGGTGTCCGAGAGGCCGAAGGAACACGCCTGGAAAGCGTGTGTGCGGAAACGCACCCGGGGTTCGAATCCCCGCCTCTCCGCCAATAACCAGCGCCCCCCTGAGCGGGGCGCTCTGCATTGAACGTTGCGACGATGTCGCCGACAGGAATCGGCGCGTAAGGCCTGCCTGACATTGAAGCACGCGAAACGGCGTAAGAGGGCGGGCGGCGCGGAGTTGTCGCCGTCGAGGCGCCATTGCCCTGGAGAGTCGTGTATGGCCCAAGCAGATGCACCGGTCATCACCGGGCTGGGGCTGGTCAGCCCCTTCGGCGCGGGCCGCGAAGCGTTTGCCCGGGGCCTGGCCGCGGGGCAGAGCGCCATCCGCGAGCTGACTCTCTTCGAGCCGACCGGCGCCTGCGAGCGGGCAGCGGAGGTGGGTGAGTACAATCCGGCCGACTATCTCGTCTCCACGCAGACCTACCTGGACCGCACGAGCGCCCTGACCGTGGGCGGGGTGCGCCTCGCGCTGGAGGACGCGGGCCTGCCTGTGCCCGTTCCGGCGGACGCGGGCTCTCCGGTCGGGCTCGTGTTCGGCACGGCGTGGGGGTGCGTGGAGAGCATGCACCGGTTTGCCCAGCCGCTCCTCGCGGGCAAGCCCCGCCGCGTGCAGGGGCTGGTGTTCAGCCACAGCTTCGCGAACAGCCCCGCCAGCCTGGCGGCCATCGACTTCGGGCTGCGCGGGTTCGGCGCGGTCCATGCCGGCAGTCGCCTCGCCGGGTTGTGGTCGATCGCGTGCGCGGCCTTGGCCGTCCAGGAAGGCGCGGCCCCGTGCGTAGTCGCAGGTGCTGCGGAAAGCCTGTCCGCGCCCGTATGGGCCCACCGGGCGAACGCAGGCGAGTTGTGCGCGCAGGGGCCGCCGCGCCCCTATGACGCGCAGGCCGCGGGCACGGTCCCGGGCGAGGGGGCCTGCTTCTTTGTGGTTGAGGCCCCGGGCCATGCGGCCGCGCGCGGCGCGCGCGTGCACGCGCGCATCCGCCACTGGGCCGAGACGGGAGACCCCGAAGCCCTGGGCGGGTCCTGGATCGAGCTCGCGAAGGGCGCGCACGCCTATGGGTGCGCGCCGGGCATTCCGGACATAGACCGCGCCGAGACCGCAGCCCTCTGGGCGGTCGGCTTGCCGTCCGCCCTGTCGCACGCGCCGCTTCTGGGCGACGCGCTGTCCGTGGCCGGACCGTACGCCCTGGCCCACGCCCTTGCGGACCGGGCCCTGCCCGCGGTGGTGGTGCAGGCCGGCACCGAGGGTGCGGCCGCGCTATACATCGACTCGTAGACGAGGAGGAGGCCCCATGTCCCTGCGCAACGCCCTGGCAACCGCGTGCCCGGTGGAGGAGCACGTCACGATTGATGTGGAGGGAACAGACGTCCACGGCATGCTGCGCCTGCCCGACGAAGCGGCCCGGCCCTGCCCGTGCGTTCTGGTCGCGCATGGGTTCACCGGCAGCCGCAACACGGACTCGCGCCTGTTGGTCTGGGTCTCACGGGCGTTGGGGCACCGCGGGATCGGCAGTCTGGCCATCGACTTCCGCGGATCGGGCGAGAGCGAGGGCGACTTCTGCGACATGACCCCGCATACCGAGATTACCGACGCCCGGCGGGCGCTCGACCGGATGGAGACCGACCCCCGCGTAGACGGCACGCGGCTGGGCATGGTGGGCGCGAGCCTCGGCGGCATGGTCGCCGCTTGCGTAAGCGGGCTGGACGAACGCGTGCGCGCAGCGGTGCTGTGGTGCGCGGTCGGGGACAGCGCACGTTTCGCGGAAAAGGTACCGGACAGGGGCGAGGATCCACCCGAGACCGAGCGCGACATCGGGGGCCTGGCCGTGGGCGCGGAGTTCTACCGTATGGCCGTCAAGATCGAAATCCAGGCTACCTTCGCCAAGCGGGACTGCCCCGTGTTGATCGCGCACGGCACCGAAGACCAGACCGTGCCCTTTGACCACGCAAAGCGCTTCGAAGCCACAGCCCGCGACCAGGGACGCGAGCACCGGCTCCTCGCATTGGAGGGGGCGGGCCATTCGTTCCGATCCATCCCCTGGCGAGAGGCGCTCATCGGCGAGACCGTGGACTGGTTCGCAGCGCACCTGGGCGCGGGCAAGGCCCGGTAAGCCCTGCGCCCTCACGCCCCCGGGCGATACACCCCGCGGCCTCACCCGGTCGCGAGCGCCGCGCGCACCATTTGGGACGCGTACCCCCACTCGTTGTCGTACCAGCTCATGACCTTCAGGAGGTCCTTGTCCACCACCTGGGTCATGGACAGGTCCACGATGGAGGCTCGCCCGTCGTGCAGGATGTCCGTGGAGACGAGCGGCTGTTCGGTCACGCCCAGGATGCCCTTGTACCGGTCCGAGGCGGCCTCTTCGGAAAGAATCTTGTTCACTTCCTCGGCGCTCGTCTCGCGCTCGGTGACGAACACCATGTCCGCGATGGACCCGCACGGCACGGGCGTGCGCACCGCCACGCCGTCGAACCGACCCGCGTACTGCGGCAGGGCCCGGCCCGTGGCCTGGGCCGCACCCGTGGTCGTGGGCACCAGGTTGCACGCGGCCGCGCGGCCCCGGCGGAACTTCTTGTTCGGCCCGTCCACAATGCCCTGCGTGGAGGTGTAGGCGTGGATGGTGGTCATGGTGGCCTTGCGGATGCCGATGCGCCTGCCGATGACCTCCACGACCGGGGTGATGCAGTTCGTGGTGCAGCTCGCGCATGAGAAAATCTGCGGGGGCTTGTCCGGCGGGTTCACGCCGTGGACCACGGTCACGGTGTCCTCGTCCTTGGCCGGCGCGGACAGGATCACGTGCCTGGCCCCGGCCTGGATGTGCTTTTGCAGGTCCGGACCCTTGTCGAACACGCCCGTGCACTCGAACACCAGGTCCACGCCCAGGTCGCCCCATGGCAGGGCCGCCGGGTCCTTTTCGCTGAACAGCTTGTAGTGCTCCCCGTCGACCACGAGCTCGCCCTCGCCGTGCGAGACCTCGCGGTCGTACCGGCCGTACACGCTGTCGTACTGGAGCAGATACGCGAGGTTTTCGGCCGGGATCAGGTCATTGACCGCCACGAGCGAGAGTTCGTCCTCGTCCAGCACGATCTTCATCGTGGCGCGGCCGATTCTGCCCAGCCCGTTGATCGCAACCTTCTTCATTCCTCTCTCCCCTTTATCCGCCAGGCGAGACTTGCGCCAACCGCCCTCGTTCAGACATGAATGCTCGTCCGCCCGCGGCCGCGCGCCTGACCGCGTGCACCCGGTCTAGTCGCGTCCCGGCAGCGTGGGCCGCGGGTCCCGCTGTCCGCTGGGGACCGTCTCCAACGAGGGCCATTCGCGCTCGACCGAGGTCGCCTTGTGCTCCTTGATCGCGTTCGCGAGCCTGCGCAGCTGCTGGTCCACCTTCCAGTGGAACGTGTCCTCTTCGTCCAGGCTGCCAGCCTCTATACTGCCCAACAGCTCCAGGGCCTCGTCCACGTGGTCGACGGCCCACACGTGGAACTTCTCCTCGCGGATGGCGTCCACCACGTCGGGGCGCAGGACCAGGTGCTTGACGTTGGCCGCAGGCACGCATACCCCTTGATCGCCGGTCAGGCCCTGCTCGCGGCACACGTCGAAGAAGCCCTCGATCTTCTCGTTCACGCCGCCGATGGCCTGGACCTGCCCCCACTGGTTCACCGATCCGGTGACCGAGATGTCCTGGCGCAAGGGCACGTCGGCCAGGGCGCTCAGCAGACACACGATCTCGGCCAGGGACGCGCTGTCCCCGTCGATCATGCCGTAGCTCTGCTCCAAGGCCAGACTCGCGGAGAGGGCCAGGGGATGGTCGCCCGCGTACGTGTTGCGCATGTATCCGTCGATGATAAGCATTCCCTTGTCATAGGTGCGGCCGCTGAGCTTGCTTTCGCGCTCGATGTTGATGACCCCGGCCGCGCCCACGCCCACGCTGGCGGTCACGCGCGAGGGCCGCGCGAACGCGAAGTCGCCCAGATCCGCCAGGGCCAGGCCGTTGAGCTGCCCCGCGGCCTTGCCCTTCAGATCGATGCGCAGCGTGCCGTCGTCGATCAGCTCGCGGATCTTGGCGGCGATCCAGTCGGACCGGTAGATCCGCTCGGACACGGCCTGCTGCACGTGCGACCGGCCGACCTTGTCCGCGCCGTCCTGGCGAGCCCAGAACACGGACTCGCGCACGAGGTCGGCCAGGCGGCTGAACTCGGTGGTCAGCTTTTCCTTGTCCCCGGCCATGCGGGCGCTTGTGCGTGCGAGCTCGGCCACGCCCTCGGCCTCGAAGGGAATCAGATTCTCCTGGTCGGCCAGCTTGCGCGCGAACTGCCCCAGCATGCGCGCCGATCCGTTCTGCCGCTCCATCTCGCTCACGAACTCGGCCTTGATCTTGAAGATCTCGGCGAAGTCCTCGTCGTAGAAGTACAACAGGTGATACAGGAGCGGATTGCCCAGCACCACCAGCTTCACGTCCAGGGGGATGGGCTCGGGCTTCATGGCCGAGGTGCTGAAGATGGAGAAGGGGTCGTAGGTTTCGATCTTCACTCGGCCGCTCTTGATGCAGCGCTTGAGCTCCTTCCACACCAGGGGCTCTGTCAGGGCCTCGAACAGGTTGAACACCACGTACCCGCCGTTCGCGCGCACCAGGCTGCCGGCCTTGATGCGGGTGAAGTTCGTGACCAGCTTGCCGAACCGGTCCACGGCCCGCTCGATGTTGCCGAACAGGTTCTTGTAGTTGGGCGAGTCTTCGATGACCACGGGCGCGCCCTCGGTGTCCGCGTTGTCGACCAAGAGGTTGACCTGGTAGTCGCGCAGCCGTTCTTCGCGCCCTGGCTTGGGCGCGCCGAACATGGCCGCCATCTGCTGATGGGGCGTCCCGTCGCCTTCGCGGAACCGATCCAGGTGGTCGAGCATGTGCCCCTTCATCTTGTCGAGCCACTTCTGGAGCTTGTCCTCGTCGTACCTCTCGGCCAGCTCGCCGATGAGCGGCTCGATGCGCTCCGCCGCGAAGTTGCGCTCCACGCCGCGAACTTCGGAGCTCAGCTGCCGGCCCATCTCCTCGTGGCGGGACTGGAACACGTCCGCCTGCTGAGCCACCTCCTGCTGGCGGCGCTGGATGTCCTTCTGCTCCTCCTCGGAGAGCTCTTCGATCTCCTCCGGCTTCATCGGCCGGTCGTCCTTCTTCGGGATCAGGGCCATCTGGCCGTTGGGCATCATCTGGACGGTCAGGCCCTTCTCGTTGGCCAGGTTCTCGAGCTCCTCGGCCATGGACCGGCGCCGCTCCTGGTAGGACTGGCTGATGCGCTGCTTCTCGCGGCTGAAGTCCTCCTCGCGAAAGGCCTTGGGCAGCTCTTCGGTCAGCCGCTCCAGAAGCTTCTCCACGTCGTGCTTGAGCCGGATGCCCTGTCCGGCCGGCAGCGAGATGGCCAGGGGCCGGTCCGGCTCGTCGAAATTGTTCACGTACACCCAGTCCGGGGGGCGCTCCTCCTGACGGCTGCGTTTGCTCAGCTCCCGGCGGATCGTCTCCTTCTTGCCCGTGCCGTTGAGGCCCGCCACGTACACGTTGTAGGTGGCGTGGCGAACGCCCAGACCCAGGTCCAGGGCGCGCAGGGCCCGCGGCTGGCCAACCACCTCGTCGAGCGGGTCGAGGTCCTCGGTCGTCTTGAAGTCGAGCCCGGACGGGTCGATGGCCAGATCCACGTCCTCGGGCTTCAGGCGCCGGGCTTGCCGGTTGCGGTCCATGCAGGGCTCCTTTCCTCGAGTTCGTTGCTGCGCATTTCTCGCGGACGGGCGCTCGATCCGCAGCTACTCGCTCTCCTCGGCTCGGCCGCGCCCACCGGCATGCTTGGGAATCCACGCCCGGAACAGACCGTTCTTGTACGTCGCCTCGGCGCGGTCCGCGTCCACGGGCTCGTCCACGGTGAACGTGCGGCAGAACCGGCCGCGCGCCCGCTCCACGTACACGTCATGGCCTGCACGTCCCCATTCGATGCTGCGCCGCGACCCGTGGAGCACCACCTGGCGGCCGCGCACGCGCAAGTCGATGTCCTCGCGCTCGACGCCCGGCATGTCGGCCACCAGAATGTAGGCGTCCTCGGTCTCGTACAGGTCCACGGGCGGCCACCAAGTCGGCGCGCTGGGCGCGAGCCGCCCCCACGGCATGTCGATGAGCTCGGCGAACGCGTCGTCGATCTCCTGCTCCAGCCGCCGCAAGCGGCGCAATCGGCGGCATGGATCGGGTTCGAGCGGCATGGGGCGTCCCCTCTTCCGTACGACGAACGTGCCGCCTCAGCGCGCGTTCGCGCCCACGCGCTAGCGGTCGAATTCACGCGAGCGGGCTGCGCCCGCGTGCTGGCTCACACGTGCAAGTCTTATTCCAAGGGAAACGTGCTTTTGGAAAGGGCAGATCGGATCGGCCGAGGACGTCGGCCGGCAGGCCGCACTAGAGGTCTCAACCTGGATGCGCAGTTGACTGTCTGCGCCGGGCCGGGCAAAGCGTCCAGCCGAGGGGACCGCGCCGGGCGCACAAGAAGACCCGGAGACGACGGATGCATCGCGGCAGCACGCCCCGCGCGCCTAGACCACGTCCTTGAGCCCGTTCGCCGCAGTGTACGTGCTGCCCACGCCGCTGATGTAGAAGGCCACGCGCAGGGCCTCGGCGATCTCCTGCTTGGTGGCGCCCGCGTGCAGGGCAGCGCGCGCGAGTGAGTTCACGCCGCCCACTGCGCCGTGCGACGCGTCCAGGGCCAGGGCAATCAGGAGCTTCACCTTCTTGGGCAGCGCGCCGTCGGACAGGGCCAGGTCCTGGCTCGCGCGCACCGTGTGGAGCAGTTCGGAGTCCAAGCCCTCAAGCACCTTGAGCGGATCGTCCGGCATGCCTGTTCCTCTCGTTGGTCCAGCGCGTCCTTCTTCGCCGCGCTGGCACGAACCCGTGCATCGGCCACCGGCCGCGCACCTCACACGCGCCTGAGCCAGGTGTCCCTACAGCCTGTGCAGGTGGAACCCGCCGTCCACGTTGATCACCTCGCCCGTAGAGAACGAGAGCGCCCCCTCGGCCACGGCCGCCACCGCCGCGGCCACGTCCTCCGGCTCGCCCCACCGGCGCACCGGCGTCAGCCCCTCGCCGATCAGGCGGTCGTACTTGTCGCGCGAGGGGCCGGTCATGTCCGTGCGGATGATCCCGGGCCGCAGCTCGTAGACCAGGATCCCGTGCTCGGCCAGGCGGTGGGCGTAGACCCGGGTCATCATGCCCACGCCCGCCTTGGACAGGCAATACTCGGCCCGGTTCGGGCTGCTCGCGTACGCGCTCACGGAACCGATGTTCACGATCTTGGGGGAGGCGATCGCGCCCGCGTCCACGAGCTCGATCATGCGCCGGGCCACCGCCTGGGTGAGGAAGAAGGGGCCCTTGAGGTTCGCGGCCATCACCCGGTCGTAGCTCTGTTCGGTGGTCTCCAGGATGTCTCGCCGCTCCAGGGGCGCGACCCCCGCATTGTTGACCAGCAAGTCGATGCGCCCGAAGCCGTCCATGGCGGCGTCGACCAGCCGCTCGCGGTCGGGGCGCTGTGCCACGTCGGCCTGTACGGTCAGTCCTTGTGCGCCGCACGCCTGCACCTGGCCTAGGGCCTCCTCAGCGGCTCGGGCGTTGCGCACATAGTTGATGACCACGGCCCAGCCCTTGCGCGCCAGGGCCACGGCGATGGCCCGGCCGATGCCCCGGCTCGCCCCGGTGACGAGCGCGACGGGGCCCTCGCGCACTGGGACGTCCTCAGGCGGGCTCATCGGCGAGCACCTCGCACAGAGCTTCGAGCAGGAAGTAGTCGCCCCACATCACGCTCTCGTCCACGCCCAGGCCCTTGCGCTGGTGGTAAATGGCGTGCTTCAGCGCCCCCTGCCAGCCCGGGGTGTCCACGGCCAGGAACTCGGGCTCGGTCAGGGTGTCGAGAATGCGCAGCGCATACGCGCGCAGGCCCCGGGCCCGGAGGGGGTCGTCGGTCAGGCGCGCAAGCCGCCACATGCCGCTCGCGGCCGCAGCGGCCGCGGAGCTCTCGTACGGGAACGCGGGCTCGGGCTCGTCCCAGTCGTTGGGCGGCACCCCGGTCTCCGGCGTGCGCGCCGTGTAGTACTCCGCGCACGCAAGGGCCGTGTCGAGGAACGCCCGCTCCTTCGTGAAGGCATACGCCGTGCCGAACCCGTACAGGGCCCAGGCCTGCCCCCGCGCCCAGGAGCTGTCGGCGCGCCAGCCCTGGCGCGTGCTCTGGCGCAGGAACGCGCCCGTGTCCGTGTCGAAAATCCCCTCGTGGGCCGTACTCCCGTCCCCGCGCACGAGGCACCGCCGCGTGGTGCGGCAGTTCGTGCGCGCGATCCGGTCGAGCTCCGGGTCGCCGGTCTGCTGCGCGGCGTAGAAGATGATGCCCACGTTCATCATGATGTCGATGAACAGGCTCTCCGCGCCCAGGAACGAGCACAGGTACCCGCCCCGCTCCTGGAACCGCTGCGCCAGGGTGCGGCCGGCCTCGATAACCACCTCGTTCCTGTACGCCTCGCCGGTGAGCTCGTACCAGCGCTTCCAGGTGGGCAGGAACACGAACCCCAGGTCGTGCACGTCCCGGTCGGTCTTGCGGTGCTCGACGAGGCGCGAATAGTGCTCGGCTTTCTCGCCGTACCACGAGTCGCCGGTCTGCGCATGCAGGAGCCAGAGTTCGCCGCCCAGGAACCCCTCGCACCAGTTCGTCCAGGACTCGCCGGTATGCTTCCACTTGCCCCCGCTCGTATACATGGGAAAGAAATCGGGATGCGCCTCCACCAACGCGCGCACCTGGCGGGCGTAGAACTCCACGGCTCGCTCGCACTTGTACCGCACGCGCGCACTCATGCGCATATCGGTCTCCGTACGCCTTCGCCCCCGGATCAGGACACACCTCTACAGGATCCGGCGCCTGACGCTACCAGGCTCGCGCGCGACCGTCAAGCGCGTGCGCCCCGCCCTGGCAGCGAGTCGGAAGCCGGTTGACAACTCCGCCGCGCCGGTACAATGGCGCGCGATTCGACACTACGGCCCGCACACGGAGAGGACTGCATATGCCCAGCACCGCCAATGTGCGCGACTACGGAGCCCGCGGCGCGGCCGTGAAGCGCGGCCGAGTGCGGCTGACCACGGACGGCTACCGCGACTACCGGTACCAGCGCGGCATCGAGTTCGACGTGTACGGCGCACAAGGCGACGCGCTCGACTCGCCGGGCATCCAGCAAGCGATCGACGCGGTGGCGCAGGCCGGCGGGGGCACGGTGTACGTGCCGCCGGGCGCGTACCTCATCGCCCCGATCCGGCTGCGAGACAACGTCCGCCTGCACCTGGAGGCGGGCGCCGTGCTCTATGGCACCACCGACCTGGAGCACTACCGCGACCCCGCCGCCCCCGCGGCGGACACGCTCGCCGAGCGCCGCGCCGCGCCCACGGACGGAGACAGCGTCTTCCGCCGCCTGATCTCGGCCGTGGACGCGGTCAACGTCTCTCTCACGGGAGCGGGCGAAATCAATGCGCAGTCGCCCGCGTTCTTCGTGCCGCACCTGAACGCGGATCTGAAGACCCCCCTGCGCCGGCCCCGCGAGATGCTCCTGTTCCGCAACTGCCGCAACCTGGCCCTGCGCGACGTCACGATCCGCAACAGCGTCAACTGGACCCTGCACCTGCTCGAGTGCGACGGCGTGCTGGTGGACGGCGTAAAGATGCACCACTTCGACGGTCCCAACGCGGACGGCATCGACGTGAGCGCGTGCTCGAACGTCACCATCTCCAACTGCCGGCTGTGGGTGACCGACGACGCCATCTGCCTGAAGAACCTCGCGCCCGAGGTCACCATGCGCAACATCGCGGTCACGAACTGCGTCATCCGCACCCTGTGCAACGCGGTGAAGATCGGCACCGAGACCGTGGGCGACGTGGAGAACGTGGTGGTGGGTAACCTCGTCGTGCACAGCCCCGAGGGCGACGTGCGCGCGCCGCCGTGCGGGGTGCACCTCTCCAGCATGGACGGCGGGCACATCCGCCGGATCCTCATCCACGACCTCGTGCTGGAGCGGTGCCAGTGTCCGGTGTTCCTGTGCCAGGGCAAGCGGACCAAGCTCCAGGCCGCGGTGCGCGAGCCGCGGGCCGGGTCCATCGCCGACGTGACCGTGGCGAACGTAACCGCCGAGGGCGCGGCGCGCCCGTGCTTTGTCAACGGGCTCGCCGAAAGCCCGATCCGTAACGTCCTGATCCGCGACCTCGCGTTCACTTCGCCGCGCATGCCCGCCGGCCCCGTGGCGTCCAGGGACCTGCCCGAGGACCCGGAGGCCTACCCGCACGACCACCGGTTCGGCCCGCTGCCCGCGTACCTTCTGTACTGCCGACACGCGGAGCACGTGCGCGTGCGGAACGCGAGCGTGTGGCCCAGACCCACGCTCCAGCGCGAACCGGTCGTGTTCGCCGACTGCCGCAACTGCTCGGCCACCACGGACCTGTAAGGCCAACGCGAGCCGGCACCTCTGCGGCGCGAACAGGCCCCGAACCCGGCGCCGAGGCCCTCCGCTCCCCTCGCCTGTCGCGCAATCGGCGGGCGCGGACTTGCAAACGCGCCTCGCGGCGACCATAATGCGCGCTTCGGCCGGCCGCGGCGTCGCGCCGGCCCGACCGACGAACCGACAGGCACAGGACCGCAGGAGGACGACATGGGCAAGACGCGCATGGGCTTTATCGGGGTCGGACTGCGCGGGGCCGGACAGGCCCGCCGCGTGGCCGAAACCTTCGCCGACCGGGCCGAGGTGGTCGCGCTCGCGGACGTGAACGAAGAGAACCTGCGCCGATGCGCGCAGAGCCTGCCCGGCGCCGAGCCGGACGCGTACGCCCACTGGAGCAAGGTGCTCGAACGCGACGACGTGGACGCGGTGTGCATCTCCACGCCGCAGTACACGCACGAGGAGATTACGCTCGCGGCCTTTGACGCGGGCAAGCACGTGTACTGCGAAAAGCCCCTGGCCCTGACCGTGGCCGCGTGCGACCGGATGATCGACGCGAGCCGCAAGGCGGGCAAGGTGTTCGTGGTGGGCCAGCAGATGCGCTACCACGCCCACCTCAACCGCATGAGCGAGCTCGTGGACCGGGACCTCATAGGAACGCCGCAGCTCGCCTGGCTCAAGGAGTTCCGCAACCCCTTCCCCCACAACATGGTGTGGGCCTTCGACAAGACGAAGTCGGGCGGCGGCATCGTGGAGAAGTCGTGCCACCACTTCGACGTGTTCTCCTGGATGCTGCGCGCGCCCGCGGTGCGGGTCCTGGCCTCGGGCGGGCAGGCCGTGCACAAGCAGATCTTCGGCGTGCAAAGCGACATCGTGGACCACGCCTGGGTCACGGTCGAGCACGAGCACGGCCGCAAGGCGATGCTGGGCCTGTGCTTCTTCGCCGGGCTGCCGCACACGCACGAGGGCGGGTCCGGCACCCACATGCGCGACATCGGCCTGGTGGGCGACAAGGGCATGGTCACGACCGAAGGCTTCCACCAGGGCCGCAACCTGGAGGTCCACTTCAGCGACCGGCCCGACGTCGTGCGCATCGACGTGCCCGAGCCCAAGCGCCCGGGCAAGGGCCTGTTCGAGCGCGGGGGCAACTTCGGCATCTGGACGGACTTCTTCAACTGCGTGGACCGGGGCGGCGAGCCCATTGCGGACGGCCGGGTCGGCCGCGATGCCCTGGCCGTGGCCCTGGCCGCCGAGCGCGCCATCGAGACCGGCCGGCCCGTGCTCGTCAGCGACGTGGCGTAGGGGAGCAGGCTAGCGGGCGGTTACTTGCCCCTCGCGGCCCGAGAACGCCAGCCGGGTGCCCACGCACGCGGGGACGTAGCGCTCGCCGAAGCGCTCGCGGAACAGCTCGCGCGTCTCGTCTCCGGAGCAGTGGCAGGGGGCGGCGCGCTCCACGCCCAGGGCCTGGAACCGGTCGATGACCGCCCGGATGCGCGCCGGGGGCGCGCCGCCCATGTGAAAGCCGCCGAGCACCAGGTGCAGGGGCTCGCCCACGACCTCGGTGGCGCGCGCGGCCATCTCGGCAATGCCCGGATGCGCGCACCCGGTGACGAGCACCCAGCCCTGCGGGGTCTGCACGCACAGGCCGTGCTCCTCGATATGGCCCTGGCCCAGGGTGCCCGTGGTCCGCGCACACGGGCGTGGGGTCGGCGGCCGTGACGGACTCGGCCCCGAGCTCCCGGACCCGCGCATGGAACGACGCGGGGAACCCGGCCGGCATGACCACCGGCACCCCGCCGCGCGCGCGCAGAAACGCCTCCAGGCCGCCCGTGTGGTCGCCGTGGATGTGGCTTAGAGCCTCTAACAAAAAGGAGAATTGCCCTCAACTTGTACCGTATGGCGCGTCGATATCTTCTTCAGGCCCCTGTGGAAGGAGAAGAGCATGGCGCGCGAACTCGTACCGGACGACCTAT